>Ga0102814_10000013_pt1 | contig 126215 bp, 125 predicted proteins | sample ColrivemetaGS741_FD_79112 | JGI IMG/M metagenome (GOLD analysis project Ga0102814, IMG submission 79112) | Estuarine microbial communities from the Columbia River estuary - Flood tide ETM metaG S.741 | ecosystem: Environmental > Aquatic > Marine > Intertidal zone > Estuary | place: USA...
GCTTGGTGTTGGAAAATTGGTTTCCCAAAAGTAACACGCTCTTGAGCATATTTTAAAGCTAAATCGTAAGAGCCTTTTGCTATTCCTAATGCTTGAGAAGCAATTCCTATTCTTCCTCCGTTTAATGTTGACATAGCGAAACTAAATCCGAATCCGTCCGCACCAATTCTATTTTCTTTAGGAACTTTCACATCATTAAACAATAAAGTATGAGTGTCAGAACCACGAATTCCCATTTTCTTTTCTTTAGGACCTATCTCAAAGCCTGGCATACCTTTTTCCACAATAAGAACATTAATTCCTTTATGTCCTTTTGCAGCGTCTGTTTGTGCAATTACTAAATAAGTAGATGCAGTTCCACCATTTGTAATCCAGTTTTTTGTACCGTTTAATACATAATGATCTCCTTTGTCAATTGCAGTTGTTCTTTGAGAAGTTGCATCTGAACCCGCTTCTGGTTCTGATAAACAAAATGCTCCAATAACTTCCCCTTTTGCAAGAGGTATTAAATATTTTATTTTTTGTTCTTCTGAGCCATATTTTTCTAAACCTGCACACACTAATGAATTATTAACCGACATAATTACTGCAGCAGAAGCATCTACTTTGGCAATTTCTTCCATCGCCAAAACGTATGAAATACTATCTAAACCAGCTCCGCCATATTTTGGGTCGACCATCATTCCTAAAAACCCTAGTTCACCCATCATTTTAACTTGTTCTGTAGGGAATTTTGAGTGTTCGTCTCTTTCGATAACTCCAGGTAATAATTCTGTTTGAGCAAAATCTTTAGCTGCTTGCTGAATCATTAATTGCTCTTCGGTTAATTTAAAGTCCATATTGTGTAAATAATTGTATGTTAATTAAAGTTTTCAAATGTACTTATTTATTAGCAAATTTTCAATAGTAATTTGTAATTTTAACCCATGTTTAAAGATAGTTATCAGGTTGTTGGCGTAATGTCGGGTACTTCATTAGATGGGGTAGACTTAATTTATGTAACACTTTCATGTTCTCCTAACTGGAATTTTCAAATTCATTATTCTGAAACTGTTCCTTATTCGTATTATTGGTTTGAAATTTTGTCTAACTCAGTCCATATGTCTAAAGATAATTTATTGTCTTTAAATGAAGGTTACACCGCTGAATTGGCCAGAATTATTAATGATTTCATTGCTAAAAACAATATTCAAGATATTGATTTGGTTTGCTCTCATGGACATACCGTTTTGCACGAACCTAAAAATGGTTATACGCTTCAAATTGGAAATTTAGAAAAAATTGCTTCTTTATTACAACAAATTGTGGTTTGCGATTTTAGAGTGCAAGATGTTAAGTTTGGTGGACAAGGAGCTCCATTAGTTCCAATAGGTGATCGTTTGTTGTTTTCTCAATATGATTACTGTTTGAATTTAGGAGGATTTTCTAATGTTTCGTTTGAGGAAAATGGTAAGCGTATTGCTTTTGATATTTCGCCTGTAAATACGGTGATGAATTTGTATGCAAATCAATTGGGTTTTGCTTATGATGATAAAGGAGAAATTGCGAAAAGTGGTGTTCTGAATAATGAATTATTTGACGAATTAAATAATTTAGATTTCTATACTGCTAATTATCCAAAGTCATTAGGTATTGAATTTGTCCATTCTTACGTTTTTCCAATAATTGCCAAATATGCAATTCCTATTAAAGATGTTTTACACACTTTTGTAGAACATGTAGCATGCCAAATAGGTAAAATTATTTCTAAAAAGAACACTTCACTTTTAATTACTGGAGGCGGTGCTTATAATGACTTTCTAATTGAACGAATGCAAAATTATTTGCCAAACGTTAAGGTTATAATTCCAGATAAAATTACTTTAGAATTTAAAGAAGCGTTAATTTTTGCGTTACTTGGTGTGTTGAAAATACGTAATGAAAATAATACATTAGCATCTGTTACTGGCGCAAAAAAAGATCATAGTGCAGGAAATGTCTTCTATTATAAAGATTGAAATCTCCATTAATTTACCTCTATTTTTTCTATAGTCTTTGGTATAGAAAATAAATTTTCAAAATAGCCATAATTCATAAGATTATGTATATTTGTGTTTCCTAAAAATAACCAACTAGAATGAAAGATTTATTAAAGAAATTCGAAAATAAAGAACCGGAAATAGTATTCAACTGGAAAGACCCAGAAACAGAAGCAGAAGGATGGACAGTTATTAACTCGTTAAGAGGTGGTGCTGCTGGAGGTGGAACTAGAATGCGTAAGGGATTAGATATGAACGAAGTGCTTTCTTTAGCTAAAACTATGGAAGTGAAATTTTCTGTTTCTGGACCAGCAATTGGTGGTGCAAAATCAGGAATTAACTTTGATCCAAATGATCCTCGTAAAAAAGGTGTTTTAGAAAGATGGTATAAAGCAGTTTCTCCATTGTTGAAAAATTACTATGGAACTGGTGGTGATTTAAATGTGGATGAAATTCATGAAGTAATTCCTATGACGGAAGGTTGTGGTGTTTGGCATCCACAAGAGGGTGTTTTTAATGGCCACTTTCAACCAACAGAAGCTGATAAAATTAATAGAATTGGTCAATTACGTCAAGGTGTGGTTAAGGTTATTGAGAATCCTAACTTTTCACCAAATGTAAATAGAAAATATACTATTGCAGATATGATTACGGGTTACGGTGTTGCCGAAGCTGTTCGTCATTTTTACTCTATTTATGGAGGAGATGTAAAAGGTAAAAAAGCAATTGTACAAGGATTCGGAAATGTTGGTTCTGCAGCAGCTTTTTATTTAGCTGAAATGGGAGCTAAGGTTGTTGGAATCATTGATAGAGATGGTGGTTTAATTAAGGAAGAAGGTTTTTCTTTTGAGGAGATCACGGATTTATTTTTAAACAAAGACGGGAATAAATTAGTTGCGGCTAATATGATTCCATTTGATGAAATTAACGAAAAAATATGGACTTTAGGTGCTGAAGTTTTTGCTCCATGTGCTGCGTCTAGATTGGTTCAGAAATCACAAGTTGACGCAATGATTGCTTCTGGATTAGAAGTTATTTCTTGCGGTGCTAACGTTCCTTTTGCAGATAAAGAAATTTTCTTTGGTTCAATCATGGAAGAAACAGATGCTAAAGTAAGTTTAATTCCTGACTTTATTTCTAACTGTGGAATGGCAAGAGTTTTTGCTTATTTTATGGAAAAGAAAGTGCAAATGACAGATGAATCTATTTTCTCTGACACTTCAAATATCATTAAAGCTGCAATTCAAAAAACTCATGATGTTAGTGCTGATAAGCATAATATAAGTGCGCGTGCATTTGAAATTGCTTTAAAACAACTTATTAAATAATTTAAAAAATGGAAATTCTATTAATAGCAATATTTGTTCTTGGTTATGTTGCAATAGCTATGGAACACACTTTTAAAATTGACAAGCTAATTCCTGCTTTAGGAATGATGGCTATTTTATGGGCATTAATTGCTGTAAATCATTTAGAAGTTTATGAAATTTTACCTGGAATAGGAAAAGAAAGTCATCATGTAGAAGGGGTTTTATTACATCATTTAGGTAAAACGGCTGAAATTTTGTTTTTCTTAATGGGAGCAATGACAATTGTTGAAATTGTAGATTATTTTGATGGTTTTTCCACTATTAAATCATTTATTAAGACAAAAAGCAAGGCAAAATTACTTTGGTTGTTTACTATTTTAGCTTTTGTATTATCTGCTATTATTGACAATCTTACTGCTACGATTGTGTTAATTACAATTTTACAAAAAATCATAAAAGATAGAGATACACGTCTTTGGTTTGCAGGTTTAATTGTTATTGCTGCAAATGCTGGTGGAGCTTGGTCTCCTATTGGAGATGTTACAACTACTATGCTTTGGATTGCAAATAAAGTTTCTGCTAGTGAGTTAATAAAACACGTTTTATTACCTTCTATAGTATGTTTTGCTGTTCCTACCTTTATAGCTTCTCGAATGAAAATATTTAAAGGTTTCATTGATGGTGCTGATGATGATGATAAGCCAAAAGATAAGTATAGTGCAATTATGTTTTATTTAGGATTAGGTTCTATTTTATTTGTACCTATTTTTAAAACGATTACACATTTACCTCCTTATGTAGGAATGATGTTATCTTTAGCTGTTGTTGCTGCAGTTGCAGAATTTTTAAGTAATAGAAAATTTACATTGGGTGAAGCAACTTCAGAGGGTGGTCACCATAGTCCAGTACATAAATCTTTAGCAAAAATTGAAATGCCAAGTATATTGTTCTTCTTAGGAATTTTAATGGCTGTTGCTGCTTTAGAATCTCTTGGAATGTTATTCGATTTCGCAGGAACTTTAGAAGCAAATGTTCCTTATCTTGGTACGGAGCATCATTCTACTAAAATTTCTGACTTAGTTGTTCTGTTATTAGGAGTAGGTTCTGCAATTATTGATAACGTACCTTTAGTTGCTGCAAGTATTGGAATGTTTCAAATAGGTTTAGACGAACCAGCATGGCATTTTATTGCATATTCAGCAGGAACAGGTGGTAGTATCTTGATTATAGGTTCTGCTGCGGGTGTTGTTGCAATGGGTATGGAGAAAATTGATTTCATGTGGTATTTAAAGAATATTGGATGGTTAGCACTTATAGGTTTTTTAGCTGGAAGTGTTGGTTTTGTTCTAATAAGAGACTTTTTATTAAACGTAGTTCATTAATTAGCAATTTTTTAAAAGATTAGTCGTTATATAACAAATTAATAAATATGAGTATTTTTCTTCAAGCAGATAGTTTAGCAGTTGCAAGTCAGGTTTTAGCTGAAGATGCACAACCTGTTGAGCAAACATTATCAATATGGTCGTTGTTAACAAGCGGAGGAATTGGTGGTATTTCGATTATGATTGTTTTGTTTTTATTGTTGTTCATGGCGTTGTTCTTATATTTTGAAAGAATTATGGCTATTAATAAAGCAAGTAAAATTGATGCAAACTTTATGAATAACATCAAATTGCATATAACTTCTGGTAACATTGATTCTGCTAAAATGTTATGTGCGCAAACAAATTCTCCAGTAGCTCGTTTAATTGAAAAAGGAATTTCTCGTATTGGAAAACCTTTAGAAGATATAAATACAGCAATTGAAAATGCCGGAAATTTGGAGTTATATAAGTTAGAAAAAAACACAAGTATGCTTGCAACTATTTCGGGTGCCGGTCCTATGATTGGTTTCTTGGGAACAGTTGTTGGTATGATTCTTGCTTTTCATAAAATGGCAAGTGGCGGCGGTCAAATTGAAGTTGGCGCTCTTGCTGAAGGTATTTATACTGCAATGACTACTACTGTTGTAGGTTTAGTTGTTGGAATTATTGCTTACATGGGTTATAATCACTTGGTTGTTAAAACGAATAAAGTGGTAAACCAAATGGAAGCAAATGCTGTAGATTTCTTAGACTTATTAAACGAACCTGTATAATATGAAGTTAGGAAAAACAAGAAATAAAGTTTCAACAGAATTCAATATGTCGTCTATGACGGATATTGTTTTCTTGTTGTTAATTTTCTTCATGATTACTTCAACAATGGTGACTACTAATGCTTTAGATTTAGTTTTGCCAAAAGGGAAAGGTAAAACAGATAGTAATAAGAGTTTAACCGTTAATATTACAAACGATTTAAAGTTTTATTTAGATAAAAATGAAATTTCTAAAGAAGAACTAGAAACGCAATTATTAGCAATTTTACCTACTTCTGAAGAAGATAAAAATAGAGCAATTATATTACGTGCCGAAGAAGACGTGCCGTATAAAGATGTAATTTATGTTATGGATATTGCAAATCGTAACCATATAAAAATGGTTGCAGCAGTTAATCCTAAATAATTTTTTTGAAGCTAATCCTGCTATTCGCTATATCTTTTTTGTAAAAAAACAAAAAAGGATGTCGCTACACACGAGCAAAGCGAACTGACGAAGTAATCAGGGCTAGAATTTTACGTTACAATTCAAAATTATAGTAAAGCAAAATAATTCGTGCAAATTAGTGTAATTCGTCTTTGCTTTAAATAACAGAAAAAATGAACTTTTTAGAAACACCCGAGGAAAAAAAATCATTTACTATTACAAGTATATTATTTGTAATACTTTTTCTATTGTTTGCATTTTTAGGACTTACTTACATGGATCCGCCACCAGAAAATGGTATAGCAGTTAATTTTGGAACTAGCGATGTAGGACAAGGAGAAATTCAACCTACCGAAGCTATTCAATCTGCGCCTCAACAGCAGCAAGCGCAACCAGAAACAACACAAGAAGAAGAAATTTTAACTAGTGATAATGATTCGCCGGTTGCTATAGAGCCTAAAAAAGAAACGCCAAAACCAAAAAAACCAACAGAAACGAAACCAGAAGTTAAGCCAACACCAAAACCTTCTCAGCAAACAAATAGTGCTTTAAATGCTTTGCTAAACGGACCAAAATCGGATGGTACTGCGCAAGGTGGTCATGGTAATGATGGTGTTGCGGGTGATAAAGGAGATCCAAATGGTAGTATTTATGCTAATAGTTTCTATGGAAGTGGTTCTGGTAATGGAAGCGGTTCTGGAAATGGAACAGGTTGGGGTTTAGCAGGAAGAAAACTTTCTGGTAACACTAAAAAAGTACAAGATTGTAACGAATCGGGAACGGTTGTGGTTAAAATTTGGGTAAATAGAAGTGGAAATGTAATACGAGCAGAACGTTCTCAAGGAACAACAAATACTAACCCTTGTTTGGTTAATCCTGCAATAGAAACTGCAAAAACCTTTAAGTGGCAAGCTGATGCTGATGCTCCAGAAACACAAATTGGTTTTGTAGTAGTCAATTTTAAATTAGGAGAATAATTCCCAAATATTAAAATGGTTGGCCATTAGCCCCGATTGCAGCGTATGCCGTGCATAGCGTAAAGCGGGAGTTACAACTACAAAATAAAAACAAACATTACGCTTTAAATAAAATATATGAACTATAAAGAAACAACTGATTGGCTTTTTAGTCAACTTCCTATGTTTCAAAATTTAGGTGCTTCTGCCTATAAAAATGATTTGTCTAATATTATTTTGTTAGATAATCATTTAAACAATCCGCATCTTAAATTTAAATCTATTCATGTTGCTGGAACTAATGGAAAAGGTTCTACTTCTTCCTTATTGGCTTCTGTTTTGCAAGAAGCGGGTTATAAAGTTGGGCTGTATACTTCGCCGCATTTAAAAGATTATAGAGAACGTATTAAGATAAACGGAGAAGTTATCTCAGAAAATTACGTGGTTGATTTTGTGCAAAAGCACAAGCCTTTTTTTGAGAAAAATGAATTGAGTTTTTTTGAAATGACTGTTGGTTTAGCTTTTGATTATTTTGCACAAGAAAATGTAGATATTGCAATTATTGAAGTTGGAATGGGAGGTAGGCTCGATGCAACAAATATTATTACACCAATTGTTTCTGTAATTACAAATATAGGTTTAGATCATACGCAGTTTTTAGGAAATTCTTTAAGTGAAATAGCATTTGAAAAAGGCGGAATCATTAAAAATAACATTCCTGTAGTTGTTGGAGAATATACAATAGAAACAAAAAGTGTATTTGATAGTTTGGTTGAAAAAAACAACACTTCTGTTGTTTATGCGCAAGATTCAGATTTTGAAGATTTGCCTTGTGCTTTATTAGGAGATTATCAAATTGTAAATAAAAAAACCGCTATAGCTGTAATTAATTCTATTCAAAATATATTTAATGTTTCTGATGCTGCTATTAAAAAAGGATTTTTAAATGTTGTTACGAATACCGGTTTACTTGGAAGGTGGCAGGTTTTAAATGTTGCGCCAAAAGTTGTTTGCGATACGGCACATAATAGTCATGGTTTAAATATTGTTTTAAATCAAATTAAAAAAGAGCAGTTTGAAGAGTTGCATTTTGTTTTAGGGGTTGTAAACGATAAGGATTTGGACTCTATTTTGTGTTTGTTTCCTAAAAAAGCTAAATATTATTTTTGTAAACCAAATGTTTTACGAGGTTTAAATGCTGGTGTTTTAAGAGATAAAGCTCTCGAATTCGGGTTGGTTGGTAATGTATATGGTTCTGTTTCAGAAGCTTATTTAGAAGCCTTCAGTGTGTCAGATTATAAGGACTTTATATATATAGGAGGAAGTAATTTTGTAGTTACAGAAATTATTTAAATTCTTTTCAAAAACATTTGTAAATATTAATTTCTAGTGTATATTTGCACTCGCAATACGGTAATAACGTTAGCGATTTATTGGGGCGATTAGCTCAGCTGGTTCAGAGCACCTCGTTTACACCGAGGGGGTCGGGGGTTCGAACCCCTCATCGCCCACAAGTTTAAAAACAAATGGTTTCAAAAGCCGATAAATCTTAGGATTTATCGGCTTTTTTCTTTTGGACATATCTCAAATTATTCATTCAATCTTAATTGGAAAGGGACAAAATCGAGACCCTGAAAATTTTACAAATTAGGGTCTCGCTAAATCTTCTCAATCCCTGCAAACAGCCGTACTAATATCTAGTTTAGAATATGTACATCTTGTTTGCTATCAAATAGAAAATTAAATTGAATACTAATTAAAAGGTCACCACCATGAAAGCAAAAATCACCTTGCATATTTATGCAAAAACTACAAAAGTCAATGCAACTGGACAATTGCCAATTTATATTCGACTAACAATTGATGGAGAACGTTTTGAATTCAGTTCTAAAAAATTCATTGAAAAATCCAAATGGTCGCCAGAATTATCTAAAATGAAAGGCAGCTCGAAAGAAGCCCGAACAATAAATGGCTATCTTGATTTGATGAGATCTAAAATATTTGATATACAAATGGAACTAATCCATAAAAACGAAGAATTATCCATAGAGAGTTTCAAATCCAGGATATTAGGAGTTCATCAAAGAGAACGAATGTTAATTCCGATTTATCAAGATCATAATAACAAAATTAAAGAGCTTATAGGGAATGGATATGCTTATGGAACGCTGGAACGTTTCAAAATATCTTTAAAACATCTTCAAGAATTCATTTTGTGGAAGTATAATATGGTAGACATTAGCATTACCAAAATTGATTATGCTTTTGTAACAGAATTTGAATTCTATTTGCGAAGCGTTAAAAAATGCAACAATAATACTGCAGTTAAATATGTTAGAAATTTCAGAAAAATAATCAAGATTTGTTTGGACAACGATTGGTTAGACAAAAATCCTTGCAGTCGCTATGAAGGAAAAATGAAAGAAGTCGAACGAGATTTTCTTATTGAAGAAGAATTAAACAGAATTTACAGCAAACAGTTTTCATCAGAACGATTAACTTTAGTGAAAGATATTTTTATTTTTTCATGTTACACCGGATTGGCTTATATCGATATTAAAGGTTTAAAGAAAGACCACATTGGTATTGGTATTGATGGACAAAAATAGATTTTCAAAAACCGTCAAAAAACAGGTACTAAATCTAAAATCCCTGTGCTGCCGATAGCAGAAGAATTAATTGATAAATATTTCAATCATCCACAATGTTTAAATGAAGATAAATTACTTCCAATTTTAAGCAATCAAAAAATGAATGCTTATCTAAAAGAAATTGCAGGAGTTTGTGAAATAGAAAAAGAATTAACCTTTCACATTGCCCGACATACTTTTGCAAATACAGTAACACTTACTAATGGCGTTCCAATTGAAAGTGAAAGCAAAATGCTTGGGCATAAAAACTTAAGAACTACTCAACATTATGCTAAAGTTTTGGATAGAAAAGTGAGTGAGGACATGAAAATTTTATGAGACAAAATGAATAGTACAATTAATTTATCAAAAGCCAATTAAAGATACATGTCAGGAATTATAATTAACTTCGTCTAAATTAAATACGATTAAAGAAAATATAATGAAATTTACATTTGCACTATTACTATTCTTAATAGCTTCATTTTGTTTTTCACAAAACACCATCCCAAAGGTTTTAGAGAAATTGAACAAAAGAACAGTTCCTTATATTACAGTTGATGAGCTAAAGAAGGCTCAAAATTATATTTTACTTGATACTAGAGAATATAAAGAATATACTATTAGTCATCTTCCAAATGCAATTAATGTGGGCTTTGATAAATTTAATAGCAAAAAATTTGTAGCAATTGCTCCTGATAAAAACACAAAGATTGTGGTGTATTGTTCCATTGGAATTAGAAGTGAAACTATTGGAGAAAAACTTATAAAGTTAGGATATAAAAATGTGTCGAATTTATACGGCGGAATTTTTGAATGGAAAAATAGCGATTGCAAAACGGTTAATTCTAAAAATATTGAAACCGACAGTATTCATACTTTTAACAAACAATGGAGCGTTTATCTTAAAAAAGGTGTTAAAATATATGAAGACTAACGCACTGATTATTTTTGTTAGAAATCCTGAATTAGGAAAAGTCAAAACAAGATTAGCTAAAACTATCGGAAACAAAAAAGCACTAGAAGTATATTGTGATTTACTTTCTCATACTATGTCAGTCACAAAAATGGGGGATTGTGATAAATTTGTTTTTTATGACAACAGCATAGAACAAAGTGATATTTGGGCGAATAATTTATTTGAAAAAAGAATACAATTTGGAATTGATTTAGGAGCAAAAATGCAAAATGCGTTTCAAGAGTTATTCAATCTTGGTTATAAAAATTGCACAATCATTGGTAGTGATTTATTCGATTTAGAAGTTAAACACATCACTCAAGCTTTTGATAAATTAGAAAGTAATGATGCAGTAATTGGTCCAGCAGAAGACGGTGGCTATTATTTATTAGGATTAAAAAAAATAATTCCCGCACTATTTTCTAATAAAAATTGGGGAACTAAAACTGTTTTGGAAGATACCCTCAAAGATTTAGCAACATTCTCTATTGATTTATTAGAGATTCTAAATGATATTGACACATTCGAAGATTTAGAAAAAAGTAATTATTATAAATTAAAAAAGTAAAACTATTAGACTCTTAATTTCATCAATAAGTTAATTTTTTTTTGTAATTGTAAACTATACGACATATAGATTTTCATAACTGATTTAAATTTGAACCAGTAAAGTTTAAAAGAAAAAAAATTATAAAAACTAAAAAAATGAAGACCCTTAAAAAAATTATTCTGTCAATTATCACTGTTTTTAGTATACTAAGTTGTGCTCAAAACCCCAAAATGAATACGGATGAAGCTAGTAATTTAGCAACATACTCAGAAACAATTGATACCAGTTGGACAAAAAAAATAATTAAAACCGATGCACAGTGGAAGTCTATTTTAACTTCCGAACAATTCACTATTACACGAGAACAAGGTACTGAGCAACCATTCACCCACGATTTTCATAATCTAAAAGAAAACGGGATCTTTATTTGTCTTTCTTGTAATAATCCGCTTTTTAGTAAAGACACAAAATTTGATTCAGGTACAGGGTGGCCTAGTTTTTTTAAACCCTATTCCAAAAAAAGTATCACAGTGAGCACAGATAATTCTGCTGGAATGTCCCGAGATGAAGTAAGCTGTGCAAGATGTGATGCTCATTTAGGACACGTCTTTAATGATGGACCACAACCAAATGGCTTGCGGTATTGTATGGATGGAGTAGCTTTAAAATTTATTCCTGAACAAAAATTAGAAAAGGTAGTTTTCGCCCAAGGTTATTTCTGGTGTACAGAACATATTTTTGAGGCAATAAAAGGAGTTAAAGAAGTAGTGTCTGGTTATTCTGGTGGCAATGAAGTAAATCCAACATATCAAGAAGTTGGCAGTGGTAGCACTGGTCACGCAGAAGCTATTCAAGTTATTTATGATCCTTCTAAAATTTCGTATGAGCAATTACTAAAAGTGTATTTTAATTCAGGAGATATTTCTCAAGTTAATGGACAAGGAAATGACATTGGAAAACAATATCGATCTATAATTTTTTACAACAATCCTGAGCAAAAGAAAACAGCTGAAAACTTCATAAAAAAACTAGACTTATCAGGAAAATATTCTAAAAAAATAGCTGTTGAATTAGTGGCGCACAAAAAATTCTATGAAGCTGAGAATTACCATCAAAATTATGTAAACACGCATCCAGAAGAAGGATATGTTAAAGGAGTTTCTATTCCGAGATATGAAAAAGCTATTGAAAATTTCCCTGAATTGTTAAAATAAATAATAGTTGTTTTTTTTATAATTTTGGAGAATTGACATTATAAATATATTCATAAAAAGTACCATATAATAATAAAAAACGAATCACATGAAATACATCATTTTACTTCTATTTACAGGTGTTTCAGTAGCGCAAAGTCCTTGGACGCGTGAAAAAGGGAAAGCATTTGTGCAAATTGGACTTACAAGTTTGTATTATAATACGGTGCAAGCTAATGGTCAAAAATTAGAAAATCTTGATGATTTTTCAGATATAACAACGCAGCTTTATGCCGAATATGGAATTGCTAAAAACATGGAGATTATAGCAGTTTTGCCATACAAATCAGTAAACGTAAGTGATAAGTTAACAAATAACGAAGTGTCTATTTCGGGTTTAGGAAATATAACTTTAGGTTTAAAATACAAACTTTTAGACAAAAATTGGAAGCTGAGTTCGGGTGTAAATTATTCTGCAAATTCTATAAAAATTAATCAAAATATTGGTTTATCTACAGGTATAAATGCGGTTACTATTTTTCCTTATGTAACAGTTGGAACAAGCAAAAACAAATGGTATTATTACGGAAATTTAGGATATGGTTACATGAATAACGAATACTCTGATTTTTTTAAGATAAATTTAGAAGTTGGTTATGAAGTAATTACAAAAGGGCATCTTATATTTGTATTAGATTCTAAAAATGTAGTTACCAAAGAAAACGCTTTTTTAAATGATAGCGCCCAATGGTTTTCTCATTTAGACAGACAACAATATCAGGCATTTGGTTTAAAAGCCAATTACGAATTTAAAAAAGATAAATTTGGAGCCAATTTAGCAGCTTTTGGAGCAGCCGGAATTAATAATTCGCCATTAGCTCCCACAATAAATATTGGATTATACACTAAATTTTAAATATTTTGAACTTAGAAAAATACATAAACTTAATTGGTAATTCCTATAAAGGATATTTTAATTATTTAATTTCCGAATTTACAAACCTTAGCTGGTCTAATTATTTTTATGGTTTATTGGCAATTTCATTAATAGTTTGGTTATTAGAAATTATATTTCCATGGCGAAAAAATCAGCCCGTTTTTAGAAAAGATTTTTGGTTAGATTTAGGTTATTTATTTTTTAATTTTTTCATACTTAATTTAATTTTACTAATTGCATTATCAAATGTTACAGAACAGCTTTTTAATGACTTTTTAGCTGTTTTTAATTTACAATTAGTCAATATAAATTTGTTTCAATTATCGGATTTACCAAAACCAGTAACTTTAATTAGTTTCTTTTTAATTTCCGATTTTGTTCAATATTTTACCCACCGTTTATTACATAAAGTTCCGTTTTTATGGAATTTTCATAAAACACATCATTCGGCAAAACAAATGGGCTTTGCTACTCATTTTCGTTACCACTGGATGGAACCAATAGTATATAAAACCATACTTTTTATTCCAATAATACTAATTGGTGGTTTCAATTTGGAAGATGTTTTTTTAGTACATTTTATTTCCATAACAATTGGACATTTAAATCATGCGAATTTAGGATGGAATTATGGGGTTTTTAAATATGTTTTCAATAACCCAAAAATGCATGTTTGGCATCATAGTAAAGAACTACCAAAAAAATATGGTGTGAATTTTGCAATCAGTTTAAGTATCTGGGATTATTTGTTTCAAACCAACTATATTCCGTTTGATGGGAAAGACATTGAATTGGGATTTGAAGGCGAAGAGCAATTTCCAAAAACATTTTTAGAACAAGAACTTCATTTAAAATCATCCAAATGAAAAAGATATTCCTCCTATTTTTAATGGTAAACTCCGTTTTCGGGCAAAGTTTTGATTACAAAAATTATTCAGCTTTACTTAAAAAATACGTTTCAGAAAACGGCAATGTAAACTATGACAAACTGAATCAAAATAAAACCGAACTCAACGCAGTCATTGTTCAATTTGAAAAAAATCAACCGAAACAAAATTGGACTAAAAACGATAAAATGGCATATTATATCAATGTGTATAATGTGTTTACATTGAAAGCTGTTGTCGATGCTTATCCTGTAAAAAGTATAAAAGATATTGATAAAGTTTGGGACAAAAACTTTATTGCTACAAGCAAAGGCAAAATTTCTCTTGGCGATGTGGAACATAAAATTCTACGAAAAATGGATGATCCAAGAATACATTTTGCTATAAATTGCGCTTCTTTTTCGTGTCCAAATTTGCTAAATTCAGCTTATTTACCGGAAACATTAGACAAACAATTAGAAAACGTAACCAAATTATTTATTAACGATAAAACCAAAAATAGCATTACAGCAAAATCGGCAAGTGTATCTGAAATATTTAATTGGTTTGCAGCCGATTTTAAAAAAAATGGAACTGTTATCGATTTTTTAAATAAATATTCTACCATCAAGATTGATAAAAAAGCTAAAATAAAATACCTAGAGTATAACTGGAGTTTGAATAAATAAAAGATGAAAATTTCTATTATTATTCCTGTATACAATGAAGAAAAAACGATAGGTCTATTACTTGATTATCTGCTTAAAATACAAAATAAAAATACAGTTGAAGAAATTATTGTTGTTGACGGCAAAAGTTTAGATACAACCAAAACAATTATACAATCGTATATAAGTGTAAACTGCTTAGACTCCAAAAAGGGAAGAGCAATCCAAATGAATACTGGAGCCAAAATAGCAAAAGGAAGTATTTTATATTTTTTACATTGCGATAGTTTTCCTCCAGAAAATTTCGATTTACAAATAATAAAAGAAGTTCAAAATCAGAATTTTGCAGGTTGTTTTAAAATGAAATTCGATAGTAATCATATTGTTTTAAAAGTATCACAATGGTTTACACAATTTAACTTTAAAGCTTGTCGTGGTGGTGATCAATCATTGTTTATTACTAAAGATTTGTTTATTGAACTCAATGGTTTTAACGAAAATTATACTATTTATGAAGATAATGAATTGATTGCTAGAATTTACAAAGCTTCAAAATTTGTAGTTATTCAGGATTTTATTATAACCTCATCGCGCAAATACAAACAAAATGGATATTGGAAATTGCAATGCCACTTTTTTGTCATTCATTTAATGAATAACTTAGGTTTTAACGAAGAAAAGTTGCTTCATTATTATAAAAAGAATATACTATAAATGGAATATAAAGGAAAACTTAACGAATATTTTCATCTTGACACTATAAAAAGTGAAGATGCTTGTTGGTTAAGAAATTATAAAGGAGATTGTTTGCGTATTTTTTGGAATGATTGTCCAAATACTATTTTAATTATCGATGGAATTGAATATCCATTACTGAAAAATCAAATTTTATTTCTTACAGACATGCACGATATTGTGATTTCTAAAATAAACGAAATCAACTTAATACGTTTCAATCGAGAATTTTACAGTTCCGAATTTTTTGATAGAGAAATAGGTTGCAATGGTGTTTTATTTTTTGCAAATGCCAAAATCCCAGTAATTACACTTCAAGAAGAACATTTACCAAAATTTCGATTATTATGGATGGTTTTTTTGAGCGAATTTCAAACTAAAGACAATTTACAGGCACAAATGCTATTGATGCTTTTAAAACGTTTTTTGATATTAGCGACACGAATTTATAAAACGCAAAACACTAACATTCAACTACATACAACCAAGTTAGACACTATTAGAGAATTTAATTTATTAGTAGAAATGCACTACAAAAAAAAACATACAGTAATTGATTATGCGGAATTGATGAGTAAACCGGCAAAATCATTAACCAATTTGTTTGCGCTACATTCCGAAAAAACACCTTTAAAAGTCATTCAAGATCGTATTCACATAGAAGCTAAACGCCAATTGCTATTTACTCAAAAAATCATAAAGGAAATTGCTTTTGAGTTGGGTTTTGAAGACATTCCATCATTTAGTAGATTTTTTAAGAATAAAGAAGGCATTTCTCCTAAAGAATTTAGATCAGAAAATAGAACTATTGATAATAATTAAGGCAAAAATGTTAAGCTTACAATTAATTGATTTTTAGAACTTTGTTAAAAATTATTTATCATGAAAAAAATTATACTTTTTAATATTGTTTTGTTTTTTACATTTTCTACAATTGAAGCACAATGTGATGCAACAGCCACTTCGTTTGGTAACAACACAAGCATTCCTATGTACAATGTAACCGGAATGGTTTCGGTTGTTTTAAATACAAATAATACTGTTTCACTTAATTTAGGGAGTAATTTTGCAACTGCTGCTGGACCAGATGTTCGTGCGTTTTTAGTAGATAGAGGTACTTTAACAGCGGCTCAATTAAAAATACCAGCAAATTTTAATACCAGACCAAAAATAGAAATGGGCATGATTACCGCAAACGGAATGGCAAGTTTTACAAAAACAATTCCTAATGGTACAAACATTTCTAATTATAATACTATTTATTTTTATTGTCAGCAGTTTAATCTGTTTTGGGATTTTGGAAGTTTTATGCCTTTTACCACTGCAAATTGTGCTGTTTTGAGTAATGAAAACTTCACTTCTAATCAATTTAAAATATATCCAAACCCTTCCAAAGGAAGCATCAGTATAGATTTTGATTCAAGTATTGGAATAAAGTCGTTCCAATTGTTTTCGGCTTTAGGACAAAAAGTATTTGTTTCTAATGAAGCAGTAACTTCAAATACATCTATTGATATATCAGCTTTAAATTCAGGTATTTACTATATGTATCTACTTGATAATAATGATAATACTATCATAAAAAAAATTAGTTTAGAAAACTAAATAGAAGAATTTGTTTTGTTTGAAATTAAGTTGATTAAATACGATGTTTAACTATTCATCGCATTTTTTTATATTTTTTAGTCACTAATTCCTCCGAAGGTTTATTTTGAATCGTATAATCGGCATCAGAAGTTCCACCAGCATTTTTCTTATCATACCATTTCCATAAAAAGCCACCTGCAAACCATTTTTCACTCCAAAATTGATTAAATAATGCTTCAAGTGCATTTTTTTGAGCCAATAAATTAACGTTATTGGATTTAGAATGGTTCCAAGGTTCAACCGTTGTAAAATCTTTAGATTGGTAACCAAACTCCGTGAAAAGTATTGATTTTTTATACTTTAAACTCATTTCTTTAATAGCTTCTTTAATCGGTTTCCATTCTTTCTCAATAGCTAGAACAGTTGGTGTTTTTTCTTTGGCTAATGGAAAATAAGCGTCAATTCCGATATAGTCAAGCTCCTTTATAAAAGGTACATTTTTATAGGTATCCCAATTTTCAGCATAGGTAATTTTACCTTTATATATTTTCTTAATTTTTTGGATTAGTTTATTCCAAAATTCCGGTCTAGTAATTACAAAATTATTGAGTTCGGTACCAATACAAAACATTTGAAAATTAGAATCATTAGCTACTTGTGCATAGTCTAAAATAAAGGATTCATAATTTTTTTCAAATGCCAACCAATCTTGTTCATTTTTCATAGCAATTTGCCCAGTAAATCCTCCATTTGGAATCCAAATTTGAGGTTTGAGCATCATCTTAATTTTTTCTTTATGAAATTCAGATGCTGTTTTTGCAATTCCTTCTTTTGTTTCGCCCCACCATTGTCGCTTTGAATTGTATTTAATTTCGGTTTCAGAAATAGTTTTCATAAATCCAAAAGGCATTAACGTAACCCAATTTGCATTTACTTTAACAACAGGTTGTATAATTTCATTACTCACAGGTGTGTTGGAGGCGACAAAACTAATTCCGTTTATTTTTGCTTGTGAAAAACAATTTGTAAAGTAAAAAATAAATAAAAAATAGATTGTTTTCATTTTTTTAAAAATACTGACCTATACCAAATACAATTCCTTTTGAAGCATTTTGTGTAATTCCGTAACCATAATCGATTCTAAAAGTTGCATTAAAAATAGTTTTATGTATAAATCTTAAACCCACTCCTGGATATACTCTAAAATTTGTCGAATCTGCAAAATCACTTATTTTTCCACCTGGTTGTCTCCAAGAGCCACTATCAACAAATGCATTTCCTTGTAAAACAAACCAATTTTTTTCAAAAAGTGTGGTTCTGTATTCGGTGTTTAAAACAAAAACTCCTGTTCCGCGATCTATTATATTTCCTACACCACGAATATTCAAATTGTTATCTAAAGCAAATGGCGAAAACGGACTTTTATCATTTGAAGATAAACCAAGTCTTAAACGACTTGCCCAATTTCCTGTTTTTCCAAAACGTTTAAAATAGGAAAAATCGTTCCAAGCAATTACAAAATCATTTTGAAACTCGTTAGAGCTAAAAACATATTGCCCTAAAAAATTACTACGAAATCCTTTTACCAAATAAAAATCATACTTTAAATTATCATAAGAATAATTAGATTTTAACATTACTTTATCAACAGCCAAAACTTGTGGCACATCTGCTGCTGTAGAACCGGAAAGATATTTATATTCTTCCTTAAATACGGTTACGCCTAATTTTACAGAGTTTCTAAAGTTTATTCGATAAACACCTAATAGTTCTGCGCCGGTATTCTTGTATTCATACTTTGCAGGTAAATTATTTATAAAAATAGGTTCAATACTTGCTAATTTTTGAAAACTACTTTCGATACCAAAATTTGAGGAAAACAAAAAGGGAGCAGAAAAAAAGAAACCAAATGAAGAAATGCCATTATTCTGATAAAATCCACCAATTGTGTTGTTTTTACCTAAAAAATTATAATCGAAAAGACCAATTTTGTATGCCGCTGCAGCTTCATCTGTGGTCCATAATTGCACATTTGGTAAAATACTCCAATTTTCAATAATAGTAAAAGTAACATCAAAGTTATCATCTATTGTTTTAGAAACAGCATAAGTTATATTTGAAACACCGTTTAATCGGGTTAATGCCGCAACATCGTTATCTAATTTTAAACTATCTAATGGTTGGTTTAATTTAGTTTCAATAAATTCGGTCATGAATTTCTTGTCCATTCTTTTGTTACCAACCCAAGTTATGTTTTTTACTATATTGTTTTGACTAAACCCTAAAGTTGAGAAAAGAATAAAAACGAATACATATTTTTTCATTACCTTATTTTTTTACAAATATCTTTAAAAATATAAGATAATTAAAAAGAATTAGCAAAATTGACAAGTAATAAGGTAAAAATGAAAATTAAGATATTTATAATAAAAGGAAATTTGTATCTGTAAATTATATTAATATTTTTAATTATTTAAAACGCATCTAAATTAAACAACATTATGAAAAAAATATATTATTTTATTATTTTAGGTTTTTTAGTGAATAATTTTTCTTTTGCTCAAGCAGATAGTTTTTTTTCTAAGGCAGATGACTTTCTAAAAAAGAACGTTATTGGAAATAAAGTAAATTATGAGGTTATTAAAAAAAATCCTGAAGAATTAAACGAACTCGTTACTTTGATTTCAGATTATAAAATTTCTAAAAACGACGATACGGATAAAGCCTTTTTAATTAATGCTTATAATTTATTAGTTATTAAAGGTATAGTAAACAAATATCCAACAAAATCTCCATTAGATATTGCAGGTTTTTTTGATAAAAGCACCTATTCAATTTCAGGTAAAAAAGTTACTTTAAACGATATTGAAAATAAATTATTACGCGCAGTTTATAAAGATGCACGTTTGCATTTTGTTTTGGTTTGTGGTGCCAATGGTTGTCCGCCATTACTTGCAGAAGCCTATATGCCGAAAACTATTGAAACGCAGTTAGAGCAACAAACTACTAAAGCTTTAAATAATCCAAATTTCATTAAAGTTATTGGAAACAAAATTCAATTATCACAAATATTTGAATGGTATAAAGAAGATTTTAAAAACAAAGAAATTGAATTTATTAATAAATATAGAAAAGATAAACTAGATGCTAAATCCAAGTTTTCTTATTATACATACGACTGGTCTTTAAATAAAAAATAATAATATAAAACACATGAAAAATATAAAACACCTACTTTTTACTGCTTTTTTGTTTGCTCAATATGTTGTAGCACAAGAAGATGTTGACACCTTACAGTCTAATATTCAAACCTATACACCTTCTAAATTGTTAGAAAAAGGGAAGTTAGATATAAAATGGTTCAATAATTTGTATACGCAAACCAAAAGAAACTCAATCGGAAAAACGCTTACTGAACCTCGTTCTAATTATTTTACTACTTCGTTAGAAGTTTTTACTGGTGTAAGTGAAAACAAAAAATTTAATGCAGGTTTAATTTTAGAATATCGGTCAAATACTTTTGCAGATCAAAGTGCTACAAGCGTTTTTGCATTTAAAAACGAATTTGGAAAAGCAAGAACGGGATTATCTCATATTGCACCTTCAATAAAAATTGCACCCTTTAATGCTTTACCTCGTTTTTCAATACAAAGTTCTATTTTTATTCCTGTTTTAGATAAGGAAACTAAAAATAACAACTATTTAGCAAATAAAAGTTTCATTTGGCAAAATCGTTTTTTCTATGATTATACGTTTAAAGGAAACAAATTTCAATTATTTTCAGAATTTGGAACCCGATTATTTTTTGGCGAAAAAAATAAAAACGCAGATGGAACATTTAATGACAAAGGTGGTTACGCAAATAATAGTATTGAATTAGCGCCAGGCATATTTTTAAGTTATTTCCCAAGCTCTAAATTTACAGTTTTAAGTTTTGTACAACATGCACAATTAGTAGATTTAGGAAATAATTTTGCACAGAACTACACTGCTGTTGGTGCAGGTTCAAAATATCAATTAACAAAAGTATTAAATCTTGAAGTTTTATATAGCAAATTTGTAAGAGGTACCGATTCTGGATTAGGACAATCTTTTAATTTGGGGTTAAGAGCCATATTTTAAAAAAATAAACGTATTTTTTCAAAACAAAATTTTAGTATTAATTATGGAACATGTTGTTATAATAGGAAACGGAATTTCTGGCGTAACAGCCGCAAGAAATATTAGAAAACTTTCGAAAAAAAAAATCACTATTATATCGTCTGAATCTGAATATTTTTTTTCAAGAACAGCATTAATGTACGTTTTTATGGGACACATGAAAATGGAACATACGCAACCATATGAAAACGATTTCTGGAAAAAAAACAATATCAATTTAGTTTTTAATCATGTTAAAGATATTAATTCTGAAACAAAAACTATTTATTTTTCTGATGAAACTAATCTTAAATTCAATACACTAATTATAGCTTCCGGATCAAAACCTAATAGATTTGGTTGGCCTGGGCAAGATTTATATGGTGTTTTTAGTTTGTATAGCAAATCTGATTTAGAAAAATTGGAAGAATTAGCCATAGGAAGTAAAAAAGCAGTAGTTGTTGGTGGTGGATTAATTGGAATTGAATTAGTTGAAATGCTATTTTCCCGAAATATTGAAGTTGTATTTTTAGTACGAGAAAAAACTTTTTGGAATTCGGTTTTACCAAACGAAGAAAGTTTACTACTTAACAGACATATTTTGGAACACCACGTAAATTTAAAAGTTGAAACCACTTTAGATGAAATTATTTCAGACGGTTTTGGTAATGTAAAAGCCATAAAAACCGATTCTGGAGAAATTATAGAATGTGATATTGTAGCATTAACAGTTGGAGTTTCGCCAAATATTGAATTTTTGAAAAACTCATCTATCGATTTAGGTATTGGTGTAAAAGTAAATAGTTTGTTGGAAACAAACGTTAAAGATATTTATGCCATTGGCGATTGTGCAGAGCAAATGAAACCTAATGAAAATCGTAAAAACATTGAAGCGGTTTGGTACACTGGTAAAATGATGGGCGAAACTGTTGCTCAAACCATTTGCGGCAAACCAATGGAATACAATCCTGGAAATTGGTTCAATTCGGCAAAGTTTTTCGATATTGAATACCAAACTTATGGTTGGGTTTTTGCCAAACCTAAAGAAAACGAAGCGCATTTTTATTGGGAACATCATTCGGGTAAAATTGCTGTACGAATTTCCTATGATAAAAATAATCGAAAATTTTTAGGAATTAACACATTTGGAATTAGAATGCGTCATGAATTTTTTGATGCCATTTTAATTGAAGAAAAATCGGTAGATTTTGTTATGGAAAATTTGGTTAAAGCCAATTTTGATCCAGAATTTTATAAAAAATATGAAAAAGAAATAACCAAATTATTTACCCAACAAAATCTTACACTAAACATATAAACATGAATAAAACCGAAACCAATTTATCTATTAGTGCAGCTAATGGCAAACTAAATACCAATCAAAAATTAGGCTTGGCATTAGGTATTATCGGATTATTTATAATTGTTTTATCTTTCTTAAATATAAATTTTCAAAATACAACAATTTGGCTATCCATTTCAATTAGTTCTCTTTTATTAGGAACGTATTTATATGCTAACGGAACATATTTATACAGACCAGAAGGAATTAGCAACAATAATGTTTTTAGAAGTTCTTTAACAAATAAAGGTGTTTTTGCTTGGTCTATTGGTATCGTTCTGACACTTTTTTATGTAGCGTTGTATTGGTTTCCAAGTTATTTAGGTTTAGGCGAAAACGGAGCACCAAATAAAGGTGTCGTTGGTTTATTTGATCCGTTAAGTAAACTTTTAAATGGTAAGCCAGCCAGTCAATGGTTTGTTTACGGTACACTATATACAGTAGCCATTTTAGGTTTGGGATATAAATTTATAATTAAATACAGACACAACAAATACCAATTGGTAAGAACTATATCGGTCATGTTTTTTCAATTAGGCTTTGCTTTTTTGTTACCAGAAATTCTTGAAAAACTAAATCCTGGCAAAGAATATTTTGCTAAAGATTTAAAAAATATGTGGCCGTTAAATTACTATTTTTTTAACGATTGGCATTTAAAAGGATTATTAAATGGTGGAAATTTAGGCTTGTTTATGTTGGTTTTTGGCATTGCTATGATTTTTATAATATCGCCAATTTTAACCTATTTTTATGGAAAACGTTGGTATTGTTCTTGGGTTTGTGGTTGTGGCGGATTAGCCGAAACAGCTGGCGATAGTTTTCGTCATTTGTCGTCGTCAACTCAAAAAGCATGGAAAATTGAACGTTGGATGATTCATTCGGTATTGGTTTTTAGTTTTGTAACTACAATAGCGGTAATTTTTACTTTTCTATCTAATAATCCCGAATTGAGTATTATTACCAAAAATCAATTTATTTACGGAATTGTTACGTTTTTAATTGTCTTTACTGGTGCTTTATACATTTTCAAACGAAAAGATTTAGATAAAGATGCTATTTATACTTTAATTTCGCTTTGTGTTATCATTATAATTTCGCTTGCAATTAATCTTTACTCTAACAATCAAAATATACTTTTTGTTGATAGTTACAAACTACGTGAATGGTATGGTTTTGCAATTGGTTCAGCATTTAGTGGTGTAATTGGTGTTGGATTTTATCCACTTTTAGGAAATCGTGTTTGGTGTCGTTTTGGTTGTCCAATGGCTGCAATCTTAGGTTTGCAACAACGCTTGTTTTCAAAATTTAGAATTACAACCAATGGCGGGCAATGTATATCATGCGGAAATTGCTCCACACATTGCGAAATGGGAATTGATGTACGCAGTTATGCCCAAAAAGGAGAAAATATTGTCCGCTCTTCATGTGTAGGTTGTGGTATTTGCTCGGCTGTTTGTCCGCGTGGCGTTTTAAAATTAGAAAATGCATCAGAAAAAGGACGAATTAATTCTAATGATATTTTGTTAGGTAACGATGTTAATTTATTGGATTTAATTAATCAAAAATAATATGAAATCTACATTTTTAATATCGCTTTTTGTTCTATTAACTTCTTTTTCTGCAAAGGAATATGTAAAAATATTTTATGAAAACGGAAAAATTAAAGAACAAGGCTGGCTTGTTAATGGGAATAAAAGCGAATATTGGTTTTTTTACCACGAAAACGGATTAAAAAAACAAGAAGGTCATTACAATAACAATCAAAAAATAAATTGGTGGATTTATTATGATAAAAATGAAAAAATTTTAAAAAAATCAGAATATAAAAACAATGTATTAAACGGATTAACATTGGTTTATAAGAATGGCAAAATTGTACTTGCTGAAAAATATACCAAAGGAAAAAAAGTGAAATCGTGGAACTCTATATCCGAATTTAAAAAAGACAACAACACTTTATTTAACTAAAATACATTCATTTGAAAAATAATAATTCAGTTGTTCAATTAACCAAATTTAAATCAAATACCTTTAAATTGATTTTTCTGTTAAGTGTATTTATAAGTATAAAATCGTACTCGCAGTATGCTGTTAATGGTTTTTTTAATCCAAAAGGGAAATTAGTTTTAGCTTCAAACTATACCTACAAAAACGGAAAAGAGTTGTTTGCTGGAAAAGATTTAATAGCTATTGTACCTGCCGAATTTGGTGCTATTGATACACAAATAGTTAGCATTTTCGCTAATTATTCTTTCAAAGATTGGTTTTATGTTTCGGCAAATGTGCCGTATTTGTATATTTATAACAAAAATAATGCACCCGATCCTGTAACTAATAAACCATCGCAAAAAGGTTTTCAGGATATAGAACTGAATGCAAATTTTAGATTGATTTTTAAAAAATACCAAAAAAGTTATTTCACACTAAGTTCAGGAGTAGGATTTTCAACACCTTTAACCAATTATACCGAACAAGGAATTATTGCCTTAGGTCATGGAGTTACAACCGTTAACCCATTTGCAATTGTGCAATACAAACTAAAAAAAGGTTGGTTTGCCGAAACTTTAATTGCCCGAAGTTTTAAGGAAACACGTGACAATTATACTATTCCAGACGCCACTATTTTTAATTGTAAAATTGGATTTGCCAAATCAAAATGGTATACAGATGCAAAATTAACCATTCAAAATTCTGAAAAAGGAAATGATATTTTTTCTGACGATTTTTTCGCTCAAGGTGGTTTGTCGGCTTTTGCTAATAATAGAGTTAACTTTACCAATTTAAGCACAACAGTTTATTATCAATTTAATAAAAAATTTGGAGTTAGTACATTAGTAACACAAACTATTGATGGAAGAAATGTAAGAAAAGAAAAAGGATTTAGTATTGGATTAGTATATACAAACAAATAAAATGACCAACATAAAAGTAATTATACCAGCCTATAACGAAGAAGATGCTATAGCCAAAGTTTTAGCAGAAATACCAAATAGCGTTTCAGAAATTATTGTGGTAGATAATAATTCTACTGATACTACTTCTGCAACAGCAAAAAAAGCTGGAGCTACAGTATTGTTTGAAAATAAAAAAGGCTACGGTTTTGCGTGTTTAAGAGGTTTAGAACATGTTGCTAATCAAGAAATAAAACCCGATATTGTTGTTTTTTTAGATGGCGATTATTCTGATTATCCAGAAGAATTAACCAAAATAATTGCTCCAATTTTAAACAATGAAGCCGATTTTGTACTTGGTGCTCGTGTAAAAGATTTTCGTGAAACAGGCTCAATGACGCCACAACAAATTTTTGGAAATTGGTTAGCTTGTTTTTTAATGAAATTATTTTTTAATTCAAAATTCACCGATTTAGGTCCGTTTAGAGCTATAAAATATGCTACCTTACAAGAAATTTCTATGGAAGACAAAACCTATGGTTGGACGGTAGAAATGCAATTAAAAGTTTTAAAAAGAAAAATAAAATATAAAGAAATTCCTGTAAGATACAAAAACCGAATAGGCGTTTCTAAAGTTTCAGGAACTGTAAAAGGAACAATAATGGCTGGTATAAAAATTATCGGTTGGATTTTTAAATACGCTTTCAAATAAATATGAATATAGTAGCTTACATCGTTTTGTTTTTTTACGCAATGGCAATTTTACTAATCTTTTTTTATGGATTAGCGCAATTGAACTTGCTTTTTAATTATTTGAAAAGTAAAAAAACAAAAAAAAATCATGAAAAACTTGACTTTTCAAATCCACAAGAAATACCGTTTGTAACCATTCAATTGCCTATTTACAATGAGAAATATGTTGTAAAACGACTATTAAATCAAATTGCAATTTTAGATTACCCAATAGATAAATTTGAAATTCAGGTTTTAGATGATAGTACAGATGACAGTATTTCTGAAACTAACAATATTGTACTTACAATTGCAGCCACTGGAATTAATATACAACATATCACCAGAACTAATAGGATTGGCTTTAAAGCAGGTGCATTAAAAGCAGGTTTAGTTACCGCAAAAGGAGAATTTATTGCCATTTTTGATGCCGATTTTTTACCCGAACAAAATTGGTTACTAAAAACCGTTCCTTATTTTAAAAACGAAAAGGTTGGTGTAGTACAAACACGTTGGGGTCATATCAATAGAAATTATTCAATTTTAACCAAAATTCAGGCCTTTGCTTTAGATGCCCATTTTACTTTAGAACAAGTAGGACGAAATTCTAAATTGCATTTTATAAATTTTAATGGAACTGCTGGTCTTTGGCGAAAAAAATGCATTATTGATGCTGGAAATTGGGAAAGCGATACACTTACCGAAGATTTAGATTTAAGTTACAGAGCGCAATTAAAAAAATGGGAATTTGTTTATTTGGAAGATGTGGTTACACCAGCAGAATTGCCAGCAATATTAAGTGCAGCAAGGTCGCAACAATTTAGATGGAACAAAGGTGGAGCTGAAAATTTTGCTAAAATGAAAAATAAAGTTTTGTTTTCGAAAGTAATTTCAGCCAAAACAAAATTGCACGGAATTTTACATTTGCTAAATAGTTCTATGTTTCTATGTGTTTTTACAATGGCGATTTTGAGTGTTCCGGCTTTGTTTATAAAAAATAAATATATTCATTTGGCAATATATTTTGATATAATGGTGTTTTTTATTGTAACCTCAATTATATTTTTTATTTGTTATTGGAACACATATAAAAACATTCATGGTAGCGGTTTTAAAAATTTCGCAAAATATACTGGCTTGTTTTTTACATTTTACAGTATTGCTATGGGATTTTCGTTTCAAAATTCAGTAGCAGTTTTAGAGGGATTATTGGGTAAAAAGAGTGAGTTTGTAAGAACTCCAAAATTTAATATTGAAGCATTAAAAGATAAATGGAAAGATAATATTTATATTTCTAAGAAAATATCTAAAAATACAATTGCAGAAGGATTGCTTATGCTTTATTTTTTGTTTGGATTGTATAGTGGTTTTCAGCTTAATGATTTTGCTTTATATCCTTTTCATCTCATGCTTTTTATGGGTTATAGTTATGTTTTTTTTAATTCATTTAAAGTCTCTTAAGTTTTGAATTTTTTTAAAAAAAATAGTTTTTTATTCGCAATAATTATTAGCGGTATTGCCTGTCTTTTTTTGGCTTATTTTATAAGTAGAGACAATTTCACGGCTTTATTTAGTTGTTATTCTGTAGCTTTTTTGGGTTTTGTTTTATTTTATTCTACCAATCAAAAAACAAATTATTTGTTTACTACTGGTGTTGTTTTAAGAATCCTGTTTTTTTTTGGAATTCCATTTTGGTCGCAAGATTTTTATCGGTTTATTTGGGATGGGAATTTACTTACAAGTGGCATAAATCCGTATTTGCAAACACCAAATGAACTTTTAGAAAGCGTTTATATAAGTAATTCAGAGGGATTATATGCTAAAATGGGAAGTTTAAGTGCTTCGCATTATTCTAATTATCCGCCAATAAATCAACTTTTTTTTGCATTTTGTAGTTTTTTTGGAAACAACTCTATTTTTATTTCCGCATTACTTTTAAAATTAATCATTTTGTTTTCCGATATTGGAATATATCATTATGGAAAAAAAATACTGCTATTTCTAAATCAAAATCCAAAGAAAATATTTCTTTACTTTTTAAACCCTTTAGTAGTTATTGAATTAACAGGAAACCTTCATTTTGAAGGCGTAATGCTATTCTTTTTTGTGGTTGGACTGTATCTGTTTTTAAAAGAAAGATGGATACTCGCAGCGGTTTTTATCGCACTATCAATTTCCACTAAACTATTACCATTATTACTATTGCCTTTTTTTTATCAAAGACTAGGTTTTAAAAGAAGTATTTATTTTTTTAGTATCATTATTGGTATTTCGGCTGTTACTTTTGTTCCGTTTATTTCTCAAAAATTGATCTCAAATTATACCGAGACTATTGGACTTTGGTTTACTAATTTTGAATTTAATGCCAGTATTTATTATCTAGTTCGTGAAATTGGGTTTTATGTAAAAGGATATAATATTATTCGAATTGTTGGAAAAATAACACCAATTATAACACTTTTAGTAATTTTATATTTTGCTATTTTTAATACGAACAAAAAACCATCTGACTTATTCGCTAATGCATTAATTACATTGTCAATTTATTTTTTTATATCCACAACAGTGCATCCTTGGTATGCTGTTAATTTGGTTTTTTTGTCGATTTTTACACGATTTAAATTTCCGATAATTTGGTCCTATTTAATAATTTTAAGTTACTTTGCTTACAGTCAAATTCCGTTTAAAGAAAATTACTTTTTACTTTTTATCGAATATAGTATTGTTTTTAGTGTGTTTATATATGAGTTTTTTTTCGTTCAAAAAAAAGATATTTACAATGGATGATAAAGTAAAAATAGTTGAAAATTGGGTTCATTTATATGGCGACATGCTTTATAATTGGGCTTACAATAAAACAAACTCCAAAGAAATAGCAAAAGATTTGGTGCAAGAAACATTTATTGCTGCTTTCAGAAAATACTATCAATTTGAAAATAAAAGTGCTCCAAAAACTTGGTTGATTGCTATTCTTAATAATAAGATAATCGATTATCATCGCGCCACAAAAAATACAAAATACATTTCAATTGAAAATAACGGAATTGTTTTAACCGATACCATGTTTGACAATGATAACTTTTGGTTAAACGAACTTGATCAGAAAATTTGGAGAAAAGAAAATGATAAAACTAGCGCTGAACTAATTGAAGAAAAATTAAAGAAATGCATTTCAAACTTGCCTGAAAAATGGAGTTTAGCCATAAGCTATAAATACTTTTCGGATGAAAAAACCGATGCTATTTGTCAGGAATTAAACATTTCAACGTCGAACTATTGGCAAATAATACACCGCGCCAAATTGTTATTAAAAAAATGTGTTGAACTACAATGATAGATTTTAGAAAATACTTGCCTTATTTACTGTATTCTTGTAAAAGAGTTTCGGCTATTATTAGTATAAATCCTTTAGAACGAACTTCAAAAGAACGCTATATTCTTGGTTATCATAAGTCGATTTGCAAAGCGTGCCACAATTATCAATACCAAAATACTATTATTGAAGCAACACTTTCTAAATCATTAAAGATTGATACTTCGCTTAAATTATCAAACGAGAAAAAAGCGGTAATTATCGAATTTATTAATAAAGAAGCGGTTTAAATATGATTTTTTATTTCTTCCAATAACTTTTCTTTATTTATGGGTTTTGAAATATAAGCAGTAAAGCCATAACTTTCAATTCTTTCTTTATCCTCAACAGTAGAATAGGCTGTTTGCGCAATAACAGGTAATTTGGGTTTTAATTTCTTAATTATTTCATACGCTTCATAACCATTCATTAAAAGCATTTTTATATCCATCAAAATCAAATCAATAGCATCGTTTTCTTTACAAATGGCAACTACAACTTCTCCATTTTCAGCTCTTAAAATTGAATGTCCTGTTGGTTCCAGCATTTTTTTAATAAGCAAAAAATTAATATTATCATCTTCGGCGATTAAGATTGTCTTGAAATCATTTTTTGTTTCTCTATAAAGTACGTTTTCATTCTCAATTGAACTAGTTGACTTATCAAATTTTAATGGAATATAAATCGTAAAGATAGAACCGTTTGGTGAATTAGGTTCAATAGTAATAGTTCCGCCCATTATTTCGATATAAGCTTTAGAAATAGCTAAACCCAATCCTAGACCGCCAACTTCAATAGCTTTATCGTTTTCTACACGATTGAAACGTTCAAAAATGGTTTTATAATTTTTTTTATCAATGCCAATTCCAGTATCTTTTATAATAAACTTTAAAAAATCAAAATCTTCTTTTTCTTCCACTTCATATCCAAAAGTAACATAGCCTTCATTGGTATATTTAATTGCGTTATTGACTAAATTAGTAATGACTTGACGCAATTTTATAGCATCAACTTTAACTTCATTAATTATAGTATTCCCAGAATTTTTGGCAATAAAGAAGTCAATAGGTTTTGTTTTGGGTATATCTATCTTTATAGCTTCGTAGAGTTCCTCTAAACAGGCATCAATGTTAAGATTATAATAGTTTTGTATTATTTGATTAGAATTTATCCGTGAAACTTCTATCAAATCATCAATAATAGACATAAGATTAGTGCCACTTTTATGAATAATAGATATATATTCCCTCTTTTCTTCTTCTGTCAAATCTATATTAACCATCAATTCAGAAAAACCAACAATGGCATTCATTGGTGTCCGGATTTCATGCGTAAGATTTTCGAGAAAAGTAGATTTAAGACGATCACTTTCCTCAGCTTTTAATTTTGCTTGAACTAGTAAATAATTTTGATTGTTTTCTTCTTGTAATAAATTTCCAATGGTAGCAAACTCCCCAGGAATCGTTCGCAATACTTTGATACACTTTATGCTTCTCTTATCCAATGCTGAAACTATAAAACTGATTGGTTTAAATATACTTTGATTTATAAAATACAACCCAAAAGCGGTAAAAAATATAGTTATTGCTACAAGTAACAAGAACGTATTTTTTATTCCAACAAAAAAAATATTTAATGATTCATTATGTAAATTTGTGGCAACAAGCTTTAAGTAGTAGGTATCAATTCTTAAATAAGAAAAAATAAAAAATAATATTAAAACAATTGCTTTTGACAGTAAAAAAAATAAGCTTTTTTTCTAACACATGAAAATAGTTGCCTCATAAATTAATTAAATTTAAGTTATTACTTTTTAAAATACATGTACGAAAAAATATGTGTTTTAGATTATTTGTTAAAGTTATAAAATTAGATTTTAATATTTATGTTTTCCTGCTGTCCAACCTTTTGTTTCTAAATATTGAACGCCGCTTTCAACTGCACCTTCTTCAATTGGCGTTCCCATGCTGTCGTTCCATCGGTTTAAAAAACCAAATAAAGCAACTACACCCAGAATTTCAACAATATCTGCATCACTCCAATACAACCGTAATTTATCGGCAATATCATCATCAACTTGATTGGGTATCATTGTGCTTTTCAAGGCAAATTCAAGTGCGGCTCTTTCGGCTTCTGAAAAAGCAGGATGCGTTTGAAATTCCCAAATGTTTTCTAATTTTTCTTGTGTTGCATCATACCGCTCAGCTGCTCTAATTGTGTGCGCTTGACAGTATTTACAACCGGCTTGGTTACTGGCAATAAAACCAATAAATCGCTTTAAATCACTCGTTACATTGCCTTTGTTTTCCATTACTGCTTTATTCATATTGATAAATGCGTAAGCGATTGCCGGACGACGAAACATAGTTTTTACACTATTTGGACAAAAGCCCAAAGTTTCATTGTAAAAGGTAATTAACTCTTGTAATTCTTTGTCGTCTTGATCTTCTAACGGATAGACTAGAGGTTGTTTCATGCTTTGATGGTTTAGTTTATTGCAAATTAAACATAAAAAAGATAAAGTGTGTTATGATGTGTAAAATTGTCAAACTTTTATGTAAAAATGTAGTGTGTGTTGTTTAAATTAACACCAATTTTTAACTGAGATAAACTTATTTCAGCTGTTTACTTCGCCTTTTATAGTACGCTAGTTTCTTGGCTGTATCCAATAATTGACACCATAATCACAATAATAGTAATAATCTTTTTCATGTATTTTTTTAAGGTATGGGCAATTTTATTCTTTTTCTAACAACAACCACCGCCGTTATAGTGAAATGTACTCTCACTTATAAAAATATCGTTTCTGTTTAAAGAAGCTAATGCAGCAGCCGTTTTATCACAAACGGCTAAAGGTTGATTTTTAAGCAAAACATGACCTTTTTTATCATCCAAAAAAGGTTCTATTCCATAATAAATGGCAGCTTTTCCTGTAAAAACACAAGCGCCATCATTTGGCATTGGATCTTTAATGGCACAAACTTCGATACTTTCGATAAAAATTAATTCGTCTGTAGGATAATTTTCAGTATCTAAAATTCGATACGGACGACGACCACGAATTTCGATAGTTCCAAAACCAACATCGGTTAACGCTTTGATATAATCGGCAATCGGAATGCTTCCGCTCAAACACAACGCTCTCAAATGATCATCGTTGCGTAGTGTTTCGTTCATTGGTTGTTCACAAGTAGGATCGCTCATTACTAAACGACCATTTGGTTTTAGCACACGATACATCTCTTGCAATGCTTTTTTCAAATCTTCGGCTTTAAAAATATTGAATAAACAATTTTGAGCTGCAACATCAATACTTTCATCTTCGATTGGCAAATTAAGTGCATCGCCTTTTCGGAGTTCTACAAATTCGCTTTTAAACCAATCGTTTTGTTCTTCGGCAAGGATGAAATTTTGTCTTGAAGCTTCTAGCATTTCATCAACAATGTCAACGCCAATTACTCCAGATTTTTGGCGAGAGAAATATGAAAATTGTAATAATTCCATTCCGCCACCAACGCCAACATATATAATTTTTGGATTATTAATTAAATCTTGAGCCGAAATAGTGCTTCCGCAACCATAGTTCATTTCTTGCATAATCATTGGAATTTCCAAACCAGGGAATTTCCAAATTGGAGTTGTAGTGCAACACAAACCGACATCTGGCGTTAAAGCTGCGTTTTTATATAAATCGTTTGTGGCATCTAAATAGCTCATTTTATATATTTTTAAGTAATTCTTTAAATAAGGTAATCATCTTTGGTTCTGCTTCTCCAGCAATTGCAATAATTTCGGGAATATTCACTGGCTTTAAATCATCTGGATTGCATTCGTCTGTTAAAACCGAAATCGCCAAAACGGGTAATTTCAAATGATTGGCAACAATTACTTCGGGAACAGTGCTCATTCCTACGGCATCGGCACCAATAATCTTTAAATACCGATACTCTGCTCTGGTTTCTAATTGCGGACCAACAACTGCGGCGTATACTCCTGTGTGTAAATTAATTTTATTTCTTTTTGCGATTTCAGTAGCCAAGTCATTCAAATCTTTGTCATAAGGAGCGCACATATCGGTAAAACGTTCACCAAAATCGGAAACATTTGCAAAAGCTAAAGGTGAACCACCTTGCAAGTTGATGTGATCGTCGAGCAAAAGCAAATCGGCTTTTTTATAGCTTAAATTGATGGCTCCAGCAGCGTTGGATATGAATAATTTTTTAATTCCTAATTGATGTAAAACTCTGATTGGAAAAGTAATTTCTTGCAAAGAGTAGCCTTCATACAAATGAAATCGACCTTGCATGACAACCACTTTTTTGCCTTCAAGGACGCCATAAATTAATTTCCCTGAATGAAATTCGACAGTTGAAACTGGAAAATTTGGAATGTCAGCATAATCAATTTCGGTTTCTATTTGAATATGATTGACTAATTGTCCTAAACCTGTTCCGAGTACAATTCCGATTTCGGGATTATTAAATTCTCTAGCTTTTAAAAAATCAGTAGTTTGCTGTAATACTTCTTTGGTCATTATATTTTTTAATTGAAATTAAACAACACTACCTTGACAACTACTTCCCGCGCCAGCAGTACAGCCATAGCAATGTTGCGAAATATTAATGTTTCTGTTATTTAAACTTTCTTCATTAAATTGAGAAATATGTTTTTCTGGAGATGCTACTTTTAAACCTAACATTTGATTAAAATCGCAATCGTATAAAAAGCCATCCCAACTTACTGAAATAGTATTGGTACACATAACATTTTGAACTGCTTTTGGATTAAAAGATTCGACCAAAGCGTACATATAATCTTCATAATTATCAGATGAAATTAAATAATCTAAAAAGCGACTTATGGGAAGATTGGTAATGGCAAAAAGCGAATTAAAATCGATATCAAAATCTTCTTTAAGTGCTTTTTTAAAATCGTTTTGTAATGCCATTTGATCTGATGGCAAAAATGCGCCTGACGGATTGTAAACCAAGTCCAAATTTAAAGTACTATTCTCTTTTCCGTAACCCACTTCGTTAAGCATTTGAAGTGCTTTAATCGATTTGTCAAAAACGCCATCGCCACGTTGTTTGTCTGTTTTTTCGCGTTTATAAAAAGGCAAAGACGAAATAACATGAATGTTGTGCTTGGCAAAAAATCCGGGTAAATCGTGATATTTTTTATTGGCTAAAATGATTGTTAAATTAGAACGAACAATAAAATCTTTTACTCCCAATTTTGTAGCTTGTTCGACAAACCATCTAAAATTTGGGTTCATTTCGGGCGCACCACCAGTTAAATCGAGAGTATTAACTTGAGTGGTTTTTAAAACTTCGAGAATTTGTTGCATGGTTTCGATAGTCATTATTTCTTTTCTATCTGGACCAGCATCGACATGACAATGCGCACATACTTGATTGCACATATAGCCCACATTTATTTGCAGGATTTCAATTTTTTTTGGACGTAATGGAAATTGATTTACCGTTTTTATTTTTTGGGCGAAAGTAGGCAACGAACCATTTTGGAATATTCCGTTTGAGAGGATTTCCAATTGTTTTTCTGTTTTAGAAAGTGCGCTATTTTTAGCGTGTAATGATTTTTCTAGCATCAATCAATTATTAACTGTCAAATATTAAGTTTTATTAGAAAAAATTTGAATTCAATTTTACCTAATAAGTTATCATTTTTTCAAAAAACTACATCGATAGTTTGTCGTATTTATTCATCATTTGAACTCCGTGAACTAATGTTGCTCCAGCTCTTATTGCCGATGCTACGTGAACAGCTTCCATCATTTCTTCTTTAGTAATGCCGCGTTTTAATCCATCACCAGTATACGCATCAATACAATAAGGACACTGAATTGTATGCGAAACAGCTAATGCAATTAAAGATTTTTCTCTTGCTGTAAGCGATCCTTCTTCAAATACTTTTCCATAATAATCAAAAAATTTTGAACCTAATTCTTCATTCCAATCAACTATTTTTCCAAATTTTTTTAAATCCGATGGATCGTAATATGTTTTTTCCATGATGTTTTATTTTTTGATGAAGCTATTGAAAATAGACGACAATAGCATGAAATCCTGACATTATTTTTTAATCATTCTGAAAGTTATAAAAATAAAGTTATAAGTTATAATAATTCAAAACTCAAAATCGATTCATTTATTTGAATAGATTTTTTTGTATTATTAAATCCCAAATAAATAGTGTTTTGTACAAAAAGAAGTACAATGTTTTGAAAAAAAACATAACTGTAAATTGCCCTTCTGAAAAAAATAGTAAAAAATGCTAAAAGAGAAAAATTCCCTTATAGATTATACTATAAATAAACAATATTCCACAAACTAATTTAGTCGTTGAAGAATTGCAAACTTAGCTAACTGGTTTAGAAAAAATATAAATAGTTAGTGGAAAAAAAAGTCAATTCCTACTCTAACATTTATTATTAATGGAAAAAAACGCCCGAAAATTGCTTTTTAGTGGAAAATAAAGTATAATTTTGCTTTAATAAAGCACCACTAATGGAAAATTTTGTACCAACACACCTTCAAGAAGTTATTTATTCTTCGAGCAATAAAAAAATAAGAAAACAAATTGCTATGCTTGAAAGTACAGGTAAAATTAAAAAAATTGCGCCTCGTATCTTCACTTCTAACTTTATTGACACAGATGAGGTTATTATCAAGAGAAATATTTTTTCAATTTTAGGGAATTTATATCCAGGTGCATTATTAAGCCATCGTTCCGCAATAGAATTTAAACCTACGGCTACCGGACAAATATTTGTTACCTACACTTATACCAAAAAAATAGAATTACCCGGAATAACAATCCGTTTTATGGAAGGTATTGGAGCAATTGAAGGAGACAATTCATTTGCGGGCGAACTATTTGTTTCACAACAGGAAAGAGCTTTTTTAGAAAACCTACAACCATCAAGAAAAACGGGTCCCGAATCAAAATCGATTTCAATTACTGAACTAGAAAATAAACTGGAGAAAATAGTACAGGTAAAAGGCGAAGACGGACTGAATCAAATTAGAGATAAAGCAAAAGTAATCGCCGATAAATTAGGAATGCAAAATGAGTTTGAAAAATTAAACAAACTAATTAGTGCCTTATTATCTACACAACCATCTAAAATACTATCGTCTCCAAGAGCCATTGCACGAGCATTTGGAAATCCTTATGACCAATCAAGAATAGATTTGTTTGAGATATTATTTATAGAATTAAAACAAAGAGAATTCAAAAATGCAATAGATAGAAATACAACCAATACAGCTTTTCAAAATTTTGCTTTCTTTGAATCGTATTTTTCAAATTATATTGAAGGAACTCGATTTGAAGTGACCGAAGCAAAAAATATTATCGAAACAGATACACCAATGTTCAATAGAGACGAAGATTCTCACGACATATTGGGAACGTATAAATTGGTCAGTAATAAAATTGAAATGAATGTTACGCCAACTTCACCAGAAGAATTCATTACCATTCTTCAATACAGACATCGATTACTTTTGGAAGCGAGAATATCAAAAATGCCAGGCGTATTTAAAGATAAAAATAACCGTGCTGGAGAAACATTTTTTGTCGACTTCGAATTAGTAAAAGGAACATTAATAAAAGGTTTTGATTTTTACAAAGCACTAACAGACCCATTTGCAAAAGCAGCTTATATTATGTTTATGGTTAGCGAGATTCACCCATTTTTAGATGGAAACGGAAGAATTGCGAGAGTAATGATGAATGCAGAATTAGTCAAAGCAGACCAAACAAGAATAATAATTCCAACAGTATATCGTGATGATTATTTAGGAGCATTAAGACGATTAACAAGACAACAAGATCCATTCGCTTATATAAAAATGTTACAACGAGCACAAGATTTTAGTGCTACACTAAAAGCAGATACTATAGAAGAATTAGAATTGCAATTAGAATTAAGCAATGCTTTCAAAGAACACGACGAAGCCAAATTAAAAATTATCCAATAAGCTTTATTAATTCATTATCTCATTCATCTTCACAAAAATTGCTCCTAGTCCAAGTATTCCTAGCATCAATTATTTGTTTGCTTCATTTCACTAATTTAACTTGTAGTAACAAGAACATTTCTTTCGTTCGGTCTAAGCCAGCCGCTTTACATTTCAGTTGGCACACCTAAAAAAGTTTTTGTATGCCCAATGAAGTATTGTAGTAAAGAAGAAAATATCTAAATGGGCAACAAAAACTTTCCCCAAGCTGTGTTACATAACGTGGCATTATAGTTCCCAAAAAACTATAATAACGTTATGTAAAACAGCCGCGCTTGCCAGTGGCTCCAGGACAACATTTTTTGCAGCTCCCATCGCATCACCCAGCTACAAAAAAACACCGTCCTTCGCCACTGTCTTCAACAATGTTAGCTATTTCATCGGAAAATTACGGTAATTATTGCTCTAAAGAACGCTTACGTTAACTGTTTTTATCAGCGAACTATATAAATCGGTAGTATTTTCATTGCTTTTGTAAGTTCTAAAAATGGCTTCATATTTTAGTTGTCTTGCCTATGGTTAAAGCCATTTTTAGAACCCACAAAACCAAAATACCCAGCAAGAGTATTGTTTTTTATTTGCCAGAAACAAAGTAGTCATTGCTTTCACGATGAGCAGATGCTTTGGCGTTTTCAGTAGAAAAACCTCATAAAATTCAAACTTAAAATTCCATTTACTTCCGGCACCTGCGCATCACAAAAGCAATCAGAATAACCTTAGTCAGCAAATAAAAAAACATACACTTGCCTGCGCTACTGCCACATCGCACTGGGAAAGTATTTGCATTGTTTTTGTGAGTGCTTTTGCCTTTCCAAACAAACATGCTGCTAAATTGAAAATACTTCTTTCAATTGAAATTTTAAGCACACACAAAATCAACAAAAGAACACTCTGTTACAAAACAAAAAAATAATAAATAAAAAGAAAGCAAAGGTAAGTTCCCGTTTTTAAACAGTCAAGTTCAAGCCCTACGGGTTTTAAAAAAAATCTCCACCCTCTATTTTGTGCTTTTAAGAAACTCATTTGTTTGATGATAATCAGATTAAATAATGATCTTTTCAATGCTAAGTCGGGTAGTATTTTTTCAAAAAAACTTGCCTGTTTAAAAACCTCCACTTGAGAGATGACTTTCTTTTTTTTTCTTTTTTTTCTTTTGAAAAAATTATGATAAAAGGAAAAGGATTTTCAAAAGAACATTCATTTTAAACGAGAAACTATGCCAAATTTTATCATCAAAACACATCAAAAAAATGTCAGTTATTCCAAACCTCATCTTTTTATTTTAAACAAAGGATTGAATAGTGGTAAACCCCAAAAAGAACCCTTTACAAACAGTTTTGTAATCATTTTTCCATCTGAAGAAGATTTAGAAACTACCTATTGGCTGGCTTTCAGTTTGTGGAAATCTAAATTTTGGCAACAGCATTTAGTGGGTTCTGTTATTCCGTTTTTACGAAAAAATGATTTTCAAGGCAATTTTAATCCAAAAGTTAAAGAGATGTTAGACGATTTTGAAGCCCATCAGAAAGATGTAAAAGCGTTGCGGTTATTGGAACTTAAAGAGGAACAATTCCATCAAAATATCAATCTTATTAACGATTTGCGTAGGGTTATTTTGTACCGCTACTGCAAGAAAAATTGATTTATTAACCTTAAATATTTAGAATTATGAGCCTATTTTTATTATTCCAAACTGATAATTGGAAATCGAGAGCATCAAGAGTATTTTTTGGTGCTTTCGACAGCAGAAACAAAGCTTTAGATTTTGCAAAATACAACGATTTGTATTGGCACAATTCCGAAGTGGTAGTAATTGAGGTAACACTCAACGAATTTAGAGAAATTTAAAATCAAGAAAAGCCAAATCTCACGACTTGGCTTTCATTTTGTTTAACCCAAAGGTCACCACAACTAGAGTTAAACTATTTTTTGTGCTTTCGAATGAAAAATTTGAGTAAAATTGAAATTGTAAAACTGACTATTGCACCCAAAGTGGCTAAAATAATAGTCTTTACAACATCTTCCGAATTCAAATTCGGAATAACACTCAAAAAAGTACCGCCAGCGGTACCAACCATAGCCGAATTACTCGACTGCATCTTGGGTTGAGGTTAGTTGACTTACAGCAGAAATAATTCCGCCTGCAACCACAATATAGCCTCCAATGGAAACTATTGCAACTGGCAACGCTATTGGAGAAGCCAAAATAGTTCCGCCAACGGCAGCCAATGCCAAACCAATATTTCGAAGCACTTTAAAAAACTTTGGAGTGGGAGCTTTCGCTCGTTTTATGATATTCATAATTTTACTTTTTGTAGTTGAACAATTAAACACACTTCTTCGCCACGATCTAAAACTTTATAAACCAAATCTTTCAATTTATAAAATGCTTTTCTGGATTGAAGTCCTAAACCTGGTCCAGAAAATTGTGTTATTGGAGCAATACAGCCTTTTAATTCAAGTTGTGCATTATTGGCTGGATGAATCAGAATTAATCTTCTGTTTTCAACATTCATAACCTCTAAATGCCATTTTAATTTGTCGCTGTAGCGCTTTCTAATAAAATATTTCCCTTCTGGAATGCAAGAAACTCTTTTTTCGTTTTCTCTCCATTGCAATTCAATAGTATTACAAATGGATTTTCCGTTGCATTCGATTTTTCCATTAGTTCCTTCAGGGAAATAAGTTCTTGACAGTATCAGAACCATCTTACAATCCGCTAACCTGAACCAACGCTAATGGGTTAAAAGCGCCATTTTTCAATGAATACATTTGACCATTCACTTCTTGGTAAAATTCAACTCCTAAAGCCAAAAACAATGGTTTTGTACTTGCAGGAGTTACCGTATTGGTTTGGTTAATCGCCACTGTTGGTGTCGCATCCCATGGCAAAATTGCCGTTTCTGAATGTGCTTCAACAAAGGTTTCCCCTTCGAAATCAATTTCAGCACCAGCCGAAATGATTTTAAAATGTGAAGTTCCTGTTGGCGCAGCAATCATATTAGATGGAATAAAAGAAGCCAAATCAACCGTGATGTTTCCTGTAACCCTGTCAATCGCTCCAACAAATGGAGCAAATAAACTGGTGCCCAATTTACCACGAATGTTAAACTCAAAACCAGTCAATAATTCCGCCTCACCATCAATTACGTTACGTAATCCTCTGATGCTTGTTGTATCAGCTTGAATTACTTTAACCATTTGTTGGGTTAAACGACTTACCATTCTGCTATCCGCAGAATTCAAAAGCAAGGCTCTTAAAGCCGTTCTCAAAACCTTTCCAGCCTTTCCAGCTCTTCCAAACTCCGAACCATTCTCACGCGTTCTCTGAAACGCAGGATCACTTTTGATTCTGCTGGCATCAATGCCACCTTTCTCACGAGCCAAATGTCCGTCTTGGGTTTTGTAAAAAGTAATATCTCCGATAGTACCTTTCAGTTTAATTATGCCTTTCTGTCTTGCCATAATTTCTAAAATTTAGATTAATAATTACTCTAAATCATCTTTCTGTTGCAACATCTTCCGATTGATTTCAAAACAAATTTTAAGCTATTTTAGGAAAATAAAAAGAGGTGTTGTTCCATATGTCCTAAAACGTCACAAAAGGCTCAATAGTCCATAAATAGTCATTGTTAAACATCTTGAAATAATGATTAAATTGCACTAGTTTTAAAACAGTAGTAAGCTATCAGAAGTATATCATAGCCTACTCAAAGCTATAGATAGAGTATGAAAATTAAAAGAATATGTATCTATCCAAAAGACATTGAACGCATCACTGGTAAGAGTTACAGACAAAGCACTAGAATGTTACAAGCAATCAGAAAGAGTCTGAATAAGCTTGAAAATGAGTTAGTAAGTATTGAGGAATTTTGCCAGTATGCAGGTTTGAAAATTGAACAAGTAGAACCACTAATTTTTGGATAAAAAAAGAAAAAAAATATTTTCTAACATCCGTAAGCAGTTTAAGAACCAGTTCATTTTTTAGTATGAATATATCTCATTATGATTTGGTAAAGTCATTAATAAGGTCTAAATTTACATCATAAGATTTAGTGATATTTGTATCTGTTTTAAAGGAGCAAAATCGAGACCCTTATGTTTTTAAACTAATATACATGTTATATGTCAGCGCATTAGAGATTAAGTTCGAACCCCTCATCGCCCACAAAAAAAAAGCACATCTTTAGATGTGCTTTTTTTATTTATATAACTTCCAAAGTTTTTTCTAATGCCATTCCTCTAGAACCTTTTATTAAAATAAAACTATTTTTTAGATTTTTCTTTTTAATGAGTTCTGAAAATTGTTCAAACTCTTCATAAAAATGTAGATGAGTACTTTCTATTTTGTTTTGATAAAAATCTTTTCCTATGAAGTGAGTTTCTATATTTTGTAGTTCTTTTAATTTGTTTACAATGATTTTGTGTTCAGCTAAACTTTCAGTTCCTAATTCAAACATATCGCCTAAAACAGCAATTTTACTTTCCTTATTAATCTGTGAAAAGTTTGCTATTGCTGCCTGCATACTGCTAGGGTTTGCATTATATGCGTCTAATATTATCTCATTACTATTCTTTTCAATAAGTTGCGATCTATTATTGTCGGGAACATAGGCTTCTATTGCTTTTTTAATAGCTGTTTCTTCAAGATTAAAGTGTTTTCCAATAGTTATTGCGGCATTAATGTTTGTTGCGTTATATGCTCCTATAAGGTTTGATTGGATTACTAACTCGTCAAATGTAATTTTAACCATAGGATTTGCTTCTGCAGATACGATATAAACATCTGCATGCTGTTCTACTTGAGAAAACACTACCCTTTTAATGCTTTTTGTTTTTTCTTTCTGTAATGGATCGTCTAGATTTACAAATGCAGTTTTGTCTTCTTGGGCTAAGAATTGGTATAATTCACTTTTGCCTTTAATGATTCCTTCTACTCCTCCAAATCCTTCCAAATGTGCTTTCCCGAAATTTGTTATGTATCCAAAGTCCGGTTCTGCTAACTCACACAAAAACTCAATTTCCTTTTGATGATTAGCACCCATTTCAATAATTCCTATTTCTGTTTCAGGTTTTAATCTTAATAGAGTTAATGGAACTCCAATATGGTTATTTAGATTCCCAATTGTAGCTATTGTTTTAAATTTTGAAGATAAAACAGCATTTATTAATTCTTTTGTAGTGGTTTTTCCATTACTTCCTGTTAGCCCTATTAAAACAGTTTTCAATTGTTTACGATGATAATTTGCAAGGTCTTGCAGGCATTTTAATACATCTTCAACTAGAATTGTAGTGTTGTTAATTTTGAAATTAGCATTGTCTATTATAACATACTTTGCTCCTTTTTGAAGTGCTTCTTTTGCAAAAGAATTTGCATCAAAATTATCACCTTTTAAGGCAAAGAACATTGATTGTTCTTCTATTTTTCTTGTATCTGTTGAAACTCCAGAGCATTCTAGGAATTTCTTATATATTTTTTCAATTTCCATAAAGCGAATATACTAAAAAAGCCCTTTCAATTGAAAGGGCTTTTTTAAAAGTATTGTAAAATATTAGTTTTTTGGATTACCTCTTGGTGTTTTCTTGTTAGATTTTGGTCCAACTTTTGACATTGCATTTCTAAATCCAATGTAGTCAGTAGCCATATCTTGTGGAAAATATCTACGAGATGCAGGGTCTAACCAGTAAGCTCTGTCTCTCCAAGACCCACCTTTATAAACTCTTACGTTGTCATCAATTAAAGATGTTCTTGCGTTAGATTTATCATGTTTCTTTGTCATTTCTCCTAAACTATCCACTGAAATTGTGTGTTTTGGTGATTCGTACATTCTAAATTGATCTTTTTTAGATGGATCATCTTCATCTTCAGAAGAACCAAAATCAAAACGTCTTGTTGAAGCTCTATCTCCATCTCTATAGTTTTTGTTGTCACTTGTTGAGAATTGAGTTCTTAAATAAGTTTCGTTCTCATCAACTGGAACCTGTGCTATTTGTCCAGGGAAATTTCTTGCAGCAATTTTACCATTACTTAAAGTATCGTAAGCTATATTGTCTGTAGTAACGATTTCTACAGTTCCATCTTCGCCTATTTTATTTTTCATATAAACATTTCCTCTGAAGTAGTTGAAGTCATTTGCTTCATCATCTACAGTTGCTCTGTAAACATCACCAACCCATTCTGCAACGTTTCCAGCCATGTCATATAAACCAAAATCATTTGGGGGGTAGCTTTTTACTTTATTCGTAATATCTGCTCCATCATCAGACCATCCAGCAATTCCGCCATAATCTCCTTTACCTTGTTTGAAGTTGGCTAATTGGTCTCCTCTATACTGTCTGTCTCCAGAACGTGTATATTGTCCACTCCATGGATATTTCTTTTGTCCTTTGTAAATATTATACTCTCTGTTACCTACTAATGCAGATGCAGCATATTCCCATTCAGCTTCTGTAGGAAGTCTATATTCTGGTAAAATTAAACCAGAATTTCTTTGAGCATATACGTTTTTAGCAGTATCCGCAACTTCTTGTCTTCCGCTTTTGTTTAATTCTTTTTTAAGAACTACATCTTCTTTACCACCAAAAGTTTGAGTTGGAGCTGCAATATATGTTTCTGTACTGAATGAAGTTTCAGCAGTTACATCTTTGATTTTAGCATCCTTTTTTAAATAACCTTCTCTTTCAAGTATGTTTTCATTTACACGATCTGTTCTCCATTTACTAAATTCAGTAGCCTGAATCCAGTTAACTCCAACAACTGGATATTCTGAATAAGCAGGGTGTCTTAGGTAATTGTTAGTCATTGTTTCGTTGTAACCTAATCGGTTTCTCCAAACTAATGTATCAGGAATTGCACCAGTATAAATGTGTTTGTAATTTTCATCTTCAGGAGGGAAAACTGTTTTTAGCCAGAATAAATATTCTGTATACATTATGTTCGTAACCTCAGTTTCGTCCATAAAGAAAGATTGAACATGTTGCTGATTTGGAGTGTTATTCCAATCGTGCATAGGGTCATCTTGAACTTTACCCATTGTGAATGTTCCACCTTCTACTGGAACCATTCCAGGAGGTGTTTCTTGTTTTTTAAACTTGTCATTGTACTGAAAACCTCCGTTTTTATCGTTGATTTTCCAACCAGTAGCTTTTGAGCCACCTTTGGTTCCTGAGCTCTTACTACAACTAGTAAAACCTATTGCTATTGACATCATCAATATCAATTTTAAAGTCATAATTTTCTTAATTTTCATACTTTAGTAGGTAATAATTTTAGAGACGCAAGATAATAATTATGTATTAAATTGCAACATGTTTTTAAAAAAATGTAAAAAAATATTAATTTTATGTTAAATCAATATAATACTCAACGGCTAAATTTAATTTTTATTGTATTTATTGTCGTTTTTATGAATTATTTTTTTCTCTTTGTAATATATAATTGATATTAGCGTTTGTTTAAAAATGAAGAAGTTTATACTATATAGTCTGTTTTTTATGTTTAGTGCTCTAAATGCGCAAAACAGCACCAAAATTTCTGTTAATTGGATTGACAATTTACACTATGATACAGAGGGTTCAATTACTAAGTTTCCTCAATTCGATAATAATTATTATGATTTAGATTTTTCAGGTAAACAAATATTTTTTAAACACTCTTTTAAAACGAATTCTCTAATTAATGAAAATTCACTTACAGTATTTAATACTGTTTATGAGTCTATTTCTTCTCAAAACTTACAGGATTTAGATTTGTCTAAAATTCCAACAAATATAAAAGCTTCTTTAGAGTCTGTTGTAGCTAGAGATGAGTTTTATGCTTTACTGTCGCTTTCGCCAATTATTAAAGAAAATGGTACATTTAAAAAGCTTATTTCTTTTGAATTTAATTATGTTCCACAAAATCCGAGTTCTTTAAGAAGTAATAATTTTTATAGGTCAGTTTCTAATTCTGTTTTAAGTTCGGGTAATTGGCACCGTTTTTATGTTGTGAAATCAGGTGTTTACAGTATTTCTAAAGCTTTTTTACAATCATTAGGAGTTGATGTTAGTGGTGATCCAAGAAACATTAAAATTTATGGTAACGGTGGTAAGATGCTGCCATTATTAAATAGTACTTATTATCCATCAGATCTTGAGGAAAATGCGATTCAAATTATCGGAGAACAAGATGGTGTTTTTAATAATTCTGATTTTATTTTATTTTACGCTGAAGGTGTTGATACTTGGAACGAAGAAAGTCTGACCTCAAATAACTTATATGCAGATAAGTCTTATTATTATGTATCAACTAATGGAGGTATGGGTAAGCGGATTCAACAAGCGATAGAGCCTTCTGGTTCATCCACGCTGACTTTTACTAAATATAATGATTTGTTGTATTATGAAAAAGACTTGGTTAATGCAGGTAAAGTTGGTAGAAGATGGTTTGGAGAGCAGTTTAATGTTAATTCTAACCAAGGATTTAGTTTTAGTATTCCAAATATAGATTTATCTGTTCCTTTAGAAGTTAAAATAAATTTAGCTTCAAAATCTTTTGGTTCTAGTTCGTTTTCTATCACTGCAAATAATCAAAACATTGGAGTAGTCACTTTTCCGGCACTTGTGCCTTTTAGTGGAGTTGAAGGATATGAAAATGTTTTAAATACTACTTTTAACGCAAATTCGCCAAATGTTGTTTTTAATTTAGTGTATAATAATGGTGGAGTTCCTTCTTCTAATGGGTATTTAGATTTTATTAGAGTTAAATCAACTAGAAATTTGGTTGGTTTTGGAAAACAATATTTATTTTTTAATGATGAACAATCTACAAATATAGGGGTAGGGAATTACGCAATATCAAATGCAAGTTCACTTGGTCAAATTTGGGATGTTACAGATATATATAATGTAAAAAAATATGTAAATCCGGGTTCTGCAAATTATAGTTTCAAGGTTAATCTTGGTTTGAAAAATAAATATGTAGCTTTAGATATACAAGATGTATATACACCTTTTAAAGAAGCTGTTTCTGTTGTGCAGAATCAAAATTTAAAGGGAACTATTTTTAAAAACAATCAGGGTAATTTTCAAGACATTGACTATTTGATAATAACGCCATTTTCATTATATAATCAAGCAGAAAATCTTGCTAATTTTCACAGGATTAATTCTGGTTTGAGTGTTAAGGTTGTTTTAACAGAATTAATTTATCAAGAATTCTCATCTGGAAAACAAGATATAGCGGCAATTAGAAATTTTATAAAATATGTATATCAAAATGCATCTACACCTGCAAAAAAAGTAAAATACGTTAACTTGTTTGGTGATGCTTCCTACGATTATAAAAATCGTCTTTTAAATAATAATAATATTGTGCCTATTTTTCATGGATTTAACCCTGGTGCTTCTGAAATTAATAACATAACCAACTTTTCTTTATATTCATCATTTATGTCCGATGATTTTTATGGTTTATTGGATGATACTGAGGGTGCTATGATTGGCGGAATGGACGGAATTGATGTGGCAGTTGGAAGAATGTTGGTTTCTTCTCCACAACAAGCACAAGAAATGGTTAATAAGGTGGTTGAGTACCATGATATAAAATCATATGGTAGATGGCGTAATAATTATGTTGTTTATTCAGATGATGCAGACAATCAAACAGATGCAACTTTACAATTTGGTTTAGATGCCCTTGCAAACACATTAGTTGCTCAAAAACCATTTGTAAATGTTAAAAAAATACATACAGATGCTTATATTCAACAGATAGCTGCTGGAGGGGAGCGTTATCCAGAGGCTAAAGATGAGTTTTTAAATACTTTTGACACGGGAGCATTGGTTTTTAATTATTTTGGGCATGGAAACGAGGAGTCATTAGCAAGAGAGCGATTGTTTGAGAAGATTGAAGCTCAAAATTTAAACAATAGGTATAGATATCCGCTATTTATTACAATAACTTGTGAGTTTACACGTTTTGATGACCCAAATAGGTTCACGGGTGGAGAGTATATGTATTGGAATAAAGCTGGTGGAGCAATAAGTTTAATTGCTACGACAAGGCAAATTGGAGTAAGTACAGGATATACGATGAATAATATTTTTAGTGAAGAACTATATGCGTTTGGTTCTACTAATTACCCAACTATTTCAGAAGCTTTACGTTTAACCAAATTAAGAACAGGTTCAGATAACAGAAGAGTTGTGTTTTATATAGGAGACCCTGCGCTTAAGTTAGCTATTCCAAAACCTAAAGTGGTTTTAACTAAAGTGAATGATGTGGATGTGAGTTTGCCAACAGACCCTTTTCAAGCACTTGGTTATATGAAAATTGAAGGAGAGGTTGTAGATGAATCAGATGTTATTATGTCAAATTACAACGGCGATTTAGCTGTTCAGATTTTTGATAAAGAAATTAATAGAAGTACTTTAGGGAATGATGGAACAAGAAATGGTTCTGGGCAATTAATTATTATGGATTTTGTTACTCTTGGAGAGACAATATTTAGAGGTAATGCTTCTGTATCTAATGGTAGGTTTGCATTTAATTTTGTGGTGCCACAAGATATTAGAATTCCTTTAGGGAATGGTAAAATAAGTTTTTACGCAAAAAGAAGCATTCCATTTTTAGAAAACCAAACGGGTTATAATTCAAGTATTCAGGTTGGAGGAGTTAATGTAAATGCACCTTCAGATACTAAGCCGCCAACTGTTAGGTTATACATGAATGAAGAAAGTTTTGCATCAGGCGGAATTACGAATTGTTCACCATATTTATTAGCTTTTTTAGAAGATGAAAATGGTATAAATACTGCATCGGGAATAGGACATGATATAGTTGCTATTTTAGATGGAGATGAGGCTAATCCATATGTTTTAAACGATTATTATGAAACGGAAAACGATGATTATACTAAAGGGAAGTTAAGATTTCCATTCAGAAATTTAGAATCAGGATTACATACTATACTTTTTAAAGCTTTTGACGTTTATAATAATTTAGTTACTGCAGAAATTGTTTTCAATGCAATATGTAGTAGTGAGGGAATTAAAATTGAAAGAGTTTTAAATTATCCTAACCCATTTGTCAATTATACTGAATTTTGGTTTTCACATAACATGCCTTTTGAACCATTAGATGTGCAGGTACAAATTTTAACTATTACTGGAAAACTTGTAAAAACAATAAACCAGCAAGTAGTCACAGAAGGTTTTCTGTCAAGAGAAATTAAGTGGGATGGAAAAGATGATTTCGGTGATAGAATAGGAAAAGGGGTTTATGTTTACAAACTAACAGTACGCTCAACATCAACTGGAGAAAAGGTTCAAAAAATAGAGAAACTTGTAATCCTGTAATAAAATATTATATTTGTTCCATTAAATTAAAATTACAAATGAAAAAAATTGCTTTTTTTTTAACATTAATGCTAACGGGTCAATTTGTTAATGCACAAGAAGACACTAGGGTTATAACTACAGGAGTTCCATTTTTATTAATTGCTGCCGATGCTCGTTCTGCTGGTATGGGAGATATGGGTGTAGCAACTTCTGCGGATGCTTATTCCCAACAATATAATCCGGCTAAGTACGCGTTTTCTTTAGATAAACAAGGTTTTTCGTTAAGTTACACGCCTTATTTAACAAGTATTGCAAATGACATATCCTTAGGGCAACTAACCTATTTTAATAGAATTAATGAAAGAAGTGCTTTTGCAACGTCTTTTCGCTTTTTTGGATTAGGGGATATAGAATTAAGAGAAACAGGAGACCCAAATGAAGTTCCGGTTGTAGTAAGTCCAAATGAATTTGCCTTAGACGGTTCCTATTCTTTAAAGTTAAGTGAGCGCTTTTCAATGGGTATTGCTGGGCGTTTTATTCGTTCAAACCTAAAAATAAATGATGGAACAAATGATGCTACTGCGGCAACTTCTTTCGCGGTTGACATAGCCGCTTACTATCAATCAGAAGAGATTGCATATTCAGATTTTAATGGTCGTTGGAGAGCGGGTTTAAACTTGCAAAACATGGGGCCGAAAATCAACTACAATAACGATAAGTTAGATGAAAACTCTAATTTTTTACCTTCTAATTTGCGTTTAGGGTTAGGTTTTGATTTTATTTTAGATGAATATAATAAAATTAGTGTAACAGGAGAAGCTACAAAACTTATGGTTCCAACTCCTCCAAAAGTTGTGCCTGTAGATTTAGATAATAATGGTACTATAGAGCAAAGTGAAGTTACTACTGCATATACTGAGGCAAATACTGCATATAGAAGAACAGGTTGGTCAAGTGGTATTTTTAAATCTTTTGGTGATGCACCTGATGGTTTAGGAGAAGAGTTTAAAGAGTTTACATATGCTTTAGGAGCAGAATATTGGTACCAAGATTCATTTGCTTTACGAACAGGATATTTTCATGAAAGTGAAGTAAAAGGAGCAAGAAAGTTTTTTACACTTGGAGCAGGATTCAAATATAACATTGTTAAAATTGATGTTTCTTATTTGTTCTCTGCATCAAAAGTTAGAAATCCATTAGAAAATACATTACGTTTTTCTCTAACATTTAATTTTGGAGATAAATACGACGAATTATAATTAATTAAAATTAATACTTAAATCATCCAAATTCTTTAATGAGAATTTGGATTTTTTTTCCTTAAATATGAAGCAAATTTCAATTACAACAATGTTCACTGAATTCCAAGATTTGGAAGACTTAAGTGTGTCTGAAAAGCAAATAATGGAGAAAGCAATTGCTGCAAGAAAGAATGCATACGCCCCTTATTCAAAATTTACCGTTGGTTGCGCTATTGTGTTAGATAATGGCGAAATTATAGAAGGTTCAAATCAAGAAAATGCTGCTTATCCTTCAGGTTTATGTGCAGAAAGAGTGGCTATTTTTTATGCAGGTGCTAATTTTCCTAATGCTAAAATTTTAAAACTATTTATTTCTGCGTCTCCAGAAGATAGAGATTTGGAGTTGCCTATTCCACCATGTGGTTCTTGTAGACAATCTATTGCGGAATATGAATCAAAACAAGAAGCGCCAATTGAAATTTATTTTATGGGGGGTAAAGGTAAAATATATAAATCTGATTCGTTAAAGAATATACTTCCATTTATGTTTGATAAAAACTATTTATAGTTTTTTTAATGATAAAAAGTGAAGTATTGTAAAAAATACACAAAATTAATTTTTTCAATAGGCTTGTATGTAGTATTTTTGCTTTTTGAACTGTTTTAGAATCAATTTTTTGCAAAACATTTTAAGTTTTCAATTTAATAATAAAATAATGAAACCAATAACAAAGGAAGTTTACCTTAAATGGTATGAGGATATGCTATTGTGGCGTAAGTTTGAAGACAAACTAGCGGCACTTTATATTCAACAAAAAGTAAGAGGATTTCTTCATTTATATAATGGTCAAGAAGCGGTTTTAGCAGGTGCTTTGCACGCTATGAATCTTGGTGGAAAAGATAAAATGATTACAGCTTATCGAAATCACGTTCAGCCTATTGGTATGGGTGTTGATCCTCGTAAAGTAATGGCAGAATTATTAGGTAAAGTTACTGGTACTTCAAAAGGAATGGGTGGTTCAATGCATATTTTCTCTAAAGAACATGGTTTTTATGGAGGACATGGTATTGTAGGAGCTCAAATCCCTGTAGGTGCAGGTATGGCATTTGCTGATAAATATTTTGAAACAGGAGGAGTTACTTTAACTTATTTTGGTGATGGAGCAGCTCGTCAGGGTTCTTTACATGAGGCGTTTAATATGGCTATGCTATGGAAACTACCAGTTGTTTTTATTTGTGAAAATAATGGATATGCAATGGGTACTTCTGTTGACAGAACTGCTAATCACACAGATATTTGGAAATTAGGTTTAGGGTATGAAATGCCATGTGGACCTGTTGATGGAATGAATCCAGTAAAAGTTGCAGAAGCTATGCATGAAGCTATGGAAAGAGCTCGTCGTGGTGATGGACCAACTTTTCTTGAAATGAAAACATATCGTTATAGAGGGCATTCAATGTCTGACGCACAGTTGTATAGAACAAAAGACGAGGTAGAAGAGTATAAAAAAATTGATCCAATTACACAGGTATTGGAAATAATTAAAGAAAAAAATTACGCTACCCAAGTTGAAATAGAAGAGATTGACTTAAGAGTTAAAGATTTGGTAGAAGAATGTGCAACATTTGCTGAAGAATCTGAATTCCCATCAATTCAACAACTTTATGATGTTGTATACGAGCAAGAAAATTACCCTTTCATTCCACATAAATTATAAGCTATGGCAAAAATTATAACAATGCCACGCTTAAGTGACACAATGACTGAAGGAGTTGTTGCTTCATGGCTTAAAAAAGTAGGTGATAAAATTTCAGAAGGAGATATTCTTGCAGAAATTGAAACAGATAAAGCAACTATGGAATTCGAAGCCTTCGATGAAGGTTTTTTGTTGCATATTGGTATTCAAGAAGGAGAAACAGCGCCAATAGATGCTTTATTAGCAATTATTGGAAAAGAAGGTGAAGATATTTCAGAACTATTAAATGCAGTTCCAGTAGTTGAATCTAGTACTGAAGTTGAAGTTGAAGCTTCAAATGATACTTCAGATTTGCCAGATGGTGTTATTGTAGTTACAATGCCTCGTCTTAGTGATACAATGACAGATGGAACAGTTGCATCTTGGTTAAAAAAAGTAGGTGATAAAATTTCAGAAGGAGATATTCTAGCAGAAATTGAAACAGATAAAGCAACTATGGAATTTGAGTCTTTCAATGAAGGATTCTTATTGCATATTGGAATTCAAGAAGGAGAAACTGCACCTGTTGATAGCGTTTTAGCAATTTTAGGACCTCAAGGTACAGATGTTACTGCTATAGCAGCTAGTTATAAAGTTGGAGCTCCAAAAGCGAGCACAACTAAAGAAATTAAAACAGAAGCGCCAAAAGTTGAAACTACAGTTTCTACTACAACTTTAAATAGTTCAAGAGTTTTAGCATCTCCTTTAGCTAAGAAAATTGCAGAGGAAAAAGGAATTAATTTAGCTCAAGTTTCTGGTTCTGGAGAAAACGGAAGAATTGTTAAAAGTGATGTTGAGAATTTCACACCTTCTGTAACGACTTCAAATACTGGTCAGGCTGTTAGTCAAGCTACAAATACAGTTGCTGCAGTGCAACCATTTGTTCCAGCTGGAGAAATGTATCAAGAAGAAATTAAGAATTCTCAGATGCGTAAAACTATTGCACGTCGTTTAGCAGAGTCTAAATTTACTGCACCTCATTATTATTTAACTATTGAGTTGGATATGGATAATGCAATTGCATCTAGAGGAGTAATTAATAGTTTACCTGATACGAAAGTATCTTATAACGATATGGTAATTAAGGCGTCAGCAATGGCATTAAAAAAGCATCCACAAGTAAATTCTCAATGGAGAGAAGATGCTATGGTAATTAATCATCATGTAAATATTGGTGTTGCAGTTGCAGTTGAAGATGGATTAATGGTTCCTGTGTTGAAATTTACAGATCAAATGAGTTTAACTCAAATTGGAACTTCTGTTAAAGACTTAGCAGGTAAAGCAAAATCTAAAAAAATTCAACCAGCAGAAATGGAAGGAAGTACTTTTACAATTTCTAATTTAGGAATGTTTGGTATTCAATCATTTACTTCAATTATAAATCAACCAAATTCAGCGATTTTATCTGTTGGTACAATTGTAGAAAAACCAGTTGTTAAGAATGGTCAAATAGTTGTTGGAAATACAATGACAGTTACTTTAGCTTGTGATCATAGAACAGTGGATGGAGCTACTGGAGCTCAATTCTTACAAACGTTCAAGGCATTTATGGAAAATCCGGTTACTATGTTAGCATAACTAGTTACAATATATTTAAAATTAAAAAATCCCGAATTGTTCGGGATTTTTTAATTTATACGATCTTCAATAGCCAGTTTGGATCTGGACAATTTTCAGCATAAAAATCTAATTCTTTTATACTGCAAACGCCAGGATAATCTCCTTTTTTATCTTGCATGTCTTGTATAACCTGAAAATGCAAATGTGGCGCATAATCCCCATTAATTGGCGCTGCTCCAAGTTGCGCAATTACTTCTCCTTTTTTAACCAGTTGCCCCACCTTTTTATCTTCTAAACAACCTGTATTTAAATGGCCATAAAGTGTATAAAAAGTCACCTCTTCAATTGTGTGTTCTAATATAATTGTTGGACCATAATCCCCTAAAGATGTATTGTCTTGAAAACTATGAATAACTCCGTCTAAAGCAGCTAAAACATCTGTTCCAGCTTTAATCCATAAATCTAATCCAATATGAATGTTGCGTTCATCTGTAACATCATTTTTAAAAACAGTACTGCGTTTATAGATATTACGAACCTCTTTATAGCCACCAAAAGCAACTTTAGCATTGTTGTTTGCTAAATGTTGTTCAATGTAATTTTCAAAAGCTAAGGCGTCCGACAAGTCAAAATTCTCTAAATCTTTATTGCTTGAAGTTAGATTTAAAGGTGTGTAATCTTTATAATCAATCAAAGCATTTATTACTTTAACATCTTTGCAATTTTGCAGTATTTGAAGAAGATTTGACATTTTATTCTGTTTTTTTTCAAATATAAAAAAATCCTTATAAACAAAAGCTTATAAGGATTTCTAAAATATTTATTTTATTAATTAAGCAGAAAAAGTAACTGCTTCTTTATTTATTTTTCCAACTAAACCAACTAATACTTTTCCTGGTCCAACTTCTGTAAAGCTTGAAGCGCCATCAGCAATCATTTGTTGTACCGATTGTGTCCATCTTACTGGAGCTGTTAATTGAATAATTAAGTTTTTCTTAATTTCAGTTGCATCAGAAACTGCACTTGCAGTAACGTTTTGATACACCGGACAAACAGGAGTAGAAAAAGTAGTCGCTTCAATAGCTGCTGCTAATTCTTCACGAGCTGGCTCCATCATTGGGGAATGAAATGCGCCACCAACTGGTAAAATCAATGCACGTTTTGCACCTGCTTCTTTCATTTTTTCGCAAGCTTCTTCAACCGCTTTATATTCTCCAGAAATTACTAATTGCCCTGGGCAGTTATAGTTTGCAGCCACAACAACACCATCAATAGAAGCACAAATATCTTCTACAATTTTGTCATCTAAGTTTAATACTGCAGCCATTGTTGAAGGCTTAATTTCACATGCTTTTTGCATTGCTAAAGCCCTTTTTGAAACTAATTTTAAGCCGTCTTCAAAAGACAAAGTTCCGTTTGCAACTAATGCTGAAAATTCACCTAAGGAATGACCTGCAACCATTTCTGGTTTAAAATCAGCACCTAAAGTTTTAGCTAAAATTACCGAATGTAAAAAAACTGCTGGTTGTGTTACTTTAGTTTCTTTTAGTTCTTCGGCAGTTCCCTCAAACATAATGTCTGTGATTCTAAAACCTAGAATTTCATTCGCTTTTTCGAATAATTCTTGTGCTAAGTTTGAGTTTTCATATAAATCTTTACCCATTCCTGTGAATTGAGCGCCTTGACCTGGAAATATGTATGCTTTCATTTGTTTGTCTTTCTAAAAATTAGTTTAGCAAAAATAGTAAAATTTAATGTAATTTAAAGGTTATAGGTACTGCATACTTAGCGCTACTTGGTATTCCGTTTAAATGTCCAGGAGTAAATTTAGGTAATAAAGAGATTATCCTGTATGCTTCTTTTTCTAATATTTCAGAACCATTTTCCATATCTCTTCCCTTAGTAATTATATCAGATACTGTTCCGTCAATATTGATTGTAAATTGTACATTCACTATGCCTTGAATATGCTTTCTTAAAGCTTTATTTGGGTAATTAAAGTGTTGTCTTATATGTTGAGACATTTTTTCATGAAAACAGTCTAATGACTCTTTTTTTGTTTCATATTCACAATCTTTGAAAGTAGGAATTCTATCTACATCTGCAAAAAACAATTCTTCTACTTCATATTGATAATGATTTAATTTATTGTCTTTAACATTGAATCGTCCAATAAACTCTATTGTGTAAGATATTGATTCGTAATTATTATTTTTAGCAGGTGTAAATCTAGGTAGTTGTTCAATTATTAGTTTCATATAATTGTTGAAACTTTCAAGAGTTGTGTTTATTCTTGTGGAGTCTTTCTCGATAAATCCAAATTTGTCTATAACATAGGATATTTGAAATTCCAAAGAATCATTCTCTTTTAATTTCATTCTTGTTATAAAAGCGCTACCTGTTTTATCTGCTATAAAGTCTAAAGTTTTTAAAACAATTTCATTTTTTTTATCAATTACGGTTTTGTTGCCGTCACTTCGATAGTATGTAGGGACTGACTGTACTAGGGTGATAAACTTTTTGTGCAGAAAGTAATAGGCAGAAGAAAGTGAATAAGATTGTAATGACGAATTTCATTTTATAAATTTTTCGCAAAAATACTACTTTTATTACAGTTCTATTGTATTTATAGTTTCCATTAATTGGTTTTTTAAATCTTCATTAGTAATTCCAACTTCTGGTTTAAAATTATCATGAAAACTAGGTAAAGAAAATGTACCTTTTATATCAGCTCCTTGGTATGGAAAGTAATTCTTAGCAATTTCTAAAACAGTTTTTCCACCGCGAGCACCTGGTGATGTTGCTAAAAGTAGCATAGGTTTTTGCTGGAATGTTTTAGTGTTTATTCTAGAACACCAATCTAACACATTTTTAAAGCGGTAGAATAAGCGCCATTATGTTCTGCTAAAGAAATTACGATTAAATCTGCTGAACCAATAGTTTTATAAAATTCATGAGCTAAAGTTGGAATGCCATTATCCTTCTCTTTATCTACGCTGAAAAGAGGCATTTCAAAATCATTTAAATTAAGAATTTCAACTTCAACATTTTTGAATTGATGAGCTGCATAAGTGGCTAATTGTTTATTAATTGAAGTTCTGCTTGACGAAGCTCCAAAGGCTATGATTTTTTTAGTCATTTTTATTGTTTTTATAATATGATAAAGCTCCAGAAGGACATTTATTAACAGTTTCTATTATTTTTTCTGAAGTTGATGCATCAATTTTAATCCAAGGTTTCTCTTTTGGTTGAAAAATATCAGGATTATTTTTTACGCAATTTCCAGAATGAGTACACTTTCCAGATTGCCATACAATGGTAACTTCACCATTTGTATATTCTTTTTTAATGTCTTTTGAATCCATAATTTTATTTTTTAAAGTTAAACTATCATCGGAATTTCCATTACTAAAAATTTAGCACTAGTATTTGCTTTAATTTCTAACTCTCTAGTTTCCCAAATTCCTATTGCATCTCTTTTTTCTAAAACTGCTCCATTTACTTCAATTTCTCCTTCAATATTCATGATGTAAAATCCGTTTCCTTCTTTTTGTAGAGAAAGTGTTTTAGAAAAACTTTTATCAAAATCACTCAAATAAAACCACGCATCTTGGTGTATCCAAACACCTTCGTCATCTTGATTTGGAGAAAGAATTTGAGCAAAATTATTTTTTTGCAACGATTTATTTAAAGTAATTTGTTGGTATCTTGGTTCTACATCTCTAGTTTTTGGAAACAACCAAATTTGAAACAATTTTGTTTGTTGCTCTTTGTTTGGATTAAATTCTGAATGTTGAATTCCGGTTCCAGCGCTCATAACTTGAATATCGCCAGTTTTAATAGTTGAAGTATTTCCCATACTGTCTTTGTGCGCTAAATCTCCTTCTAATGGAATTGTAATGATTTCCATATTATCGTGTGGGTGCGTTCCAAAACCCATTCCTGCTGCAATGGTATCGTCATTTAAAACGCGTAAAGCACCAAATTGAACTCTTTCTGCATTGTACCAACTTGCAAAACTAAAACTATGGTAAGCATTTAACCAACCATGATTTGCATTCCCTCTTGTATTCGCTCTATGTATAACTGTGTTTGACATGATTATAAATTTAGTAATTATTATGATACAAATTTACATCGCAATGCAGGAAACAGCACTTAACCTAGATTAAGAAATTACTTTTTCAACAATCTTGCTCTCATTTTACTGAAAAATTCAGGAGTTACACCAATATAAGAAGCAATCTGTTTTTGTGGTACTTTCTGAATTAATGTTGGGTATTTATTACAGAATTTTTCGAACCTTTCTTCTGCCGAAAGACTTAAATTATCCATTAACCTTTCTTGGTGTGCAACTAATGAATTTTCTGTAAGAATTCTGAAAAAGCGTTCTAATTTAGGTATTTCTTGGTATAAAATTTCTTGGTTTGTTTTGGAAAGAATTACTACTTCTGCATCTTCATTAACTTCAATAAATAGATTACCTGGCTTTTGAGAAAGCAAACTATACATATCGCCAATCCACCAACCTTCGCAAGCAAATTGCAATACGTGTTCTACAATATTATCGTTAATATTAAAACTTCTTAAAATCCCAGAATTCACAAAATAAGAGTATTTGCAAATTTCTCCAGCGTTTAACAAAACGGACTTTGCTTTATATTGCTGTATTTCAATTTTAGATAAAATAAGTTCTTTATCTTTATCTGATAATTCTATATGTAATGATATGTTATCTATGATGGATTTCATTCTTACAAAATTACAATTTATTTATATCTTTTAGAATCCATATGAAAACGGAAAAAGAAAAAATGCTTTCTGGTGAAAATTATTTTTCAAATGATAAAGAGTTATTTCTTGAACGAAATTTAGCAAAAAAGCTATTACATCAATTAAATGTTACCGAATATTTAATGAATGGAAAGGCGCGTCAAATTTTAAAACAGTTGTTGCCTAATGCCAACAAGAAAATATATATTGAGCCTCCTTTTCATTGTGATTATGGTTATAATATTCATTCGGGAGAAAATGTATATTTTAATGTAAACTGTGTTGTTTTAGATACGATGAAAGTCGAAATAGGAGACAATGTATTTTTTGGACCGGCAGTACAAATTTATACAGCAACACATCCAACAGATGCAACAGAAAGACTCAAAACACAGTTTTCGAAACCCATAAAAATAGGAAATAATTGTTGGATAGGCGGAAACACCGTAATTCTTCCTGGCGTAAACATTGGAAACGGTTGCACTATTGGTGCTGGATCGGTTATTACTAAAAATATTCCAGAAAATTCATTAGCAGTTGGCAATCCAGCAAGAGTGATTAAAAAATTACTTTAAAAAAGAAGTTATTTCTTTTCTGGAAGCAATTTAAAAGTTTTGATTTTGAATTGATTATCTACAATAGATCCTTCCACTTCTGCTTTTCTAATTGCAGAACAAAATCCGTCTTCTGCATGCGCATCGCCATGATCATCAATTGTAGTTCCGTCAACCCAATACGATTTGCCTTCAATACGAACGGCTAAATCACAGCCCTGTCCTTCCATTTTAAATTTACATTGCCCGCAAGAAGCTTGTACAATTTGTTTTTTTATAATAATTTCTTTCTCTTGTGCCGACACTGAAAATGTGAAAACAAAGAATAATAATGCGACTATTTTTTTCATTATAATTAGATTAAGCGTTTACAGTTACTAAAATAGCAGTTTTTTTTGCTCTTTCCGTTATTTCTTCGATAGAAGTTTCTAAAGTATCATAAGCTAATACAACACCCATTCTTCTGTACGGACGAGAAGTTGGTTTTCCAAATAATCTAAAGTCCGTTTTTGGCAAACAAGCAACTTTTTCAATTCCGGTGAATGTTGGATTATTCGAGTTTTCAGAAGCTAAAATAACAGCACTTGCTCCATTTTTCTCTAAAGTTATTTCTGCAATTGGCAAATTTAAAATGGCACGTAAATGCAGTTCAAATTCGTTGAAATTTTGTGTGTTTGCTAAAGTTACCATTCCGGTATCGTGAGGTCTTGGAGATAATTCAGAGAAATAAACACCTTCATTCGTTAAGAAAAATTCAACCCCAAAAAGTCCTGCTCCACCAAGTGCTTCGGTCACTTTTTTGGCCATGTCTTGTGCTTCTGCTAAATCTTTGTCTGAAACTCTTGCAGGCTGCCAACTTTCTTGGTAATCACCACGTTCTTGTCTATGACCAATTGGCGCACAAAAAAGTGTTGGATTGTTGTTTTGTGTAACGGTTAATAATGTTATTTCAGAATGAAAATTTACGAAAGCTTCTACTATTACTTCCACCACATCTCCACGAGAACCTTCCACAGCATAATTCCATGCTTTTTCAATATCATCTGATACTTTTATAGTAGATTGTCCTTTTCCAGACGAACTCATTAATGGCTTTACCACACATGGCATTCCAACTACTTCAACTGCTTTTTGTAATTCTTCAGCAGTTGTTGCATAGCGATAATTAGCCGTTTTTAAACCTAAATCTTTAGCAGCTAAATCGCGAATTGCTTTACGGTTCATGGTAAAATTAGCCGCTTTAGCAGAAGGAACAACAGTTGTACCTTGTTTTTCATACTCGTAAAAACGTTCGGTACGAATAGCTTCGATTTCAGGAACTATAAAATCAGGCTTATGCTTAGCTACAATTCTGTCTAATTCAGCGCCGTCTAACATATTAATTACTTCGAAGCTATGTGCTACTTGCATTGCAGGAGCGTTTTCATAACTATCTACCGCAATTACAGTTTGACCAATACGTTGTGCAGCAATTACAAATTCTTTTCCAAGTTCTCCAGATCCTAATAGTAGTATTTTTTTGTTCATTGTTGTGTTGTTTAGTGCCGCAAAGGTAAAAATTTATGACATATTCTATCTAATAAAGATATTATAGAAATGGAATTTAATATCTTTAATTATTATTTGCCTCTTAATTAAATTACACTATGAAATTTTATTATTACTTAATCTATGTAATTAGCTTTACTTGTTTTTCTCAAAAAACTAATTATTTAGATTATCATGTTTCTATTAATAAGGCTGAAGAATTGTTTTTTATGGAAGAAAAAGCAGATAGCTCATTATTCTATTACGAGAAAGCTTTCAGGGAATTTGATTTTATATTTGTCAAAGACCTAATTAATGCTTCGCAAATTGCAATTTTTTCTAATAAGCCTTATCAGAAATATATTGAAAGAGGTTTTAATTACGGTCTGAAATTAAGTCATTTAGAGCATTATCCTTTATTTGAAAAAGAAATGCTTCAATTTAAATCAAACAAAAAATTATTAAAGAAATATGAAATTGCTAGAAAAAAATATCTTTCTAAAATTGATTTTGAATATCTAGATTGGGTTTATAAAACAGCAATAAGAGATCAAAAAGAAAAAAGAAAACCATATAGTGAATATGGTAGTTTAGTTCATATTACTACTGACCAAATTTTTGAAAAAACAATTGAAAAAGGTTTTCCAGGAGATAAAGTTTTAGGACTTGCTGATAGTTTAATTTTTAAAGAAGTTAATAAACCATGGTTAGATTTATATGAACAAAGAAAAAATCATAAAGAGTTATTTTATATGACCAGTGATGATAAAAGTAATAGTTCTATACAATATCCAATAGTTATGCTAGTACATAATGGATGCTCTTTTTATTTGTATGAAAAATTATTATTGGACGAACTTAAAAAAGGTAATATACATCCTAGAGAAGTTGGTTTACTATATGACAATCAATATAGGTATTTAAATTATTTACCTAAATATTGTGAAAACATAGTTTTAAAAGGAGTCTATAAATTGAATTTATATACAGAATATGAAGATGGGATTAATCTTGAAGAAACAAATTTAATGCGAAAAGAACTATATATAGTTTCGACTTATGTAGATGATAAAAAGAAAGAATATGAATCAAAACATGGATTTAAAATGTTTTCTGGGTTTTGGAATTGTAGGTAAAATTTATAAAAATTATATTGAACAATAATTTTATTTTGCGTTAGGGATTGAAGTGAAAATCCTTTTATTTTTTTTAAAATAAAAGATTGAAACGGAAAGCCCGACCTGAAGGGTAACGCCCAAATTATATTTATAAAAAAGCCCCAAGAAAACTTGAGGCGTTATTTTAATATTAAGCTAAGGCTTGTTTTATTCTTCGCATTGCTTCTGTAAGTAATTCTTCGCTTGTGGCGTAAGAGAATCGAATACAGTCTGGATTTCCAAAAGCTTCTCCTGTTACTGTTGCTACATTTGCTTCAGCTAAAAGATACATTGAAAAATCAGTTGCATTTTCAATTTTGGTTCCGTTTAAGGTTTTTCCAAAATAAGACGAAACATCTGGAAATACATAAAAAGCTCCTTCAGGAACGTTGATTTTTAATCCTGGAATTTCTTTAATTAATCCTACTACTAAATCACGTCTTTTATGAAAAGCTTCCACCATGTAATTTAATACTTTTGGGTCTGCTTCTACCGCTGCAATAGTAGCGCGTTGTGCAATAGAATTTGCTCCACTAGTAACTTGTCCTTGAATTTTTGTACATGCTTTTGCAATAAACTCTGGAGCACCAATGTAACCAAATCTCCATCCTGTCATGGCAAATGCTTTTGCAACACCATTAACCGTGATGGTTTTTTCTAACATTCCTGGAATAGACGCAATACTGCAAAAGGTACCAGAGAAGTTAATATGTTCGTATATTTCATCTGAGACTACGTATATATTTGGATGTTTTTCTAATACTTTAGCCAAAGCTGTAAGTTCTTCTCTGCTATAAACAGAGCCACTTGGATTACAAGGAGAACTGTACCAAACCATTTTTGTTTTTGGTGTGATTGCTTTTTCTAATTGTTCGGCAGTAATTTTAAAATCGGTATCAATTGAAGTTGGAACCTCCACAGGAACTCCTCCAGAAAGTTTGATTATTTCAAAATAAGAAACCCAGTAAGGAGCTGGAAGTATAACTTCGTCTCCATTATTTAACATTACTTGCGCAATATTATATAAAGACTGTTTTGCACCTGTAGAAACAACAATATTGTTAGGTTTATAATCTAAGTCGTTATCTCGTTTGAATTTTTTACAAATTGCTTCTTTTAATTCAGGATATCCATCAACTGGAGTATACGTGCTATAATTTTCGTCGATTGCTTTTTTAGCAGCTTCTTTAACAAAATCAGGTGTATTAAAATCTGGCTCACCCAAACTTAAACTGATAATGTCTTTTCCTTGTGCTTTTAATTCTCTTGCTAAAGCTGCCATAGCTAAAGTTTGAGAGGTAGATAAATTGTTAATTCTATCAGATAATGGATTCATTGTGTTGTTGTAGTTATAAATTTATGCTAATTGTGGTTTTTGTCCTAAATCTTTTAAATGCTTGAAATGTGCAATAACTGCACTTGTCATTGTTTTGTATTCATGATAAGGCAAATTACATTCTGCTGCCGTTTTTTTAACGATTTCTGCAATTTTATCATAATGAACATGACTAATGTTTGGAAATAAATGGTGCTCTACTTGGTGATTTAAACCACCTGTATACCAATTTACCAACCAGTTTTTTGGAGCAAAATTAATAGTTGTAAACAATTGGTGTATTGCCCATGTATTTTCTATTTCACCAGTTTCGTTAGGATGTGGATTTGTAGTATCATCAATAATATGTGCTAATTGAAATACAACACTTAAAATTAAACCTGCAATATAATGCATTACAAAAAATCCGATTAATACTTTCCACCAAATAACACCAACAACCATAGGAATAACTAACCATACAGAAAAATAAATAATTTTTGTAATTACTAAAGTTGTCCAAAGAATTTTAGGGCTTTTAACTTCACCATAAGATAATTTTCTTTTTAAATATCCTGCCATTTGCTTAAAATCGGTAGTTAAACACCAATTGAAAGTTAATAAACCGTATAAAAATACTGAATAATAATGTTGGAATTTATGGAATTTTTCCCATTTCGCTTCTTTTGTAAAACGGATAACACGACCAGCATCTAAATCTTCGTCATGTCCTGGAATATTAGTATAAGTATGGTGTAAAACATTATGCTGTACTTGCCAGTTATATACATTCCCCGCAAGAATATAAATACTTCCACCCATGAATTTATTCACCCAGCCTTTAGTAGAATATGCACCATGATTTCCATCATGCATTACATTCATTCCAATACCAGCCATACCAATTCCTAAAATAATTGATAATAGAATAAATACACCAAAGTGAATTTCAGGAGAGGCTATTATTATAAAATAGGGTGCTATAAAAAGCGTAAATAAGATAATTGTTTTTAAATACAACTTCCAGTTACCTGTTCTTTTAATATTGTTATCTTTAAAATATTCGTTTACTCTCTTATTTAAAGTTCTAAAAAATTTAGCATCGTCATTTTTAGAAAAAACAGGTACATTTGCATCCATAATCAAAATAATTTATTTGGTTTCAAAGATAACAATATTCTTTTTGCGCTTTACTAAATTTTTCAAATAAAATGTTAATCTAAATAAGTACTTTTGTTAAAATTTATAAAAATGGAGCTTTTATTAAGTTATTTCCCTCAATTAACTGAAAATCAGATAAAACAGTTTAAAGATTTACAGTTTTTATATGAAGATTGGAATTCTAAAATCAATGTAATTTCTAGAAAAGATATTGATGAATTATATACACGCCACATTTTGCACTCACTTGGGATAGCAAAGATTTTGGATTTTAAACCTGGTTCTAGAATTATGGATGTTGGTACAGGCGGAGGTTTTCCAGGAATTCCTTTAGCTATTATGTATCCTGAAGTTGATTTCTATTTGATTGATGTTATAGCTAAAAAAATTAAAGTTGTGAATGAGGTTACTGCCGCATTAGGATTGAAAAATGTTAAGTCTGAGCAAAAGCGCGCAGAATTAGTAAAGGATAGTTTTGACTTTATAGTGAGTAGAGCTGTTACTAATATGCCTGATTTTGTTGAGTGGGTAAATGATAAGGTTAAAAAGCAATCGAAACATGAACTGAAAAACGGGATTTTATATTTAAAAGGTGGAGATTTAACCGAAGAACTAGCAGATTTTCCTAGAGCTATTCAATATAATCTGTCTGATTTTTTTAAGGAAGATTTTTTTGAAACAAAAAAAGTAGTGTATTTGAAATTATAATTATTCAATTAGATTAATAATTGTTTAAAAATCTCAACTGTGTTGGGATTTTTTTATTTTTACAAAAATTATATTAATATGAAAAAATTTATAATATTTATTTCAATGCTTTTTATTGCATGTGGAACGTCTAGTAAAATGATTGAAACTCCTGTTTTAGAGACTAAAACCAATGAGATAAAAAGTGTTATTAATACAACAAGTAATTTTTCAGAAGAAGAAAATATTATTAAAACGTTATCTTTTTTAGCTTCAGATAAATTAGAAGGAAGAGACTCTGGAAGTGCAGGTATTGAGAAAGCAAGTGTTTTTTTAGAAAATATTTTTAAAACGAATAATGTTAAGCCATATTTTAAAACATACAGAGATACTCTTTCTAATTTTGATAAAACTTCTTATAACATTGTTGGGTATATTGAAGGAACGGATGCAAAATTGAAAAATGAATTTGTAATAATTGGTGCACATTATGATCATATTGGTAAAATTTCTGCTGTAAATGGAGATGAAATTGCTAATGGCGCAAATGATAATGCATCTGGTTCAACCGCTGTAACAGAAGTGATGAAATATTTTGCACAAAGTAAAAGCAATAAAAGGAGTTTATTATTTGTGTTTTTCTCTGCTGAAGAAAAAGGTCTTTTGGGTTCAAAACATTTAGCGAAAAAATTGAAAGACCAAAATATGAATTTGTATTTTATGTTTAATTTTGAAATGATTGGTGTTAAAATGAATCGTGAGGATATGTTGCTTTATTTAACAGGTTTTGGAAGAAGTAACATGGCGCAAAAAATGAATGAATATGCAGGCGAAAAGTTGATTGGTTACATTCCTGCGGAGACACAATATCAGTTATTTAGAGCATCTGATAATTATCCTTTTTTTAACGAATTTGAAGTTCCTGCTCAAACGGTTTCTACTTTTGATTTTGAAAACTTTGATTTCTATCACCAACCAGATGATGAGTTTGAATTAATGGACACTAAACACATGACAAATGTGGTAAATAAAATGATTCCCGTTTTAGAGAAGATGATGAATGCAAGTACTAAAGAAATTCAATTGAAGAAATAATTATAAATTCATATCATTTAAAGCCTGAATAAGCTGTGTCTTTTTTCGTTGTGAAACAGGTAAAGTACTTTTGTCGCTCATAATTACATAACCACCATCTTTATTTACAAAGTTTAGCAAATGATTTAAATTAACTATATGAGAATGATGAATGCGCTCAAAACCACTATTAGACAGTAAGTCTTCAAAATCTTTTAATGTTTTTGAAAATAGTATTTTTTTTCCATTTGAAAAGTAAATACAAGTGTAATTACTCTCTGCGCTACATTTAATTATAGTGTCTATTTCATAAATACCAATTCCTTCTGAAGTTTGTAATGCAATTTTTTTTCTATTTGGTTGCGATTTAAAATTGGATAAAAAAGTTTCAAATTTCAAACTATTTTCATCTTTTTTAGAGCTAACAGCTCTGTTAACAGCATCAATAAGTTCTTCTGCATCAATAGGTTTTAGTAAATAATCTAAAGCACTAAACTTAATCGCTTTTATAGCATATTGACTATAAGCTGTCGTGAAAATTACTTTAAAATTATGCTCATTGCTATTCGAAAGAATTTCAAAACCTAGTCCATCAGCAAGTTGAATGTCTAGAAATATAAGGTCTGGTTTCAATTTGTTAATTTGCTCAATACCTTCTTTTATAGATTTTGCTTCTCCAACTATTTCTAAAATTGTACAATGTGTTGTTATTTCTGCTTTCAATGCAGAAATTGCTTGTAACTCATCTTCAATAATTAATGTTCTCATTTACCAAATTGTTTTAATAGGAATTGTAATAATTACTTTTGTTCCAGTAGCTTTGTTGTTTTGCTCTAAATCAATATATTGAATTGTAGTTTCTTTATCAAATAATTTTAATCTATCAGCAATAATTTCTGTAGCTTTTGATTCATGTTGCTTATTTTTTTGAATTTTTTCAGAAGCTTTTCTGCCTATTCCATTGTCTTCAACAACACAGATTAGCTTGTTGTTTTCGGATGAAAAATCTATAACTAACATCCCTTGTTGGTCTTTTGGTGCTAAACCATGAATAATTGCATTTTCAACGATTGGTTGTAGAAGTAAATTTGGAATTGCAACTTCATTACTATTAATATTATCTTTAATTTCAATAGAATAGTCAAATTTATCTTGGTAACGAATTTTCGCTAAATCAATATATAATTTTAGCATTTCAATTTCATTTTCTAATGAAGTAATTTGATCTTCATTTTCTAAAAGTTTTCGTAAAAGTTTTGAAAATTTCGAAATATATCTGCTTGCTTTAATGTCATTTCCTTCGGTATAATAGCCTTTAATAGTATTTAAAGCATTGAAAATAAAATGAGGATTCATTTGTAATCGTAATGCTTTTTGTTCTAGTTCTATTATATTTTTCTCTAATTGTGCTTTGTCTCGTTCTATTTGAATTTTTTTATTTTCGATTTCAAATTTTTTCTTTTCTTTTTTTAATTGCAATTTTATGAATATAAAAACTAAGGCTGTTAATAGCCCAAATAAGAGTAATTTAAACCATAATTTTTGCCAAAATGGTGGTGATATTTCAAATGAAATTGTTTGAATTTTACTTTTTATACGGTTTCCATTTTCACAGTACACTTTAAATACAAATTTGCCAGCTGGAAGTGATTTGAAGTTAACCTGAGCTTCTTTAGTTGTGTACCAGTCTTTATCTTGCGGTTCAAGTTTGTAAAAATAATTTACATTTCCTTTGTCTTTAAATGATATTCCTGTGTAAGTAATACTAATATTATTTTTGTTATATTCAATATTATTGCTTGCAATTTTATTGTCACTTAAAATAGAGTTAATAATGCATTTTGGTTTATCAATTCGTTTAATAATAGAATTTCTGTTAAAGGAAATTACGCCATTATCTGTTGATAAATAAATAGTATCGTTGATAAATTCAACATCTTTTATTTTTTTGTTTTCAATGCCCAAAAGAGAATTGTAACTGATTACTTTATTAGTTTTGAAATTGATTTCATTTAAACCATTATTACTTCCAATTAAAAATTGATTTTGATTGATTTTTTTAATTGAATTTACAGAATTACTATTTAAATTTTGAGTAGTTGAATATTTTTTAAATTGTTTGTTGTTTTTTATTATAACCAATCCTTTTGAAGCAGTAGCCACATATAACAAGTTACTTTCCTTATCATAATACAAATCTTCAATAGATATAGATAAATCGGCATATTTTTCTGCAAGATTTACAATTGAATCTTTTTCATTGTAATAATGCAAACCAAAGTTGGTGCCTATCCAAATATTATTTTTATCTTTTTCTAAAACATTCGTTCTTTTCCATAAAATTGCTTTTAGATGAAATTCGGAGAAATTCTTAAAATATCCTGAAAATTTAGTTCTAGCAGTATAATTAGTCCCAGTGTAATAGAAATTGTTTTTCTCAACAATATCATTTACATTAAGCTTAATGTTTATCTCTTTCTTTTCAGGAGTTATAATTTTAAATCCTGCTTTACCAATAATATAAGTGGTGTCATTAATAAATCGGATATTCGAAATCTTGTCTTTATAATAAAATGAAAGAGAATGATTTTTTAAGTTTTTATCTTTAACATAATAATCATTTTCAAATCCACCAATCCATAAGTTGCTTTGTTTGTCTGCAGCTAAAGTGTTAATCTTTACATCCGGTAGAATTTGCCTAATCTCTAAAGATGGAACAAATAAAACACCTCTGTTTAATGACGTAAACCAATAATTTCCTTCAAAATCTTTTAAAACATCTGTTAAAACATAACCTTCAAAAAATTTCTTTATGAAAACATTATTTTTGTAAAGAAAAACACCGTTTCGAGTACATATCCACTGGTTGTTATTTTCTTTTACAATATTAATAATTTCAACATTTTCATTTAAAGTTATAAAAGGAATCAGTTTTTCATTTTTAACTTTAAAAACTTCATTAAATGTATTTACAAATGTTCCCGTTGAAGTATTATAAACCCTAAAGGGTAAAATACTCGTGGTTGTGTAGATTTTCTTTTTGTTGAAATTATATATGGATTCAGATTCTAAGCCATATAATTCATTGTTATAGATCCAAATTCCAAACAATGAATTTTTGTGGTTATTTAATAAAGTTGCTTTATTTGAGCTTTCAATTTTATAAACTTCACCACTTCTGTAAGCTAAATAAATAGTATTGTATTTGTCTTCAATAATATCTAGACAAAAGCCTGAAGAAGTTATTTGTTTAAGTAAACTCGAATTTTTACTGTTGTAAATTTTTCCTTTGTAAAAAAAAGAAGGTTTCCCATTTAGAGTTAAAAACCAAACTCTTCCTTTATGGTCTTTTCTCATTTTAAATACTTCATTGTCGCTTAATCCATCTTCAGTATTAAAAAGTTCAAAAGATTTACTGTTGTATTTTACAATGCCAGCATCAGTAGTAAACCAAATAATTCCGTTATCTTCTTGAAAAACAGAATATATATTTGAAGATGGAAGTCCGTCTTCAATAGAATAACTTATATAATAAGGGTCTTGAGCCAAACTTTTTTGGCCAATGATTAAAAGGAATAAGAGAATTAATTTTTTCAAAAAAGTAATTTTTTATGTAAATGTAATGATAAATAATTAGCGTTTTTAAAAACAACAATCACTTATAATAATCACAAAATCACTTAATCTGTTATTTTGTGCAGTTACTAAAAAATAGACAGCACTTAAATAGTAATTAATCATTTAGTTCTAAAATAATAGAATTTTGATTAAACTTTTAAAAATTACTGTTATGAAAAAATTATTACTTATTACAACATTATGCTTTGCTTTTAGCGTGAATGCACAATGGGTTCAAGATGGAACTAATATTACAGGAGAAGCTTCAAATGATGAGTTTGGATCGTCAGTTAGTTTAAATGATAATGGGTCGATTGTTGCTGTTGGAGCAATTGGGAATGACGGAACAGGTGCAAATGCCGGTCATGTTCGTGTTTATAGTAATAACTCAGGAAGTTGGGCTCAATTGGGAGGAGATATTGATGGAGAAGCAGCAGGAGATAATTCAGGGGTAGCTATTAGCATGAATTCGAGTGGAAATATTGTTGCTATTGGTGCTAATTTAAATGATGGGAACGGAGTAGACTCTGGACATGTAAGAGTGTATAGAAGAAATGTTTCGGGTGTTTGGGTTCAATTAGGTGGAGATATTGACGGTGAAGCAGCAGGTGATATGTCTGGATCATCAATTAGTTTAAATTCAACAGGAGGAATTTTAGCAATTGGTGCTATTAGAAATGATGGTGGAGGAACTGATTCTGGACATGTAAGAGTATTTCAATATGTGTCAAATGCATGGGTACAACTTGGTCAAGATATTAATGGTGTTGGGTCAAATAAGTATTTAGGAGAAGGAGTTGCCTTAAATGACGCTGGTGATATTCTTGCTGTTGGTCAAGCTTATGGCGGTGTTAATGGTGTTAATTCTGGAAGGGTTGCTGTTTATCAGAATATTTCTGGAACCTGGACTCAAATAGGATCTGATATTAATGGAAGTATAGCAAGAGAGTCTATAGGTAGTGCTTTAAGTTTAAATTCTACGGGAAATATTATTGCAATAGGCGGAGAGCTAGCAGATAATAACGGAACCGATTCTGGAATAACAAAAGTCTATCAAAATATTTCTGGCACATGGACTCAGATAGGAACAAATATTGTAGGTCAGGCCGCTGTAGAACTTTTTGGTTGTTCGGTAAGTCTTAATTCAGCAGGAGACGTTTTAGCAGTTGGCGCAAATAGAAATTCTTCTAATGGAGTTAGTTCAGGTCAAACCCGAGTTTTTAGAAATATTTCTGGCACATGGATTCAGCTGGATAATAATATAAATGGTTTACAAGCAAATACATTTTCAGGATGGTCTGTAAGTTTAAATTCAGATGGTAGTAAATTAGCAGTTGGTGCACCTTTTAACGGAGCTGGAAATACGAGGGTTTTTACAAGTACAACATTATCAGCAAACGATTTTCAGTTAAACGGTAAAGAAATTACTCTATACCCAAATCCTTCAAATAGTATGTTTCAATTAGAAACAGAATTACAAATTGAAAATGTAGAGTTATACTCGTTACAAGGACAATTGGTAAAAACATTTGAAACTCAAAATCAATATAATATTTCTGATTTAACAAAAGGAGTCTACCTAGTTAAAATTAACTCGCAAGAAGGAACAGCAAATAAAACATTAATAATAGAATAATTAATTATGAAAAATTTAAAACTAATAGCAATTGCTTTATTTGTAGGTGTTATAACATTAGCGTCTTGTAGTAATGATGATGGTGCTATTCTTCCAGTAATCCCAATAATCCCTCCTGTTTCTACTAGCAATACTTTTGTAGAAATAACGCCAACAACATCTATTTTTTCTGAAAGATGGCGTCATCAATCGGTAAGTTTTAATGGTAAAATTTGGGTAATTGGAGGAGAAACTTCAACAGGATATAGTAATGAAATATGGAATAGTACTGATGGTATTTCTTGGAGTGAAGTTACTCCGTCTGGAGCTGTTTTTTCTGCCAGAATGGATCATAGAGTTGTCGTTTTTAATAATAAAATTTGGTTAATTGGTGGTTATGATAATTCAGGTAGAAATGGTGAAATTTGGAACTCTTCAGATGGAATTACTTGGACACAAGTTATTCCAACGGGGAGTTATTTTGGACCAACGAGTATACATACATTAACAGTGTTCAATAATAAAATGTGGTTAATTGGCGGTTTAGAAGGGTCAAGTTTTTCAAACGCTATTTGGAATACTTCAGATGGAATCAATTGGACACAAGTTACAGTTAGTGGTTCGCTTTTTACGCCAAGATATTCGCATCAAACATTTGTTTTAAACAATAAGATATTTGTGGTGGGCGGTTATAATAATGCTGTTGGAATATTAAATGACGTTTGGAGTTCAACAGATGGTACTACATGGATTGAAGAAAATAATACAAATGCTTTTACTAATCGCTATTATCATAATTGTATTGTAAATAACAGCAAGGTGTATCTGATTTGCGGAAATGTATCTAATGAAATGTGGACATCTACTGATGGTATAAGTTGGACAGAAATAACGCAAAGTAATAATTATATTTCTCAAAGAAGAGGCCAATCGTCAGTATTACATAATGGAAATATTTACGTTATTGGAGGAGAAGCAACCGGAAATGCCAATTATTTAAATGATATTTGGAAATATAAATTTTAAAAATGAAATACTTTATTTCCAAAATAGAAGAATATAGATTAGAGCTTTTGCTAATCGTTCTCTATGGTTTTATTGGAATAATAGTTGCAATAATTTTTTAATTAGTTTGTTAAGTTAAAATCCCGAAGATTTCTTTGGGATTTTTTTTATGCTTATTTTTACAAAAAATAATTAGATGAAAAATATCATCATAACAGGAACTTCTCGAGGAATAGGTTACGAGTTAGCTTTACAGTTCGCAAACGAAGGACATAATGTTTTAGCAATTTCTAGAAAAACACCTTCTGAGTTTATAAAGCATCAAAATATTACATGTCTATCAATAGACATGTCAGATAAAGAACAATTTGTTCAAGTAGAGGGTTTTTTAAAATCGACTTGGCAAAAAGTAGATATATTAATCAACAATGCAGGGAGTTTAGTAAATAAACCTTTTGAAGAAATTTCTTTTACCGATTTTGAAAATGTGTATAAAGTAAATGTTTTCGCAGTTGCCGAATTAACTCGTATTTGTATTCCATTTATGCAAAAAGGAAGTCATGTTGTTACCATTAGTTCAATGGGAGGAATTCAAGGGAGTATGAAATTTCCAGGTTTAGCAGCTTATTCATCAAGTAAAGGGGCTGTAATTACCTTATCTGAATTATTGGCGGAGGAATATAAAGAACAAGGATTTGCTTTTAATGTTTTGGCTCTTGGAGCGGTAAATACTGAAATGTTACAAGAAGCTTTTCCTGGTTATGAAGCACCAATTTCGGCTAAAGAAATGGCAAATTATATTCACGATTTTTCATTAACCGGGAATAAGTTTTATAATGGTAAAGTTTTACAAGTAAGCTCTTCAACTCCATAATTTGAGTAACGTTTTAGAAAAATATCTTCCTGAACACGCTGTTCAAAACTGTTTTGAGTTAATCAAAGCAAATCATGTACATTTAAAAATTGTAAATGAACGAGTTACACGTCATGGAGATTATAGAAAGGATGCTCAAGGTTATCATTTAATTACGGTAAACGCGAATTTAAATAAATATCGTTTTTTAATGACATTGATTCATGAAATTGCACATTTAGTTGCCTTTGAGAAGTATGGACGTTCAATAAAACCACATGGAAATGAATGGAAGTTGACTTTTCAGCGATTAATGGTTCCTTTTATTAGACCTGAAATATTTCCAAATCAATTGTTATCTCTGTTAGCGCGTCATTTTAGAAATCCTAAAGCAAGTAGTGATACTGATGCTACATTATCTTTGGCTTTAAAGCAATTTGATGAAGAAGAGAATGATAAAAATTATATCTTTGAGTTACCATATGGAAGTAATTTTAGAATTCATAATGGTAGAATTTTTAGAAAAATAGCAATTAGAGTAAAACGATACGAGTGTTTGGAGTTAAGTACAGGAAAAATGTTTTTGTTTCAACCAAATGCTGAGGTAGAATTATTACCTAGTTAGTTTTTACTAATGCCTAATCCCTTTTTACTTATAACTTATACAAAATGAATAAAAATTATTATGCAATATTAATGGCAGGTGGAGTTGGTTCTCGTTTTTGGCCTGTTAGTACAACTGATTTTCCAAAGCAGTTTCACGATATGTTAGGAACTGGGGATACATTAATACAAAAAACATTTAGTAGATTATCGCAAATAATTCCAAAAGAAAATATTTTAATTTTAACAAACGAACGCTATAATGATTTAGTATTGGAACAATTACCAATGGTAAAACAAGAGCAAATTGTTTTAGAGCCAGCAATGCGTAATACTGCTCCTTGTATTTTATATGCTTCTTTGAAAATTAAAAAACAAAACCCAAATGCTGTAGTAGTTGTTGCTCCAAGTGATCATTGGATTGAAGATGAAATGCAATTTGTAGCTAATATTCAGCGTTCATTTGATTTTTGTGAAACGCAAGATTCATTAATGACACTTGGAATTGTTCCTACTTTTCCAAATACTGGTTATGGATATATCGAGTTTGATAAATTAGACAGTAGACCTATAAAAAAAGTTGCGCAGTTTAGAGAAAAACCAGATTATCATACTGCTAAAAAATTTATTCAAAGCCGTAATTATTTATGGAATGCAGGTATTTTTATTTGGAGTATTAAAACAGTTTTAGAAGCTTTTGAAAAATTCCAACCAAAAATGTATGCTCATTTTATGAATGGTTATGAATTATACAATTCAGATAAAGAACAAGCTTTTATAAATGAAAATTATCCTTTAGCCGAAAATATTTCTATAGATTATGCTATTTTAGAAAGTGCCGAAAATGTTTTCGTTTTACCAGCAACTTTCGATTGGAATGATCTAGGTACTTGGGGTTCATTATATGATAAATTACCTAAAGACGAGAACGAAAATGCTATTATTAACGCAAAGGTTTTAATGGAAAATGCAACTAATAATATCATAAGGACTGACGGTAAGAAAACGGTTGTAATTGATGGTTTAAATGATTATATTGTAGTTGATAGAGACAATGTTTTGATGATTTATCCAAAGAGTAAAGAGCAAGACATTAAAAAAATAGTATCCAAACTTAAATAATTTAAATATGGAAAGTAATCAAGATTCTAATATTAATATTTTAGCAGTTATTAAAAAGTATTTATTAGAGATTTTCGATATTTCTCAAGACACTGATAAATCAGCCACTATTGAAGATATTAAAAGTGGGGTTTATGTAAAAGGTCAAATTGCTTGGGTTTTGATTTTTTCTATTTTAATTGCTTCTGCGGGTTTAAATACAAGTTCTACTGCTGTAGTTATTGGTGCCATGTTAATTTCTCCTTTAATGGGTCCGATATTAGGAATGGGCTTGTCTTTAGGTATTAATGATATTGATTTATTAAGAAAAGCACTAAAGAATTTTGCTGTGATGGTGGTTCTTAGTTTACTTACCTCTTTTTTGTTTTTTAGTATACCCATGTTTCAAAATGAAACACCCGAACTTATTGCGCGTACTTATCCTGATGTACGGGATGTTATTATTGCTTTGTCAGGTGGTTTAGCGCTTATTGTTGCTTTAAGCAGACGAAATAAATCTTTAAACACAATTGCGGGTGTCGCAATAGCAACGGCTCTAATGCCGCCTCTTTGTACTGCGGGTTATGGATTAGCAACTAGTAAGTGGGCTTTCTTTGGTGGTGCAATGTTTTTGTTTTCAATAAATACAGTTTTCATAGCTTCGTCAACCTTTGTCGTAGTTCGTTTTTTAAAATTTCCGTATGAAGCTTATGCAAATTCTCAAAGAAGAAAAAGAATATCTCAAGTAATTACCCTTTTTGCAATTGCTATTTTGGTTCCTAGTGTTTATATGTTTTATAATCTTTACAAAAAATCAGATTTTACTCAAAAAGTAACTGGCTTAATTAAAAATATAAAAGCAGAAAAAGGGATTCTAATTTTAGATGTAAATACTGATTATGCAACTAAAAAAATTGAATTTGCAGTTATAGGTAAAAGTCTTTCAAATGTTGATATTTCTGAATTTAAGCAAGAAATGAAGCAAATGGGTTATGAGAATTGCGATTTTAAAGTTTTACAGAATGCAGGGAACATTGAGACTATAAATAAAATTAACGAAATCGAATCATCCTTTTTATCTAACCAACAATTACTACTTAAGAAAGAAGCTGTTTTACTTGAAAAAGACAGAGAAATTTTTGAATTAAATAATCAATTAGCACTAAAAAAAGTAAGGGTTTTTCCATTTAGAGATATCGCTAACGAAATTAAATCTCTACGGCCAGAAATTGTTGAAGTAGCATTCGCAGATGCAATAACAACTAATTTTAAAGTTACTGATACAATTCCTGTTTTTAGAATAAAATATAATAAAAAACTGAGGAGTACTGAAAAACTAGAAAGTAATAAAACACTACAAAATTGGTTGCGTACAAAATTACAAAATGAAAAAATTATTGTGGAAGAAAATAACTAGCTGTTATCATCGTCTAAATACATCTTTCTAACTCTTTTGAATAATTCAGACGAATAAACAAAATCAGTAACCGCTTCATTGTCTGTTTTAAAAATTTCTTTATTAGAACCTTCCCATTCTAGCAAACCATTTTTTAAGAATACAATTTTTTGACCTATTTCCATTACCGAGTTCATATCATGTGTGTTAATTACAGTGGTAATGTTGTATTCTTCAGTAATCTCTTTAATAAGATTGTCAATAACAATAGCAGTTTTTGGGTCTAGTCCAGAGTTAGGTTCATCACAAAACAAGTATTTTGGATTATTTACTATTGCTCTACCAATTGCTACACGTTTTTGCATCCCTCCAGAAATTTCAGACGGTTTTTTGGTATGTGCGTTAACTAAATTTACTCTCTCTATAACAAAATCTACACGTTCTTTAATTTCTTTAGGAGACTTGTTGGTAAACATTTTTAAAGGGAAACCAATGTTTTCTTCAACAGTAAGACTATCAAATAAGGCACTTCCTTGAAAAACCATTCCAATTTCGGTTCTTAAAGCGCGTTTCTCATCATTTGTAAGTTCAGAATATATTCTACCATCAAATGAAATTGTACCGGTTTCTGGCGTATGTATTCCTAAAAGAGATTTTAAGAACACTGTTTTTCCAGAACCACTTTGACCAATAATCAAATTTGTTTTCCCGGCGTCAAAACTTGTTGTAATTCCTTTTAATATTTTTTGATCGCCAAATGTTTTTTCTAAATTTTTAACTTCAATCATTAGCTTAAAAGGATTTGTGTTAAAATATAATTCATTAAAATAATTACTACCGATGTCCAAACAAAAGAAACCGTACTTGCTTTACCTACTTCAAGCGCGCCACCTTTCATGTAAAAACCATGAAATGAAGGTATAGTGGCAAGAATAAGGGCAAAAACTATTGTTTTAATAAATGCATATGCAATATGAAACGGAATAAATTCTGTTTGTAATCCGGTTATAAATTCTGTGTTTGAAGAAAAACCACCATAAACCGCAGCAATCCATCCGCCAAAAATCCCTAAAAACATACTAATTCCAATTACAAAAGGATAGAGGAGTAGAGCAATTAATTTAGGAAAAACCAAATAGTTTAATGAATTTACACCCATAACTTCTAAAGCGTCAATTTGTTCTGTAACCCTCATAGTACCAATGCTAGAAGTAATAAATGAACCCATTTTACCAGCCATAATAATAGAAATAAATGTAGGTGCAAATTCTAATACTATAGATTGTCTTGTTGCAAAACCAATTAAATATTTAGGAATTAAAGGATTGGTTAAGTTTAAAGCAGTTTGAATAGATACTACGCCACCTACGAAAAACGATATAAACGCAACAATTCCAAGAGAATCGATTATTAAATCGTCAATTTCCTTAAGTATAAGTTGTTTCATAACACTCCATTTTGTAGGCTTGTTAAAAACTTCTTTCAACATTAAAAAATATTTCCCAATTTGAGATAAATAGCGAACGAGCATCATAGTTTTGAAATATCTTCAAAAATAAGAATTACTTTCTTAAATTATAAAAGAATGATTGTTTTTATTTTTTTCAATAAATAACTACAAAAATATTGTTAATTGTTTTTTTTACTTTATTTTCGATAGTATTAACCAACTTAGTTTTTTCATAAAAAAAACTTCTTACTTTAATTTTCACAATATCCTATGCCTTTTAACCAGAAGAAAGACATAAACAATACAGAAGTATTATTACCTTTACAAACAAATATTAATTTATTAAATGTTAGAATTGTTTTAGAAGATGGCACCATTATTAATAAAAAAATCAAAAGATAAAATTTTCTTTTTTCTATTCCCTCTCCATAGGAGAGGGGTAGAGAAAGATTTTGCCAAGCGGTACTTGTTATCGTTTCTTTTGTTTTTATTACTGCCACTATTTAGTTTTGCACAATGGAATCCTTCTAATCCGCTAATACCCGCACCTGCAGATTGCCCTATTGCTTATAGAATATGTGATGCTAACCAAACTTATAATTTTGAATTAGTAGACGATGGTGCTATTGACGATGCAAATGGCTCTTTAGGCATACCAGGGTTAAATAGAAGTTCCCCCTCACAATTTGAGTCTAGATCTGCATTTATAATTTTTAACCCACAATATACTGGCCAATTTGGGTTTGATATTTGCCCAGAATCTATAGAAGATTTAGCTTTTATTTTGTTTGAAAACCCAAATTGCGGGGATTTACAAACAGGTGCTTACACTCTTATAACGCAAGCAAATGTGATTTCGAGTCCAACAGATGCTTGTACAGGAATTGGCGTAAACCCACATACTGGTTTAGGTCAATCAGATTATAATCCTTACATAACTATAACGGCTGGTAATACTTATATTCTATTTGTCTCTTTAGAGACAATCAATCAACCAGGTACCCATAAATTTACTTTATCTTTTACAGGTTCTGTAGTTTCTGCAAACCCAGATTTGTTTACTATTCCCAGTTGTATTATGAGCACAGAAGATTTTGCTGTACAAGAGGTAAAAGTATATCCTAATCCTTTTAATAACACTTTATACATAGAAAGCACTACTGCTTTTAAAGCAATGGCGCTTTATGATGTATTGGGTAAAGAAATAATCAATCAAGATTTTGTGAATCAATTAGACACTTCAAAACTAGCACAAGGTATGTATCTACTACGCTTAATTACAGAGGATGGTGTGGTAGTGGTGAAAAAAGTGGTGAAGGAGTAGTTTTGAGTTTGCTTTTTTTAATTAAAACAACTTCTCTTTCATCTTCTTCCAACGATACGTTCTAATAAATTTTGCTTGTTCGTTATTTACTAATAATGGTTTTTTAGCAAATTTTGCCTTTAAAAACCCTTTAATATAATCTATAAATAATAAAGGCTTCTTTTTTCGTAACGCTAATTTAAGAGATGCAATAGAAGTAATAATAAAGCCATATCCTAAACTATAAAATGCCTCGCCTTGTTTGTAACGAGCGGTTTTGTTGTAGTTAGCGCCAGTAGGTTTTAAGTGTTTTACGTGTAAACTTTCATCGGTAATAACTTTCCAATTGTAGAATTTACACAATAGTTCGTCTACTGTGTCCCAGCCCATAGCGGCTTTTAATCCACCTATTTGTTCAAAACACGCTTTTCTATATGCTTTAAAAGCACCACGAATATGGTCTTTGTTGGTTAGGTTTTCTAAAATCCATTCTTCCTCTTTTGCTATATAAGCAAATCCGCCAACCATTCCAATTTGAGTATCTGTTTGAAAATATTGGATAATAGTTTCAAAATAATTTAGAGGAAAAATTAAATCGGCATCCGCTTTTACAATTATATCGTAATTGTTATCCATGTGTTTTTCTCCTTCATGAAAAGCCTCAATTACTTTACTTCCTGGTAAATGGATGGCATCTGATTTTTTTTTCACTAAGGAAATATAGGAATGTTTTTCTATGAATAAATTTACTATTTCAGATGTATTATCCGTAGAGTTATCATCCACTACAATAATTTTGGAAGGCAAAACGGTTTGATTTACTAAAGAATCTAAAGTTAAAGCTATAAACTTCGCTTCATTATGTGCTGGAATGATAATATAATATTTCATTTTGCTCTTCACTTTTTACTAATTACCTTTCACTTTCTCAGCATAAACTAAATAATATCTAGGTGTAAAAAATCGTAATAAAGGTCTAAAACCTATTTTCTTTACAGGATGTGTGAATTTTACACTATCCATAATTTTAAAGCCAGTTTTTTCCAATAACCAGTCTAATTGCCAATCTTCAAATTCATGGTAATGTCTATCCCATTTATCCGTTTTGCTTCTATAGGCAGAAGAAAACCATAAGCGAAGTGGAATAGAGATTAGAACTTTATCTGCTTTTACATTTTCTAAAATAGTATATGGGTTAAGCAAATGTTCAAATATTTCAAATGCAGTAAAAACTTCGTATGTCTCTTTTTGCAATAAAGATTGATCGTTGTCTAAATCTTCGCCTTTTGTATTTGTAACATTAAACCCATTTTCTAACATAATTTTAGAAAAAGGATTTGGCACACCTAAGTCTAAAATGGATTCATTTGTAGAAATATGTTTTTTTAGAAAGTTTAAAGTGATGTTGAATCTTTTGCTTGGATATGTCTTTTCGTACATGAAGGCTGAAAATTTAAGTCACAAATATAATGATTTTTACTTCGTACTTATTCTACATTTGATATACAAAAGCATTAATGTTCATTCCTGCTCCTACTGAAGCAAATATTAAATAATCACCTTTTTCGATAGATTGATTTTCAATTTCTCCTTTTGTAAGTAAATTGAAAAGTGTTGGAACAGTTGCTACACTAGAATTACCAAGTTTATGAATGCTCATTGGCATAATTCCTTCTGGTGTTGGAAGGTCATATAGCTTATAAAAACGATTTATAATTGCCTCGTCCATCTTTTCATTTGCTTGATGGATTAATATCTTTTTAACCTGATTAATATTTATTCCGCTGTTTTCTAAACAGGCCATCATTGCATTAGGAACATGGTTAAGTGCAAATTCGTAAATTTTTCTACCATACATTTTTATATAGCAGGTATTTGAATTTTCTTTTTTATTAAAAGATTCTCCAAAAAACAAATAGTTAGCTTCTTCATATGCATAAGTTGCAGATTCATGTGCTAAGATTCCTCCTTCATCATTAGTAGCTTCAATTACAGTTGCTCCAGCACCATCAGAATAAATCATACTGTCTCTGTCGTGTTTATCCACAACTCTTGATAGAGTTTCAGAACCTATAACTAAACATTTTTTAGCCATTCCGGCTTTTATAAATGCTTGTGCTTGTATTACGCCTTCAATCCAACCAGGACAACCAAATAAAACATCATAAGCAACACATTTAGGGTTTTTAATTTGTAATAGGTGTTTTACTCTTGTTGCTAAACTAGGAACGGTATCAGATTGAATGGAGTTATGTTTAATATCCCCGTAATTGTGTGCGAAAATTATATAATCTAAAGTTTCAGGGTTAACTTTTGCGTTTTCGATAGCTTTTTTTGCAGCAATAAACCCCATGTCAGAATTTACCATGTCTTCTGCTGCATATCTTCTTTCTTGAATTCCAGTTATTTCAACAAATTTTCTAGCAATTACTTCGTTAGACGCTTTAAAATTCGTTCCATCTTCATTTAAGAATTCATGGTTAGAAAAATCTTCATTTTTCACCCTTAAAGATGGAATGTAACTTCCTGAACCTGTGATTTTAATTTGCATATAAAGTGTTTAATTTGCTAAAATAACGATTAAAAATTTAATATAGCGCTTAAAAGTATTATGCGTGCATATTATTGTAAAATAGTTAAAATACGTAAGTAAAAAATGTCAAATACAGTATAATTGTTTATATAATTGACGTTTTATGAAGAATTAAGTTGTGATTTGAAAAAGCTTAATATGCTGAAATGTTGATTTTAGAAGTTTAAACGCCACATTTAAAAGTATTTGGCAAATAGTTCTTTCTTTTGTTTTATTTTTGAAAATATTTGATCTTATGCACTTCAGGATTTACTTTTTATTTTTATCTGTTTTTGCCTTTTCTCAGCAACCATCTTATTTTGTTATTGGTGAAGAAGAATTGGCAGGAATTCATTTATATAGTGTAATTCAGGATGAAGACAATTCAGTTTGGATAACAACAAATGAAGGATTGTTTTATTATAATAGTTTAGTTTTTAAACATATTGAGATTGATGAAATTAAAAACAAGTCTCTTTTTGGTTTAACAAAAGATAATAATGGCGTTATCTATTGCTATAACTTGAGCGGACAAATTTTTTTTATAAAGAACAAGAAGTTACAATTGTACTATGAGTTGCCTAAAGAGTTGATTTCTAGTTTGATTTTTATAAATTTTGATGATAATAATGATTTAATCATTTCATGTAAAAAAGTCATAAGAATTAAAAAAAATAAAAAAAAATCGATTGTTTATGAAAATGAAAGAGATAACTGTGAGTTTAAAACAGAAAGGCTTCAAACAGGAGAATTAATTTTTTCTTTAGGAATTGGTTCCAATTATGCTATTTGGAAGAATGGACAACTCAGAACAATTGAAGATAAAAATTTTGGAGCTCAAAACAATTATTTAACTCCTTATTCTACAAAATCGAATGTTTTGTTTTACACTAATAATAAACAAGAAATTTTACTTAAAAGCAAAGAAAAATGGGACCGATTGATATTGTCAAAATTTACTGATAAATCGATTAATTATAACATTTACACTTCTAAAAATTCAAATTTATTATGGATATCTAGTTCTAAGAACGGAGTTTATTGTTATAAGAGTAATGGGGCTAAGTTGTATAACAATAACTTGTTGTTTAAAGATTATTTTATTTCAGGAGCTTTTGAAGATTCTGAAGGTAATATTTGGCTGTTAACATTTAATAAAGGTATAATTGTAATTCCTAATTTAAATGTTGTTGATTATTCAAACGCTAAAGAATTTCATAACGACGAGCTTTTAAAGATTACAAAAGCAAATAATAAACTTTTTATAGGAAGTATCAAAGGTTCAATTTATAAATTATTTGACGGAAAAATATCTGTTGTAAATAATAACCTTGAGAAAATTGATTTTTTAAGATTTTTGCCAAATAAGAATGCTTTTCTTGTAAACAAGTCTCTTGTAATGGACGAGAGTTTTAATCAAACTAAGTCTATTGTTCAAGGCAATATTTATGATGTTTTTGAAAATAAAAACAGTTTAGATATTGCTACAAGAGTAGGTATAGAAAATTATAATTTTAAAGACGATAAGATTTCAAATAAAAATTATAATACTAGAACCTACGCTGTTTTTAATGATACTATTAGAAGAACATTTTGGGTAGGTTCTTCGACAGGATTAGAGTTAATTAATAACAACATTTCTAGTAAAGTTTTCTATAAAAACAAAGAGGTTTTTTGCACAGATATTGAAAAAGTTAATGATCAAGTTTGGGTAGCATCTTCTGATGGTGTTTTGGTTTTTGAAGATGATAAATTTTTAAAAAGAATATATTACCAAAAAGACACAATAAATGATAAGCCAATAAAAATAAAACAAGTTAGAGGATTCGTTTACATTGCTTCAAAAAGTGGTTTTGTTCAATATGACTTAAATAAGAATAAGTTTAAGAGTTTTACCAAATCTAGAGGTTTGCTTTCAAATTCTATTTTAGATTTTGAAATACTTAAAGATACGGTATACTTAATTACAACAAAAGGGCTTCAAAAATTTAACTTTAAAGATATTGTTTTTAAAGATAAAGCAAATAAAGTAAATGTATTAAAAGTGCTAGTAAATGGAACTAAGGAAATTGTTGAATCAGACATATTACAACCAACTGAAAATAATTTAGAATTTGAGGTTTTAAGTATTTCACTTACCAATAAACAAAATATTAAATATCATTATCTTTTAGAGGGATATGAAACAAAATGGAACGAAACTAGTTTTAGTAATAATAGAATTAAATACACAAACTTGCCTTCTGGTGAATTTGTTTTAAAAGTAAAATTAGTTAATGAAAATGGTTTAGAAAGTGAAATAACGACATTTCAGTTTGTAATAAAAACTGTTTTTTGGAAGAGATGGTCGTTTTTAACGGCTGCTTTTATTTTTATTTTTTTATTATTTGCATATCTATATAGATTGAAAATTAACCTAATTTTAAAAAATAAAAACGAAGAAATAAAATTAGAAAAATACAGTCAAGAGCTAAATAAATCGAAACTTACGGCGCTTCGCTCACAAATGAATCCTCATTTTATGTTTAATGCATTGAACAGTATTCAAGATTTTATAATTCAAAACAAAAAAGAAGAAGCTTCAAACTATTTAGGTGATTTTGCGGATTTAATGCGCAGTTATTTAAACCATAGTCAGGAAGATACAATTACTTTAAAACAAGAAATAGAAACTTTGGAGTTGTATTTTAGGTTAGAAAAAGTGCGTTTTGAAGATAGTTTTGATTTTCATATAGAAATAGATAATTCAATTGAAAATGATTTTATAGAAATACCTTCTTTTTTAATACAGCCTTTCGTTGAAAATGCAATAAAACATGGTTTGTTACATAAGCAAGGAAGTAAGAAAATAACAGTTTTGTTTTATTTTGACACTCAAGATTATACAAAATTAATTTGCGAGATTCAAGATAATGGAATAGGTAGAGAAGCAAGTACAAAATTTAATTTAAATAAACGATATAAATCATTTGCAACTGATGCAAATTTAAATCGATTAGAGTTGTTAAATCAGAATTTTAAAAATAAAATTAGAAGTGAAATTATTGATCTTAAAGATGAACAAGGAAACTCAGCAGGAACTAAAGTCAAGTTAATAATACCTATAAAACCAGTATAATGAAAGTATTAATTGTAGATGATGAAAGTAAGGCAAGATCTTTACTAAATACGATGCTTATCGAATATTGTGAAGATGATTTGGAAATTTTTCAAGCAGAAAGCCTCAAAGTTTGTTTAGAAATTATTAAAAAAGAAGTAATAGATTTGGTCTTTCTTGATATAGAAATGCCTCAATTCTCAGGCTTGCAATTATTCGAATTTATTTCGCCTGAAGATATTAATTTTGAGATTGTTTTTACAACGGCATACAGTGAATATGCAATTCAAGCTTTTGAGTTTTCGGCAATAGATTATTTATTAAAACCATTAAGACCTAATAAAATTGTAGATACTTTAGCTAAGGCTAAGAAAGCCATTAGTCAAAACCAAGTTCAACTTAGATTGTTAGAACTCAAAAGAGCTTTAAACTCAGAGAAGTTTAGCAAGTTGGCTTTGCCTGTAGAAGATGGAGTAGAGTTTGTGAAGCTTTCAGATATATTTGCTTGTGAGGCAGATGGTATGTATACCAAATTCTATTTAAGTGATAATAAAACTACATTAATAAGTAAGCCTTTAAAGTACTTTACTGACTTGCTTGAAAACAGAGAAATGTTTTATAAACCACATCGTTCTCACTTGGTAAATTTAAGTTATTTGAATAAAATTGTTAAAAAAGACGGGACCTATATCGAATTAGAAAATAAAATGAGAATCCCTGTTTCAAAAGAAAAAAAGGATGACTTATTAAGAATAATTAATACTCTTAATTCTTGAGTAGGTGTGTGGCTTTCTTTAATAAGTTTCGTTTAGAGCTCATTTTAGGATTGCTTTATCTCTTTCTAGGTTTTGTAATTTTGTTTTTTTGTTATTGATAATTTGCTTCAGCAGTTGAAACAGCCTACTCAGCAGTTGTTGTTTTAATTGTTTCTACTATCACATTATTTTTGGCTTAAAATCTTAAATAATGTAATCATGAAAAAAGCTTTACTTTTATTATTCTTTTGTATTTATAACATAAATGCTCAAACTCCAACTTTCGATTGGGGACATTTAATTGGCGGCACTATGAATATGTATGTTTACGACAACGCAACAGATGCTAATGGAAACGTTTATATGACAGGTGAATATTCTGGAACAGTAGATTTTGACCCAGGTGCAGGAACGCAAAACCAAACTGCAACCGCATCTGGTGGTAGAGATATTTTTATTTTAAAATTAAATGCCGATGGTACTTTTGGTTGGGTAAAAACCTATGGAGGTACTGGTGTTGATTTTGGACAGCGAATTACAGTAGATAATTTAGATAATGTCTATGTTGGAGGACGTTTTCAAAACAGTGTTACTTTTACGGGTTATGGCGGTTTTGCAAGTAACGGAGGTTATGATGGTTTTTTATTAAAGTTAAACGCTGCTGGAACAATACAATGGGTGGTGGATGTAGCTGGAGGAGGAACAGAAGGGTTTTTAGGAATTACTACAGATAGTTCTGGAAATATTTATACAACAGGTTTTTTTGATACAGCAACGACTGCTCTTTTAGGACTTAATTCAACTTCTACAGCGTTTACACGTTCTGGTTCTTCAACCAACTATGATTTTTTTGTTGCAAAATACAATACGAGTGGTGAGATACTTTGGTCAAATAAAACAGGAGCTGGTTATGATGAAATCAGTTATGATATTGCACTTACAGATGATAATAAAGTCGTAATTGTAGGTGATTTTAAAGGAACTGGAGTAGATTTTAATCCAGGAGCTGCAAGTTTTACATTATTTAGTAATAGTAATTCTACCTCAACGGGTTTTATGCAAGTTTTAAATGGGTCAACTGGAGTTTTTGAATGGGCTCGCTCTTTAGGTTCTTCAACAAACGATTCAGTTTCTAGTGTAACAACCAGTAATAATAATATTTATGTAACCGGTTATTTTTCTGGTTCACAAGGAGATTTTAATACAACTGGTTCTGGAGGTGGAGATGTTATTAATAAATCTGGCGCTATCGATTCTTTTATTGCAAAATACTCATCGACATCTAATTTTTTATGGGTAAAAGGTATTCGTGGTATTACAGGTGCAGATGTTAGAGGTGTAAATTTAGCATCAAAAGGAAATCCTGAAAATATTTATGCAACAGGAACTTATACATCTGGTGTATATCTAGATCCAGCGAGCAATACACAAACTGGAGGTTTTGGTGGTAAAGATGTTTTTGTGTTGAGTTTAAATGATGCTGGCTTATACCAATGGGGCGGCAGAATGGTAAGTATGAGTAACGACGATGTTGGTGGTTTAAGTATAGATAATAATTACAATATTTATATGAGTGGTTATGTAGCCAATGATAATTTTTCTATAAATCCTATTGTAAGCCAACCTGTTACACCGCGTATTGATACTACGGGTAATGATTTATTTATTGCAAAATTGTCTCAACCAAATGCTTGTATTGTTAATATTCCAGATGCTAATTTTAAAAATTATTTAGTAAATAACTCTGCAATTAATACAAATTCAGATACAGAAATTCAATGTAGTGAAGCTGCTGCGTTTACTGGAACGATTAATTGTTCAAACATGAGTATTTCGAGTTTAACAGGAATTGAAGCTTTTATAAACTTAACGTCTTTAATTTGCTATACCAACCCTTTAGGAAGTTTGAATGTAAGCCAGAATGGAGCCTTGACAAACTTAGACTGTAATAGTAATCAGCTTACAACTATTGATTTGTCAAATAATTCAGCACTTACAAGTTTACGAATTATGTTTAATTCATTAACTACAATTAATGTTTCTCAAAATTCTGCATTACTTTATCTAGATGTAGGTTATAATTCATTAAGTGTAATTGATGTTAGTAATAATTCATCCTTAGTGTTTTTAGGTTGTTATAATAATTTAATTGAAAATATTAATGTAAGTACAAATCTTAATTTAAGAAACATAGCTTGTTATAGTAATAATCAATTGAATAGTTTAAATATTGCAAATAGCAATAATTCAAATTTTACTGGGATGAATGCTTTTACTTGTCCAAATTTGACTTGTATTCAAATTGATAATAGTTTTACACCACCATCAAATGGAAGTTGGGTAAAAGATGCAACGGCTAGTTATAATACAAATTGTAATTTAAATACAAATGGTTTTACACACGACAATTCTTTTTCAATGTACCCAAACCCAGTTGAAAACGAACTAAATATTCAAAATACATTGAATAAAAGTATCGATAAAATTCAAATTATGGATATAACTGGTAAGGTTGTGAAAAATATTATTAGAACTTCAGAAACAATTAATATTTCAGAATTAAAAGCAGGATTTTATATGGTAATGATTTATTCGGAAAATCAAATTTACACATCAAAAATTATAAAAAAATAAACTAGTTGGTGTTTTTTTATACTAAAAGCGACTTAAAAAGTCGCTTTTATAATTTAATCTGTAAAACGGTTGCCATACTTAATGCTTGTGTTTTCATTTGTTCGGCATATTTACCTTCAAAATTTGCATTAATTGCGCTATTTAAATGAGTAAGCCAAATGTCATAATGCTCTTTTTTTAAAGGAGATTTTTCATGTACATTTTTATGAATTTGAAACATATTATTACTATATCCGCCTTTTAGAAATAGAGATTGTTCCCAAAAAGTTGCAAGAGTTTCCAAGTGTTCTTCTAAATGTTTGTCGATTGTGGTTATTTTGGTAAAAAAGAAGTTTATGCTATCATCGGCTAAAAGTAATTCGTAAAATTTCCCTACAATTAATAAAATGTCTTCTCTTGTTTCAATGTCATTCATAATTTAGTTTTAAAGTCAAAAGTCAAAAGTCAAAAGTCAAAAGTCAAAAGTCAAAAGTCAAAAGTCAAAAGTCAAAAGTCGAATGCTAAAGTTTTTAGACTTTACAACATTCGACTTTATAAACTCTATGACTAGTTTTTTTACATATACGCTTCAATAGGAGCACAGCTACAAACTAAATTTCTGTCACCATATGTTTCATCAACACGACGAACACTAGGCCAGAATTTGTTATCTGAGACATAGTCTAACGGAAAGGCTGCTTTTTCTCTTGTATAAGGTAAAATCCAAGTGTCAGCAGTTAACATGTTTAATGTATGTGGTGCATTTTTTAAAACATTGTTTGGTTCATCTGCAGAAGCATCTTCTATTTCTTTACGAATAGAAATCATAGCATCACAGAATCTGTCTAATTCAGAAACATCTTCAGATTCAGTTGGTTCAATCATTAAAGTTCCAGCGACTGGGAAAGAAACTGTTGGAGCGTGGAAGCCATAATCCATTAAACGTTTTGCAATATCCGAAACTTCAATTCCTTTTTCTTTGAAACCTCTGCAATCTAAAATCATTTCGTGAGCTGCTCTTCCTTTTTCTCCAGAATATAAAATTGGATAATGCTCTTCTAAACGTGCTTTCATGTAATTTGCATTTAGAATAGCATATTTTGTTGCATTTGTTATTCCTTCTGCACCTAACATGCAGATATATCCATAAGAAATTAAACAAACTAAAGCAGAACCATAAGGCGCTCCAGAAATTGCCGTAATTGCTTTTTCTCCACCAACTTGAACTAATGGATTGCTAGGTAAAAACGGAGCTAATTTTTCGTTTACGCAAATTGGTCCAACACCTGGTCCACCACCACCGTGAGGAATAGCAAATGTTTTATGTAAATTTAAGTGACAAACATCAGCGCCAATTGTAGCAGGATTTGTTAATCCAACTTGCGCATTCATATTTGCACCATCCATATAAACTAAACCACCATTATCATGAATGATTTGTGTAATCTCCATAATAGCACTTTCGAAAACTCCATGTGTTGAAGGATAAGTTACCATTAAACATGATAATTCATCTTTATATTGAATTGCTTTTTCTCTAACGTCTTCTACATCGATATTACCGTTTTCCATTGTTTTGGTTACGATAATTTTCATTCCAGCCATTGCAGCTGATGCAGGATTAGTTCCGTGAGCCGAAGCGGGAATTAAACATATTGTTCTTTTTTCATCACCTCTTGATTGATGATAAGCACGAATAGTCATTAAACCAGCATATTCACCTTGAGCACCAGAATTGGGTTGTAATGTAGTTGCAGCAAAACCTGTAATTACATTTAATTGGTGTTCTAATTTTTTAAGCATTTTTGTATAACCTTGCACTTGATCTAATGGAGCAAAAGGATGAATTGTATTCCAATAAGGCATGCTTAATGGTAGCATTTCAGCAGCAGCATTTAATTTCATAGTACAAGAACCTAGAGCAATCATCGAATGATTTAAGGATAAATCTTTACGCTCTAATTTTTTGATGTAACGCATCAAACTTGTTTCCGAATGATACTTATTGAATACTTCGTGCGTTAAAAATTCTGATTTTCTGTTTAAAAGCATCGGATAATTATTTTCTAAAACATATTCAGAAACTTCAAAAGATTCTTTTCCAACTGCTTCAGCGAAAATGGCAATTACTTCATTAACATCACTAAATAAAATAGTTTCGTTTAAAGAAATGGATATAGTTTCATCATCAATATAGAAGAAATTTACTTCACTTTTTTCAGCAATAGCTCTTACTTTTTTAGCATCCGCTTTTACTACAATTGTATCGAAAAAAGAAGTATTCGTTTGATAAACGCCTAATTTATTCAAAGCATCTGCTAGAGTTGAAGCCATTCCATGCACTTTATCTGCTATGTATTGTAAGCCTTTTGGTCCGTGATAAACAGCAAACATTCCAGCCATAACAGACAATAAAACTTGTGCTGTACAGATGTTTGAAGTCGCTTTTTCACGTTTAATATGTTGCTCACGCGTTTGTAACGCCATACGTAGAGCACGATTACCATCAGCATCTTGTGAAACTCCGATAATTCTTCCTGGCATAGAGCGTTTGTATTCTTCTTTAGTTGCGAAATAGGCAGCATGTGGTCCACCATAACCCATTGGAATTCCAAAACGTTGCGTAGTTCCAACTACTACATCAGCACCCATTTCTCCTGGAGGAGTTAGTTTTACTAATGATAAAATATCGGCAGCAACAGCCACTTTTATTTCATTTTCGTTTGCTTTTTTAATGAAATCAGCATAGTCATAAACTTGACCATATTTTCCTGGATATTGAAGAATTGCTCCAAAATATTCCTTAGAAAAATCAAATTCTTGGTGATTTCCTACAACTAATTCAACACCAATTGGAGTTGAACGTGTTTGTAATACGGATAATGTTTGAGGTAATATTTCTTCTGAAACAAAGAATTTACAAACATTATTTTTCTTTTGATCCCTTGAACGAACATCAAACAATAAAGCCATTGCTTCAGCAGCAGCTGTGCTTTCGTCTAATAAAGATGCATTTGCAATTTCCATTCCTGTTAATTCTATAACAGTAGTTTGGAAATTTAAAATAGCTTCTAATCTACCTTGCGCAATTTCTGCTTGATAAGGTGTGTAGGCAGTGTACCAACCTGGGTTTTCAAAAATATTTCTTTGAATTGCTGGCGGTACTATTGTAGGATGATATCCTAAACCAATATATGATTTAAAAACTTTATTTGTTCTTCCTAATATACGGATATGATTAGCATATTCATATTCTGTCATTACATGTTCTAATGACAATGGTTCTTTTAAACGTATATCATTTGGAATTGTTTCGAATATTAATTGATCTAATGTTTCAACACCAATGGTTTCTAACATTTTTGGTAAATCGTTTTCTCTTGGCCCTAAGTGTCTTAAAGCAAATGAATCTGTTTTCATAATCAAATAGCTGTAGGTTAAATCAGTCGTGTTTTTGTTTGGCAAAAGTAATTATTAATCTTGTAATATTTTGGTTTTAAAAAGCTATTTTTCGTGATTTTATGAACTAAATGACTTTCTTATTAACACATTGCTTATTTTTGTTTCATGCGATTTTTTAAAAACATTCTAGATTTTTATATTGAAAGTAGCTTGCACGTTGCTTTTGCAGTTTATGCATTAATTCGAGTTACTTTTTTTAAACTAAATATTCTTTACGACGAACCAGTTGCCTATTTTGGGTTTTATGGAACTATTGTAGGTTATAATTTTATAAAATATGATGAATTAGCAAGAATTAAAAAAGTTGATTTGACAACAAAGTTTGAAATGATTATTGCTTTAAGTTTTTTTGCCGGATTAGCTGCTTTTTATTATTTTTTGGAATTGCAAATTAATACTAAAATTATAGGAGTTTTATCTTTTTTTATTACCGTTTTATATACTTTACCTTTTTTTCCAAATAGAAAGAATATGAGGAATTGGTCTGGTGTAAAGATTTATTTAGTTGCCATTGCATGGGTTGCTGTTACAGTTGTTTTGCCTGTTTTAAATTCAGATTACGGATTTGATTTAGTTGTTTTATTAAAATGTTTTCAACGATTCATCTTAGTTTTTGTTCTAATGTTAATTTTTGAAATTTTTGATTTACAATTTGATGATTTAAAGTTAAAAACAATTCCACAACAACTTGGAATAAAAAAAGCAAAATGGTTGAATTATTTATTAATATTCATATTTCTGTTTTTAGAGTATTTTAAACCTAATATTACTTTAAACCAATTTGCTGTAACTTTTTTAGTTGCTACAATTTTAGGATTATTTACTTATTATGCAAAATCAAAAAGAAGTAAATATTACACTTCTTTTTGGGTGGAAAGTGTTCCGATGATTTGGTTGGTTTTATTGTTGATTCTCGGACAACTTCTTTAAGTAAATATTTCTGAACTGAATAAACTGAATCAAATGTTTTTTTAATAAAAATGTGTCAAATATTTTTCCGAATATTCTATAAGGTGTTTCATATTCAAGAATATCGGTCATTTTTGTAGTGCCATTTTCTAAAGTTTCAAATATATGTTGGTGTCTAAAACTTTTAAAGTGCCCTTTTAATTGTTCGTCAACAAAGTAAGTTGGAAAAATCATTTTTGAAATAATACTTTGATGTTGAATGTATATACCAAAATGTTTTCCTTGCCAAGTTACCGTTTCGTTTAATTCAATTAAACCAGAAGTAATTCCTGCAATTGCTTTTTCATTTGTTTTGCTAGCGGTTTCTATGTGAACAGTTATGTTTCTAGAGTTGTTGAAAACAGTTTCAATAGGTGCTTTTATATTTGTAAAAAGATGAATTGTGGTCATTATTTATTCTGTTATTATATTTTTAGAAAGATTTTGAACTTCTTTTGCTTTTCTTTTTCCTCTAAAGAAAAAATATAAATTTATGAATAACATAACTCCTAAATAAATGGCAAATCCACCAACTTTATAACTCAAATCTTCAATTAATTCTTGATATGTGTTGTTGTATAAACTCATTTTCAAGATCATTAAAGCCCAACCAAGATTTAATAAATAAAAACCCGTTTCAAATAATTTGTTTGTTGCAATTGCAATTTCTTCTCGTCCGTTAAAAATGTCGTTCATGTAAACAATACTGTTTTTGAATAAAGTTTTTGAAACGTAAATAGTCAGTCCAATTACTATTGGTAGATAAATTGCATAACCGATTAAAATTTTTGAAGTTTCCATAATATTGATTTTAAATTAATTTTTTTACTTGTTTTGTTAATAGTATAATATTGAAATAATGAAGTATAGCAATAGAGCAAATTATAATTGCTGTTTTAAATGTTATAACTTCTAATAATTCAGTGTAAGTTGTAATTGTGCTCCATTGTACTAATGTTATGGCGCAATAGCCTAAATTTATAAGGTAATAAGCGATTAATAAAACTTGATTTATTTTAAGACATACATCTTCATGATCCGGAATTAATTGCGCTACATAAATGTTTCCGTTTGTATAACAAATGTTCCCAACTTTTATAATTATTAGAGCTGTAATAATTAGATAAATTATGTAGCCTATAATGTTGAGGTTCATGACAACAAGTTTTTAAAAGTTTTTTGAATAGTTTCAAATTTAAATTGAAAACCATTATCTAGTAATCTTTTCGGAATTACATTTCTGCTTTTCAAGACTAATTCTGGTTCTGTTTTTATAATTTTTGCTCCAAATTCTAATAATCCTTTGGATAAAGGAATGCCAAACGGAATTCCAACTTCTTTTCGCAATTGTTTCATGAAATCATTATTTCTCACCGGATTTGGAGCTACTACATTTACAGTTCCAGTCATCTCTTTTTCGATGATGAATGCAATTGCTCTTGCAAAGTCTTCTTCATGAATAAAACTTACAAATTGATTTCCAGAACCGTTTTTTCCTCCAAATCCAATTTGTGTTAATCTTTTTAAAGGAATAAATGCGCCGCCATTTTTACCTAAAACAATTGAAGTTCTAATTGCGGTTTTCTTGGTCTTTGGTGTTTCTGTTTCAAAAAAAGCTTTTTCCCATGCTTTTGCAATATTCATAGAGAAATCATCGCCAATTTCTCCGTTTAATTCGTCCATTTGTTTGTCTTCAGAATGTCTGTAAATTGTTGCAGTTGAAGAGTTAATAAAATGTTTTGGCGCATTTACACATTGTAAAACAGCTTCGTTCAATATTTGGGTGCTGTTAATTCTGGATGCTAGAATTTCTGCTTTATTTTCATCTGTGTAACGACAATCTACCGATTTTCCTGCAAGGTTTATTATAACAGTTGCATTTTCTAATTCAGTTTCCCAACCAGATAATGTTTTAGCATCCCAATTCACATATTGGATGTTTTCTTTTATTTCCGATTTTCCTCTAGTAAGAATTATAATTTCTTCAAATTTATTTTTAAAATGATTTACTAAAACGTGTCCTAAAAATCCTGTTCCTGCTGCTATGATTAATTTATTTTGTTTCATTCTGTTTTGCTATTTTATTTAAAGTAATTGTGAAATATGTTGCAATACTCATTGGTATTATTATGATTGTAATTATTAAAAGTAAATTATTGTCGTTAAAGTCAATCCAATCATTAAAAAAAGCTGTTGCTAAAATTGAATAAAGAGTGACATAAATCCAATAATTAATTATTTGATATTTCATTTTCTTTGTTAGTAATTGCATGTTGAAACTAATATATAAAGCAATAAGTATTTGTATTACTCCTAATACAATCTGTGCATATAAACCTAAAAACAATGTTAGGTAAAGAATTAGTGTTGCAATAAAACTGAATTTATTTATTTTTTGGGCTATTTTCATAATTCTATTTATTTTTAAACTTTCAGAAAAAAATGAAAGTTTTGATTAAATTTTTTTAGTTTATTTCTTCATAATCTTCACAACTAGTTTTGCTAACCAATTGTCTTTGTATTCTGTAATTTTGTCTAAAACATTATCCGCTTTTAAAACAAAATCGTAAAGTTTTGTAGTTTGATCCACAAAATGTTTTTCTTCTGCAGTTTTGTTTGCTTCTATAGAAGAAACCTCTTTCAAAACTTTTAAAGCCGGTTTAATTTCTCTTTTGCTTCGTTCTCTTGAAATTTTAACGGCTAATTCGTCTAAATCTTTTTCAGCGGTAAAAAATTCTCTTCTTTCACCAGCTTTATATTCTTTATAAACAATTCCCCAATCCATTAAAGCACGAATGTTCATAGAAGCATTTCCTCTAGAAATTTGTAATTCTTCCATAATGTCTTCCATAGAAATAGCTTCGTTACTAATCATTAACAAAGCATGAATTTGTGCCATGGTTTTGTTAATTCCCCATTGTGAACCAAGTGCTCCCCAAGTTTGAACGAATTTATTTTTTGCTTCTTTGAATTCCATGAGACAAATGTACAACAAAGTTTTTAAAGTTTCAAAAATAAATGAAAGTTTATTTATGGTAAAGGAATAGAATTTTCAAATGGCACTATTTTTTTTCTCATTAAACCTTTATCAGCAAAATGTCTAGAAATATCATAGGTTTTATTAGTAAAGTCATTTTCTGTTTCAGATTTAGAATAATAGAAGATTTTAATTGAAATACACTTTTCATGTTCAAAGATTTCTTTAAGCATTGTTCTATCTGACAATCCGCAGGAATGTCCTATAATATAAACTTGAAAGTCATCAGAATTTATAAATCGAATTAAATTATGATAGTTAGTGGTTTTATAGTAGTTAAATGATTTTATATGTTTGAACAATTCATCATTTTTTTCATCTTCAAAACCTAAATAATGTTTATCGTGTTCATCACCAAAACCAAAAATAATTGGATTTTCAACAGAGTTTAATTCTCCATGAATATAATTAATTGTTGATGGAATTACTTTATTGATGTTTTCAATATAATTTTCGAGAGTATAAGTATAATTAAAATTTAAAAAATATAATTCAGAAGGTAATAAATTAGTTTCATCTATTTCTTTTAAAACAACTTCCTCTTTTTTGATATAATCACAAAATAATTGAATGTATTTATTTGAACCAAATCTTAAATTCTCATTAGTTACATTAACTATGTACTTTTCTAACTCATTTTTTAAAAAATCAAATTCAAGATTTATTTTAATTATTCCATCTTTATTATTATTAGAAGCATGTTTATATCTTCTTAAATATGAAAAATATTGAATTTCTATATCTACCCATTTATTTGATTTTACACTAAAAATCATTTCTTTGAATAACTCACTTTTAAATTCAATTATGTTTTTTTTTCTATTAAGTATTTCAATAATTTCAAATGCTCTATCTAATGTTGTAACTACTTCTTTAATATCTCTTCTGTCTTCTGAACCAATTCTTAATAGTTTATCATCATGACAATTTCCGGAAATAAAATAATTTAAAGCGTTACATAAATAATATTGAATAAAATCACTATAACTAGTTTTATATCCATGAGATAAATCAAAGCCATTACCAACCAATACAAGTCTTTTCATATCAAAATATTTAAATTAACCCAGCTCTCTTCAACAAAGCATCTGGTTTTGGTTCTTGTCCTCTGAATTTTTTATATAATTCCATTGGCAATTCTGTTCCGCCCTTAGAGAGTATATTTTCTTTGAATTTTGTTGCTACTTCTTTGTTGAAAATGCCGCATTCTAGGAAATAAGCGAATGCATCAGCATCTAAAACTTCTGCCCACTTGTAACTGTAATAACCTGATGAGTATCCGCCTTGGAAAATATGTGAGAATGAAACACTCATGCAATTTTCAGCAACATCTGGATATAGTTTTGTGCTTTCAAAAGCATGATTTTCAAAATCTTTTACAGATTTTATATTAGAAGGATCGTTGCTGTGAAATGCCATGTCTAATAAACCAAAACTAACTTGTCTCATCGTTGCAATTCCTTCTAAGAAACTCGCACTTTCTTTAATTTTTTCTACATATTCTTGCGGAATAATTTCTCCTGTTTTGTAATGTTTTGCAAATATAGCCAACGCTTCAGGTTCGTAACAAAAGTTTTCCATGAACTGACTTGGTAATTCTACAAAATCCCAAAAAACAGAAGTTCCAGATAAACTTGGATACGTTGTGTTGGCTAACATTCCGTGTAAACCATGACCAAATTCATGAAATAAAGTAGTTACTTCATTAAAGGTTAGGAGTGAAGGTTTGCTCTCTGTTGGCGGTGTAAAATTACACACGTTAGAAACATGTGGTCTTTCGTTTACACCGCTTTTAATAAATTGAGGTTTGTATGATGTCATCCAAGCGCCATTTCGTTTTCCTTTTCTTGGAAAAAAATCGGTATAGAATAATGAAACAAAATTTCCTTCAAAATCTAATACCTCAAATGTTTGCACATCTTCATGATATTTGTCAATATCAAAAACTTCTTTGAAAGTGATTCCAAATAATTTTTTAGCAATTGTAAAAGCTCCGTTTAAAACATTTTCTAGTTTGAAATATGGTTTTAATTTTTCATCATCTAAACTGAATAATTTTTGTTTCAATTTTTCCGAATAATAAGCCCCATCCCATTTTTCTAGCACTTCAATTCCATCTAATTCTTTTGCAAAAGCGGTTAGTTCAGCAAATTCTTTCTCTGCAGCCGGTTTTGCTTTTTCCAGTAAATCATTTAAAAACGATTTTACTTTATCTGGATTTTGCGCCATTCTTTCTTCTAAAACGAAATGAGAATGTGTTTTATATCCTAATAAATTAGCTCTTTCATGGCGAAGTGAAGCAATTTTTAAAACATTTTCTTGGTTGTCGAATTTATTGTTTTGAAATGCTTTTTTTCCTGCTGCGATAGCTAATTCTTTTCTTAATTCACGATTGTCGGCATAGGTCATAAAAGGAATGTAACTTGGATAATCTAAGGTAAAAATCCAACCTTCTACTTCTTTGCTTTTTGCTAGCGTTCTTGCAGCTTCAATTGTACCTTCGGGTAAACCGCTTAAATCTGCTTCATTTGTAATATGTAATTGATAGTTATTGGTTTCGGCCAAAACATTTTCGCCATACGTAAGTTTTAATTTAGCTAAATCGGTATCAATTTCACGAAGACGTGTTTTTTTGTCTTCAGAAAGTAAAGCTCCGTTTCGAGCAAAACCTTTGAATTTTTTATCTAATAAAGTTGCTTGTTCAGTAGTTAAAGTCAAGCTGTCTTTTTGATAGTAAACAGATTTTACTTTTTTAAATAAATCTTCATTCAAAGTAATGTCATTACTAAACTCTGTTAATAAAGGCGAAACTTCTTGTGCGATTTTTTGCATCTCATCTGAAGTTTCAGCAGAATTAAGGTTAAAAAATACACTTGATAATCTATCTAGATTTTCACCTGCAAAGTCTAAAGATTCAATTGTATTTTGAAAAGTTGGTTTTTCTGAATTTTGTATAATGGCATCTATTTCAGTTTTTGCTTTTTGAATACAGGCATCAAAAGCAGGTTTGAAATCAGAAATATTTATTTTACTAAATGGCGCAGAGTTGTGCTTTGTGTCGAATTTATTTAAAAAAAATGTCATATAATTTTGTTTTTACCGATAAAGTGTATAATTTTGTCGATGAAATGATGATGAAAGAGCCCTTTTTGTCCCAAGCAAGAATTTTTTTTATAGTTGTCACTTAAATGTGAATAGATTTTCAGAAGCTCCAGGGATGGAGCTTCATTTTTTTATAAACTTTCCGAAGCTTTTATAACCGCATCTTTTAGTCCTTGTTTGTATAAAAGAATTTTATCTAACATGCATTTATCGCTTGTTGCTAAAATTTGAGCAGCTAAAATTCCTGCATTTTTTGCGCCATTTAAAGCAACGGTTGCAACAGGAACACCACCAGGCATTTGTAAAATCGATAAAACAGAATCCCAACCGTCTATTGAATTACTAGATTTTACAGGAACACCAATTACTGGTAAAGGAGACATAGCTGCTACCATTCCTGGTAAATGTGCCGCGCCACCTGCACCTGCAATAATTACTGCAATGCCACGATTGTGAGCGTTTTGACTAAAATCAAATAATTTTTCAGGTGTTCTATGTGCAGAAACAATATCTACTTCCGTTTCAATTCCAAATTCTTTTAATATGTCTATGGCGTCTTTCATAACTGGCATGTCTGAAATACTTCCCATTATTATTGCTACTTTCATTTTTTTAAATTTAAAGATTTAAGAATTTAAAGATTGAAAAAATAATGCATATAGAAATTTTTCAATCATTTAATCTTTTAATTATTCAATTTTTGTACTAATCACTCTTATTGTATTCTTAACTACTTCTGCTACTTTTCTAGCTTCTTCCATATTAGGGTTCACTATAGTAACATGTCCCATTTTTCTAAACGGACGCGTTTCTCTTTTTCCATAAATATGTGGTGTAACACCATCAATAGCAATGATTTTTTCGATATTCTCGTAAACTACTTGACCTGTAAATCCTTCTTCTCCAACTAAATTTACCATAATACCAGCAACTTTGCTGCTTGTATTTCCTAAAGGCAAGCCTAAAATGGCACGAATATGGTTTTCAAATTGCGAAGTATAACTTGCTTCAATAGAATAATGACCTGAATTATGTGGTCTTGGCGCAACTTCGTTTACTAAAATTTCATCTGCTTCCGTTTGAAACATTTCAACAGCTAATAAACCAACATGATTAAATGCTTCTGAAACTTTTAAAGCTATTTCTTGTGCTTTTACTGCAATGGCGTCTTCAATTCTCGCAGGACAAATTACATATTCCACTTGGTTTGCTTCCGGATGAAACTCCATTTCTACAACAGGATATGTTTTTATTTCGCCATTAGCGGAACGTGAAACAATAACGGCTAATTCATTTTTAAAAGGAATTAACGCTTCTGCAATACATTCTACATCTGGTAGTTTAACTAAATCTAATGCGGAACGACATATTTTTACACCATTTCCATCGTAACCAAATTGTGCACATTTCCATACAAAAGGGAAGTCTAAAGTGTCTTTCGCTAAGCCGTCTCTTAAATCATCTAAGCCTACAAAGCGTAAATGTTTAGAAGTTGGAATGCCATTAGAAACATAATAATCTTTTTGTTTTCCTTTGTTTTGAATTAAGCGTAAGGTTTTTGGAGATGGAAAAACAGGTAATCCTTCTTCTTCTAGTTTCTCTAATGCATCCAAGTTTACATTTTCAATTTCAATAGTTAAAACATTAACCATTTTACCAAATTGATAAACGGTGTCGTAATCCATTAAACTGCCTTTGTAAAACGCATTGCAGCCAAAACGCGCAGGTGCCTCTTCACTCGGGTCTAGAACTAAAGTTTGAATGTCAAATTTTCGAGTTTCGGCTAAAAGCATTTTGCCTAATTGACCGCCGCCTAAAATTCCTAATTTAAAATCAGAAGAAAAGTAATTCATTTTGCTGTAGTTGTTGTTTAATCTGTTGAAATTTGAAACAGATTGTTTTAGTTGTTTTGTGTGACAAAGATACTTAAGCAATTATGAATTAACAATTGATAATTAACAATTTGTATTATTTTATTTTTTTTAAAATATCTCTTGTAGAAGCTTTGTATGCTGCTGATTGATTTGGATAATCCGTAGATATTATTTGTTTTAAATCGGGTATTGCCCATTTATTTGTTTTACTTAATGCATGTAAAGCTTTCATTGCATACACTTTTACAGCTACTTTTTCGTCTTTAATTAGCCAATCAAAACAATTCTCAATAATTAATTGCTCTTGATTTTTAGTAAGAGTAACTTTCTTGCTTTTTGCTAAGAACATGCAAATCCTTGACACAGGTCTTTTGGTATGGTCTTTAATATAGCTTGAAAGTAGTTTGCAGAAAGGATCGATATAATATTCAAATGGACTGCAGTCTTCTTCACATATTAATTCAAGTGCCCAAAAGGCTTTATGGTGGTTTTTGTCAGCAATGCTAAAGGCAATTTTAGTTAACTCGTCCATGTGTTCCGGATGGTTTAAAACAAATGTTTTATTGCCTTCTCTAAAACTTTTAGCTGCTTTTCCTTGTGTTATTCTAGTATAGAACGATGTATTCATAAAATCAAAAATACAAATAAAACTAGAAACAAATTACAACTAACTAACTACTAATTACTATCTTTGCCCCTTGTTTTAATTTTTTAATTATGATTCAGCTACACGACAAAAAATTTGAAGCTTTTATACAAGCTAAAGAGTTAGATTTTGCTATTCAAAATATGGCAAAGCAAATTGCAGCTGATTTTAGTAAAGAAATACCTGTTTTTATTGGTGTTCTGAATGGTTCGTTTATGGTTATGGCCGATTTAATGAAGTATTATGAATATCCTTGTGAAGTGAGTTTTGTAAAATTAGCATCTTATGAAGGAATGCAGTCTACTAATAATGTAAAGCAACTTATTGGTTTAAATGAAAGTTTAGAAGGAAGATCAGTAATAGTTGTTGAAGATATTGTAGATACAGGTAATACTGTTGAAGAATTAAAACAAATTTTTAAAGAGCAAAAAGTGAAGCATTTTAAAATTGCAACTTTATTCTTTAAACCAGAAGCTTATACAAAAGACATTAAATTAGATTATATAGGAATTAGAATTCCTAATAAATTTATTGTTGGATATGGATTGGATTATGATGGATTAGGCCGAAATTTAAAACACGTTTACCAATTAGCTACTAATACAAACACACACAACAACATGATTAACATCGTTTTATTTGGAAAGCCTGGCGCTGGAAAAGGAACACAAGCAGAATTTTTAAAGCAAAAATATAATTTAACGCATCTTTCTACAGGAGATATTTTTAGATTCAATATGAAAAATGATACCGATTTAGGTAAATTGGCAAAATCATATATGGAAAAAGGAGATTTAGTGCCAGATGAAGTAACAATTAAAATGTTGCAAGATGAAGTGGAAAGAAATTTAGGTTCTAAAGGGTTTTTATTTGACGGTTTCCCAAGAACAATTGCTCAAGCAGATGCTTTAGACGCTTTTTTGAAAACTAAAGAATGGAATGTTACTGCAACGGTAGCTCTTGAAGCAGACGATGAGGTTTTAGTGCAACGTTTATTAGAAAGAGGAAAAACTTCTGGAAGAGCAGACGATCAAGATGTGGAAAAGATAAGAAATAGATATCAAGAATATAATGAAAAAACGGCTCCTTTAATGAATTACTATAAAGAGCAAAATAAATTTCATGCAGTAAATGGTATTGGTTCTATTGAAGAAATTACAGAAAGGTTAAGTAAAGTAATAGATAATTTATAGAAATTTTGAAAATTAATTCGAAATTTTAAACGAGAAATAATGACAGAGGGGAATTTTGTAGACTACGTTAAAATTTATGTAGCTTCCGGTAGAGGAGGTAAAGGTTCTACGCATTTACATAGAGAAAAATTTATTGAAAAAGGTGGCCCAGATGGAGGTGATGGAGGTCGTGGAGGACACGTTTATGTAAGAGGAAACAAAAATCTATGGACATTATTTCACTTAAAATTTGTTAGACACTTAAAAGGAACACACGGTGGAGACGGTGGAGGTTCTAGGAGTACAGGACATGATGGTGAAGATAGATATTTAGAAGTACCATTAGGAACTGTAATTAAAGACAAAGAAACTGGAGAAGTTTTATTTGAAATTACAGATCATGATGAAACTAAAATATTAGCAAAAGGTGGAAAAGGAGGTTTAGGAAACTGGCATTTTAGAAGTTCAACAAATCAAACACCTCGTTATTCGCAACCAGGAATGCCTTCTGAAGAGTTGGATATTATTTTGGAATTAAAAGTTTTAGCAGATGTTGGATTAGTAGGTTTTCCAAATGCAGGAAAATCAACTTTGCTTTCTGTGTTAACTTCGGCTAAACCAAAAATTGCAGATTATCCTTTTACAACATTAAAACCTAATTTAGGAATTGTAGATTATAGAGATTTTCAATCGTTTGTAATTGCAGATATTCCTGGAATTATTGAAGGTGCAGCAGAAGGAAAAGGATTAGGACATTACTTCTTACGCCATATAGAGCGAAATTCAACCTTGTTGTTTTTAGTTCCTGCAGATGCAGATGATATTAAAAAAGAATACGATATTTTATTAGACGAATTACGTCGTTATAATCCAGAGATGTTAGATAAAGACAGACTTTTAGTCGTTTCTAAATCAGATATGTTAGATGAAGAGCTTCAAACTGAAATGAAGCAAGTTTTAGATAAAGAACTAAATGGTGTTCCTTATATGTTTATTTCCTCAATTTCAAACATTGGTTTGGTTGAGTTAAAAGATAAGCTTTGGAAAATGCTTAACGCATAAAATGGAATAATTAAGTATAAAAAATCCGACTATCTATAAAAGCTAGTCGGATTTTTTATTTTTACAAAACTGTGTTATTCAGCTGCTTCAGCTTCAACAGGAGTTTCTTCCGTAGTTGTTGGAATATCTATTATGCTTTCAGTTGCATTAGCTTTTTGAGCTTTTTTCTCACAACGGTCACAAATATCTGTTATATTTTTCAACTCTCTTGCTTGTGCTACAGTTCCTTCAAATATCTCTGTAGTTCTATCAGAATTTATATATCCACAGTCGTTAAATAAATGAAAACTTTTACCAGATTTTGTCCAGAAAACATTGTTTATGCCATTATTCAAAGCTTCTACTTGTGCAGTTTGTTCTGTGTATTGTTCTACCGATGGCGGATTGAAATCTGTTCCAGAAATTCCTGCAATTACAAGAGCAACTGCTGCAATACCTCCAATAATCCCTTTTTGTTTTCCATCTAAGTTTTTGTTCGTAAACACAAAAATAACAAGAGGTAAAAATGCAATAATTGCAACTACTAAACCTAATTGACTTTGCATAAAAAACATAAACTTGTTTTTCTCAGATGCGGGATCTAATCTATTTGATTTTTTCCATAAATAAGAACCTAATATTGCGAATGCTAAATCCACAACTATTAAAGCGATCATCCATGTCATCAAATTGCTAGGCTGCGGTTGTTTAAATAAAAAAGTAATTGCCCAAATTTGTGCTCCAATTGCAGCAACCCATGATAAAGCAGCAAACATTCTTAGCTGAGTTGCTTTTCCTTTGCTTTCTTCCGTTGGTACAAAACCAGTAGATTGCGATGTATTCGTAGAACTAACTCCTCCGTCTACTTGTGTTATTTTTTTTGAACTCATGTTTTGTGTTTTAATGTCAAATTATATATACAAACATAATGAAAATTTAAAATAAATTGTAATCAGCAATTGTTTTTCACCCTTTCGATTCCTTAAAATCTGCATTTTACTTATATTTCAAATGAATGGATTACATTAATCCAAAAAATAAATAAATATTTAACTTACCTATAAATCAATTTCTTATTTTTGAAGATAAATTCAAATCATTGAAAAATTATTTTTTGCTGTTTCTTATTTCATTTAACCTTTTTTCACAATCTAATTTTGAGAAAGGCGAAATATTGTATGCTGAAAGTAAATTCCAAGAAGCAAAACAAATTTTCGAAAATGAAAATAAAACTTCAGAACATTATTATAGTTGTATTGAATACTTAGGAGATATAGAGTGTAATTATAAAAACTGGGATAAAGGAATTGAATATTTTGATTTTTTAAAAAATAAATTCCCAAACAATGCTAATTATCAATATAAATATGGTGGTGCACTAGGGATGAAGGCAAAAGAGAGTAATAAGTTTGTAGCTCTTGGACTTGTTAATACAATTGAAAATTCTTTTTTAAAAGCAACTATTTTAGATAATAAACATGTTGAATCGAGATGGGCATTAATTATATTTTATATTGAAATTCCGTCAATTATAGGCGGTAGCGAAGTAAAAGCTCAAAAATATGTTAAGGAATTAATGAATATTTCTAAAGTAGATGGATATTTAGCAAAAGCCTATGTTGATGTTTATTTTAAAAGATATACAAATGCAGAATTCAATTATAAAAAAGCACATGAAATTGGCTGGTCTCCAGTAACATTTCAAAAGTTATATGATTTATATTTGAATAAAATTAAAGACCCAATAAAAGCAAAACAATTAAAAAAAGAATTTAATAAATAAGTTTAATTGATGAACTGTTTAATCGTTTAGTCGATTTGACAATTCAACAATTTAACAATTCAACATAAAGGATGAGAACACATTTTATAGCAATAGGCGGAGCAGCAATGCATAATTTAGCATTAGCATTACATAATAAAGGATATAAAGTTACAGGTAGTGATGATGCTATTTTTGAACCATCAAAATCGCGATTAGATAAAAAAGGTTTGTTGCCAAATGAAATGGGTTGGTTTGCCGAAAAAATAACTACTGATATTGATGCCATTATTCTTGGAATGCACGCAAAAGCAGATAATCCAGAATTATTAAAAGCGCAAGAATTAGGTTTGAAGATTTACTCTTATCCAGAATTTCTATACGAGCAATCAAAAGATAAAACACGTGTTGTAATTGGGGGTTCTCATGGGAAAACTACTATTACTTCTATGATTTTACACGTTATGCATTTTCATAATGTGGAAGTGGATTATATGGTAGGTGCACAATTAGAAGGTTTCGATACAATGGTTCATCTTACGGAGGATAATGATTTTATTGTTTTAGAAGGCGACGAGTATTTGTCTTCACCAATGGATCTTCGTCCGAAATTCCATTTGTATAAACCAAATATCGCTTTACTTTCTGGTATTGCTTGGGATCATATAAACGTGTTTCCAACATTTGAGAATTATGTAGACCAATTTAAAATTTTTACCAATCAAATTACCAAAGGCGGAATTCTAATTTATAATGAAGAAGATGAAACGGTAAAAGAAGTTGCCGAAGGAACGGAAAATCAAATTAGAAGACTTCCATATATAACTCCAGCTTATACAGTGGAAGATGGCATAACATTATTAGAAACTCCAGAAGGACCTATGCCTATTGAAGTTTTTGGTGCTCATAATTTAAATAATTTAGCTGGTGCAAAATGGATTTGCCAAAACATGGGAATTGATGAAGCCGATTTCTACGAAGCAATTGCTACTTTCAAAGGAGCAAGTAAGCGATTAGAGAAAATTGCAGAAGGAAAAGGAAAAGTTGCCTATAAAGATTTTGCACATTCGCCAAGTAAAGTTTCTGCAACTACAAAAGCAGTTAAAAATCAATATCCAGATAGAAAATTGATTGCTTGTTTAGAATTACATACATATAGTAGTTTGAATGCTGAATTTTTAAAAGAATATGAAGGAGCATTAGAATATGCAGATGTTGCAGTTGTTTTCTATTCACCAGATGCTGTAAAAATTAAACAATTAGAAGAAGTAACGTACGATCAAATTGCACAATCGTTTAAACGAGACGATTTAATTATTTATACCAATCCAACAGAGTTTAAAGACTTTTTATTTGCGCAAAACTTTGATAATTCTGCTTTACTTTTAATGAGTTCTGGTAATTATGGCGGATTAAATTTTGATGAGGTGAAGTGTTTGTTAAGTTAGTTTGTAATTACAATGAAATAATAGTCTAAATATAAGGTCATAATAAATAGTCGTTCTTCATGAATCTTAATGTTTTATTCCGTTATGATATTTTTTATATATTAGAATGTTAATATTTTAATCATATTTTATGAAAAAGCATATAGATGAAAATGAGTCTTTTATTTCAATTACCCCTAAAAACGAACTTTTAAAATCTCATATAAGTTATTATTATTTTCATGAATCTTATGATTCTAATTTTTCAAAAAAAATCATTTACCATCCTCATTTTGTAACAGGTATAAATTCATATAAAAATGTAAAAATTATAAAAACGGATAATGGTAGGGAGTATGTTCCAATAAATTCCAATAAAATCACCCATACTGTAACTGTAAATAAACACCAAAGTAAAATTGTTCAAATGAATGGAGTGTTTATGAAAATAGGTATAGTTTTTAATTCACTTGGAATAAATAATTTTATAAATGTTCCTTTGTCAGAATTAGTTGATGATACTTTATCCTTTTTTAATTATTTTGGAGAAGAATTTAATGTTGTTGTTAAAAAAGTATTTGAAACTAATATAATTGAGGAAAAACAGATGCTATTAGATGATTTTTTTTTATTAAAACATATTGAATTTAAAGAAGAAAAACTTATAAATGCTGTTGAATTAATACTTCAATGTAATGATAAAATTAGAGTTTCAGATATTGCAAATTCTGTAAACACAAGTAGGGCCACCTTGTTAAGGTTGTTTAAAAAACATCTTTGTTTTAGTGTTGAAGAATTTATTAATGTTGTAAGGTTTAGAAAGGTATTACATGATTACTTAAATTATGAGTCTAAACCTAAATTAACTCAAATTGCGATTGATGCTCATTATTATGATCAGTCAGATTTTATTAAAAGGATTAATAAAATCACAAGTGTAAATCCTAAACTTTTTTTCAAAAATGTAAGAAAAATTGAAAATTCTCAAATCTATTGGACAATCAATAAGAATTGAAGCAATAATACAATTTTTTCATTTTTAATACTTTTAAATTTATATTAAATATTAATCATGAAAAATCTTTTTACAAAAATCTTTTTACTCTTATGTCTTTATTGTTTTTCGAACTGTGTAACTAATAAAGTAGCTAAGCAAGAAGAAAAAATACTAAAAATGCATGCCAAAGGTGCTTTGATATCAGATGTATCGAATACTATAATACAGTTTGATACAATTAAAGGATTAATGATTTTGCCAGTTAAGTATAAAGGAGAGATGAAAAATTTTATTTTTGATACTGGAGCGTTTAGCTCATTGATTAGGCAAAATAATGATTCTAAAAATATAATTTCTGTTGGAGGAGCAAGTAATAGGGAGGTGAATATGTCTTTTGAAACTATTCCTTCATTGAAAATTGGAGATTTTGACTTTCAAGAAACTCTAGCATTGTTTAATGAGCTTGAAGGTTTAGACAAAAATGTTGATGGTATAATTGGTCAAACAATAATTCGCAATACTAATTGGTTAATTAATTATCCTAAAAAAGAACTTATTTTAACTAAAAATGATATTTCTGATGATTCCTTTAAAACTATAAAAATTATTAGAGAGGATACTGCTCCTTATACAAATGTTACAATTGATGGTGTTGATTATAAATGTGTTTTAGACTTAGGGTCTAGTTCATATTTATCTATTCCTGAAGGTTCTAAATTGGCTGAAAAAGTTTTATCAAAATATAAGTTTACAGATTATACAAGAGATACATGGACAATAGGAGGGTTAAATAAAGATTATGAAAAAACATCCATTTTACCGGTTATGAAAATTGGAGATATAGAATTTAATAATGTAAAAATGAATGTTAAAAAAACAAGCCAACTAAGAATTGGGCTTCCTTTTTTTTCTAATTATCAAATATTCATAGATAATAAAAATGGAGTTTATAAAATAAAAATGGAATGATAAATTAAAGTATTTCCGTAAACTGTTATTGATCTCATAAGAATTTTTAATTAAAAAACAATGGAAAAAATCCCTAACTACATAGCAATTATTTTTATTGTATCAACAATTGCAACTTTACTAATTGTCTATTGGGTAGTTAAAAATGCCTTAGAAGAAAATATCAGAAAAAAAAGGCTTATAATAGTCATGATACTATTTTTTTGGTTATTCTTACAAGCGTTTTTATCATATAAGAATATTTATATTAACGACTTGGATTCTTTACCACCAAAAATATTTTTATTTGGAGTATTGCCTAATATTATTACTATAATTTTATTATTTAAAAGTAGGGCTGGACAAAGTTTTATTGATGCTTTATCAATAGAAAAACTAACCTATTTAAATATAGTGAGGATTCCAATTGAAGTAGTACTCTTTCAGCTATTTTTTCATAATGCAATCCCTCAAATAATGACCTATTATGGTTGGAATTTTGATATAATTTTTGGTATAACAGCTCCTTTTGTTATTTATTTTGGATTTATAAAAAAACATATAGATAAAAAAACACTATTGTGGTGGAATATTATTGGGTTGTGCTTTTTAATATTTATTTTTATAATTGCGTTATTATCTGCTCCATTTCCATTACAATGTTTTGCAATTAATCAGCCAAACATAGGTCTTTTATACTTCCCATTTAGTTGGTTACCTACTTTTATAGTTCCAATAGTCATTTTTGCTCATTTAGTTTCAATTAGACAATTAATAAAAAATAAATTATGAAAACATTAAAAACAGTCGTTTTAGCCTTTGCACTTTTCTCAACTTCAATATCAAATGCTTGTACCATTTTTTGCGGAAAAGATAGTAAAGGTCATATTTGGGCAGGCAACAATGAGGATGGGCTTTTTACACCAGCAACTTTTCTTAATGTATTTCCAAAAAGTGGAAAAATGAAGTTTGGATATTATACCCTATCCTATGAATCACCTGAAAATGGCGAAAATTCAAATATTGAAGGAGCAATGAATGAAGGCGGCCTTTTCTTCGATATGAATGCTCTTGATGCATCTAGGACAGAACATCCAATAAAAGACATTGAGAAGAAAAAAAGTTTTCCAGGAGGAGATAATGAAATATTTAAATATATATTGACCAATTTTGATAAAGTGGAACAGGTTATTACCTTTTTTGATGAATATTGGTTTGATATTGGCTTTAATACTGCTCAAATTCATTTTGCCGATCGATATGGTAATTTTGGAATGATTAGTCCATCTGGAAGTAGATTGTTAAAAGGACAAAAATTTCAGGTATCAACTAACTTTGAAATTTGTGGAAATGAGGATAGTTTTGGTTGCTGGAGATTCCCAATTGCAACAGAAAAACTTACAAATGGAACTATTGGATTAGAACTCTTTAGAGAGATATGTGAGAGTACTGCCCAACACGATAAAATATCGACTATATATTCTAATATTCAAAATCTTTCAACTGGAGAAATTTGGTTCTATTATGGTTTAGATTACAAGCACGCTTACAAAACTTCGTTAACAGAACTTATAAATAAAGGTCGAAAATCATATCTAATAAGCGATTTGTTTAATCAAAATGCATTATCAAATACGTTAAATACTTTAAAACATGAAGGTGGTGCTAAAGCTTTTCAAGAATTCAATTCTTTACAACTTCCAGAAATGGAAAAAGAAGGTGTTATTGCAATACTTGCCAATATAATTGCAGATGATAGTAACAATTTAGAAGCGATTCCATTTGTTGATGCTTATTTAAAAATAGAGCCAATGTTACGGTCTCTTCAAACCACAAAAGCAATTTATCAATATTATCAAGGTAAAACAGAGCAAGCGATAACAACGATAACCAATTATAAAAAATTAGTTCCTGACACCTCATTAGATGTTCCAAGAGTTTTAAATAGGTTAAACGGAAACTTTGATGAAAATGCTAATGCCTTTTTTGAATTAAATGGTTACCAAGATGCAAAAGCGGTTTTAATAAAAGGGTTTGATAAAAATACTGGAAATTTCATGTTTAAAAAAGATGATAAATGGATACTAAACTTAAAGTTAGAACCAGGTATTTATAACTACAAATATGTTGTGGATGGAGTTGAAGTATTCGATTCAAAAACTCCCATTGTAGAAATAGTATCTATGTTTTCAATGGCTAATTATACTACACATCAGCTATGTATTGGTATTTCAAATGAACTGTACGAAACCACTATAAAAGTTAAAGTTCCAAACAAAGAGGATGTCGTTTATATTGCTGGAAATCAACCAAATTTAACTTATTGGAATTCTGTTTTCAGAATGAAAAAAACATCAGATCTTGAAAGAGAAATCACACTTAAATTACACTTACCCGCCCAATTTAAGTTTACTAAAGGAAGTTGGAATTCTGAAGCAATAATGGAAAATGGCGAAAAAGGACAAGATGGTGGCTGGCTTCCTCTAAAAGTTGATTTAAATTCTAAACAAAATAGTTTTGAAATTATTGGTTGGAAGAATCTAAAGTAATGGTTTCTTAAAAAACATTTTAAATAAACCACTATTGACTAATTATTTTAATTTGGACGAAGGAGAAATCTCATCATGTGATTTCTCCTTCGTCGAAATGACAATTATTGCTTTCTAAACCTAAAATGTCCAACAATCGTATAACTAAACAAACAATCTTCTAAAACTTGTCCGCCACCAACATTGTGCACAATCATTGGTCGTTTTCCATCGCTAGATTTTAAATGCGTAATAATACCAATGTGTGGTAATTTATCAGCTATCATCCAAGAAACTATTTCTCCAGTTTTATAATCGTTTGGGTTTTCTGCTACGGGTAATTTTTCTCCCTTTCTCTCAAAAAAAACTTCTAAATTTGGAACTCTTCTGTGGTCAATATTTTTATCAGTAGTTTTTAAACCCCATTTTTTTAAATTATGATATTTTGAAAAATTAGCTTTCATATCCTCATGCACCTCTTTTTGTAAATCAATTCCAAGTTTTCGGTACGTTCTAATTACAACATCGGTACAAACTCCTGTTTTTGCAGGAACATCTCCATTTGGATATTTTATCCCAACATAATCTGGTGTATAAACTACTTCTGGGTCAATTATGGAAATTGCAGCATTCGATAATTTTTGATAAAAATCAGTTGGATTTTCAATAGATGTTATTTGTTGCTCAATTTCTATAACATTATTGGCTAACGTTTTTGTAGTTGATTCTTTTTGGCAACATAATAATAGTGGAAAAAAGAGTATGATAAAATGCATTTTCATATTGAGTTTATTTTCTAAACGTATTTTTAAGTACATTTATTTTGAACGTATTAAAAAAAGAATTTACTTTGTTTTTATAAACGCCAAAAAAAATTTTATGTACACGCCAATTAATCAGTGGGCCGAGGATGATCGACCACGTGAGAAATTCCTGCTAAAAGGAAGAATTTCTTTATCCGATTCAGAATTACTTGCTATTCTTATAGGTTCTGGATCTCGAAATGAAAGTGCCGTGCAATTGTGCCAACGCATTTTAGCTTCTACAAATAACAATCTAAATCTTCTTGGAAAACTTTCTATCCAACAATTAATTCAGTTTAAAGGAATTGGTGAAGCAAAAGCAATTTCTATTGCAGCAGCTTTAGAATTAGGAAGAAGACGTAGAACAGAAGAAGCAGTTGAATTATCAAAAATAACATCCAGTAAAGCGGTTTTCGAAATTATGCAACCCATTATTGGAGAATTGCCTCACGAGGAATTTTGGGTTTTATACCTAAATAACTCTAATAAAGTAATTTATAAGTCGCAAATAAGTAAAGGAGGTTTGACCGGAACACTTGTCGATACTCGAATTGTGTTTAAAATGGCTTTAGAGCATAATGCAACTTCTATTATTTTATCACACAATCATCCTTCTGGGAAATTGCAAGCAAGTGATGCAGATATTCAAATTACTAAAAAGCTAAAAGAAGCTGGAAAGAGTTTAGATATTCAAATTCTTGACCATGTAATTATTACAGAACACAGTTATTTTAGTTTCGCAGATGAAGGAATTTTTTAGAAAACATTAAGAAATAATATCTTTTCAATTCCCTATATTGCAGCTCATTAAATAATAAAAAGATTAAATGATTATAAGTGCTGAAAATATTACTTTTTCGTACAGTAAAGAACAGCTTTTTCTTATGCCAAACTTATATTGTTCGGCAGGAAGTACTATTCTAATAACTGGTGATTCTGGAAAAGGGAAAACAACTTATTTGCATATTCTTGCTGGTTTACTGAAGCCAACTACGGGTAAAATAATGATTGATGGTACAAACATACTTGCTCTTTCAGAAAGTAAGAATGATAAATTTAGAGGTCAAAATATAGGCGTGGTTTTTCAGAAATCACATTTTATAAGTGCACTTACCGTTTTGGAAAACTTAGAAATGGCGAGTTGGCTAGCTTTAGGAAAGAAAAACACAGCCAGAGCGATTACGTTATTGCAACAATTAGATATTGCTAGACAAGCTAATAAGTTACCCAGTCAATTAAGTATTGGGCAACAACAAAGAGTTTCTATTGCTCGTGCATTAATGAACGAACCAAAAGTACTTTTAGCTGACGAACCGACTTCTAGCTTAGACGATAAAAATGCAGATAAAGTTATAGAGTTGCTTACTTCTTTATCAAAAGAATACAAAGCAGCTTTAATTATAGTTACACACGATGCAAGAATCAAAGAAAAATTCATTAACCAAATTACTTTAGTATGATTGCAAAATTAGCTTGGCGAAATATTTGGTTCAAACCATTAAATACCATTTTGAGTATTGTTTTATTAACCTCAAGTGTCGCTATAATTACAGTTTTAGTTTTGTTAGAAAAACAATTCGAAGAAAAGTTCAGTAGTAATATTGATGGAGTAGATTTAGTGCTTGGTGCGCAAGGAAGTCCTTTGCAATTAATACTGTCTTCGGTTTACCAAGTAGATGCGCCAACAGGAAATATAAGTTACGATTCTGCAAAAGTTTGGATGCAACATCCATTTGTGAAAAAGGCAATTCCACTTGCTTTTGGCGATAATTATCGAGGATTTAAAATATTAGGAACTACACCAGATTATTTAGAAAAGTATGGTGCAAAATTATCGGAAGGAAAACTATTTGAAAAGAATTTTGAAGTAGTTGTAGGAAGTGAAATAGCACAAAAATTGAACATGAGAGTTGGAGATGAGTTTTTTGGTTCTCATGGAGATGCTATAGAAGGAGAAGTTCACGACCATTATGCTTATAAAGTTGTAGGAATTGCAAAAGAAACAGGAAAAGTTGTAGACAATTTAATTCTATGTACGATTCCAAGTGTTTGGCAAATGCACGGCGGACACGAGGAAGAAAACCCCGAACATGGAGAAGAAGGACATGTTCATTCTGATGCTGAAAATGACTTGACAATAGATAAGCCTGGAATGGAAATAACGGCTGTTTTATTGCAGTTTAGAAATAAAATGGGTATTATTATGTGGCCGCGAATTATAGCCCAAAACACAAAAATGCAAGCTGCTTCTCCAGCAATAGAAGTAAATAGATTATTTTCTTTATTCGGAGTAGGAATAGAGGCGCTTCGTTATTTGGCTTATGGAATCATGTTAATTTCAGGGATTTCCATTTTCATAGCCTTGTTTAATACGTTGAAAGAGCGCAAAGACGAATTTGCACTTTTAAGAGTAAATGGTGCAAAAAGAATGCAACTTCTAAAATTAGTAATGATAGAAAGTTTATTACTTTGTGTCGTAGGATTCGTTTTTGGTACGATTTTGGGAAGAGTAGCATTAGTATTAATTTCTAATGCATCAGAAGAAGATTTCAAACTTGGTTTTAATCCATATGAATTCATTTGGCAAAAAGAAGGCGTTTTATTTTTATTAACCATAACAGTAGGTATAGTTGCTGCGATAATTCCAGCTCTAAAGGCCTATAATTTAAACATATCAAAAACATTAGCAAATGCGTAATTACATTAAATTTACAATAGCACTTTTAGTCGCGATCTCTCTTTTTAGTTTTAATAAAAAGGAAGAGAATACTGCTTTCAAAAAAGACAATACAACAGTTTATGCAGATACTTTAACGTGGAGTTTACTTGGGAAAATTGATTTTATAAAAAAACCAAATAAGTTATATGGAGAAGTAATGTTTCCGGTTATCAACCCGAAATTGAAAACTATGAGTACAAAAACCGTTATAATGAGTGGTTTTATTATTCCTATAGATAATAAAAATTATGCATTGAGCAAAAACGTTTTTGCAGCTTGTTTTTTCTGTGGAAAATCTGGACCAGAAACAATTGTTGGTCTTAAGTTTAAAGGAGATTTACCTAAGTTAAAAACAGATCAATATCTTACCTTGAAAGGAACTTTTCGATACAACGAAAACGATGTTGAAGATTGGATTTACCATATTGAAAATGCAGAAATTGTAGTCATGAAATAACTATTAAGCTATTTTGAAAACCTACAAAAATAAAAAACATATTTTCTTTGACTTAGATCACACACTTTGGGATTTTGATAAAAACTCAGGCTTTGCGTTTGAATTTATATTTAAAAAACATAATCTAGATGTTGATGTTCATCTTTTCTTAAAGCATTATATTCCGCTTAATCAACAGTACTGGAAGTTATATCAAATAAATAAAATTTCACGAGAAGATTTACGCTATTATCGTTTAAAAGATGTTTTCGATGTTTTAGAGTTTACAATTTCAGATGAAATGATTGACCAACTTTCAGAAGATTACATTTGTCATCTACCAGACAGTAATTATTTGTTTGATGGAGCTATAGAAGTTTTAAATTACTTAAAAGAGGAATATCATTTACACATAATTACGAATGGTTTTAGTATTGTGCAAGACAAGAAATTAAAAAATTCTAATATTGAACATTATTTTAAAACTATTACCAATTCTGAAATGGCAGGTGTAAAAAAGCCACATCCAAATATTTTTAAATTTGCGTTAGAATCTGCAAATGCTACCAAAGAAGAAAGCATTATGATTGGAGATAGTTTTGAAGCAGATATTGAAGGCGCTTTAAACTTCGGAATAGATGCTGTGTTTTTTAACGAGCATAATTCACTGGTTAATGATCAAATTCATCAGGTACAACATTTATTAGAACTGAAAAATATTTTGTAAAAAACTATAATTATTTTCAGTATATTTATATTAAATATTTAGAACCTATTTTTATGAAAAAAATAATTTTTGTAATCGTCATTTTATTTTCTTTTACTATTAATTCACAAAATAATTATGATGACGTAATTATACCTAAGAAATTAAGTTTCTTGTCTGAAGAAAACAAATACAACCTTAATGAAACTTTAAAATCATTTTTTACTACAGAAGGTTTTAATGCTTATTTTGACACAGATGTTTTGCCAGTTACATTAGCTAATAAAAGGTGTAATGCTATGTTTGTTGATGTTATAGAAAGCAATACAGCATTCACTACTAAAGTAAATGTTGTAATTAAAGATTGTCAAAATAATGTTTTAATTACGAGCAGTGAAGGAATGAGTAGATCAAAAGAATTGCTAAAAGCATATCCAGAAGCAATTCGAATTGCTTTAAATTCTATAAGAGATAGGCTAAATATTACGAATATGTTTATAGATGTAGAAACAAATGGCTTAGATTTGCAAACGACTAATTATTCTGAAATTAAAACATCAAGCTTTACATATACTACTAAGGTTAATGGTAATAAAACTGATGTTGTTAACGAAGCTGGTGGAGTTGTTTTAGAGCTACATAAAACAAGTGTAAACGGAGTTTACATTGCTAAAAGAGCTGAACAGAATGGGGTTTTTCTTAAAAAAGACGATGCTTACTTTTTTGAATACTATTTAGATTCTAAACTGGTTTCAGAAAGATTAGATGTTAAGTTTTAAAGGAAATAACAAATAAAACAAAAAAGAGGAATTTAAAAATTCCTCTTTTTTGTTTTAACTAATTAGGTTTACTTGTCTTTTAATAACCATATTTGTCTTTCCATCTATTTTTTAAAAAACTGCGTAATTCTCTTTCGCGAGCATTATCGCCAGGTTCAAAAAATTTAGTTTCAGATATTTCATTTGGTAAAAACTCTTGTTCCGCAAAATTATTAGCAAAATCATGCGAATATTTATATTCATCTCCATAACCTAATTCTTTCATTAACTTGGTTGGAGCGTTTCGTAAATGTAACGGAACTGGTAAATCGCCCGTTTGTTTAACTAATTGTTGCGCTTTACCAATTGCCATATAACTCGCATTACTTTTTGCTGAACTTGCTAAATAAATAGCACATTGGCTTAAAATAATTCTACTTTCAGGATAACCAATTGTCGTAACTGCTTGGAACGCATTGTTTGCCATAATCAAAGCTGTTGGATTAGCATTTCCAATATCTTCACTAGCTAAGATTAATAATCTTCGGGCAATAAATTTAACATCTTCGCCGCCTTCAATCATTCGGGCTAACCAATAAACTGCACCATTTGGATCACTTCCACGAATCGATTTTATAAATGCCGAAACAATATCATAATGTTGTTCTCCAGTTTTGTCGTATAAAACAGTGTTTTTTTGCGCCAATTGCATTACTCTTTCATTGGTAATTACAATTGTGTCTTCTTCAGTAGCATTGATTACTAATTCAAAAACGTTCAATAATTTTCTTCCATCGCCGCCCGATAATCTAAGTAAAGCTTCGGTTTCTTTTAATTCAATTTTTTTGGTTTGTAAATAGGTATCTGTTGCAATTGCTCTGTGTAATAATGCTTCTAAATCTTCTTTCGAAAACGGATTCAATACATAAACCTGACATCTTGACAATAATGCGGGAATTACTTCAAAACTCGGGTTTTCAGTTGTAGCGCCTATTAAAGTTACCCAACCTTTTTCCACCGCTGCAAGTAATGAGTCTTGTTGCGATTTGCTAAAACGATGAATCTCATCAATAAATAGAATAGGGTTTTTAGCGGTAAACATTCCGCCGCTATTTTTCGCTTTTTCTAAAACTTCTCTAATATCTTTTACGCCACTATTAATCGCACTTAAAATATAAAATGGTCGTTTACTTTCTTCGGCCATTATTTGTGCTAAAGTTGTTTTTCCGGTTCCCGGCGGTCCCCATAAAATTAAACTTGGAATAATTCCTTTCGCTATTTGATGTGTCAACGAACCTTGTTCGCCTACTAAGTGTAGTTGACTTATATATTCCGATAGGTTTTTTGGTCGAATTCTTTCTGCTAAAGGTGCTTCCATTTTGTAAAATTACATTTTTCTGACAAAAGCGCATAACAATTTTTTTGGCTTTATCTTTGACAATATTTAAGAATGAATAAACCAATAGATAATCCATTTACATTTACACCTTCGGTAGTGTTATTACCGTTGCTCTTTGTTATTTTACTTTGGGGTGTGTATTGGTATGAAATGCATTATCATGTGAGTTTTTCGCATTATGGAATTTATCCTCGAGAGGTTTTTGGGTTAAAAGGAATTTTTGCAAGTCCGTTTTTACATAGCGATTTAAAACACTTGACTAATAACTCTATTCCATTGTTTGTGTTATTATTGGCGCTACGGTATTTTTATAGAGAACAATCCTTTGTGGTTATTCTATTGGGGATTTTATTTTCGGGTTTAGGAACGTGGTTAATAGGTAGGCCAAGTTATCATATAGGTGCAAGTGGTTTAATTTATGCTTTAGTGAGTTTTATTTTCTTTAAAGGAATATTTACCAAGTATTACCGACTCATAGCTTTGTCTTTAATAATTGTTCTGTTATACGGTGGAATGATTTGGTACATGTTTCCAAAAGTAGACGATGCCATTTCGTGGGAAGGACATCTATTTGGGTTTTTAACTGGTTTTGTAATGAGTGTATTGTTAAGAACGCCACAATTTGGGAAACAATTATTTTACGATTGGGAAAAGCCAAATTTTAACCCAGAATTAGACCCATTTATGAAGAATTTTGATGAAAACGGAAGCTTTTCGCCACCACCAAAACCAGAAGAAGTTATAAAGGAATACTTTACAACTTCTTTAAAGGTGATTTATAATTTTATTGGAATTAAGAAGGAATAAAATTTTAAGATTGTAGGTTAACGATTTTTGAATCTAATTAAATATAAAAAGTTATCAAAATTAAATTTTATTCAAAAATTATCTTAACGTAATCTGAAGATTTACACCAATCAATTATTTTTCCATTTAGGTCAAATTCTAATGTAAACATTCTCCCATTGCTTTCAGCCATTTCATTGATAATAACAAAAATTCTATTATTAAACTCTTGAGCAGTTGAAATAACTACGTAGTTTTCTTTATTTAAGTAATATTTAATTTTTTTTACTTTTTTAAATCGTTTTTTTTCAAGGTTTTTAAGGTTTAGTTTGTAACCTTGAGATGCTTTTGAGTTTCTAAAACTAGAAATATTTTTCTCATTAATTTTCTCATTTTTTAAACATTCTGCGTCAATATAATGAATTGATTTTAAGTCGTCTGAAATTTTAAGTTTTATATCAATATTTGATCTTGGTAGAATTTCAGAATTATAAAAATCTAAAGCAGTTTGTTCGTAAAAAGGAATGTCTGTTTGCGCCTCACAATAAATTGTATAAAAACTGGAAAGTAAAATAAACAACACTATTCTTTTCATATATCTAAAATCAGCAATTGTTTATCTACAATCTAAACCTACTGTCTCTGTCTTACTGTTTCATATAAAAAAGCACCACAAGCAACAGAAACATTTAATGATTCAATTGTTCCGTACATAGGTAATTTTGCTTTTTCGTCCACAATTTTTAAAACAGATGGGTTTACACCGCGGTCTTCGCTTCCCATTATAATTGCTAGAGGTTCAACAAGTGAGATGTCGTAAATAGTATTGTCCGTCTTTTCAGTAGCTGCAATTGTTTTAATTCCGCTTCCTTGTAAAAAGAAAATAGCATCTTTAATGTGGTCTACTTTACAAATAGGCACATTAAAAACAGCACCAGCAGAAGTTTTAACTGTATCTCCATTAACAGGTGCAGAACCTTGTTTTTGAATAATAATTCCGTCAACTCCAGTACATTCTGCAGTTCTTATAATGGCTCCAAAATTTCTAGCATCAGACAATTGGTCTAATATTAAAAACAAAGGTGTTTTTTCTTTTTCTAAAACGGCTGTAATCAGCGTTTCTAAATCATGGAAAGATACTGGCGAAATAGTTGCAACAGCACCTTGATGGTTTTTTGAAGTTAATCGGTTAAGTTTTTCAACAGGAACATAAACAAAATTAATATTGCTTTTCTTCATTGTTTTCAAAAGTTCTTGCATCAATTCACTTTGCGCGTCACTTTGAATAAAAACTTTATCTACTTCTTTACCTGCAACAATAGCTTCAATTATTGCTCTAATTCCAAATATTTGATTTTCTTTTTCCATTTGGCAAAGATACTATTTAAGTTGAAAATGTAATGCGTTTCAAAAAGCCAATTTCTATAAATTAAAAATTTGTTTTAAAACTAATGTGAATGATGGAGTTAGATAGCTTTATAGCTTGGTCGCTCGTGGAGCCATTTGCGTAAACTAAATTAAAAAGGCCATTGTTTGTAAGTAGTCCAAAACCAAAGCCAAGTCCTAATAAATTATTTTGATTGTTAGAAGCCATGTCTTGAAAATAGCCATAGTCTGTTATAGAGTGTACAAATATATTTGGTGCAATTATATAATTGTATTCTAACATTAACCCTGTAAAGAAATTTGCTTGCAAACTGTTTTCTCTAAAACCTCTTATGGAGTTGATTCCTCCAAAACGATGTAATTCATTAATAATATATGTATTACTATTTAGGTAGAATGTTTGGTTTTTAAGCTTAATATTGTTTTTAGAATTCAAATACAAAACATGACTAACATCTAATTGGCTAAAAAATTGTCCGGTTTTGTCAGAACTAATGGTTCTGTTTCCAATTCCGGACTTTACAATGAAATTTGTCTTTTCAGGAAATAAAAAATTATTTATGCTGCGTTTAGCATATTCAAAACTTGTTGTAAAAAAAGCGTTGGAAAAATTGTTTATGAAGCTCGAATTGATGTTTTGAATGTCTATGGATTTAGTACTTTGGTATCCAAGATATACTTTTTTATTATAAGTAAAATAATAACCAAGATTCAAATCGGTAATAGTGTTTTGGAAAGTGCTGTCTTTTTTGAAAATTCTTAAATCTGCTTTCACACCTAATGGAGTTTTGAACACGTAAGGTAGCTCAGTTCCTAAATGAAAAGAGGTTTGTTGGTTTCCGTCATTTTTCCAATATAAATTAAATTTTTCTCCAGAGTTGAATATGTTTTGAAGCGATAAATCTAAATATCCGTTAAAAACGAGTTTACTGTCTTCGTCGTTTGAAAATCCAATGAATCCATCAAACTTATTAGGTTTAGATTTTTCTATATATGCATATATCTTAGTAGAATTATCTGTGAATAATATTTCAGGATATTTTATTTGTGTTACAAATGGGAGACTTGAAAAATCTTCACTGATTTCTTTAATAAGTTCCTGGTTGAAAGTTCGCTTCTTTAATTTTCTAAGCCAGTTTTTTTTAATGTTTACAGGAAACTTATCATAACCAAGAATTACTAAGTCGTTCACATTCCTTTTTTCATTGATGTCAATTTGAAGCCTAGCATAAAGTTTGTTGCCAATTTGTTTATGATCGATTAGTTTTATCTTCGCTAATGAAAAGCCTTTACGCTCTAATAAGTTTACTTTAGATTGCATCCAGTTCTCAATAGCGTTTATTTTTAAAGAAATCGTATCTTCTTCAACTTGAATATTTTTTAAAGTTTGTTCAGAATGTTTACCTATATATATATGTATGTCGGAAATAGGTTTTCCAATGTTGTAGGAAAACAAAAAGGTACTGTCGTTTTGTTTTTCTTGTTTGATTAATGTTGCTTCGAAAAATCCATTTGATTGTAGTTTTAGTTCAAACAATTCTTTTTCTTTAAGAATGTCTGAAACAATTGCGTGCTTTTTTGTGTAACCTAAACTGTCTATTTGGTTGTTTTCGGTAGAATTTACCCCTTCAATCTTCATGTAAAAGGATTGTCCTAATGAAAATTGGAAAGAAAAAAGTAAAAAAAGTAATGCAATTTTATTCATAAAGTAAAGAAACGTAAAAAAAATAAAATAATTATAAGAGTTAGAAAGATATAACCCTTAAAAAATAAAGAAGAAGCGCTTTGTTTTTCTGATATTTTAAAAAAAAGTTTTGAGTTGATTGAAAATTAATAGATTAAGTTTGTTTTGTTTAAATTATTCCCTACATTTGCATCCCCTAAAAAGCGGGGATATTCAATTATTAGTAACAATTATTAACAGTTATGCCAACAATTCAACAATTAGTAAGAACAGGAAGAACCAAAATAACTAAGAAGAGTAAATCGGCTGCTTTAGATTCTTGTCCTCAAAGAAGAGGGGTTTGTACGCGTGTATACACTACAACACCAAAAAAACCAAACTCTGCAATGCGTAAAGTTGCGCGTGTGCGTTTGACAAATGGTAATGAAGTGAATGCTTACATCCCAGGTGAGGGACACAATTTACAGGAGCACTCGATAGTATTAGTTAGAGGTGGAAGGGTTAAAGATTTACCAGGTGTTAGATACCACATTGTACGTGGTGCTTTGGATACTGCCGGAGTTGCCGGTAGAACTCAAAGAAGATCTAAGTACGGAACAAAAAGACCAAAAGAAGCTAAAAAGTAAATTTTAAACACTTTTAAAGAAAAGACATGAGAAAAAGAGCGGCAAAAAAGAGACCACTTTTACCAGATCCAAAATTTAACGATCAGTTAGTAACGCGTTTTGTGAACAACTTAATGTGGGATGGTAAAAAATCAACAGCTTTTAAAGTATTTTATGATGCATTAGACATTGTAGAGGCTAAAAAAGGAGAAACAGAAAAAACATCATTAGAACTTTGGAAAGATGCATTGACAAATGTTATGCCTCATGTAGAAGTAAGAAGCCGTAGAGTTGGTGGAGCTACATTCCAAATACCTAACCAAATTCGTCCAGACAGAAAAATTTCTACTGCAATGAAATGGTTAATCTTATATGCAAGAAAAAGAAATGAGAAATCTATGGCAGGTAAATTGTCTTCAGAAATTTTAGCTGCGGCTAAAGAAGAAGGAGCTGCTGTTAAGAAAAGAATGGATACTCACAAAATGGCAGATGCTAATAAAGCATTCTCTCACTTTAGATTTTAATTATAAGAAATGGCTAGAGATTTAAAATATACAAGAAATATAGGAATCGCTGCTCATATTGATGCTGGTAAAACAACAACAACTGAGCGTGTGTTATTCTATACTGGAAAATCACATAAAATTGGTGAAGTGCATGATGGTGCTGCAACAATGGACTGGATGGCACAAGAGCAAGAAAGAGGTATTACAATTACTTCTGCTGCTACAACTTGTGAGTGGAATTTTCCAACAGAACAAGGTAAAGTCTTACCAGAATCATTACCATACCACTTTAATATCATTGATACCCCAGGACACGTTGACTTTACGGTTGAGGTAAACCGTTCGTTACGTGTATTAGATGGTTTAGTGTTTTTATTTAGTGCGGTTGATGGTGTTGAGCCTCAGTCTGAGACTAACTGGAGATTAGCTGATCAATATAAAGTTCCTCGTATGGGGTTCGTAAATAAAATGGACCGTCAAGGTTCTAACTTTTTGATGGTTTGTCAGCAGGTTAGAGACATGTTAAAGTCTAATGCTGTTGCGATTACTTTACCAATTGGGGAAGAAAATGATTTCAAAGGTGTTGTGGATTTAGTGAAAAACCAAGCTATTATTTGGCATGATGAAACATTAGGAGCTACTTTTGATATTGTGCCTATCCCTGAGGATATGCTTGCTGAAGTAAAAGAATATAGATCAATTCTTATTGAAGCGGTTGCTGATTATGATGAAAATCTATTAGATAAGTATATGGAAGATGAAACTTCAATTACTGAAGAAGAAATCAACATTGCTTTAAGAGCTGCTACTATGGACATGGCTATCATTCCAATGATTGCTGGTTCATCTTTCAAAAACAAAGGAGTTCAATTCATGTTAGATGCGGTATGTAAGTACTTGCCATCTCCAATGGATAAAGAAGGTATCGAAGGTATTCATCCTGATGATGCTGATTTATTAGAAGAAGATCAAACTAAAATCTTGCGTAAGCCAGATGTTAAAGAACCATTTGCTGCTTTAGCATTTAAAATTGCTACTGACCCATTCGTAGGTCGTTTGGCTTTCTTCCGTGCTTATTCAGGACGTTTAGATGCAGGTTCGTATGTTTTAAACACTCGTTCAGGTAATAAAGAAAGAATTTCTCGTATTTATCAAATGCATGCTAATAAACAAAATCCAATCGATTATATCGAAGCAGGAGATATTGGTGCTGCAGTAGGATTTAAGGATATCAAAACTGGAGATACATTGTGTGATGAAAAACACCCAATTATTTTAGAGTCAATGAAATTTCCTGATCCAGTAATTGGTATTGCAATTGAGCCTAAAACAAAAGCTGACGTAGATAAAATGGGTATGGCTTTAGCTAAATTAGCTGAAGAAGATCCTACGTTTACAGTTAGAACAGATGAGGCTTCGGGTCAAACTATTATTTCAGGAATGGGTGAGTTACACTTAGATATTCTTGTAGATAGAATGAGAAGAGAATTTAAAGTTGAAGTGAACCAAGGTGAGCCTCAAGTTGAATATAAAGAAGCTTTTACAAAATCTGCAACACATAGAGAAACTTATAAGAAACAATCTGGAGGTCGTGGTAAATTCGGTGATATCGTATTTACATTAGAGCCTGCTGATGATGTTGATGGTAAGCCAGCTGTTGGATTGCAATTTGTTAATGCTGTAAAAGGTGGTAACGTTCCTAAGGAATATATTCCATCTGTAGAGAAAGGTTTCCGTGAAGCTATGAAAGCTGGACCATTGGCAGGTTATCAAGTGGATAGTTTGAAGGTTACTCTTTCAGACGGATCTTTCCATCCTGTGGATTCTGATGCTCTTTCTTTTGAATTAGCAGCAAAATTAGGATATAAAGAAGTAGCGAAAGCTGCAGGAGCTGTTGTTCTTGAACCAATCATGAAAATCGAAGTTATTACTCCAGAGGAAAACATGGGTGATATTGTAGGTGACTTAAATCGTCGTAGAGGACAAGTTAGTGATATGGGTGATAGATCAGGTGCTAAAACTATTAAGGCGGATGTGCCTTTATCAGAAATGTTTGGTTATGTAACAACATTAAGAACATTGTCTTCTGGTAGAGCTACTTCTACAATGGAGTTTTCGCATTATGCAGAAACACCTTCTAATATTTCAGAAGAGGTAATCAAAAAAGCAAAAGGTAACGCTTAATTTTTAAGAAAATGAGTCAAAAAATCAGAATAAAATTAAAATCTTACGATCACATGTTAGTAGATAAGTCTGCTGAAAAGATTGTAAAAACTGTAAAGAGTACTGGAGCTGTAGTAACTGGTCCAATTCCTTTGCCAACAAATAAAAAGATCTTTACTGTTTTACGTTCACCACACGTTAACAAAAAATCTAGAGAGCAGTTTGAATTAAGTTCTTATAAGAGATTATTAGATATTTATAGTTCTTCTTCTAAAACAATTGACGCTTTAATGAAATTAGAGTTGCCAAGTGGAGTTGAGGTTGAAATTAAAGTTTAGTTTCATATAAGCTGATTAAACAGTTTAAAATAAAAACCGTTTGTGTTCATTCACAACGGTTTTTTTTAACACTTCAAGTAATTATTTTTTAGTTGAATTTGTATCAATTTTCATCTAACTAATTATATTTGCGGTATTTAAAAAAAAATCATATATTTGCACCCTCAAAAAGAGGTGTGTACATGTATATTATGTACAAAAAAGAGTAATTTAATTAATAATTAGTTTAATATGTCTGGGTTAATCGGAAGAAAAATTGGCATGACTAGCATTTTTGATGAAAACGGGAAGAATATTCCTTGTACAGTAATCGAAGCAGGTCCATGCGTAGTTACCCAAGTCAGAACCAATGCGGTTGACGGGTACGAAGCTCTACAACTTGGTTTCGATGACAAGTCTGAAAAACGAACTGTTAAAGCTGAGGCAGCTCACTTTAAAAAAGCAGGAACAGTTTCTAAGAAGAAAGTCGTTGAAATCAAAGATTTTGTAGAAGAGCACAAATTAGGTGATGTTATCACTGTAGATTTATTCACGGAAGGTGAGTTTGTTGATGTACAGGGTGTATCAAAAGGTAAAGGTTTTCAAGGGGTTGTTAAACGTCACGGTTTTGGTGGTGTTGGACAAGCAACTCATGGTCAGCACAACCGTTTGAGAGCACCAGGTTCTATTGGAGCTTCATCTTATCCATCTAGAGTATTCAAAGGAATGAGAATGGCTGGTAGAATGGGTTGTGATAATGTTACAGTTCAAAACCTTAAAGTTTTGAAAGTTGTTGCTGAAAAGAACTTATTAGTTGTTAAAGGAGCTATTCCTGGACACAAGAACTCTTATGTAATCATTCAGAAATAATGGAAGTAAAAGTAGTAGATTTCAACGGAAAAGATACTGGAAGAAAAGTTCAACTTTCTGATTCAGTATTCGCAATTGAGCCAAATAATCACGCAGTATATCTTGATGTTAAACAATATTTAGCAAATCAAAGACAAGGTACTCACAAAGCTAAAGAAAGAGCTGAAGTTACTGGAAGTACGCGTAAGATTAAAAAGCAAAAAGGAACAGGTACAGCACGTGCTGGTAGTATCAAAAACCCTTTATTTAAAGGTGGTGGTACTGTTTTTGGTCCTAGACCAAGAAGTTATTCTTTCAAATTAAACAAAAACTTAAAAAGATTAGCAAGAAAATCTGCTTTATCTATTAAGGCAAAAGAGTCTAATTTGATCGTTTTAGAAGACTTCAGTTTTGATGCACCAAACACTAAAAATTTCATTAATGTATTGAAAGCTTTAGGGTTAGAAAATAAAAAATCTTTATTTGTGTTGGGCGATTCAAATAAAAATGTATATTTGTCGTCACGTAATTTAAAGAAGACTTCTGTCGTAAGTTGCTTAGAATTAAGCACTTACACTGTTTTAAACACTAATAC
>Ga0102814_10000014_pt1 | contig 124720 bp, 127 predicted proteins | sample ColrivemetaGS741_FD_79112 | JGI IMG/M metagenome (GOLD analysis project Ga0102814, IMG submission 79112) | Estuarine microbial communities from the Columbia River estuary - Flood tide ETM metaG S.741 | ecosystem: Environmental > Aquatic > Marine > Intertidal zone > Estuary | place: USA...
AGCTTTTTTTGTGAATGTCTAAACCAATGAATACCTTTGGAATAGATAAGGTGTCTTGTAATTGCATATCTTCGTTTTTAGTACTCTCAAAGTTATGCTTTTACATAGATGCTTGTAGCAATTTTTCAGTTCTCTTCAAAAAAATCATCTTAAAAAATAAAATCATGGCATTAATCAATCCATACATTAACTTCAACGGAAATACAGAAGAAGCATTTCAATTTTACAAATCGGTATTTGGGGGAGAATTCATAAAAATTATCCGTTTTAAAGAAATGGCAAGTCCAGAATATCCCATTCCTGAAAAGGAAGCCAATAAAATAATGCACATTGCATTGCCTATTGGTAACAATATTTTAATGGGTAATGATGTTCCAGAAAGTATGGGGCCTGTAAATGAAAATGAAAACCGCTCTAAAATAGCAGTTAGCGCAGAAAGTCGCGAAGAAGCCAACCAAATATTTAATAGACTTTCAGCAGGAGGAACTATTGAATTTCCAATTAGCGACAGTCCTTGGGGTTCTTATTTTGGTATGTTTAGAGACAAATATGGTATTGAATGGACGGTAGATTTTGATCCAAATTATAATGGGAAATTTTAAATACTTTTATAAAATTAACATTTTAACTATCTTTGGGTAAACTAATTAAAATCAAACTAATATGAAAAAAATAATTTTACCACTACTTGTAGTATCTATGAGTATTATTTCTTGTAAAAAAGAAGAAGCAAAAGTTGAAGCAGTAACACCAGAAGTTACAACTGAAACTACCGAAGTAGCTGAAGTAGCTCCTGATTCTGCAGCTGTTGCAAAAGCTTGGGCAGATTATGCAACTCCATCTGCTGCACATCAAATGCTTGCAAAAGACAATGGAGTTTGGGATGCAGACATGACGTTTTGGATGGAAGGAAATCCTGAACCTCAAAAAGCAACTTCTGTTGCAACTTACAAAATGATTTTAGATGGCAAATATCAAGAAGGCATTTTTAAAGGAGATATGTTTGGAATGGCTTTTGAAGGTCGTGGAATGACAGCTTATGACAATGCTTCTAAGGAATATATTGCAACTTGGGCTGATAATATGGGAACAGGATTATTAGTTTCTCGTGGTCAATATGACGAAACAACTAAAGCAATTACTTTTATTGGAGCAATGGTTGACCCAGTAACAGGTAAAGAAAAGAAGATAAAAGAAGTTATTACATATATTGATGACAATAATCAAAAAATGGAAATGTTCGACATGAATACTGATGGAAAAGAATTAAAAACCATGGAAATTCTTTCGAAAAGAAGAAAATAGTTAAACAAAAACTGTCATTAACAAATGGCAGTTTTTTTTTGTTATTAAGTTTAGTTAGTTTTTTTTGAACTACCGTTTTTTTAGAATAAATTTGCACTTTATAAACAACAACTAACTACAACACAATGATTCATTTCTTCGGGAACAAAACCAACAATGTTTTTGCAGTTCAGTCGCAAAACGAATTTTCAACAGAAGATATCAATAAATTAAATTGGCTTTTTGGCAGCGCTCATAAAATAGAAAAATCCGTACTTACGGGTTTTTTTGTTGGACCTCGTGCTGCAATGATAACGCCTTGGAGTACTAGTGCTGTAGAAATTACTCAAAACATGGGAGTTTCTAGTATCATTAGAATTGAAGAATTTGAACCTTGCAATGCAGATTTCAATGATTTCGATCCAATGATTTCTGAAAAATTTGCCGCATTAAATCAAACTATGTTCATTATAAATGTGCAACCAGAAGCAATTTTAGAAATTGATGACATTGCAGCTTATAACAAACAAGAAGGTTTAGCATTAAACGACGAAGAAGAAGATTATTTAAATAATTTGGCTACTAAATTAGGTAGAAAGTTAACCGATTCTGAAATTTTTGCATTTTCACAAGCCAATTCAGAGCATTGTCGTCATAAAATCTTCAACGGTACATTTATTATTGATGGAGAAGAAATGCCAACTTCTTTATTCAAATTAATTAGAAAAACATCTGAAACAAATCCAAACGATATTGTTTCTGCTTATAAAGATAATGTTGCTTTTGTAAAAGGACCAAGAGTAGAACAATTTGCTCCTAAAAGCGCTGATAAACCCGATTTTTACGAGAAAAAAGACTTTGATTCGGTAATTTCAATAAAAGCTGAAACACATAATTTCCCTACAACTGTTGAGCCCTTTAATGGAGCTGCAACTGGTTCTGGTGGAGAAATTCGCGATCGTTTAGCTGGTGGTCAAGGTTCATTACCCTTAGCAGGAACTGCTGTTTATATGACTTCGTATTCTCGTTTAGGCGACACATTCGACTCCGCTCAGGGCAAACCGTGGGAAAATGGTATGGAAGAACGTAAATGGTTGTATCAAACGCCAATGGATATTTTAATTAAAGCATCAAACGGAGCTTCTGATTTTGGAAATAAATTTGGTCAACCTTTAATTACGGGTTCAATTCTTACTTTCGAACACGAAGAAGATGCAAGAAAACTTGGTTTCGATAAAGTAATTATGCAAGCTGGTGGAATTGGTTACGGAAAATTAGATCAAGCAATTAAGAAAAAACCACAAGAAGGAGATAAAATTGTAATTCTTGGTGGAGAAAATTATAGAATTGGAATGGGTGGAGCTGCTGTATCTTCTGCAGATACTGGTGCTTTTAGTTCCGGAATTGAATTAAATGCTATTCAGCGTTCTAATCCAGAAATGCAAAAACGTGCTGCAAACGCTATTCGTGGTTTGGTAGAAAGTGATGAAAACCCTATTGTTTCTATTCACGATCACGGTGCAGGTGGACATTTAAATTGTTTAACTGAATTGGTTGAAGAAACGGGAGGTTTAATCGATTTAGATAAATTACCTGTTGGAGATCCTACGCTATCGGCTAAAGAAATTATTGGTAATGAATCGCAAGAAAGAATGGGATTGGTTATTGGTAAAAAAGATATTGACACATTACAACGAATTGCAGACAGAGAGCGTTCTCCAATGTATGAAGTTGGTGACGTTACCAATGATAATCGTTTTGCATTCGAATCAAAAACTACTGGAGCTAAACCTATGGATTATGCTTTAGAAGATTTCTTCGGAAGTTCTCCAAAAACAATAATGAACGATATTTCAGTTGATAGAAAATACGCTGATTTAGAATATGACATTAAAAATATTACTACTTACTTAGAACAAGTTTTACAATTAGAAGCGGTTGCTTGTAAAGACTGGTTAACTAATAAAGTTGATAGATGTGTTGGTGGTAAAGTAGCCAAACAACAATGTGCAGGTCCGTTACAATTACCGTTAAATAATGTAGGTGTAATGGCATTAGATTATAATGGTAAAGAAGGAATTGCAACATCAATTGGCCACTCTCCTATTGCAGCTTTAGTAGATCCTGTTGCAGGAAGTAGAACAGCTATTGCAGAAGCTTTATCAAACATTATTTGGGCACCTATTAAAGAAAATTTAAAAGGAGTTTCTCTTTCAGCAAACTGGATGTGGGCTTGTAAAAATGAAGGCGAAGATGCTCGTTTATATAAAGCTGTTAAAGGTTGTTCTGATTTTGCTTTAGAATTAGGAATCAATATTCCAACAGGGAAAGATTCGCTTTCAATGAAGCAAAAATACCCTAATGATGAAGTGATTGCTCCAGGAACGGTTATTATTTCAGCTGCAGGAAATTGTACAAACATTACTAAAGTGATAGAACCGGTTTTACAGAAAGACGGAGGTTCTATTTACTACATCAATTTATCGCAAGACGAATTTAAATTAGGTGGTTCATCATTTGCACAAACGCTGAATAAAATTGGAAACGATGTTCCAACAATTAAAGACGCAGCTTTCTTTAAAAATGCGTTCAATACCATTCAAGAATTAATCAAAGACCGACAAATTGTTGCTGGTCATGATATAGGAAGTGGTGGTTTAATAACTACTTTATTAGAAATGTGTTTTGCCGATGTTAATTTAGGTGCTAAGATTGATTTTTCAGTATTTGAAGAAAAAGACATCATTAAATATTTATTTGCTGAAAACATAGGAATTGTTTTCCAAGCGAAAGAAGATACAGTTTTAGAAAACAAATTAAAAGCAAATAACGTTTCTTTCTATAAATTAGGAACCGTTACAACAGATGAAAGATTAGACTTTGGTCCTTGCGGATTAGACATTCCAAAATACAGAGATATTTGGTTTAAAACTTCTTTCCTATTAGATTCAAAACAATCTAAAAACGGAACAGCTTTAGAGCGTTACAACAATTATAAAAACCAAGCATTAAATTATACTTTTCCAACACATTTTACAGGAAAAGCACCTATTATTGATGCCTCTCAACCAAGACCAAAAGCAGCGATTATCCGTGAAAAAGGAAGTAATTCTGAGCGAGAAATGGCAAATGCTATGTATTTAGCTGGTTTTGATGTAAAAGACGTTCACATGACTGATTTAATTTCAGGTCGTGAAAATTTAGAAGACATTCAGTTCATTGGAGCAGTTGGTGGATTTTCCAATTCAGATGTACTTGGCTCAGCTAAAGGTTGGGCTGGAGCATTTTTATATAACGAAAAAGCAAACACTGCATTAAAGAATTTCTTTAAAAGAGAAGACACACTTTCTGTTGGAATTTGTAATGGTTGCCAACTTTGGATGGAATTAGAGTTAATTAATCCAGAGCATGAAGTACATGGAAAAATGCTTCATAATAACTCAAACAAGCACGAAAGTATTTTTACTTCGGTAACTGTGCAAAAAAACAATTCGGTGATGCTTTCTTCTTTAGAAGGAGCTACTCTTGGAGTTTGGGTTTCTCATGGAGAAGGAAAATTCAATTTACCTTATACTAAAGAGAAATACAATATCGTAGGTAAATATGGTTACGAAAGTTATCCTGCTAATCCAAATGGTTCCGATTTTAACACAGCAATGATGTGTGATGCAACTGGAAGACATTTAGTAATGATGCCACATATTGAACGTTCTACTTTCCCTTGGAACTGGGCACATTATCCAGATAGAGGTCAAAAAGACGAAGTTTCTCCTTGGCATGAAGCATTTGTAAATGCAAAAAAATGGATTGAAAATAAATAACAAAAAAGGCTTCCAAATGGAAGCCTTTTTTTATTTTAAAGTGTCTTTTCTTTTAATATAGGAATGTAAATAATCGCCTTTTGGCTTACCAATATCAAACGAACTAAATTTAGTTAAAAAACGAGTATTTGATCTCGCTATATCGTTATCCCAACCTTCATATTCAATTCTATAAATAGCAGAATACATTTCAGCTCTTCCTACTCCGTGGTAGCAATGGATTAAAACCGGATAATTATTTTTATTATCCATAATCTGAAAAAACATATCTAAATTTTTTTGCTCTGGAACTTGATCTGAACCAACATTAAAATAATTAATACCTTCTAATTTTGAAATTGCTTCTTTTTCCGCAGTCAATTCTTCAGGTATTTCCGGATTATTAACTAAATCACTTGTTCCTGGAAAACGTAAATCAATGACACTCTTAATATTATTATTTTTTATATATCCTTCGATTTCATCAGGTGGAATTGCACCACTTTTATAAACTTTTCCATCTGATATAGTTTCAAAATTATGGTTGATATGCATATCGTATACATACTTTCCAACTCCAATAAGTACAACAAAAACTAAAAGTAAACCTATCTTTTTTCTCATAACAATTAATTGTTTAATTTTCTATCAACTATACTATTAAAATAAGATTGTAAAAAAGCTTTACAAACTATTTCATTCTCTTTCATTTCTTTATTCCAAACAGAAGCTTTTAGGTTATTCAACAAACCTAAGTCTTCCTTTTTATAAATACCTGCAGTTTCTTTTCCATCAAAAGTATAAATATAATTACCTCTTTGCAATTGATAATGTGCTCCATTAAAGTTTATAGCAAAAGGCTTAACTCCATTTTCACTAACTAAACTTCTACCCAAGCTTCTAAATGGTTTATTATAACCTATTAAATCCAATACAGTTGGGTAAATATCTATTTGTTGCGCAAAATCAGTATTTTCTCCTTTTAAACTAGAGTTTGGTTTATATATTAAAATAGGAACTGCTTGCCTGTTAACCACTTTATAATACTCATCTCCATAATAAACTTGGTTACAATGATCGGCTGTAAGAATAAATATAGTATTATTAAACCATGCTTCTTTTTTAGCTTCTTCAAAAAAACGTTTAAAAGCATAATCTGTATATCCAACACATTCGTGCATTGGGATATTCCCTTTTGGAAATTTTCCTTTATATTTTTCAGGAACCACAAATGGCTCATGAGAAGTAATTGTAAAAACAGTTGCCATAAAAGGTTTTGTTTTTTTATCCAATTCTTTTTTCATGTACTGCAAAAACGGTTCATCCCAAATACCCCAAGAACCATCAAAGTCTTTATCATTATTATATTCTGTTTTTCCATAATAATGATCAAACCCTAAAATATTCCCAAATCCTAAAAATCCCATAGACCCATTTGGAGCACCATGAAAAAAAGAAGTGTCATAATCCAATTCTTTTAAACAAGAAACCAGCGATTGAATTTTTTGATTAGAATATGGAGATGAAGTAAAAGCATCTTTAAATGAAGGAATACCAGATAATACAGAAGACATTCCATGAATTGACTTACTCCCGTTTGCATGTGCATTTACAAACACTTTGCTATGCTGTGCAAGTGAATCTAAAAAAGGGGTATAACTAACGTAATTAGGGATATTTACATTTTTATTAAAAGCTCCAATATATTCCCTTCCCATACTTTCCGTAATGATAATTACAATGTTTGGCTTAGATTTTGGATTATTATTATAAGTTTTAATTGGTTCAATAAATTTTTCAACTAAACTTTCCTCTACATAATCAACTTTTTTAAAACTATCCTTACCTAAAGTTCTTATAATAGAAAACGGAGTATTTAAAACTATATCTCCATGTTGCACTTTTTTCACATGCCTATTTGCATCTATCATACTTAATGGTCTAGTACTTTTCTTATAATCTCCTCGAATACCACCAATACATAAAAAAACAACAAATAAAAATCCTAATATAGAATATGAAACGTATTTTACTTTTTTACCAATTCCTTCAACTTCAACAACTTTTACTTTTTTATATAAATAATACCATAATCCAGCTAAAAGAATAAATAATGCATAGACATGCCAATAACTAATCATAAATCGGAAAAACATATTTCCTTTATTCGTTTCGTGTTCTAGTGTATCTAAAACAGCAATTGTTGTTCTCGAATAAATAAATTTATAATAAATAAAATCTACAAAATTAGAAGCATAAGCAATTAGGTTAGTAACAAAGTACAATACTGTTAATCTTGATTGAAATTTTTTTGAACTGTTTACAAATAATGGTAAAACAGACAAAAAAATAAATAAAGAATTTATGTAAACTATAGAAGTAGTATCAAAAGCTAAGCCTCTATAAGACAAACTTAAAAAATCAAAAAAGGAATCAACTTTTAAAACATCTTTATTATATATAAAAAATAATACTCTTGAAATAAAATAAAATATATAAACTAATAAAATTCGATACAATAAAACAGAATATTCCTGTAAACGAAATATTTTTTTCATAACAATAATTCTAAAATAAATTGAGTCCAAAAATACAAAACTTAACCAAGCAATGGCAGTTATTTATATATTAAAGATTCAAAAATTAACATTTTAATAGTAAATAAAAATATTATGCACGCATAATACTCTTTTATTCAACAAGATAATACAGAAGATTATACATTTAAGAAATAATTGGTTAATTAATTAAAATTTCCTAATTTGCAATAAATATAACTACTCTTTTATGAATAATATTACACGTTTATTTGATTTTCCATACTATCAGTTAGAAAAATATAATCTACCCGATGCATTAGTTACTAAATACGGTAATGAATGGGTTAAAACTTCTACAAAGGAGTATTTAGATAAAGCAAATTCTATATCAAGAGGAATGCTTCGTTTAGGTGTAAATAAAAATGATAAAATAGCACTTATTTCGTCTAATAATAGAACAGAATGGAATATATGTGACATTGGAATATTACAAACAGGAGCTCAGACTGTTCCAATATATCCAACAATTACAGCTGAAGATTATGAATACATATTAAATCATTCAGAAGCAAAATATTGTTTTATTTCTGATGCAGAAGTTTTTGAAAAAATAAATTCAATTAAAAAGAATGTTTCAAGCTTAATTGAAATCTATTCTTATAATGATATTGATAGTTGCAAAAGTTGGAATGAAATTTTAGAATTAGGAAAAGATTCTTCAAATCAAAATGAAGTTGAAGAAAGAAAAAACAATGTTTTAACAACAGATTTAGCAACAATAATATATACGTCTGGAACAACCGGAAGGCCAAAAGGTGTAATGTTAACTCATCAAAATATTGTTAGCGATGTTTTAATGAGTTCTGTTAGAGTGCCTTTAAGACCAGGAGACACAAAAGCATTAAGTTTCTTACCTATTTGCCATATATTCGAGAGAATGCTATTATATTTATACCAATACTATGGTATTTCTATTTATTTCGCAGAAAATATTGAAAAAATTAGCGATAATTTAAAAGAGGTAAATCCACACGTTATGTCGGTTGTACCTAGACTTTTAGAAAAAGTTTACGATAAGATATATGCTAAAGGAGATGACTTAACTGGAATTAAGAAAAGATTATTTTTCTGGGCCTTAGATCTAGGAATGGAATACAAACCATACGGCGAAAATGGTGCTTGGTATGAATTCAAACTTAAAATTGCACGTAAATTAATCTTTTCTAAATGGCAAGAAGGTTTAGGAGGTCAATTAGAGCTTTTAGTTTGTGGAAGTGCCGCATTACAATCTCGTTTAACTAAAGTTTTTTGTGCAGCTAACATTCCAGTTATGGAAGGTTATGGACTTACAGAAACTTCTCCAGTTATAACAGTAAACGACATGAGAAACAAAGGTTTCAGAGTTGGTTCGGTTGGGAAAGTATTAGATGGTGTTGAAGTAAAAATTGCTGAAGACGGAGAAATTCTTTGTAAAGGACCAAACGTTATGATAGGCTATTATAAAGATGAAGAAAAAACGAATGAAGTTCTTACAAACGATGGTTATTTTCACACAGGAGACATCGGGGAACTTGATAATGAAGGTTTCTTAAAAATTACGGACCGTAAAAAAGAAATGTTCAAAACATCTGGTGGAAAATATGTTGCTCCACAAGTTTTAGAAAATTCATTTAAACAATCTCGTTTTATAGAACAAATAATGGTAATTGGAGATGGAGAAAAAATGCCGGCTGCTTTTATTCAACCAAATTTTGATTTTATTAAAGATTGGGCAAAGCGTAAAAATATTTCAATTGGAACAACAAATAGTGAAATTGCAACAAATAAAGATGTAATTAACAGAATTCAGGTTGAAATAGATGCTGCAAATGAAAATTTTGGAAATTGGGAAAAAGTAAAGCGTTTCGAATTAACAAGTGACATTTGGTCAATTGATGGTGGACACCTAACTCCTACTATGAAATTAAAAAGAAAAATAATAAAAGAGATTTATATGGACTTATATAACAAAATCTATAATTCTAATTAAAAAAAAATCTATTTTCTTCTAAAAATAATTAAAAAATACTATGCGCGCATAGTATTTTTTTTTATCTTTGAAATTCATTAACCTTCACATGAAAGAAAAAACAATAGATTACATACTTAGAGCAACTTGGCAAGCAGTTGCCAGAATGTATAATGAAGAAGCTGCAAAATATGGAGCAACAATGTCTACAGGTTTTGCACTATTAAGTATTGATCGCGAAAAAGGAACACCTTCTACAGCATTAGGACCTAAAATGGGAATGGAAGCAACTAGTTTAACACGAACTTTAAAATCAATGGAAGAACGTGGCTTAATAACTAGAAAAAAAAATCCAAGAGATGGACGTGGTGTTTTAATTCATCTAACAGATGAAGGGCAAGATAAAAGAGAACTTTCAAAAACAACAGTTCTTAGATTTAATGAAACAATTAAAAAACACGTTTCGGAAGAAAAACTTCAAAATTTTATGGAAGTTTCTGAAATCATAAACGATTTAATTGCAGACAAACAAATTTACATTGAAGAAGATTTAAAAACAAACTAATTAATAATATGAAACGTAATATTAAAAAAGTCGCTGTTATTGGTTCTGGTATAATGGGAAGTGGAATTGCTTGTCATTTTGCTAATATTGGTGTGGAAGTTTTACTTTTAGACATCGTACCGAACGCATTAACTGATGCTGAACAAAAAAAAGGACTAACTTTAGAAAGTAAAGTTGTTCGTAATAGAATGGTTAACGACCATTTAACAAACGCATTAAAATCAAAACCATCTCCAATTTACCATCCAAGTTTTGCCAATAGAATTACTACTGGTAATACAACTGATGATATGAAAAAAATTGCCGATGTAGATTGGATTATTGAAGTAGTTGTAGAAAGATTAGACATTAAAAAACTAGTTTTTGAACAAGTAGAAAAATTCAGAAAAACTGGTACTCTAATTACTTCAAATACTTCTGGCATTCCAATTAGTTTCATGAGTGAAGGGCGAAGTGAAGATTTCCAAAAGCACTTCTGTGGAACGCACTTTTTTAATCCAGCACGTTACTTAAAATTATTCGAAATCATTCCTGGTCCACAAACTTCTAATGAAGTATTGGATTTCTTAAACGGTTATGGTGAGAAATTTTTAGGAAAAACATCTGTTGTTGCAAAAGACACACCAGCTTTTATTGGAAATAGAATTGGAATCTTCGGAATCCAAAGTTTATTCCACCAAGTAAAAGAAATGGGATTAACGGTTGAAGAAGTTGATAAATTGACTGGTCCAGTCATTGGTCGCCCAAAATCGGCAACTTTTAGAACAGTTGATGTTGTAGGTTTAGATACTTTAGTACATGTTGCTAACGGAATTTATGAAAATTGTCCAAAAGACGAATCGCATGAATTATTTAAACTACCTGCTTTTGTTAACACAATGATGGAAAACAAATGGCTAGGAAGTAAATCTGGTCAAGGTTTCTATAAAAAAGAAGGAAAAGAAATATTAGTTTTAGATTTAGATACTTTAGAATATAGAGCAAGTAAAAAAGCTTCATTCGCTACTTTAGAATTAACAAAAACAATTGACAAACCAATTGATAGATTCAAAGTATTAGTAAAAGGAAAAGATAAAGCAGGAGATTTTTATAGAAAGAATTTTGCTTCAATGTTCCAATACTGTTCAAACAGAATTCCTGAAATCACAGAAGACTTCTACAAAATTGACGATGCTATGAAAGCTGGTTTCGGTTGGGAAAATGGTCCATTCGAAATTTGGGATGCAATTGGTGTTGAAAAAGGAATCGAATTAATGAAAGCGGAAGGTTATACTCCAGCTGCTTGGGTTAATGATATGGTTGCTTCTGGAACTACTTCTTTTTATTCTGTAAAAGATGGTGCAACGAACTTCTACTCTATTCCAAATAAAAAAGTAGAAAAAATTCCTGGTCAAGATGCATTCATTATTTTGAATAACATTCGCGACAATAAAAAAGTATGGAATAACAGTGATTCTATCATTACTGATTTAGGTGATGGAATTATCAATTTAGAATTTACATCAAAAATGAATTCAATTGGTGCTGGTGTTTTACAAGGAATTAATAAAGCAATTGATATTGCTGAAAAAGATTATAACGGTTTAGTAATTGGAAATCAAGGAACAAATTTCTCTGTTGGAGCAAATTTAGGAATGATTTTTATGATGGCTGTTGAGCAAGAATATGACGAATTAAACATGGCTATCAAAATGTTCCAAGACACTATGATGCGTTGTCGTTATTCTGCAATTCCAGTTATTGCTGCTCCTCACGGAATGACTCTTGGTGGTGGTTGTGAACTTACAATGCATGCTGATAGAGCTGTCGCTGCTGCTGAAACGTATATTGGTTTAGTAGAATTTGGAGTTGGAGTTATACCTGGTGGTGGTGGTTCTAAAGAAATGGCTTTAAGGGCTTCTGACCTTTTCCGTAAAAATGATGTAGAATTAAATGTTCTTCAAGAGTATTTCTTAACTGTAGGTATGGCAAAAGTTGCAACTTCGGCTTACGAAGGTTTTGATACTGGTGTCTTACAAAAAGGTAGAGATATTGTAGTAGTAAACAAAGACCGTCAAATTGCAACAGCTAAACAAGTTGCTTTACAAATGGCAGAACAAGGTTATACGCAAGCTCCACGCAGAAACGATATTAAAGTACTTGGAAAACAAGCTTTAGGTATGTTCTTAGTAGGAACAGATCAAATGGAAGCTGGCAAATATATTTCTGAACACGATAAGAAAATTGCCAATAAATTAGCTTATGTAATGGCTGGTGGTAATTTATCTGAAGCTACTTTAGTAACAGAACAATATTTATTAGATTTAGAAAGAGAAGCATTTTTATCACTAACAGGTGAAAGAAAATCTTTAGAAAGAATCCAACATATGTTAACTAAAGGAAAACCATTAAGAAACTAAGAAATTATGAAAACAGCATATATAGTAAAAGCATATAGAACTGCAGTTGGTAAAGCACCAAAAGGAGTTTTTCGTTTCAAAAGACCTGATGAATTAGCTGCTGAAACAATTGAATACATGATGAATGAATTACCAAACTTCGACAAAACGCGTATTGACGATGTTATGGTTGGTAATGCAATGCCTGAAGCAGAACAAGGTTTAAATGTTGCACGTTTAATTTCATTAATGGGATTAAAAGTAGAAGACGTTCCTGGAGTAACAGTAAATAGATATTGTGCATCTGGAATTGAAACTATTGGTATGGCAACAGCAAAAATTCAATCTGGAATGGCAGATTGTATTATTGCAGGTGGTGCAGAAAGCATGAGTTATATTCCAATGGGTGGTTATAAACCAACTCCAGATTATAAAGTTGCTAAAGCTGGAAATGAAGATTATTATTGGGGAATGGGATTAACAGCTGAAGCAGTTGCTAATCAATTTAAAGTTTCTCGTGAAGATCAAGATGAATTTGCATTCAAATCGCATATGAAAGCTTTAAAAGCACAAGCAGAAGGTAAATTTGATGCTCAAATTGTTCCTATTACTGTGGAGGAAACTTTCATAAACGAAAATGGTAAAAAAGAAACGCGTTCTTACGTTGTAAATAAAGATGAAGGTCCAAGAGCTGGAACTACTAAAGAAGCTTTAGCTAATTTACGTGCAGTTTTTGCTGCTGATGGAAGTGTAACTGCTGGTAACTCTTCTCAAATGAGTGATGGTGCTGCATTTGTATTAGTAATGAGCGAAGAAATGGTAAAAGAATTAAATTTGGAACCAATTGCACGTTTAGTAAACTTTGCTTCTGCAGGAGTTGAACCAAGAATTATGGGAATTGGACCAGTAAAAGCAATTCCAAAAGTATTAAAACAAGCTGGTTTAAAACAATCAGATATTGATTTATTCGAATTAAACGAGGCTTTCGCATCACAATCATTAGCAGTTATTCGTGAATTAGGATTAAATCCTGATATCGTAAACGTAAATGGTGGAGCAATTGCATTGGGTCACCCTCTAGGTTGTACTGGTGCTAAATTATCAGTTCAGTTATTTGATGAAATGCGTAAGCGTGGAAATGCAAAATATGGAATGGTAACTATGTGCGTTGGAACCGGACAAGGTACAGCAGGTATTTACGAGTTTTTAAAGTAAAATAATTAAAAGAATTCCTCTTTTTGTCATTCCGACGAAGGAGGAATCTCATATAATTGAGGATTTTTTTGATGAGATTCCTCCTTTGTCGGAATGACATTATTATAAAATAAGTTTCATAAAAACCAAAAAAAAAAAATGAGCAATATCATCAGAGGAGGACAATTCCTAGTTAAAGAAACAAAATGCGAAGACATCTTCACTCCAGAAGATTTTTCAGAGGAACAAATTATGATGCGTGATTCGGTTATCGAATTCGTAGATAAAGAATTATGGCCTCATAAAGAGCGTTTCGAAAAGAAAGATTATGCTCTTACTGAAGAAGTAATGAAAAAAGCGGGAGATTTAGGTTACCTAAGTATATCAGTTCCTGAAGCGTATGGCGGAATGGGAATGGGATTTACAAATACCGTTTTAGTTTGTGACTATATTTCTGGTGCAACGGGTTCGTTTTCAACAGCTTTTGGTGCACATACAGGAATTGGAACTATGCCAATTACTTTATATGGAACAGAAGAACAAAAACAAAAATATGTGCCAAAATTAGCTTCTGGCGAATGGTTTGGTGCGTATTGTTTAACAGAGCCAGGTGCAGGATCTGATGCCAACTCAGGAAAAACGAAAGCGGTTTTATCTGAAGATGGAACACATTATAAAATTACTGGTGGAAAAATGTGGATTTCAAACGCAGGTTTTTGTAGTGTAATGATCGTTTTTGCTCGTATTGGAGATGATAAAAACATTACTGGTTTCATCGTTGAAAATGATCCTTCAAACGGAATTTCAATGGGAGACGAAGAGCACAAATTAGGTATTCGTTCTTCTTCTACTCGTCAGGTTTTCTTTAACGAAACAAAAGTTCCTGTTGAAAATATGTTAGCTGGTCAAGGTGAAGGATTTAAAATTGCAATGAATGCTTTAAATGTTGGTCGTATTAAATTAGCTGCAGCTTGTTTAGAAGCACAACGTAGAACTATTTCTACTGCTGTTAATTATTCTAACGAAAGAATGCAGTTTAATGTTCCTATTTCTAGTTTTGGAGCTATTCAAGCAAAATTAGCTGAAATGGCTATGAATTCTTATGCAGGTGAAAGCGCAACTTATAGAGCTGCTCATGATATTGAAACAAGAATTAATATTAGAATTAGCGAAGGAAATACACACCAAGAAGCTGAATTAAAAGGTGTTGAAGAATTTGCTATTGAATGTTCTATCTTAAAAGTTGCAGTTTCAGAAGATGTACAATCTTGTACTGACGAAGGAATTCAAATATTTGGCGGAATGGGATTCTCTGAAGACGCTCCAATGGAAAGTGCTTGGAGAGATGCTCGTATTGCACGTATTTATGAAGGAACTAACGAAATCAACAGAATGTTATCTGTAGGTATGTTAGTAAAGAAAGCAATGAAAGGACAAGTGGATTTATTAGGCCCAGCTATGGCTGTTGCTGAAGAGTTAATGGGAATTCCTTCGTTTGATGTTCCTGATTATTCTGAATTATTTGCTGAAGAAAAAGAAATGCTTACTAAGTTGAAAAAAGTATTTTTAATGGTAGCTGGTTCTGCTGTTCAAAAATATGGTGCAGAATTAGAAGCACACCAACAATTATTAATGGCAGCTTCTGATATTTTAATTGAAATTTATATGGCTGAAAGTACTATTCTTAGAACTGAGAAATTAGCGAAAAAAGAAGGTGCTGATAAAGTACAAGAACAAATTGCAATGGCGCAATTATACTTATATCATGCTGTTGACACAATTAACCAAAAAGGGAAAGAAGGAATTGTTTCTTTTGCTGAAGGTGATGAACAACGTATGATGTTAATGGGACTTAAACGTTTTACAAAATATACGAATATGCCAAATGTAATTGGCTTACGTGAAAAAATTGCTGCAAAATTAATTAGCGAAAACAAATACGCTTTTTAATAAACAGCAGTCTTTTGGTTTAGTTTGTTTGTTTTTAAAAACCGCTTAGAGTAAATCTAAGCGGTTTTTTAATTATATCGGAACATCTATGTCTATTCTAAGATTTTCATCATCAGCCGCCTTCTTATTCTCTTTTTTATCCGATTTATTAAATATTAAACCAATCATCATAAATAAGGCAGACAAGACAATTACTTGAATAATCAATGCTTTACTTACAAAAGGAATTCTATTTGCTTCCGGAATACTAAGAAATAATAATATGGTAATCAAACCTCGTGGAGCAATAAATAACAAAGGCATTAATTTTACTTTAAAGTAAGTTAACTGCATTGCTCTAATTAGATAAATTAATACACTAATTCCAAGTGCTATACCAAAAGTTTCCGGATTTAAAACATCTTCAGTTTTCATTAAGAATCCAAATAATAAGAAAAATAGTGAACGTATTAAAAATGCAGCTTCAATAATAAGCTCTTTAAACTTTTGAACCTCTTTATCTAACTGTTTTGGTTTTAACTTATGAATCCATTCAAATTTGTCTAGCTCGTCAAAGTTCTCCATTATTAAACCAAAGAACATAATAAAAATTAATGCTGGTAAATGGTAAACTTCAGAAACTGCAAATATTAAAATAATTAATAAGGCAATAGGAGCAAATTTAACATGATGATCTATTTTACTTAACAATAATGCTAAAAAAGCAGTTGCCACAAAAGAAATACCAATCATAATTAATATTTGTAACCCAAAATGCATTACTGAATTCAAATCAATAACTGCGTTTAATACAATAAAATTGAAAAACAAAACACCAATAATGTCAGACAAACTACTCTCGTAAATTGCAAATTCTTTATTAAATGCATTTAAGTGACCCACACTTGAAATTGCAATAGCACTACTAATAATACACAGAGGAATTGCATTTATTAATCCATCTTTAAAATCGACTTCTAAAATATAACAAAACGCAAAAGCTATAATAAAAGCAGTAATTATTAATGGAACAATTGCTGTAATAAAAGTTTTTCTAACAAAGGGAAGTTTTTCCTTATTCAGTTTTAACTCTAATGAACCTTCCAATACAATAAGAACCAACCCTACCGAACCTAAAATAGGTAGTAAAGGATTTAAATCTGGAATAACTATATGAAAAACATCTGCTAAATGCTTTGAAGCCCAACCTAATATTAAAAGCAATATTACTGAAGGTATTTTTGTCTTAGAGGAAGAAATTGTAAAAATGTACGCTAAAAGCAATAAGACACAAATAGTAATTATAATAGCAAAATTCATACACTTATTTTTTTAGCAAGATAAAAATAGTTTTATAAAATAAACAATTTAAGAAAAACTTTTTTCTAAATTTACACCAATATTTACAACTCATGATAAACCCATCAATTAATGGTTGGATAGAGAAGTTTTTTGTTGAAAACGACTCAAACTTCATTGATTATTCAAGCAATTATAATACTTTTTATTCAGATATTAGAAACTCTGGATTTATTTATGGACATGTTGTTTCTTTAAACTTAAAGTCTACAATAGACCTAAGAGGATTATCGCATGATGAGATTACAAAAATTGCTTTGTTAAATTCTATGTTTTCCATTTTTCGTATTGTAAAACAAACGCAAGATAAAGAAGATTTTATAAATCAAATAAATCTTTTTTATAAAAAAATTCAACACGAAAATTTTAATTTACTTAATAAGTTATTACCATCAGGAAGTCAGATTTCTATTCTAGAAAGTAATTTGAACGATAGAATTCAAACAAATAACAACATTATAAGTAAAAATTTTTCACACATTATTACAAATGCTTTATTGTTTTTAGATGTATTAGCATTTCATGAATATTTGATTAGAGGAGATCTTAATACAAAGTACTTAAAAGACTTTGAGTTGAATTGTATTAAAATAGTTTCACTAGCTTTTTCAATAAAAAAAACAAAATCTAATTATGATGAATTATTAATTAAACTTTTTGAAAACTCGCTTCGTTATACTAAGTATAAAAGTGTTGAAAATTTGCAATTAGACGCAATACAATTAGAGAAGTATAGTTTTGAAATTGAAAAATTATATTTATTAGATTTAGCTCAAATGGCACTTTGGAGTGATGAACTTTTAGAGATAGATGAAAATATCTTCTTAAACAAATTAGCAAAAAAGCTTACCATTACTGAAAGTAACTTGCTTGAAAGTACCACAACTATAAATGTTTTTATTAAAGAATATAAAAGTAAAATTCCGTTTTTTAATTATTCAAATCCGGTAAAACACTTTTATGACCAAACCAATAATACAGTTACAAAGCTAATTACAAGAAACAAAAAAAGGTTAACCAAAGAAATTATTGAAAGTAAAGAATTAATGATCTTACTTGCCCAATCTACAACAAGAGAACTAGACTCAAATGAAAAAAAGAAAGTAAAAAAACAGTTATTAGACATTTGTAAATCAGTGCCATCGTTAACTATCTTTTTACTTCCTGGTGGTGGAATACTTTTACCTATTTTGATAAAATATATACCTCAATTATTACCTTCTGCTTTTAATGAAAATTTAGAAGATTAAAACTTTAACTGATAAACGTCATCTAAATCTTTATCACAACTAAAATTCACACCTAAATCGGTTACATAACCAGAGTTTAAACCGTAAACCCAACCGTGAATAGACAATTCTTGTCCGCTTTTCCATGCATTTTGTACAATAGAAGTTTTTGCTAAATCAAAAACTTGTTCTTTTACATTTAGTTCAACAAATTTATTAAAACGCTCTTTTTCATCTATAATAGCATCTAACTCTTGATGGTGAAAACGGTAAACGTCCTTTATATGTCTAATCCAGTTGTCAATAACACCAATAGAATCATTACCCATTGCAGCTTTCACACCTCCACAACCATAATGTCCACATACAATTACATGTTTTACTTTTAAAGCATTTACAGCATAATCTAATACACTTAACATGTTCATATCTGTATGAATAACCATGTTTGCAATGTTTCTATGTACAAAAACTTCTCCTGGCTCTGCTCCTATTATTTCATTTGCAGGAACACGACTATCTGAACAACCAATCCATAATAATGGAGGCTGTTGTCCTTCTGCTAAATTATTAAAATATTCAGGGCTAATTTGAAGTTTATCTTCTACCCATTTTTTATTATTTTCAATTATTTTTTTATAAAAATCGCTCATAAACAGTTAATTTTAATCAAATATATACGAAAAAACGCCTCATTTGAAATGAAGCGCTTAATAAAAATTTCACTTAATTAGTGTCTTAATTCAGAAACTGAAAAAGAGGGATTTAATTCATCTTTAATATACATTACTTCATCATAAAAAGTAACCTTACCTGTTTCTATGTCATGCATAGCACCTACAATACCAATTGAACCTTCTTCTAACATTTGCTCTAAAACAAAACTTCTTTCAATAATGTTTTTTACACTTCTTTTTACATTAATTGCAGAAACATTCTCTACGAAAGTTTCATTCTTTGCAGTTCTATCTTCTTTTGTTTCGCTTTCTTGGTAAACAGCAGGTTGAATTTTAGATAACAATTCTGTTAAATTTCCCATTTCAACATGATCACAAGCGCCTTTTACAGCTCCACATTTACTATGCCCTAAAACAACAATCAACTTAGAACCTGCAACTTTACATGCAAATTCCATGCTTCCTAAAATATCTGTGTTAACAATATTTCCTGCAATACGAACAGAAAAAATATCTCCTAGCCCTTGGTCAAATATCAATTCAGCAGAAGTTCTACTATCAATACAACTTAAAACTGTAGCAAACGGCCATTGTCCTTCGCTAGTTTCATTAACTTGTTTTAATAAATTTCTGTCTGCTTTTAAGTTATTAATAAATCTTTCATTACCATTTTGAAGCATTTCTAATGCTTTTCTAGGTGAAATTTTATCTTGTAATTCTTTATTTAATGTTTTCATAATTATTTATTGTAAATTATTTAGTTATTGGTATTAGTTTAAAAAACTCAATATAACTTGGAGGGTTATCAATTATTCCACGTTCAGAAATTAACTTAATGTTTATATTTCTTGCTTTTGCTTTAATTGCAAAATCTTCTAAAATTTCGATAATATCATTATCTAAATATCTCGTTTTTCTAACATCTAATTCTAAAAAGGAGTCATGAGGAAGTTGTTCTAACTCATTTAAAATTGCTCCTTTATTAAAAAAAGTTACTTCTTCAGCCAAAGTCATTTTCATTTTATTATTTCCATTATTAACTTCTTCTTTATGTAAAAAATGAGAATTCTGGAAACTTTTTATAAGTATAATAACAATACCAACTGCCAATCCAAATGCAATACCTTTTAACAAGTCAGTAAATACAATTCCAGTCACAGTAACTATAAATGGTAAAAATTGTTTCCAACCTAAATCATACATTGTTTTAAATAAAGCAGGTTTTGCTAATTTATATCCTACAATTAATAATATTGCTGCTAAAACAGACAAGGGTATCATGTTTAACAATGTTGGAATTATGATAACAGAAATTAAAATTAATAAACCGTGAATTATAGCTGATAATTTACTTTTTCCACCAGATTGAATATTTGCAGAACTTCTAACAATTACTTGTGTAATAGGCAATCCACCTACTAAACCAGATAATATATTTCCTGTTCCTTGAGCAAATAATTCTCTATTTGTTGGTGTTACATTTTTATCTGGATCTAATTTATCAGTAGCTTCTACACACAAAAGTGTTTCTAAACTTGCTACTAACGCTATTGTAAATGCTACAACCCAAACATCAATATTTGTTATAGCTCCAAAATTTGGAAAACTAAATTGTCCTAAAAAAGAATTAAAACTATCTGGAACCGGAACACTTACTAAGTGAGAAGGTGAGATACTTAATGTGCTACTGTCTTTTGTTACTACATAAAAAACAATTCCTAAAACAACTGCAACTAATGGTCCTTGAATAATATGAAATATTTTTCCTTTTTTAGATAAAACTCTATCCCAAAGAAGCAAAATTCCTAAACCAATAATCCCCATTAATAATGAACCTAGAATAATATGGTCTGAAATATGTGCAATGGCTGAAAAAGTATTTTCCCCAGATTTTTCTATAAAACTATCGGCTCCTTCAGCTTCAGAATCATATCCAAAAAAGTGAGGAATTTGCTTAAGAATAATTATAATTCCAATACCTGTTAGCATTCCTTTTATAACTGATGAAGGAAAATAATATCCAATGATTCCAGCTTTAAGAAATCCTAAAATTATTTGAATAACTCCTCCTAATACAACAGCTAATAAGAAATTTTCAAATCCTCCTAAAGATCCTATCGAAGTTAATACAATTGCTGCTAAACCAGCTGCTGGTCCACTAACTCCAATTTTAGAGCCACTTAAACTACCTACAACTACTCCACCAATTATACCTGCAATTAAACCTGAAAATAGTGGCGCACCACTTGCTAAAGCAATACCAAGACATAATGGTAACGCAACGAAAAACACAACTATACTTGCTGGTAAGTCGCTTTTTAATGTTTTAAACATAAATATTTTTTTGAATTAAATAAAATTTTTACACTTCAAATCAATGAAGCTTTTGAAAAAATTATATTAATTCAGGAGGTGGTAAAAAAACAGATGCAAAGTTACTCGAAACAATTGCATAATGATAAATATATATTTTATTCCTTTTTGTATTAAAAAAAGGAATAAAATCTAATGAAAATATTTCTTGAGTTATTTTAACTTCTTCAATAGAGATTTCTTTTTCACTACTATCTTCTTCCATATCATAGAATACAGAAACATCAGCATCATGATTAATTATACTTATAAGAGTAGGTACAACTAAAAATGTTGTAAAAAAGAAAACCATTAAAATTGTAAAAATTTTCATCAAACAAATATAAGCCAATTAAGTGTTATTCCTGTTAAAATTTCAATTAAATTACAACATTAAATACCTTCATCCATCCATGCTTTTAACATCCAAATTGTTTTTTCTTGTTCTGAAATAAAATCACTCATTATAGAAGTAGTTCCTTCATCATTTATTTCACTAGTATTACTTAAAATTTGACGTTCAATTGATAACAAAACACTCAAAGAATCTATAACTAAACTAACAGCTTCAACATCATTTGATATATTTTTACCAGCTTTTAACTGACTATTTTCTATATAATCAGTAAAAGTATGCAATGGTATTCCTCCAAGAGTTAAAACTCTTTCAGCAATTAAATTTATTTTTAATTGTGAGTCATTATAAGACTCTTCAAATTTAACATTTAGATCAAAAAAAACGTTTTCCTTTAATATTCCAATGAAGTCCAAGTAAATTTTGGTAATAAATTTGAAAATTTGAAAGTAATTTATTTAAATTAATAGTTAATAGTTCTGTTTCTTTAACTGGTAATCCTATTGCATTTTTCATTTTATACATTTAACTATTAACTACTTAGAAATTTATTTAAAATTAATTTACTTTTTATATAAATCAAATTGATAGTTTTTATATTTTTATAAAAAAAACTGATAGCATGACAATTACACAACTTCATTATGTTTTAGCTGTAGCAGAATATAAAAATTTTACGTTTGCAGCTGAAAAATGCTTTGTAACTCAGCCAACACTTAGTATGCAAATACAAAAACTTGAAGATGAATTAGGTGTTTTAATGTTTGACCGAAGTAAAAAACCTATACAATTAACAGAAATAGGAACTAAAATTGTAAACCAAGCTAAAAACATTGTTAATGAAGCTGAAAGAATTAAAGATATTGTTGAACAACAAAAAGGATATATAGGCGGTGAATTTAAAATAGGCATTATTCCTACAATAATGCCCACTCTATTACCCATGTTTTTAAATACATTTATAACTAAATATCCTAAGGTAAATTTAATTATTGAAGAAAATACAACGGAAGAAATTATTTCTAAGCTTAAAAATGGTCATTTAGATTGTGCCATTGCAGCAACTCCATTAGAAGAAGAAAGTTTAAAAGAAATAGTATTGTATTACGAACCTTTTGTTGCTTATATACCAGACAATCACTCAAGTGCAGTTAAAAAAGAAATTGAAATATCCGATTTAGATTTAGATACTATTTTACTATTACAAGATGGTCATTGTTTTAGAAATGGTATTTTAAACTTGTGTAAAAACAATAAATTTTTATCACAAAATCATTTCCAAATTGAGAGTGGAAGTTTTGAAACACTTATTAAATTAGCAGATGAAGGTCTTGGCATTACACTTCTACCATTCTTACATACTTTAGATTTAAAAGAAAAAAACAAAAAGAAACTTCGCCCATTTGTAAATCCAAAACCCGCAAGAGAAGTTAGTTTATTGTACTCTAAAAAAGAATTAAAAATTCATATTATTGACGCTTTAAGAGAATCTATTGCTGGTGTTGTAAGAGGTGCAATTACTTTTCATGACGTTGAAATAATTAGTCCAAAAGTAAAATAAAAAAGTCCCGTTAAAACGGGACTTTTTTATTTATTTTATACTGATTAAACATTGTTTCAATTCAGGTTTTTCTTCCGTAAATTGTAATAGCCAATTCATTAGTTGGTCAATTTCATATGGTAATAAAACTTTTAATGCTTTTTCTAATTCTTTGCAAAAAAGTTTGGGGTCGAAACTTACTCTTTCAAGTATTGATTTAGTATAAGAATACATACTTCTAGACATACTTTAATAAAATTTTAGGTTAGACTAGGGATAAGAACATCTGTAAATATAATATTTATATTTTAAATTCTATTATACTATTTATATAAAAAAATCTTAAAATTTTATTAATTTTCTAAATAGACTAATAAAGAAGTATACAAACTATTAGCATTTAAACAATTATAACAACTAATCATCAGTAAGTAACAAAACATTTTTACTTAATTCTTTGTTGCTCTTAACATTTCTCTTTTTCCAGGTGCTCCAGGTAATTTTTCGACTTTAAATCCTGCAGTAAGCATTGCCTTTCTAATAGGCGTTCTACAAGCATAAGTAACTAAAATTGAATTATTTTTCATTGCTTTATACATAGTTTGAAAAATTTCTTCCGACCATAATTCTGGTTGAAGAGCAAATCCGAAAGCATCAAAATAAACCAAATCAAAAGTATCGATATCCTTTATGTCTTGGAAAAACTGCTTTCTTTTGGTTAAGTTAAAAATAGAAGACACTTCGAATTTTTCTTCCCATTTAGAAGTATGCATTGAATTAAATACAAGTTCATCTGAATTTGCATTCAATTCTTCAATATAATTTAACATTTCAATTTCCTTTAAATCAACAGGATAAGCTTCTACCCCAACGTAATTTATTTTTTGATTAACCAATTTAGATTCTAAAAAAGTTATAAATGCATTTAAACCAGTTCCAAAACCAATTTCCATAATAGTAACCTCTTTATCTTTAAATAATGATAATCCGGTTTGAATAAAAACATGTTTTGCTTCTTGAATTGCACCGTTTTTAGAATGATAACTTTCATTCCATTCAGGCATAAAGATAGTATGCGAACCATCTTTTGTTTTAATTATTTCTCTTTTCAAAAAATTATTTTTATTTACTTATATATAGTTTCTTAATTTTTGGAATAGGTCCGCCACATTTTACTTGATGGCATTGAATACAAGCATCTATTCCATTATTAAAGTGTTCTTTAGCATTTTTTGGATCTTTATAAATTAATTCTTGAGCCAAAATAAAACTTGCTGCTTGTGCCTTAAAAAAACCATCTTTATCCGTTTCATCTGTCAAAACTGCTTCATGTATTTTTGTAAAATGCTGTGGAAACTTACCTATAGTGTCACCTTTTAAAATACGCTCTTTCAACAACATATTATCTTCATACATTTGTTCCATTAAAGCTGCCATTTCTGACATTTGGTACATTTCAAACCCTTCTTCCGTTTTAGAAACTTCTGTAGCACATTTCTCAACAGATGTTTCTTCTTTCTTAGAATTACAACTTAGAAAAAATGAAGCACTAAGAAAAAGTATAAAAATTTGTTTCATTATTTAGTAATTAAAACACCGTTAGCCATAAACGAATAAGTAGTTTTTGGAGCAACAATACTATCTATAGCTGCTTGCGATTTTCCAGCATCTTTAGCATAATGCTTTAAATCGTTAACGCTTTCAATACTAACAAATGCCTTACCTTCAACAATAACATCTTTATTTTGAGCATTCATAGGTACAAAAAAACCATAATCTTTAAATTTCACAAAAGTAGAATTATCATTATCCAAAGCGACATCCATCCAACAACCTTTTTTCTGGCAAACATCGTTAATAGTAGATTTAAATTTAACCACAGCAGTATCACCTTCTTTTAAAGCGGCAAACTTTGCCATCATTTCAGTATTAGATATAGCATCTTTACTTGTAATTGAATCGCCAAATACTGCAAAATTCTCATTTATTCCAATCTCTTTTTCTGTAGTTTCTGTTTCTGTCTTCTTAGCGCAAGAAAAAGAAAGAATAGCTATTGCTAGTAAAATTGTACTTTTCTTCATGTTATTTTATATTTTTAAAATTGCAAATTACTCCTAAAAATTTATTTTGTTCAATATTCAAAAGTAGCTGATTTTTTGCTATTTTTGCACTCATTAAGAAAAGTTTTATTTTTCTTAACACTTAACAACACAAATCAATTCAACAATGAATATAGCATCACTAAAGGACATTGAGATTATTAAAGCCCCAAGCTCTAAAATTGACCAAGTTGATTTTGAAAATTTAAATTTTGGATCTGTATTTACAGACCATATGCTTGTATGCGATTATGTAGATGGTGTATGGCAAAAACCAAGTATTGAGCCTTATGCTCCATTTATGATTGACCCTTCTGCAAAGGTTTTTCATTATGGTCAAGCAATTTTTGAAGGAATGAAAGCATATAAAGATGAATTAGATGACGTTTGGTTATTTAGACCAGACGAAAATCATATTCGTTTTAATAAAAGCGCAACAAGAATGGCGATGCCAGAAGTTCCTGAAGATGTATTTTTAGGAGGTTTGCAAAAGTTATTGCAAATTGATAAAGAATGGGTTAAAAAAGGAAAAGGAAATTCATTATACATAAGACCTTTTATGATTGCAACTGGAACTGGTGTAATTGCTGCTCCTGCAAAATTTTATAGGTTTATGATTATACTTTCACCTGCAAAATCATATTATGCTGGAGAGGTTAAAGTTTTAATTGCAGAACATTTTAGTAGAGCTGCAAATGGTGGAATTGGCGCTGCAAAAGCTGCCGGAAACTATTCTGCACAATTTTATCCAACAAAATTAGCTAACGATTTAGGCTTTCAACAAATTATTTGGACAGATGATGCAACGCATACAAAACTAGAAGAAGCAGGAACAATGAATGTTTTCTTTAGAATTAATAATGTTTTATACACTGCACCTACTAGCGAACGTATTTTAGATGGTATAACTCGTAAAAGTATTATTGAATTAGCTAAAAGAGAAAACATCGCTATTGATGTTCGCCCTGTTTTAGTTTCTGAATTAGTAGATGCTGCTAGAAGTGGAAAATTACAAGAAATTTTTGGAGCAGGAACTGCTGCAGTAGTAAACCCTATAAAAGGTTTCTCTTATAAAGAGGAGTATTTTGAATTACCAAAATCAGAAAATCCATTAGCATTAGAAATAAAAGAAAAATTAACTAATATTCAACATAAACTAGCCGAAGATACTTTTGGTTGGACTGTAAAAATTTAGTTTTTAAAATTAGTATATAAAAAAAGCGCTTTTCTAACGAAAAGCGCTTTTTTTATATACTCTGTTTTTATATCTCTTTTAAAGTTTCTACTAAATAATCAATCTCTGCTTTGGTATTGAACTGACTAAACGAAATTCGCAAATTAGGATACTTTTGATCTTCATCTTCTAAAAATTCAGCTAATACATGCGAAGGCTTAACACTTCCGCTTTGACACGCACTACCACGAGAAACTGCAATTCCTTTCATGTCTAATGCAAATAAAAGCATCGATGATTTTTCTGGCGCAATAGGCAACATAATATTCAAAATAGTATAAATTGCAACTGTTCCATTTACTTTTGCATCTGGAAAAACACTTTTAATACCTTCTAAACAATACTTTTTTAATTCTGTAATAAAAGCAGTGTTCATCTCTAAATTTTTCATAGAAAATTCTAATGCTTTTGCCATTCCAACCACTTGATGCACTGCTTCTGTACCGGCACGCAAGCCTTTTTCTTGCTCTCCACCATATAAAATAGGTTGCACTGCCAAACCTTTTCGTATGTATGCAAAACCTATTCCTTTTGGTCCGTGAAATTTATGAGCTGTAGCAACTGCAAAGTCAACAGGTAAATTACCTAAATTAACTTCCATTTTACCAATAGATTGCACAGTATCGCAATGAAAAAGTGCAAAAACAGCTTTACATAGCTTTCCAACTCTTTCCACGTCTAAAACAGTACCTATTTCGTTATTTACATGCATTAAGGAAACCAGTGTAGGAATTTCTAAATCTTCTTGTAACAATTTAGCTAAATGCAAATAGTCTATTTGTCCGTTTGGTAAAATAGTAACGTAAGTAACTTTTATATTATGTGCTTTTTCTAAAACCTGTACCGTATGCAAAGTAGCATGGTGTTCAATTTTAGACGTAATTATACGCTGAATACCTAGATTTGCAACTGCACTTTGTAAAATTAAATTGGTAGCTTCAGTAGCATTTGCTGTAAAAATTAATTCAGCTGCTTGTATATTTAACTGTTTAGCAATGTTTTTGCGTGAAGTTTCTAACAACGTTTTTGCGCTTCTACCGAAACTGTGTGTAGAAGATGGATTACCAAAATCGTTTTGTAAAACCATCACCATAGCTTCTATCACCGCTGGATAAATAGGTGTAGTTGCTGCATTGTCTAAATATATATTTTTCATTATTATTGTATATTGCAGCAAAGATAAGAAAGTGAAAGGATTATATGTACTATGAAGTTTTAACAAAAAGTACAGATATTCTATAATGTTAATTGTAACATTAATTATAATTTGCCAATATAACAGAAGTTTAAAACTATGAAAAATATATATTTAATACTAATAGTGCTAATTCCGCTTTCGTGTAAAGCACAAATACCCATTTATGGTTTAGAAACCTCTGCCTTTGACGTGCCAAACAATTCATACATAAAAGACATAAATAATGATTTTAATAAATACACCGGTACTTGGAAATTTGAAAATACAACTCAAGAATTCACTCTAAATATTGGAAAAAAAACAATGTATTATGATGGTCATTTAAATGTCTATAAAGATTTATTATATGGAGAATACCAATATAAAGAAAATGGGGTAACTTTTATAAACACATTACCTAATTTCACTGTAGCAACAGATCCTTATGACAATGCTATTCAAGGCAGGAATTTAACCAGCGCTAAAAATTTTCCTATTTGTCATAGCTGTCCCGCAAATGAATTAAGGGTAAAACTTAGTATTTCCGACCCAGATAGACCATGGGTAAATGCCTATATTGTTTTGCGCTACGTAAATAATCAAGGTGTAGAATCGTTAGTGGCTTCTATATTTTATACACAAACTGTTGTGCCAAACGACAATACAACACCGGTAGATTTAAGAATGCCTATTGGAGAATATACTTTATTAAAACAATAAAGTATTTAAACAAAAAACGAGCAACTTAAAAGTTGCTCGTTTTTTTTATACACTAATTATTTTAAATTTTAATGAGAAGCTTCTGCTTCAATAGTATCTACATCTATACCTTGTTTTTTTAGAATTCCTTTTACTGCAATAGCAAAAAAGGTTAAGTATGCAAAACATACAACTGCTATAATATACGATTCATGAATTCCAATAATGTCGGCTAATTTACCTTGTATTGGCGGTATAATTCCTCCACCAAGAATCATCATAATTAAAAATGCTGAACCTTGGTTCGTATATTTCCCTAATCCAATAATAGACAAACTAAAAATAGCTGGCCACATAATACTACACGCTAATCCACCTGCAAGAAATGCATAAATTGCAACTGTTCCTGTTGCGAATAAACCTATTAGCATTGCAGCTATACCAAACAATCCAAAAATTGTTAAAGTACGAGCTGGTTTGTCTTTACTTAAAAAGAAAGCAACTATTTGCAACACTACACAAACTACATAGAAATATAAAGGTTTCATATCTTTTCCTGAAACTATGTTTACCACAAGTATCACTGCAAACGCAATTAATGGTACAATTACCATTGCTATAGCTCTTTTTGCTTTGCTCAAATTAAATACAGAAATAGCTCCTGCCCAACGACCAATCATTAAACTTCCCCAATACATAGAGATATAAGGTGCAATTTCTGAAGATTGCAAACCTCCAAAACTGTCTAACTTTAACAATTCACCAAGATTACTTCCTATTGCTACTTCAACTCCAACATATGTAAATATAGCAAGCATTCCTAAAACCAATTGTGGATATTGCATTGCTCCCCAACCGTCGGCTTTTTTCTTTGCAGAAACAAATGAAAATAACAAACCTCCAATTATTACCAATAATGCACCAGTTAACCAATACATTCTAGTATTCTCAATTGTGGATTTTAACTCTGTTAATGTTACCTTTTTAGCTTCTATATTTTTTTTATAAACTACCAATTCATCACCAGTAAAATCTCTTAGTTTTTCAAAATTTGTTTTTGAACCTACATGGTTTAATTCATATTCTAAAGTTTCAATTTGCTTTGCTTCATCTGTTTTATAACTCATAAATACAGGTGTAAACATTACACCTAATAAAACAGTCATTATCACTAAGGTTCTAAGCGCTTTGTTTGCTTTTTCTACAGGTTCTTTAGAAATTCCCTCTGGTACTTTTTTAGAAAAGTAAAATAGTGCTGCTGCTGCAATAAACAACAAACCAACACCAATATACAAATACACAACCTTGTTTAAGGCTAAATTTCTAATTTGTTCATCTGTTATAGATGCTGCCGAACCAAAAAGTGCAAAACCTACTAAAATAGGCCCTAACATAGTTCCAAAAGAATTGATTCCTCCACCAAGATTTACCCTACTTGCTCCAGTTTTTGGATTTCCAAGTAAAATAGCAAACGGATTTGCTGCTGTTTGCTGCAAAGAGAAGCCTAGCGCCACAATAAACAATCCGGCTAACATTCCTGCATAAACATTCATTTCAACAGCTAAAATCATCGCTCCTGCACCTAAAGCAGAAAACAATAATCCATAAACAATACTTTTCTTATAACCCCATTGCGCTACAACATCATTATTACGCATTGTGCCAAGTGCAAAAAGAACTAACGCACCTACATAATAAGCTGTGTAAAAAGCAAAATCTACTAGTTGCGATTGAAATTGATCTAAAGAAAAATAACTTTTACAGAATGGAATAAAAATACTATTTCCAGCTGCGATAAATCCCCAAAAGAAAAATACCGTAATTAAAGTATATAAAGCTGGGTAATTAGTTTTAGTAACATCAGTTGCGTTTGTATTCATGTTTTATCATTTTTTAAAGGTCTAAAGATAGTATTTTTAGTAATTTTTAAACATTTTAGTTTAAATAAAATTATTCGTTTAAATTTGCCTCAAAATAGGTAGTTATGAAAAAGGTTTTTGCTTTATTAACTTGTATGTTATTATTTTCTTGCGATGATGGTGATCTAAAATTAGAATCATTTGTTTTTGAGAATGTTACCGTTCAAAAATGTGCAGATAATAACTTAATTTTTAAAATTAAAAACGACGAGTTATTATTGATAAATACTCCTGAAACGAGTTTTGCAAACGAAGTTACTCCAGATGGAACTCCAAGAGAAGTAGCTATAGGTAGTACTAGCCAAATAATTTACAGAAAATACTCTGAAAATTTAACTGCTGCTACAATTTGCTCCACTATTGCTCCAGCAAGTCCTGTGGTTACAAAAGAATGGAATGCGAGCGGCGGAAAAATTTTAATTGAAACAAACGAGCGTTTTGCTGCAGACGGCATTACGTTAATTGGCTATACACATAATATTGTATTTCAGAATGTAAGTTTTACTAATCCTGAAAACTCTTTTAGCTTTGAAACTTATATTTTTGAAGATTACGAAACTGGACTTTAAAAATTATTTTTAATTCCAAAAAAAAAGCCTTGCAATTTGCAGGGCTTTTTTTTACTTATCTATTTGGGTTTTGTTTAATATAAACTTCCGTTGCCCCAATTCCGTATTTTCTATAATCCGCTTCTTTAAAAGTTATTCCATCATATTTTGAAAGCATAAATTCTAATTCTGATTTCAAAACTCCTTCACCAACACCATGTATAAAAACAAGTTTTGGCATACGTTTTCTAATTGCAAATTCGAGTTGCCCTTTTGCATTATCCATTTGGATATTTAACATTTCATAATTAGAAAGTCTACTGTGCGATTTTACTAATTTATCAATATGTAAATCTACTTCTAAAACAAATTCTTCTTTCTTACTTTTCTTTTCTTTTACAAAAGAACGCTTTTTTTCTTCTGCTTTTTCCCGCAAAACATCAGTTAAACTTTCAGAAGAGAACATACCGCCTAACTCCTTGATATTGTTTTGTTTAATTAATTCGTTGACAAAATACGTCATCATAAAGCCATCTTTAGTTTTGATAGTTATGTTGTTGTTTTCAATGCTTAAAACCACACCATCAATTGCATCGTCTAAAACAGAAACTTTATCGCCTATTTGAAAATCATTACTCTTCATTGTCCTCTTCTTTGCTTGGTACTTTTTTGTAAATTCTATAAAATCCAATTAAAAAAATACCCAATCCAGCAATTAAAATATACGGATTTGGCTCCTCTTTTGTCTGTTCAAACATGGCATAAATTAATACCCCAAAAAAGAAAACTACACCTAAAAAACTTTTCATAACATTAATTAAATTTATTGTGAAAAACTATAAAAACACATAATAAAACAACTCAAAATATTTGTTTTAAATTCTACTATGTAAAAAACTCTTTTTTCAAAGATAAAAAAGTAAACAAAAGGAGCACTCTTTAATTAAAAAATAAATATACATTCACCTAAACACTTTAAATACAACTTAAAAATTGGTTTAATTAAAATTATTCAGATATAAATAATCAACTGAAAACCAGTAATTTACAATTTACCTGTCTTGCAAATCTTTTTTTGGCACGCAAATTGGATATTATTAAGCAAATAACTCTAAATATAAAAAAGAGTTAATTGTTTAACCTTTAAATTTATGTATCATGAAAAAAATTACATTTTTAGTAGCAGGATTATTATTCTTCGGAATGAATATGGTAAGCGCATCAGATAAAAAGGGTTTAACTGATGACAATGAGAGAGGAAGATACAATGTAGATTACAGAGATGCAGATCCAATTGTGTTTTTAGAAAGAGGAATCGAATTTTATGTATTCCCTGATGGAGCTTTTGACTTCAATACAGTATCAAATCATTATAATTCTAACCCAAGACCAAGACAAGGTACTATAAATACTACTTATGGAGCTCCAGGAACAAGAGGCAACTCAAGTTACGGCCCTAGAGATAGAGGAGTTAGGATTGAACATGATTATATGGGTAGAGTAAGAAGGGTTGGTAATGTATTTATTAACTATGATGCTTACGGAAGAGTAAAAAGAGTTGGGAATGTATATATGCGATATAACAGTTTTGCACTTGCACAAGTTGGAGGATTAAGAATCATTTACAACAGAAGAGGTCATATTGTTAGCATTGTAGGTAGTGTAAACCATTATAGTTCTCATTATCAATACAACCCTAATGGAAACGGACATGGTCATGGAAACGGGCATTACAACAATAATAACGACGACGATGACTACGGAAACGATAATAATGATAACGATTATTATTACTATAAAAAAGATGGAACTAAAGCTAAGATGTCTACTGATGACATTAAAGAAATTAGAAAATCATAAACTTAAAACACTAGTAAGTTAGTAAAGTTGGTTAAAAATCCTGTGGATCTGAAAAGAGAAACAGGGTTTTTTATTTTCTAAATTTATTTAAAATAGTATCCATAACCGTGTTTACATCGGTAGATAACTTTAAATAGTAATTTGCTGAAAGGTAGAATACTGTAATTAAAATTGATTTTAAAACTATATTAACTATTGGATGAAAGTTAAAATCCCAAAAATAAAACAAGCCAAAAGTAGCTATTAAAATTCCAAAAGACTTTAAAGTATTTACAGTAAACGGAAACAACTTCATTTTAAACACCACAAACAACAATTTAGACAAACTATACAATGTAATTGATAAAAGTGTCGCAAATGCAGTTCCTTTTAGCCCATAAAGCGGAATAAATATCATATTTAAACCAATTGTTAGACAAATTAGCAAAACTCCTAAAAACAAAACAGCTTTATAATATTTCGAATTAAATATAATAGCATTGTTGTTTCCTAAAATTAAATCGAAATATCTAGACAAACCAATAGTGAATACTACAAAAATTCCTCCCGAATATTGCTTTGGCAACAATAAATACAACTGCTCGATGTTTACCAAAATACCAAGAAATATTAATCCGCCAACAATTTGAAGAGAAATAGATGTTTTTTTATACAAAACATTCAATTCTTCCATTTTGTTCTCACTCATTAACTTAGCAGTAATTGGATACGTAATTTGGTGCATTGCTCTACTTGGCACAGCAATAACCGTTGCAATAAATACAGCAACAGAATAATAGGCAATGTTTTCAATTTTCACATAAGAATTTAGCATTGCTTTATCTATTTCTAGAAACAAATTGGCAATTCCTCCTGAAACAATAATAAACAAACTATACACAATTACTACTTTGTAATTGGTTGGTATTTTGAACGATAACAATGGAAACTTCACTTTAAAAGCAAATAGTTTCATTATAATTAAAGTGAATAAATAAATTCCCATTAATGCATAAACAAACTCTACAGGAGAAATCCAATTAAAGTAAACTGCAAATAATGCAATAGTAACTAAAATTCGCAATACAACTTCTTTTACGAAAGCACCAAAAACCGACTGAAAATGGACTTTTACCCAAGCATAAAATATTTCAAAATATCCCATACAAAGGCCAATTACCGGAATTTGCCAAACATAATCGTAAACAATATTATTTTCTTTAGATAAAAAAGAAGCAATTTGATGGTAACCAAAATAACCAATTATAGAAAAAGGAATTATCAATAGAAAAGGTAAAAACAAAACAAAGGTTAAAAACTCTGATTTCTCTTTCTCTGTTTTATATTCGTTATAAAACTTCACTAAAGTATTATGTACTCCAAACGCCATTAAAGGCATCATTATATTTGCCGCAGAAAGTATGTATCCAACCAATCCATAATAAGTATCGCCCAAAAACTGCACGTACATAAACAAGGTATTAATCGCTCCAATACCAAAACCTATATAGGTTATGATGGTGTTTTTTATAGATTGATTAATTACTATTCCCATGAATGAGTTATGAGTTATGAATTATTAATTCTGCCAACTGTTCTGTTAATTTCTTTCTACTATATTGTTGTAAACCAACAGGAAATACTTTTAAATTTCCAGCTTTATATTGGTCAAACAATACTAAAACTTGCGACTTTAAAGCTTCTTTGTCTTGATACGTAAAGAATGTTCCCGTATTTGTTTCTTTAATAATCGTTTCAAAATCGACATTTTTAGGTCCCATTGCTAAAATAGGCCTTTCGGCAATCATATACTCAAATAATTTTCCAGGAATGATGCATTTGGTTTCTGGAGAATCAATTTCTAACAATAATAAAACTTGCGAAGCGCGTTGTTCTATAATTGCTTCTTCGTGCGAAACATATCCTAATAAATTACAATAATCTTTTAAATGATGATTTTCTATAGATTGTATAACTTCTGCACTTACTGCTCCTATTAATTTTAATTGAAAACTTGTTGCAAATTCGTTATTTTCAGTACATAATTCCGATAAAACTTCCCATAAAACGATTGGATTTCTTTCCGATAATAAAGAACCAATGTGTGCCAAAGTAAATTTTTCATCCATCGTCTTTGTACTTACTTTTTCTACATCGTAACCATTTGTAATTACAGAAATAGGTTTATTAGTAAGCGCTTCAAATTCTTTTTTTGTAGTTGGTGAAGTTACAATAACTGCATCGCAAGTATTTAATACTTCTTTTTCAAAAGACTTATGCTTTTTTGCTGCCCATTTACTTAATTTCAATTCTTTATGATAACCAATAGTGGTCCAAGGATCTCTAAAATCGGTAATCCAATTCAGTTGCATTTCTTTTTTTAATTGTAAACCAATTAAATGCATACTATGTGGCGGCCCAGTTGTAATTATAGTATCTATTTGATGTGCTTCTATATAAATTTTCAAAAATTCTACCGATGGTTTCACCCAAAAAACACGTGCATCTGGTATAAAAGCATTTCCTCGTATCCAAAGCATTGCTTTTTCTATAAAAGTCTGCTTTTTTTGATTTGGAATAATTCCCGAACTTATTTTTTTAGTGTTATTTTTTGAAAAAACAGAAGCTAATGCATACGGTTCAAAAATTCTATTTTTAACAAGTATAGCTTTATCTGTAACTTCATTCACTAATTTTTCATCAATTAAAGGATACGTTGGGTTTTCTGGAATATAAACATGTGGTTCAAAACCAAAATCAGGCAAATATTTCACAAACTTTAACCAACGCTGTACTCCTGGCCCACCAGCTGGCGGCCAATAATAAGAAATAATGAGTATTTGTTTTTTTTTGTTGATTTGGTTATTTGTTAAACTGTTAAATCGTCTACTTCTGTCAAACTGAACTCGTTTCAGCTTCTAATTAATTTTTGAGGTGCTGAAATAAATTCAGTAGAACTTTTTCCATTTAAAATAAGTACGATTTAACAAAATTATTACTTTTAATTACTGTCGGAAGCATTTGCTAATTAGATAATATTTTTACGATATTTTCTCTATATTCTTCATCTTTTTCATTTAATTCAATCAAGTTTTTTTGAAAATTTGTGTTTAAATATAATTCAGAATACATATTCTTTTCATTATCATCATCATAGAACAATTTAAACTTATATAAACCTTTTACAAGTTTAGCTTTTTGTTGGTTCAGTGGAAAAACTGTGAAATAAATTCTCTCTTTTGAAAATTCTTTTACTATTGGTTGGTTGTATAATTGTGAAATTATTTCAATCAATTTATTTGTTTCTTCTCCAATAGATTCGAAAATAATAACTTCATTATAAAATTTTGAATTATCAATTTCAGAATCCTTTATACCTCCTTCAAGATTATCTAATATATATATTCGTATTCCTACAGTAATATTGTCGTGCTTTGCTTGATATTTTAAATTCCAAAAACCCGAATCTAATTTTTCTTTTTCAACAATAGTGAAAGTTAAATCTTTCCAACCTTCATTATCTTCTTGATTTGAAGTTAGTTCTATTAATTTATTCTTTTCTATAGATTTACAACCAAGTAGAAAACTAAAAAAACCCATAATTATTACTATTTTTTTCAATGATTTACAATAATATTACAATTTAATCTTGCGTCTTTTCTCTTTGTTCTTTTCTCTCAAAATAAACTCCACCAATTATCAATAACAACATTCCTATTGAACTTATCAATGCAATTGTACTTCCTGTTTTTACAACTTGAGGTTCAAATGTAAACTCAATAGTATGTTTCCCAGCAGGAATTTGCAAACCTCTTAAAACATAATTCACTCTATAAATTGGAGTGTTTACACCATCAATTGTAGCCTTCCATCCATTTGCATAATACATTTCTGAGAAAACTGCTAAACCATCATTTGCATTATCCGAAGTATATTTTAAATGATTTGGAGAATGTAAATCTAATTTAATAGTTGCTAATGAATCTTTTTTATAGCCACCCCAAATTGATGCTGTACTAACACTACTTGCATTTTCATTATATCCACCATAAATCGCTACATTTTTAGAATCTAAATTATCTAAAGATTTCATTTCTTCATCAGCAGATTTTACAGTAATAACTTCCTCAACAAACCAAGCATTTCCGTTTGCAAAAGGGTTTTGCACTGCTAATTCACCTTTTCCTGTAGGAACAACTAAATATTTTACATTTAATAAATTTAAAACCGCATTACTTTTTGTAATGTTTAAAGTCGAATCTATAGAAGCACCAATTTCATTTAAGTTATTTTCTACACTATAGGTAAACAATTCATCCATTCTTCTTGGTCGAACTGCACTGTAACCACCAACAGATTTATGGAAATAAGAAATTTTTGCTTGTAAACGCCCTTGAATATCGTAAACTCTATAGTTGGAAGTATCCTTTAAAATTTGCTTATCTACATCATTTGCCATAAATGGAACATCTATCTCTCTTGCATCTTTAAAATCTTTTGCACTAACGTAATTTTTATCTACAAAAAATAAATCGGCAACCATGAAAACACCAACTATTATTATAGCAGTAGTTGTTGCTATTTTATTTTTAATATATAACCATAATGCAAAGGCTGCAATTGCAATAAAAAATCCTGAACGTAATAAATCTGTTATATATAAACTTTTCCTATCTTCTTTTAAAGCATTTATAAAGCCCGTTCCAAATGCATTATCTTGACTTTCGCTAAACATTTGAAATAATTGTCCGTCTACTGGTCCAGAAAAATTGAACAATCCTTTGCATAAAAATAACAATACAATAAGTCCTAAACTTGTAGCAGCAGCTTTAATTAAATTTGGCAATTGTTTTTCTTTATCCGTAGTAAAAAACGAATGTAAACCCATCATTGCAAGAACAGGGAAACATAATTCCAAGACAACTTGTATAGAAGAAACTGCTCTAAATTTATCATACATTGGTACAAAATCAATAAAGAAACGAGTTAAAACCTCAAAGTTTTTTCCCCAAGATAAAAACAACGAAATAATTGCACTAATAAGAAAAACATATTTAATTTTTCGCTTGTCATGATATATTGCTAAAACTGCCAAGAAAAAAACAATTGCTCCAATATAAGCTGGTGCTGCTACAATTGGTTGGTCTCCCCAATAAGTTCTACCATAATAATTTGTGGTTTGCAAAGCTTCATTTGGAGATGCTCCGTAACCAACCATAAATTCATATAAATTAGATTTTGCTCCTAATTCTTCGCTATTTCCACCTCCAAAAAGACGAGGCGCAATAAGATTAAAACTTTCCGCAACACCATAACTATATTCTGTTATGTAATCATATTTCATTGCAGAATTGGTTTCATTTTTAGAGCCATCTGCATTAAAAGTTAATTCACTTTTACCACGAATACTAAAATCGGTATATTCGGCTGTAGCCAATAAACCTGTAGCGTTTACTCCTATTGAAAGTATAGCGGTAACTAGTAAAACTCCAAAACTTTTAAATAACGTTTTATATTCTTTATTAATAATATAAGTATAACAAAAATAAATACCCATTGTTATTAAAATAATCAATAAGTAATAAGTCATTTGAAAGTGATTCGCCTGTATTTCTAGTGCTGCAGCAATCATCGTTAAAATTCCACCTATTATATATCTTTTTTGGAATACCAATAAAACTCCGGCTATAACCATTGGCATATATGCAATTGCATGTGCTTTTGCATTATGTCCAACACCCAAAATAATAATCAAATAGGTAGATAAACCAAAGGCTACCGCTCCAAAAAATGCTTTTAGTGGGTCTACTTTTAACACCATTAACAATATATAAAAGCCTAAGAAGTATAAGAATAAATAATCTGCTGGGCGAGGTAAAAAACGTAAAACTGTATCTAATTTTTTTACATAATTATGTGGATAATTAGCACCCAGTTGATAAGTAGGCATTCCACCAAACGCACTATTGGTCCAAAATGGCTCCGAATTAGTTTCTTGTCTAAAATCATTTTGTTCTTTTGCCATTCCAACATATTGTACAATATCAGATTGGTAAATTTTATCTCCTTGTAAAACTGGATAAAAGTAAAAAACAGAAACTAAGACAAATCCTAAAATTGCAACAAAATGAGGCAATACCGCTTGGAATTTTTTCATTGAAAACAGTGTAAGTATTAAAAACGCTAAGGTAAATAAAAAAAGGATATTGTTTCCATATCCTTTTTTAAGTAATTTTTATAATTAATCTAACTCCTCATAATCTACATACTCTCCTACTTTCTTTTTTTCTTTAGGGAATTTTTGTTTTGTGGATTTAGTATTATTTTGAGCACTTTGAGCGTTTTGTTGCTGATTAAATTGGTCTTGCATTTTTTCTTGCATCTTACTCATTGCTTTTTTTACCAAAATTGGGGCAAAAATACGTGCCAAGAATTTAAACAAATACCAGAACAAAACTATATATGCTAAGGTTCTAAAAAAACCAGTCCATGAGGCCATTTCCATTATTAATATATTTTAAAATTCAAATTTATACATATCAGTCGATATTTCCTTATTATTGTTTCTTAAAATTATTATAAAAATGTATTTTTGGAAGATAAATCATTTAAGTATGCAGTATTCAAAATTAGTATTCGCTTTATTTCTATTTACATTCCAAAATCAGTATGCTCAATTTACAGATGAAATAAACTCAAATCGTCCTGGTAAATCCATGATGGCATTTGCCGTAGGTAAAAAAATAATTCAAGCAGAAACAGGAATTAATTATGTTACCGAAAAACATGATATTCAAGATTACAAAACAAGTGGTTTTATTGGAGAACTTACTGGTCGTTATGGAGTTTGGAAAGAGGAGTTAGAAGTTATTGCAGAAATTCAATACCAAAATGATAAATATAGCTCCAACACAATAAACACAGGTAGAAGCGGCTTTAAACAATTAACACTTGGAGCTAAATACTTAATATACGATCCTTTTAAAAACTACGAAGAAAAAGTAGACTTATACAGCTGGAAAGCAAATCATAGAATAAAATGGAGACAATTTATTCCTGTTTTTGCAGCTTATGCAGGTGCAAATTTTAGTGTCGGAAACACACCTTTCAACTATGCACCTTCTACAATTGAAGAAGCGCCTTTTAGCCCAAAAGTAACTTTAATAGCTCAAAATCACTTTGGCGGAAGATGGGTTTTAGTTACAAATATTACTTATGATAAATTTACTTCAGACTTTAAAAGTTTAAATTATGTACTTACTTTAACTAGAGGTATAAATGCAAACTGGTCTGCATTCATAGAAAACCAAGGTTATAATAGCGATTATTATTCAGATGGTGTTTTTAGAGCTGGTGCTGCATATTTAATTGGTAAAGACATGCAAGTAGATGCTTCATTTGGTAAAAGTTTTAAAAACACTCCAAGCATATTAACCGCTGGAATTGGTTTCTCTTGGAGGTTTTCTGCTACGTATGAAGAAATAAAAATGGACAAAAACAAAGGAAGCAAAATGGACCAGAAGATGAAGAAAAAAGGAGAAAAAGAAGCTAAAAAAAGAAAAGACGCAGTAGAATAAGATGATTACAATTAAAGAAGCTAAAACTAAAAAAGAATTAAAAGAATACATTTTGTTTTCTTTTAATTTATATAAAGATAATCCATACTGGGTTCCACCAATAATTGCTGACGAATTAGAAACGTTTGACAAAGACAAGAATCCAGCATTCAATACTGCTGAAGTTCATTTTTATTTAGCCTACAAAGACAATAAAATAGTTGGAAAACTAGCTGCTATAATTAATTGGGACGAAATAAATATTCTTAAAAAGAGTAAAGTGCGTTTTGGTTGGTTTGATGTTATAGATGACATTGAAGTTACTAAAGCTTTATTAGAGAAAGTTTATGAATTAGGAAGGAAACACCATCTTGAAATGGTTGAAGGTCCAATAGGTTTTTCAAATTTAGACAAAGTTGGTGTTTTAACCGAAGGCTTTGATCAAATTGGCAACATGGTAACATGGTATAACTTACCATATTATAAAGAACATTTAGAAAAACTTGGTCTGACCAAAGAAAAAGAATATATAGAAAGTGTATTTCCGTTTTCAAACATAAATCCAGACACTTTCCAAAAAGCAAGTGGTTTAATTAAACAACGCTATCAGTTAAAATCTTTAAGTTTTACAAAAACTAAAGATGTAATGCCGTATGTGGATAAAATGTTTGATTTATTTAATGATACTTATTCCGTTTTACAGTCATTTGTACCAATAAACAACATTCAAAAAGAATACTTCAAAAAGAAATATATAAGTTTCATAAATCCAGAATTTATCAAATTTGTTTTAGATAAAGACGATAATATGGTGGCTTTTGCGATTATGATGCCTGGATTTGCACATGCACTCCAAAAAGCAAAAGGAAAATTATTTCCATTTGGATTATATCATTTGTTAAATGCTAGAAAAAATTCTAAGGAAGCTCTTTTTTATTTAATTGGTGTAGCTCCAGAATACCAAAGCAAAGGCGTAACTGCATTAATTTTTGAAGAATGCTACATAACTTGTAAAGCAAAAAGAATTGAAATGTGTATTAGAACTCCAGAATTAGAAGAAAATATTGCTGTTCAAAAATTATGGAAAAATTTTAATCCAACAATTAATAAAAGAAGACGAACTTATAGTAAATTATTATAATAATATTGTAACAAGGATAAACAAAACAACAATACAGAAGTAAAGTAATGTTATTATAATTTCTAATTTATTTTCTTTTATCATTTTCTTCATGGTTTTAATAGATTAGAAAAACAAACTTAACATTAAATGTATAAATTTTACTTACAAACTTTCTGAAACACCATTATAACTTTCTGAAATGAGGTTATTTATTTTTAAAACAAAAAAAACCTTCTTTAAAAAGAAGGTTTTTTTTGTTTATATAAGTTTGTACTTTTAAGAAACGTCTAAATCTACAGTAGTTTCAGCAGCTATTTTCTTATAAGTCCCATTTACTAATTTCTCTCTAATAGCTTCAAAAGCGACTAACGTTTCATCAATATCAGATAAAGTATGAGAAGCTGTAGGAATTACACGTAATAAAATCATTCCTTTTGGAATAACTGGATAAATAACAATCGATAAGAAAATTCCATAATTCTCTCTCAAGTCATTTACCATTACCATTGCTTCAGGCACACTTCCTTCAAGATACACTGGAGTAACACAAGTATTTGTATCCCCAATATTGAACCCTTTAGTTCTTAAACCATTTTGTAAAGCATTTACGTTTTCCCAAAGTTTATCTTTCAATTCAGGATGATTACGCAATAATTCTAAACGCTTCAACGAACCTACAGTTTGAATCATAGGCAAAGCCTTTGCAAACATTTGAGAACGTAAATTATATTTTAAATAGTCAATAATATCTTGATCTGCAGCTACAAACGCGCCAATGTTTGCCATTGATTTTGCAAAAGTAGAAAAGTAAACATCAATTCCATCTTGACAACCTTGCTCCTCACCTGCTCCAGCACCTGTTTTACCAAGAGTACCAAAACCATGTGCATCATCAACTAATAAACGGAAATTGTACTTTTCTTTCATAGCAACAATTTCTTTCAATTTACCTTGTTGCCCACGCATTCCAAAAACACCTTCCGTAATAAAAAGAATTCCTCCTCCAGTTTCTGTAGCTAATTTTGTCGCACGTTGCAGGTTCTTCTCCATGCTTTCAATATCGTTGTGCTTATAAGTAAAACGTTTTCCGCTATGTAAACGAACTCCATCAATAATACAAGCATGACCATCTACATCATATACAATAACATCATTTCTAGTAACCAAAGCATCAATAATAGAAACCATTCCTTGGTAACCAAAATTCAATAAATAAGCCGATTCTTTCATTACAAAAGCAGCTAATTCATTTTCTAATTGCTCATGATATTTAGTGTGACCACTCATCATACGAGCTCCCATTGGGGCAGCTGCACCAAATTCAATTGCTGCATCAGTATCTGCTTTTCTCACCTCTGGGTGGTTTGCTAATCCTAAATAGTCATTCAAACTCCAATTCAAAACGTCTTTTCCTTGAAATTTCATTCTTGGACCAAGCTCACCTTCTAGTTTTGGGAAAACAAAATATCCTTCTGCTTGTGAAGCCCATTTACCTAAAGGGCCTTTATTTTGTTGAATTCTTTCAAATAAATCTTTTACCATAATATAAAATATGTTTTAAAAAACAGGGCAAAAATAAGAATAAAAAAGCATTTTTAATAATTTTTTTTTACATACTATTATTACTACAAAAACCCTAAAAAAAATAATTATTAAAATAAACCAAAATTAAAGTTGCAGGTATAAAACTTTGTATTAAATTTGCACCAGAACGACACAGAAATGTGGTTACACGTTCTACACGAAAGTCGACCGCTCCAGGTCGGCTTTTGTACTTTTACATCATTTCTGTTTTTAAATAAAACTTCGTACTTTTGATTTTCATTCTAAGAAAATAAAAATGCAACTCGTTTTCGCTTCCAACAACAAAAATAAAATACAGGAAATTCAGCAATTACTTCCTAGTTCAATTAAAATTTTAAGTCTTGAAGATATTGGTTGTACCGAAGAAATTCCAGAAACCGCAGATACTATTGAAGGCAATGCAATTTTAAAAGCTAATTATGTTACTGAAAAATTTGGATATGATTGTTTTGCAGATGATACCGGCTTAGAAGTGGAAGCACTAAATGGCGCTCCAGGTGTATATTCTGCACGTTATGCAGGCGAACAGAAAAACTCAGAAGACAATATGGATAAAGTTTTATCTGAATTAAATTCTATAGAGTTTAGAAAAGCACATTTTAAAACTGTCATTGCTTTAAACTTAAACAAAAAACAACATTTATTTACCGGAATTATCAAAGGAGAAATTATTAGAACTAAAAAGGGAGACCAAGGTTTTGGTTACGATCCTATATTTCAACCAAACAATTACAATTGCACTTTTGCAGAAATTTCTATGGAAGAAAAATCAGAAATTAGTCATAGAGGAATTGCCACTCGAAAATTAATTGAATTTTTATCTAAATAGTTATTCTTTATAAGGAGAAGGCAAATACCATTTATTTTTAACAGCTAAAAGTCTAAACACAATCATAAATAAAGAGGTTACTACATATAATATATCAGTGTTTAATTGAATTTCATTTAACACAAAAAACAACACACCTCCAGTTATACTGACTGTTGCGTATATTTCTTTTCTGAAAATTATTGGTATTTCATTACATAGAATATCTCTAATAACTCCACCAAAACTAGCGGTCATAGTACCAAGCGCTATACATATAATAGGATGTAAACCTACAGCTAAACCTTTTTCAATTCCAATAATTGTAAATATACCTAATCCAATAGTATCAAATAAAAATAATGAAATTCTTAATTTCTCTAATTTAGCCCTCAAAATAATTGTTGCAAAAAAACCAATAACAATAATATACACATAAGTCAAATCTTCCATCCACCCTACTGGAGTTCTACCTATCATTACATCACGTAAAGTTCCCCCTCCTAAGGCAGTAACAAAAGCTATTATAAAAACACCAAAAGAGTCTAACTTTTTATGCCAACCTGTTAATGCTCCGGAAATTGCGAATACTAAAGTTCCAATTATGTCTAAAATTTCAAACATTTTTACTATCTATCAATTAAGAAACGCTAAATTAAGGATTAATTTTAATTAAAGATAGATACTCATAGTATCCTTTTACATAGCAAAACGTCTGAAAGTGAACATTTTACAAAAAATTAGGTTATCTAACTAATAATCAGTACTTTTGCACCCAATTTAAAATTACACATGAATAAATTTGAACAATTAGGATTAAACGAATCGCTACTGCTGGCGATTAAGGATCTAGGATTTGAAACTCCGTCAGAAGTACAGGAAAAAGCGATTCCCCTATTATTGGAAAAAGACACAGACATTGTAGCGTTAGCGCAGACCGGAACGGGTAAGACTGCAGCGTTTGGTTTTCCAGTTATCCAGTTAGTTGATGCTGAAAACAGAGACACACAAGCATTAATTTTATCGCCTACAAGAGAGTTATGTCTTCAAATAACTAACGAAATTAAGTTATACTCAAAATACGTAAAAGGACTAAATGTAGTTGCTGTTTACGGTGGAGCAAGTATTACTGATCAAGCAAAAGACATACGTAGAGGAGCACAAATTATTGTAGCTACACCTGGAAGAATGCAGGATATGATTAACCGTGGGATGGTTAACATAAAAAACATCAATTATTGCATACTTGATGAAGCAGATGAAATGTTAAACATGGGATTCTATGAAGACATTACAGCTATTTTATCAGACACTCCAAAAGAGAAAAACACATGGTTGTTTTCTGCTACAATGCCACAAGAAGTTGCAAGAATAGCAAAAGAATTTATGAGAGACCCACAGGAAATTACTGTTGGACACAAAAATTCTGGAAACGAGAACGTATCGCATGAGTTTTATATTGTAAGTGCTCGTGATAGATATCCAGCTCTTAAAAGATTAGCAGATGCTAATCCAGATATTTTCTCAGTTATTTTTTGTAGAACAAAACGTGATACACAAGCTGTTGCTGAAAAATTAATTGAAGATGGTTATAATGCAGCTGCATTGCACGGAGATTTATCTCAAGCGCAACGTGATGGTGTTATGAAATCTTTTAGAGGAAGACAAATTCAAATGCTTGTAGCTACTGATGTTGCTGCTCGTGGAATTGATGTTGATGACATTACACACGTAATAAACTATCAATTACCTGATGAAGTTGAAATTTATACACACCGTTCTGGTAGAACTGGTCGAGCTGGAAAATCTGGAACTTCTTTAGTAATTATTACTAAAAGTGAATTACGTAAAATTTCTACTATTGAGCGTATCATTAAAATGAAATTTGAAGAAAAACCAATTCCTTCTGGAGAAGAAATTTGCCAAATTCAATTATTTCACTTAGCTAATAGAATTAAAGATGTCGAAATCGATCATGAGATTGACAAATATTTACCAGCTATTGAAGAAGTTTTACAAGATCTTCCAAAAGACGAACTAATCAAAAGAATGGTTTCTGTTGAATTCAACAGATTTATTGCATATTATAAAAAGTCTAGAGATATATCATCTCAAGGAACAAACGAACGTCGTGAACCAGGAGTTATTCCTTCTGACGGAGCTGTACGTTTCTTTATAAACATTGGATCAAGAGATAATTTTGATTGGATGACTTTAAAAGATTATTTAAGAGATACTCTTGAATTAGACCGTGACGCATTGTTTAAAGTAGATGTAAAAGAAGGATTTTCTTTCTTTAATACAGATGCGGAACATGCAACTAAAGTTATGGAAACATTAAATGCTGCCAACATAGATGGTAGAAAAATTAATGTTGAAATTTCTAATAACGACGGTGGTGGAAACAGCAGCAGAAGAGACCATGGTGGAAGAAGTAGCGGTGGAAGAAGCGGCGGAGGTCGTGAAAGAAGCGGTGGCGGATTTAGAAGCAGCGGCGGACGTAACGAAAGAAGTGGCGGAGGTCGTGAAAGAAGCGGTGGAAGTCGTGAAAGAAGCGACAGAGATGGTGGCGGTGATAGCCGTGGATTTAGAGAAAGAAGACCAAGCGCAAGCGGTGATGGTGGAAACAGCAGAAGAAGAGACGATAGTTCTTCAAGCAGCGAAAGACCAGCAAGAAGAAGTTCTTCTTCTTCAAGCGAATCAAATGGTGGATTCTTTGATAAAGCTAAAAGATCTAGAAGAAGCTAAACGTTAATTCGTTAATTTTCTGATAAATATTTAATAAACTATAAAATATCTCTAATTGATTTGTATTTTTGAATCAATAATTACAACATGAGATATTTTATAGTTTTTTTTATTTGCATACTTTCTGTCCAACTTCAAGGACAAAATGATACTATTGTTACAAAACTACAAGGCGTTGTATACCATAGCGAAACAAGATTACCTGTAGAAAATGTTCACGTTATAAACACTACAAAAGTAAATGGAACTACTACTGATGGTAATGGAGGATTTATAATTAATGCCAAAGTAAACGACACTTTATTGTTTTCTTATCTTGGTTTTGAAACCATTAAAATAAAGGTTTCAAACGACTGGATAAAAAATAAAACTTCAAAAATTTACATTACCGAGAAAGCATACGCATTAGAAGAAGTTGTTGTTTCTCAATACAATCTTACTGGTTATATAAAAGTAGATACCGAATTAATTTACGTTAACGAGAATAATTTTCGCTATAGTATTTCTGGTCTAAATGCGGGTTATGAAGGTGGAGATAAGTCACCAAATGCCGTTTCTAGAGCTTTAGGTGCAATTTTTAATCCTGCCGATTTTTTGTATAGTGCTTTTGGTAAAAGGCCAAGAGAAATGAAAAAGTTAAAAGAAATGAAGAAAGACGATACTATTCGTAATCTTCTAGCTTCTAAATACGATAGAGAAACTCTTGCTGCTTTATTAGAAATAAATAAAGACGATATTCCACTAATTCTTCAAAACTGTAATTACTCTGAATATTTTATAAAAACTGCAAACGATCTTCAAATTATGGATGCAATAAGCGCTTGCTACGAAGAATATAAAATATTGAAAAAGAATAAGTAGAGTGCTCACATTAATTTTAAACTAAACAGAATGAAAAAAACAGCTTTATATATATTATTTACAATAATTACTTTTAGCTGTAAAAATAATCCTGTTGATTTTAATGATCCAATTCCTAAACACGATAGTTTAAAAATAGCATCTAAGTTCACAAATGACGACCGTGTAATTAATATTTGGACTCCAGCAACTTACGAACAATCAACTGATAGTTTACCTGTTTTGTATATGCCTGATGGCGGAACTAAAGAAGATTTTCCACACATTGCAAATACGCTTGCAAAATTGATTGCTGAAAATAAAATTCCAGCTTGTATATTGGTTGGTATTGAAAATACCGAACGAAGAAGAGATTTAACCAGCCCAACAAAAATTGCGTATGACTTGGAATATATTCCTAATGCAGGTGGAGCTGATAATTTTAGAAAATTTATTAAAAATGAATTGTTTCCTGCAATAAATGAAAAATATAGAACAACCAATAAAAAGTTTATTATTGGCGAATCTCTTGCAGGTTTATTTGCAGTGGAAACATTTTTAGTAGACCACGAAATGTTTGACAATTATATTGCAATTGATCCATCTGTATGGTTTAATGAACAGTATTTAGTAAAGAATTTTGAAAGTTTAGTAAAAGATAAAAACTATAAAGGCAAAAAGATTTGGTTTGCCGGTTCAGATGCGGAAGATATTTCTAAATACACTAAAGAATTAGACCAAAAATTCAATAATTATAAAGACAACTTCACATGGAAGTATTCAGATGAACCAAAAGAACAACACAATACTATTTTTAGAGCTACAAAAGAAAAAGCGTTGATTTGGAGTTTAGGAGTGAAATAATCAAGTTGATTTTATTTTAAAAAAGTAATTCTTAAAGTTCTAAAATGCTAATTTTAATTTTTATATTAATATTTTTTTTCATCTTATGTATTGGGATAATATATCTATCCTATTATATTCCTAAAAAAATAGGTTATCCAAAAATTGGAAAAATTTTATCGTCATTATTAATAATTTTTGTTACTTATTTAACAATAATTATATTTTTTGAAGAAGAACTTTTTACAAAAAATGATGCAAAAAAAGAAATAGCAGCATTAAATTTTAATTTAAATGATGACTTTACATTGATTCAAAATAAATCAATGGCTGGGTTTGGTGAATATTTACATTTTTTCAAACTTTCTATTACACCAGAAGATAAACTACGCTTAATTAAAGAGATCCAAAACTCAACAAATTATAATAATTCAAATGTTGAAAATTTTACAGAAAATAGAGATGATTATTATTTTGGACCTAAAAGAATTAAAAATTATGAAACTGAAGAATACTATATAAGAGAGTATTTTAAACCAAATGGCAAAAACTATTCTCCAACTTGGCTAGTCTTAAAAATTGAAAAAAGAGGTAATCTAATTATTTATGAAGACATTGATAATTAAAAACGATTACCTCTCATAAAACTTACTTTCTACAAAAGCGGCGTCTTTAATTGTTTTACGTGTCCAATCTAAACGTTTTTCAAGAATTTCTTCTTCCGTTAATTGCCAGTCTATTTTAGAATTTCGAAGTCGGTTTGTAATGTCTTGAATAATAATAGCTGCAGAAACCGATATGTTTAAACTTTCGGTAAAACCAACCATTGGAATTTTTAAATAACCGTCGGCATTATTCATTATTTCTTCTGAAAGTCCGTTTATTTCGGTTCCAAAAAACAGAGCCGATGGTTTTGTAATATCAAATTCGTGAATTAAACACGATTCGTTATGTGGTGTTGTAGCAATAATTTGATAGCCTTGCGCACGTAAATTATTTACACAAGTTACTGCGTCTTCATGTTCTTTAATATCGACCCATTTTTGAGCGCCCATGGCAATTTGCTTGTCAATAGATTTGCCATATTTTTGCTCAATAACATTTAGTTCTTGAATCCCAAAAACCTCACAACTGCGCATTACAGCACTTGTATTGTGCATTTGATAAACATCTTCCATTGCAATGGTAAAATGCTTGGTTCTGTTCTTTAAAACGTCTAAAAAGCGTTGTTTACGGTTTTCCGAAATAAATCCTTCTAAATATTCTAATAAAGCTTCGTCTTTCATAGGTTTCAAAAGTATAAAACCTTTTTGAAGTTAAAAACTATAGGTTACTTTTATTTTAGCAAAAAACGGTGTTCCTGGTGTAAAATGAATTTCTTCTACACTTAGCGTTTCATTTTGTAATTGCGATTCAGTTAAAAATTGTGTTTCATTCCATTCTGTATTGAAAAGATTGTTAACCACTACTCCAACCTGAAAATCTTTACTCAATTGGTAATTCAATGATAAATCAGAAACCAAATAACCTTTTGCAATTACCGAATTATCTTCATTTGCAGCACGGTCTCCCATGAAACGGTAATTTAAATTACCAGAAAAGCGTTTGAAATTTTTAAAACTAATTCCACCTGTTGAAGTAAATTCTGGCGCTAAAGGAATATAATCTTGTCCGTTTGGCTCATCTACACTTCTTGCAAAAGCATAATTAGCATCAAAATCTAAAAACAAATACTCATTAAGTTGATAACGTGCTCCTAAATCGACACCTAAACGTCTTGATTTTCCTGAAGGCTCAACAATTCCTGCGTCTCCAACATAAACAAACTCTTGATCTGAAAACAAGGTCCAAAGCGCAGCGTTTACAATTAAGTTTTGGTTTGGTTTCCAAGTTGTTCCTAAATCGGCTCCAAAAACAGTTGGTAAAATTTCTTTATCTTCTTGCAAAACAACTCTTGTGTCGTTTGAATGAAACCCGAAACCAGATTTCAAGAAATAGACTACTTTATCACTTTGAAGATAACTAAAATTCAATTTTGGCAACACTTTAAATTTAGAGTTTGAAAGCGTTTTATAGTTTGCATCTAATTTATCTTGGTAATTGAATTTAAAGTAATCCATTCGTAAAGAAGGATTTATAGTTAACTTATTGAATTGAAATTCAACATTTGTATAACCTGAAAAGTTAGATTCATCAATATCGCCAAGTTGCATGTAATTTAGAACCGTATTTCTGTTTAAAGTGTGCGAAAGTTCAGTGTCTTTAGTTGCATTTACTTTTAAACCAATTCCTGTTTGCCATTTTAATTTAAACGAATCGTAATTTCTTTTAGTAGTATATTCTGAGTTAAAACCATATAAGGTTCTGTTTTCAAATTGCTTAATTTGGTCACCGTTTATTGGGTCATTTAAGAAAAAAGTGAAGTTTGAAAATAACGCAAAATCGTATTTAGAGAAATATACATTTGTTTTCAAATAACTGTTTTCGTCAATAATTTTATCAATTGCCACAGCAAGATTTGATCTAGACGTAAATCCGCCTTCGGTATCATCTACAGCCCCAAAACGAGAAATGGTTCCGTTATCTACTAATCTATTTGGAATTTGCCCAGAAGCATCCCATTTACTTGTAAAATGAGAACCAATAAAGCTCAACTTTGTTTGGTTTTCTAAAATAGTTGAATATTTACCAAAAAGATTAAATCTATTAAAGTTTTGAGTGGAATCAAAAGGGCCATCCGTTTCTATATATTCTGTTGCGATGTAAGCATTTGACTTTGTTTTATTTCCTAATAAATCAAAAAGCCCAACTGTACGTACTGTATTAAATTGGCCAACCTCAACACTTATTTTACTTTCTTCTAACTTGTCTTTTGTTTTAAAATCGACATAACCTGCAGTCGCAAAATTACCTTTTGCAGCATTGTACGGTCCTTTTCCAAAATCGATATTATTTACGGTTTCAGGAATAACAAAATGTAAATCGGCATAACCTTGTCCATGCGCATGAGAAACCATATTTACAGGAATTCCATCGGCAGTTATAGCAACGTCAGTTCCGTGATCAATATCAAAACCTCTTAAAAATAGTTGCTCTGCTTTTCCTCCACCAGCATGTTGACCAATAAACAAACCTGGCACTTTTCTAAGAATCTCTTGAGAAGAGTTTACCGGATTTGTATTTAAATCCAATTTCATTAAAGTAGAGTTTATATTCAAATTAGGAGAAATAGTTACTTCAGAAAGTTTAAATACTTCTTCTTCTAAGATGATTTTTACTTTTTCATTCAATTGTTCCACCTTAAAATTAATTGACTTGTAGCCTATTTTTGAAATTTTAAAAATCTCATATAAAGTAACTTTAGTAAGTGTAAAATTTCCAAACTCATTTGTATGTGTATGCACATCGCTATTTTCATTATAGATATAAACATCAGCTATTGTGTTACCAAAAACATCCTCTACTTTCCCATTTAAATTTTGGGCATACGAAGTCAGAGACAGTAATAAAACCATCAGAAAATAATAAAGTTTCATTGGATTATAGTCTTTTAATTGAAGTTTCTAAGTTAGGACCTAATTCATAAATACTCGCTAATAAGTCCGCTTTATTTGAATTTTCTTGTGTTAATTTATGATTAGCTTTTAATATTGTTTCATTGTGAAAAACAATTAACGGTTCGTGCGATTTTCCAATAGTATGCTTTTCAATTATATCTAAAGCTTTGTCGAAATCGCCATTATTATAATATGCCCAAGCCAATAAATCATACGATTCTGGTGTTGGTCTATTTTCTATTTCTTTTTTTGCAATTTCAATAGCTTTATTTACCTCGCCAGCCGTTTCAGAATATAATAAAGCGTTGTATTTGTTATACATATCGCCATAATTGTTTTTTTCTAATGATGTAGAATATTCATTAATAGCGTTTCTTTTTTCTGATAAATTTCCAGAGAAATCATAAATATCTGCTTTGAATAGGTATATATCCGGTACAGAATGTTGTGTAGAAATATAATTCACAATCTCTAATGCTTCTTGTGGATTTCTTTCGTGAGAGAAAACAATCCATGCAATTCCTTTTAAAGCATACATATTATTAGAATCTATTTCTAATGTTTTTAAGTAGAAATTATAAGAATCGTCAATTCTTCCGGCGTGACCATAATAATCTGCAATGTTAGAATATACCCATAATTTTAAGTTGTCATTTTTTGAATTTTCTGCAATTTTTTTTGCAGCCTCCATAAGTTGAATGGACTTATTCAAATCCCCTATATGATCATTCCATTTTGCTAAACGAATTAAATAATCGAAGTCATTAAAATCTAAGAAAGAGGTTAACTTATCTTTAGCTTCTACATAGTTTCCTAATTCCATTTGCACATCAAAAAGCATTTTGTTTGTAGCCATTTTATTTTCACCTAATACAAATGCTTTTGTTAAATGAACCAACGCTTCTTTAAAACGATGTTGAGAAATATAATTTTTTGCTATTGCTCTATGAATTCCTGCTTTTTCTTCTTTTACTCTATTATTACAATCTAACAATAGTTTTTCTGCATGGTATAAATTTTGAATATTACCAGTTATCTCAAACAACTGAGAGTATAAACCTGAAAGCGAAATTAAATAAGTGTACTGATTAGGAGCTGCATTATATTTTTTTTGCCAAAAATCAACGTCTTTTTTAATGCCATCCAGTTTTTTATTTTCCTTCATTAAAAGGTAAGATTGATAATCTTCTTTCTTGGTTATTTGATTTTCAGTATTTGATTTACATGATAATACAAGAAAGAAAATCAACAATACTAAAACAGACTTAATTATATATGTTTTCATGATAATGGCGTATTTTGTTCGTATATATTTTTTAATAAAGAGCATCAAAATAGATGCTCTTTATCTAGGTTAAGCAGCAAATTTATTTCTTACCAAGGAGATGCCAAGTATGGGAATGTAGTATTAAATGACTTGTCATTTGAGCTAACATTATCAGATGTTAATCCTGGATTTGAAGTACCACTTGGACCTCCAAAAATTAAAAGTAATTCTACATCAATTACATCATCGGCTAAAGCTCTTCCCGTTAGCACATTAGTACCGTCAAAAAATGTAGTAGTTCCAGTTGTAGAAACATTTAAGACATCTGTAGCTAATACAGTAGTAAATGTAGCAGCATCATGTCCTAGTGCATTTGTAGTATATCCTGGATTTAATGCTAATAATTTAGACTGAAAAGCAGATTGAAAACTAGCTCCCATTGTTGAAGGAGAAGTAGTGTTGAAAGCATCCTTATTACTTGAGCTTACAAATACCGTGTTAATTGCAGGTCTACCCATTTGATCTTGTTGTGAATAAGTACCACTAAAATCTATTAGATTATCATTATTGTTTCCATTCATAACATTATTGTTAGAATCGTCATCACTACATCCTACTGCAAATAATGCAATAACTAATGATGCAAATAAGTTTTTATATTGAGTTGATTTCATAATATTTCTTTTTAAAAATTAAATTATTTTCTTTTTGTTTCTACCCATGTATTCAATGTTCCTGAACCACCTAACATAGATTTTGGTAATTCAACTACAATTGACATTACATTCGTTCCTGCAAAAGTGTCTGCTCCTGGGTTATTAAAACTTGACGCATTTCCCGCAATAATTTCAGAGTATTGACCAAAATCAAAGAAAAACGGGTCGTCTCTTGGTCCTGAAAATAGTTTCACTCCTCCTGTCGAATACATAAATGGAGATTGTCCATAACCTGTAATTGCAACATTTCCTAATGGAGCATCTACGTTAACAGTAGATGAAAGTTCACTAGCACTAGGAGAGAATGGTCCAAAGAAATACATTCTGCCATTTCTTGGTATAGCTTGTATAATTAAATCTTCAACATTGTCTCCGTTATTATCAATATTGAATTCAACCATAACATTCTCGTCAAATACAGCATCTTCTGTTGCAGTTGGAGAAAGTAAACCTTTTACATTTGCAACAAAAACTAAACTATTAGTATTTGAAGCTTGAAAAGAATAGAAATCTGTAATATCAGAAGTTCCACCTTGAACTGCTGGAGCATCAATATGATCTGCAGCGACTAAAACTAGACCTAACGCTCCGAAGAATGATAACCCTAAAAGTAATTTTGATTTTTTCATTTTGTTAGTTTTTAAATGATTTATAACTACAGTTACGAGAAGAATTCCTTTTTGGTTTTAAAAAAGTGAAAAAAAGTTTTTTTTTATTTATTTAGTTCTAACTTTACCATCCTATGGAACAAGAAATATTAGTAAAAGAATTACTTAAGAAAGACAATAGTTCTTTCACCCTATTATATGACAACTATTCAAAAAGTTTGTATGGGGTTATTTATAACCTTATAAAAAATAAGGAAGAAGCGGAAGATGTATTACAAGAAGTATTCGTCAAAATTTGGAATAATATTGATTCTTATAATGAATCTAAAGGTCGTTTATATACGTGGATGCTAAATATAGCACGTAACACAACTATTGATAAACTACGGTCTAAAGGATATAATAACAGTCAAAAAAACCTTTCAGCAGATAATTTCGTATATATGTTAGAAGACAATTCAAAAACAATGAATAGAATTGATGCCATTGGTATTAAAAGGTTTATTGATAAATTGAAACCAAAGTGTATTCAAATTATTGAATTGTTGTTTTTCCAAGGTTACACCCAACAAGAAACTTCTGAGGAGTTAGAAATTCCTTTGGGAACTGTGAAGACGAACAATAGAAATTGTATGAATGAATTAAGACTAATGATCAATGAATAGTAGAGAATACATAGAAACTGGAATTCTGGAACTGTTTGTTTTTGGTAAACTTACCGAAACAGAAAATAAAGAAGTTCTTGAAATGACAAAAAAGCATCCTGAAATTCAGGCTGAAATTAGTGCTATTGAAAGTGCAGTTATGAATCTTTCACAAAGTGTTGCGCCACATTTGTCTGCAACAAATTATGAAAAAATTAGAATGCAGCTTTTAGAAAAGAATAAAGTTATTCAATTACAACCTCGTAAAAACTATTCGCAATATATGGGCTGGGCAGCTGCGGCTGTTTTTGTACTTGGATTTGGAGTACAATTTTACAAACTGAATCAATCTAATGAATTCATTAATAGACTATCAACTGATAAATCAATAATGCAAGAATCTATTGTTGATTTAGAATTGAAGAAACAAGATGCTGAAAACATACTTGCAATTGTAAGAGATAATAATAATATTCAAGTAGCGCTTGGTGGTCAAGAAGTAGCGCCAAATGCATTTGCAAAAGCATATTACAATAAAGAAACCAAAGAAGTTTATATTGATGCTTCTGGCTTACCAACTCCTCCTGATGGAAAGGTATACCAAGTTTGGGGATTAAAGCTAGATCCTTTAACGCCTAAAAGTATAGGTTTACTTAATAACTTCACTGCAAGTAACTCAAAAGTATTTAAAGTAGATAAAGCGGAAGACGCTGAAGCTTTCGGAATTACTCTAGAACCAGCAGGTGGAAGTATTTCTCCAACTTTAGAACAACTTTATACATTAGGAAAAGTTTAAAATATCTAAACATATTTTTAAAAAAAACCGCTTTATAAGCGGTTTTTTTTATTTTGTAATAGTTATTCATAATATTCAAGTTTAATCACATACAATAAATTGAATTGATAAAAGAACATGAATTGAAGTAAGCTTAGTTCCTTCATTTGAATAATTAAATACGCCTATAATTTTACTTTTTAAGATTCAATACTTCTAGTAATATCGTTGACCGAAATGAATAAATACAAAAAAGCCCCATTGAATAAATCAATAGGACTTTTCAAATATAAACAACTAACAATTATTATTCAACATCATACTTAACTTCTTTTCCAGAAATTGGTTTTAATCTATTCGGGCCAATAGGAAAACGAACACCCACGTGTTTAGAATCTACACTTCCATCTTCATTTAAAGTGTCTTTTCTATTTGCAACTACATTCCATGAAAAAGAAACATTAGACGTTCCATTTTGTAATTCCTTAACTAAAAATCCTTTTGCTGTTTTTTCTGTTACATAAACACCCTTACAGTCACCTTCTAATTGAATAAACACTTTCATTGGATGCTCTTCACTCACAAAAATATTTTTTGACAAAACAGAATCTAATTTAATATATGCTTTTCCATTTATAAGTTTCCCAGTTCCAAAATCTTCAAATAAAATTTCGGGAGTTTCTGTAGCATGAAGAATCCTGTTGTTTCCTTCATTATCTTTTACCATTGTTGAAACACTTCCACCACCTAAAACTTTATAAGAAGTATTATTATTTCGAGCACCAACAAAAACATAGTCTGAAGTTGAAGTATTAGCATCAAAATATCCACCATAAGTGACATCTCTTCTTGCTCCTGCACCAGTAAAGTAATCAAAATCTTTACCTGCTATTCTAGCTTGTGGACCATTACTAGTAGTTAAATTATCATCTTGATCGTATTCAAAATACGATGAAAAATAATCGTTATTACCAGTCTTTCCAACTCCTCTTACATGTAATCCAGTTGTTCCTTGTCCTGAAAGGCCTACTGATTCTCCTGGAAGCTCCGTAAACGTTGTTCTACCTGCAACACCCAAAACCCCCATTACAGTATTTGTTGAACTTGAAGCCAAATTAGCACTAATACCAATAACACCTCTACCACCGTCAGCGTCTAAATTCCCTCCATCAATAACAAATTGTGTGTTATTTACATTTAAAGCTCTTATAGTTCTCGGTGAATTAGAGCTGTTTGCGAATATGCCTATCTGTGTTCCATTAGGAATTACAGTAGTTAAAGTATTAGCTATAGGAGTTGTTGTATTTCCAATAATAACTTCACCTGTGTTTTTTGTAGTCATTCGTAATTGATTATTGGTTTTAATCTGTAGATCTCTACTGTCTGATGTTCCTAAATAATTAGTTCCTGGAGTAGTTCCACCATTACCAATTAATGACCAATTTTGTAAACTCGGAGTACCTCCATTCGATTTTAAAGCAACCCATTCAATTCCTGACCAATAATAAAAACCTGGAGTAACAGCTGTTGCACCTGTTCCATTTGTAGCTGTATTATAAACCAAAACACCAGTAGCAATTGGCGCTGGCCCTACAGGGGCTTGAATAATTGTTGAAGTTAATGCAACGCGAGAAATTAATAATCCTCTCGAATTACTTTCAATTTGTAATTCTACACCATTTTCAATATTAGTCGTACCAATACCAACTTGAGCAAAAAGAGTTATAGAAAATAAAAGGCTAAATAAAACAAGTAATCGCTTTTTCATAAGTTTAATTTTTAGTTATATTTATATTTACGAGAAAGTGTAATCATTGGTTTTAATATTTATGAAAAAGATAGTGGTACTAAGTGGTGCTGGAATAAGTGCCGAAAGTGGAATTAAAACATTTAGAGATGCAGACGGCCTTTGGGAAGGTCATGACATTATGGAAGTGGCTTCACCAATTGGTTTTGCTAAAAACCCGGAATTAGTTTTAGATTTCTATAATAAACGGCGTGCTCAACTTTTAGAAGTACAACCAAACAGCGCTCATAAAATTCTTGTCGAATTGCAAAATGAATTTGAAGTTCACATTATAACACAAAATGTAGACGATTTACACGAACGTGCAGGAAGTACAAATGTTATTCACTTGCATGGCGAATTATTAAAAGTAAAAAGCATTTATAACGAACAAATTATTTATGACTGGAAAAAAGATTTGTTTTTAGGCGATGTTGATAAATTTGGAAATCAACTTCGTCCGCATATTGTTTGGTTTGGCGAAGATGTTCCTGCAATGAAAAAAGCATTAGAAATTGTGGAACAAGCGGATGTTTTATTGGTAATAGGAACTTCTTTACAAGTATATCCAGCTGCTGGGTTAATCAATTATGTAGAACAAAATATTCCGGTTTATTATATTGACCCAAAACCCGCTACGATTTACGACTTACCAAATCCAATTGAAATTATGCCTTTTTCTGCAACTGAAGGAATGAAAATTTTAAGGGAAAAACTTCTGAATTCTAACTTCTAAATTCTAACTTCTGTGTATATTTGCACTTCGTTAAAAAACAACAACACAACAACATGCAACACTTATCCGAATTAAATGCCATTTCGCCAATTGACGGTCGATACAGAAACAAAACTCAAAATTTAGCGCCTTATTTTTCAGAAGAAGCGCTTATAAAATATAGAGTTTTAATTGAAGTAGAATACTTTATTGCGCTTTGCGAAGTTCCATTACCACAACTTTCTGGTGTAGATAAAGTTGTTTTTCCTGCTTTAAGAGCCTTGTATGAGAATTTTTCTACTGAAGATGCACTTTGGATTAAAGAAACAGAAAAAACGACCAATCACGATGTAAAAGCGGTTGAATATTTCATTAAAGAAAAATTTGAAGCTTTAGGATTATCACCATATAAAGAGTTTATCCATTTCGGATTAACTTCTCAAGATATTAACAACACTGCTATTCCACTTTCTACAAAAGAAGCGTTTGAAAACGTGTACATGCCTTCTTTAATTTCGGTTATCCAAAAATTAAAAGAATTAAGCGTAGAATGGAAAGACATTCCTTTATTAGCAAGAACGCACGGACAACCAGCTTCTCCTACTCGACTTGGAAAAGAAATTTTAGTATTTGTAGAGCGTTTAGAAGAGCAAATGCGTTTGTTATTCAATGTGCCATTTGCAGCTAAATTTGGTGGCGCAACAGGAAATTATAACGCACATGTTGTAGCTTACCCTAATAATGATTGGAAAGCGTTTGGTTCTAAATTTGTAGAAGATATTTTAGGTTTACACCATTCATTCCCAACGACACAAATTGAACATTACGATCATTTTGCAGCATTTTTCGATGCTTTAAAACGCATCAACACTATCTTAATTGATTTAGATAGAGATGTTTGGACGTATGTTTCAATGGAATATTTCAAACAAAAAATTAAAGCAGGGGAAATTGGTTCTTCGGCTATGCCACATAAAGTAAACCCAATTGATTTTGAAAACAGTGAAGGAAATTTAGGAATTGCAAATGCTATTTTCGAACACCTTTCTGCAAAATTACCAATTTCTCGTTTACAACGCGATTTAACAGACAGTACGGTTTTACGTAATATTGGAGTTCCTTTTGGACATACTATTATTGCTTTTGAAGCTACACTTAAAGGTTTGAATAAATTATTACTAAACGAAACTAAGTTTGCGGAAGATTTAGAGAAAAACTGGGCAGTTGTTGCCGAAGCTATTCAAACAATTTTAAGACGTGAAGGTTATCCAAACCCTTATGAAGCGCTGAAAGAATTAACTAGAATTAATACTGGTATTACAAAAGAATCTATACAGGCGTTTATTGAAACATTAAATGTTTCAGACGATATTAAAAACGAATTGAAACAAATTACACCAAGTAATTATTTAGGGATATAATTTTCCTGCTAAATTTATTTCAGCATCTTAAAATATCTAAATCCTACTAAGAAATTGGTAGGATTTTTTGTTATTTGATAAATAATTTATTTCTTAAATAGTATATTTGAAACTATTATAAAAATTGCCTGATGTTTAAAAATAAAACCTATAAATTAATATTTTTCTTTTTTCTTATTTGTTATAGTACTTTAAATACTTATTCGCAAAATAACATAGATTCATTAAAATCAATATGGGAGAACTCACAAAAAGCAGATTCAACAAGATTTAATGCTATAAATAAATTTTACGAAAATAATTCGTTTGAACAACCAGATTCTATTTTAAAAATAACTAATTATCATTATAAATTAGCAAAAGAAAGAAACTCCATAATAGAAATGACTTATTCATTAAGTCAAAAATATCGTGCTTACTATAAAAAAGGCGACATAAAAAAGGCAATGCAAACGTTAGAAGAGAATGTTAGCTTAAATAAAAAACTTAATGACAAAAAAGCACTTACTATTATATACTCTAATATGGGTAATATTTATGGGGAACAAGGAAAATATCAAGAAGCAGTAAGATATTTTAACATGACGCTTGCTTATTTTCAGGAAAATAAAATTGAAAAAAGTGAAGGTGCTGTATTAAATAATTTAGGAATTATCTATTTTTATATGGGTAATAATGATTTGGCATTAAAACATTTCAAAAGAGCCTTACTATTATATCAAAAAAACAAATTAGAAGCAAGAGCTGGAACAGTTCAGTTAGCAATTGGTTCAGTGTATTTTAAACAGAAAAAATATAAAGAAGCAATAAATAAGGCAGAAGAAGCAATAAAAATCTTACTTCCTTTTAATGATAGATATTCGTTAGCTGATTGTTATTTTTTATTAGCGCAATCCTACAAAGAATTAAACAACATAGATAAGGCAAAATTTTATTTAGGCAATAGTATTGAAATTGATGATGAGTTTGGAAATAATTCTAGAATTATTGAAAGACAATCTTTTAAAGCTTCTTTAAATTTTGATACAGATATGAATTTAGCAACTAAACAAGCTGAAGAAGTATTAAAATTAGTAAATGAAGATACCGAAAATGAGTTAAAAGTTGGTATTTATAATTTATTATACAAATGCTACAAAAAACAAAACAAAGTTGAATTATCATTAGCAATGCATGAAAAGTATGCAAAGTATAACGATAGTTTAGCCAAGGAAAATTATAATCTGGCTATTATGGAAGAAGCCATTCAAAAAGAATATAAAGAAAAACTACATGTAAATAATTCAGAAAATAGAAAAAAAACATACGGTATTATAGCTTTTTGTACTCTTTTAATTTCTTTTATACTTATTTACTATAGAAAAACTGTTTTAGCCAATCGCAAAAAAAGAAAAGAATTATTAGAAGAAGTAAGCCGATTAAAAACCATTGGAAGTGCAAAAATTGCAGCTAGTTCAAATAAATTTGAATTAAACCGAGATAAGATTGAAAATTTCATTAATCAAAAACTCAATGAAACAGACTGGAATGTTTTAAACATTTTGTTAGATAATGTAGTAATCTCTAACAAAGAAATTGCCGAAAAAGCTTTTATGAGTGTGGACGGAATTGGTTCTAGTTTGAGAAGAATGTATCAATATTTTGAAATTAAGGAATCTAAATACAAAAAGATTTCTTTATTAATGGAAGCAATTAAATATTCTAAATAATTATTTTTTTATACACTTTTATCAGTGAAACAAACACTTTCATCTCTATACGTGAAGTAATATTTGAATAAATTATTGAATTTTGAAAATAATTAAAACAAAAATACTATGAAAAATTTAACCAGAGTTCTTTTCTTAATTACAATTTCATTATTGTCATTAAATTGCTCAAATGACAATGATGATGTGCTAGTCCCAATAGTAACAGCACCGACTGTAACTGACAATTCGTTAACAGATTCTGATGGAAATTCATATCAAACGGTTAAAATAGGTAATCAAATTTGGATGGCTGAAAATTTAAAAACTACAACCTATAATGATGGAACTCCTATTACAGAATTTACTTTTGCAACTTTTGGTAATGATTGGTTTACTCCATCAACACCAAACGAACTATATCAATGGGCAAGCACAAGTGATTTAGGTAATATTTATGATAATGAATTACCATTTGATTTTTATGGTGCATTATACAACCACTATGCTATTCAAAGCGGAAAATTAGCACCAACTGGTTGGCATATACCAAGTGAGGCAGAATTTTTAGAGTTAAAAAACTATTTATCTAATAATGGTTATATTGATGAAGAAGCAAAAGCTTTAAAATCTACTTTTGGATGGCTTTCTAATGGAAATGGTACTGATAATTTCGGCTTTAACATGTTACCTTGTGGATATGCAAACACTCTTGGTGGTGCAACTGCAGCTCAGGTAACTGCTCAATTAGGAAGTACAACTTTAGGAACTTCATTTCCAGGAACTTCTAGTCAAACTAGAATTTCTTTAAGTTTAGGTACTGACGATGATTTATCTTTTGCTCCTAATTCTATTGCGCTTGGAGTTGGAATTAGATGCATAAAAGACTAATTATATTAATATACAGAAATGATAAATCCTACTAAGTAATTGGTAGGATTTTTTTATTTTTGTTTTATATTTACTAAAGTGCGCTCTTGCATTTAAAACAAAGTAAACAATTATGACATCAGCAATAACCAACTTAATTGAAGCCGAAAGAAAGGCAGAAATCTTATTTCAAGAAATTGAAAATAGAAATCTTATAATTGCTGGCAAAACAGAACGGGAATTAAATACTGAAGTTTTTAACTTGGCATTTGAGTTATTTGGAATTAGAAAATTTTGGCATAAACGTATCGTTCGATCGGGAAAAAACACATTATTACCTTATAAAGAAAACCCAGAAGATTTAACTATTCAAGATGATGATATCTTGTTTTTTGATTTTGGTCCTGTCTTTGAAGATTGGGAAGCAGATGTTGGTAAAACTTATGTTTTAGGAAATAATCCAAATAAATTAAAGCTAAAACAAGATGTAGAGCTTGCTTGGAAGGAAGGAAAAGCATATTACGATTTAAATAAAGACCAACTGACTGGTGCTGATTTTTATAATTACACTAAAGAATTGGCTAAAAAATACGGCTGGGAATATGGAAACCACCATTGTGGTCATTTAATTGGTAATTTCCCTCATGAAACTATTCTAGGAGAAGAAGAAATCAACTATATTCATCCAAATAACGATGTATTAATGTCTGAAAAAGATATTAATGGAGAAGAACGATTTTGGATTTATGAAATTCACTTTGTAGACAAAAAACTAGAAATTGGAGGCTTTTTTGAGCAATTGGTTTCTTGAAAATTTTAATTTATTTAGATGTAAAAAAATCCATTAGATTATCTAATGGATTTTTTTAATAATTTACTCTAAAATTATCTCGAATAATTAGGAGCTTCTTTTGTAATGGTAACATTATGCGGGTGACTTTCCCCTATTCCACTTGTTGTAATACGAATAAAACGGCCTGTTTCTTGCAAAGTTGCAATGTCTTTAGAGCCACAGTAACCCATTCCTGCACGTAAACCGCCTATAAATTGTAACATACTTTCGTTTAATTCGCCTTTATAAGGTACACGACCTACAATTCCTTCAGGAACTAGTTTTTTAACATCGTCTTCAACATCTTGGAAATAACGATCTTTTGAACCTTCTTTCATAGCTTCAACAGAACCCATTCCTCTATATGATTTAAACTTTCTTCCTTCAAAAATAATGGTTTCTCCTGGAGATTCTTTTGTTCCTGCTAATAAAGAACCAAGCATTACACAATCTGCTCCAGCTGCCATTGCTTTTGGGATATCTCCTGTATAACGAATACCTCCATCTGCAATAACTGGCACTCCACTTCCTTTAATTGCCGCAGCAACCTCTAAAACTGCTGAAAATTGTGGAAATCCAACACCTGCAACAACACGTGTTGTACAAATAGAACCTGGACCTATACCAACTTTAACACCGTCAGCACCATTTTCCACTAAATATTTAGCTGCTTCTGGTGTTGCAATATTACCAACCACAACATCTAAATTTGGAAAAGCTGCTTTAACTGCTTTTAGTACATCTACTACCCCTTTTGTATGTCCGTGTGCTGTATCAATAATAACTGCATCAACACCAGCTTTCACAAGAGCTGTTGCTCTTTCAACTGCATCTGCAGTAACGCCTAAAGCAGCAGCAACGCGTAAACGACCAAAGTTATCTTTGTTCGCATTTGGTTTTTGTGTAAGTTTTGTAATATCTCTAAAAGTAATTAACCCCGCTAGTTTATTTCCTTCAGAAATAACTGGTAACTTTTCAATTTTATGTTCTTGTAAAATTTCTTCAGCTTGTGCTAAAGTAGTTCCAACAATTGCAGTTATTAAGTTTTCAGAAGTCATAACTTCTAAAATAGAGCGTTCGTTTATTTTTTCAAATCGCAAATCACGATTAGTTACAATACCTTTTAAAACCATGTTTTCATCTACAACTGGTATTCCACCAATTCCATGCTCTTTCATTGCTCTTTTTGCATCACCAACATTAGCAGTTAGTGGCAATGTTACTGGATCGATTATCATGCCCGATTCTGCACGTTTTACTTTACGAACTTCAGCAGCTTGACGTTCAATAGACATGTTTTTATGCAAAACACCTATTCCGCCTTCTTGCGCCATTGCAATAGCCATATCGCTTTCTGTAACTGTATCCATAGCAGCAGAAATAATAGGTACATTTAAAGTAATGTTTCTAGAGAAATTTGATTTAATACTTACTTCACGAGGAAGTATCTCAGAGTAATTTGGAATTAAAAGAACATCATCGTAAGTAAGACCTTCGCCGATGATTTTTGTAGTATGTGCTTTCATGTTACAATTAGTAGTTAATTGCATGCAAATTTACAAAAAAGTTATGAGTTATACTTAATAATTATTCTTTAATTTCGGAAAACATAAGTTGTTTTAATATTACTATTGAGCTAATGGTAAAACAAAGTGTCATTGTAATTCCTGAAATAATAATTATATACTTTGCCCAAGAATGTCCTAACCACAATACATAAATACCTCCAAAAGTTACAATAATTGATATATAAGGTTCTATTAATAAAAAACTTTTTAGTTTTTTAGGCAACGAAGCTCCTAGTAAAATAATTCCTTGTAAGAAAAAGATAAAAGAAAGAGATAAAATATGAGTGTGAATTATGGTTAACATTTCTCTTTCTCCTTTTTTAAACTTCATAGTATTTGCTTCTAAATCATCTTCATTACCAAGGTAATTTTCCTCAATTCCTGTTGTAGAATTATTAGTTGTTTGAGAAACAAATGTAAGGCCGGTATAATACCCAATACTTAAAACTATTATAAATGCAGCAAAAAAAGATTTTGCTTGCTTTGGTAAACTATAAAGTAATCCGTTTAATTGCATTATATTGCTTTATTAGCCTTTAAAACTTTTATAGTTTTTAAAACGTTGTTTGTTGCATTTATCATAGAACGCACTGAAATTGTAGCTCCCGAAATTGCATCGATATTATTTTTATATTCTAAATTATCTTGTATTGTTTTACCAATAAATTGACGCAGCCAACGAGTACTTCCAATTTCTCCACCATATTCTTCTCTATAAATCAATACGTTAGACTTTTTAATAGTTCCAGAAGCATCTAATAAAATTAAATAATCAAATTCTGCAGTTTTACTAGGAGCTCTATCCAAAAAAACATAACCTAAAACTATTTTATTACTCGTTATTTTATAAAAATTGTCATCATTAATTTTTATAGCTAATGAAGAGTTTATTTTCTCCGAAATTTTAATATTCGTTAAAGTATATTCCTCAACATTATATGTTTTTTTTATTTCTTTAGCTACTTTTTTTTGAAGGTTTTTGGGTATTTCAAAAGAAACCAACATAAACGTTACGACTAAAGATAAAATTGAAAATAAAAAATATTTTTTCATAGCACAAAAATACTTGTTTTATTAAAAGCAAACAACTAAAGCTTAAGAATTACCTCAAACTTTAGTCGTTTACATACTTTATTAAACTAACTTAATATTAAAACCAAACTCCTAAACCAAAGTTTAATTGGTTTTTAACTGTTGTACCAACAACTTCATTTTCTCTAATTTGGTAATCTCCTTTAACCACAACTCCTGAAGCAATATGGTAAGTAACCCCTAAAGTAACGTCTGTTCTATCGTACCCTAAATTTCTTGTAATATTTTCCACTTTAGCTTGTGTATTGTAATTTTCATAACGAGCAAAAGCAAATAATTTTTGAGTTTTGTTTGATGGTAAAATATTATATGCTCCTTCTACATAATAGCCTTGTAACTGACTTCCTAAGTTTTGACCTGTAAGTGTATTATAGTCACTTGTTCCTGATAAATCTGCAACAATATATTGACCTCTTGCCATGAATTTCTTGTATGCATAACGCGCATCAAAACCTACCATTGCCATACCTACATCTGCACCATCAATTTTATCTACATCATCTGGAGCTTGAGTTTTTCCAAAATAACCAGCTAAACCTAAACGCAAACCAGCTAAACCATAATAATCAAACTTTAAAGATAAGTTTGGAGTATTAACCGTAGACTCAATTCCTTTTTGACGACCACCTCTTAATCCATTAGAACCTCCTAATAAACCACTAGTTACAACTCCATTACCGTCTGATTTAACAGATTTAAAACCATTAAAAATATAAGCTTGGTATCCTAACGACATACTGTTAAACTTTCCAGAAACTCCTATTCCAAGTTCTCTCCATGTTGTTGGGATAATAGATTTATCGATAGCAGGACGATTTGTTCCATTAAAAGTTGTTGGTTCGTGAAATTCATTTACAATCCCCATTGGCACTAGCATTAAACCTCCACGTAAATTTACATTGTTTGCTACATTATAGTTAACAAATGCTTGTTCTACATATACTTCTGAAACGTGTTCAAATTCAATTTCAGTTACAAACTGTATTTTATCATCAAAATTATAACCCGCTAATAAAACCAATCTTTGAACATCTAAAGTTCCATTATCCCCTTCTGGTTGGTTGTATAACATTTCACCATAACCACCAATTGTAACAGCTTTACCACCATTACCCGATAAAATTCGTTGTGCTGCATTTTGTTGTTTCTGTGGATCTAACTGAATAGAATCTCCTACTGTTTGTGCGCTTACAAAAGAAGCAGTCATTAAAGCTAATGAAAAGAATAATTTCTTCATTTTTGTTATTGTTATTGTTATTTAGATTGTATAAAAATTATGATGCAAAAATAAACAAGAAAATTAAAAAAACAAGCTTTATTTAGAATAAATAAGAATAATAATAAAATTTAATTTAAACGAATATTAAATAAAAATTATAAATTTGTGATTTACAAAATGTTATGATATTTGAACCTTTTTTTCTTTTATTAATTGAAACATTATTGATTGCTATAACAATCATAATAATGCATTCGGCGATTAGACAATATGGAATTGGCCCTTTATTTATATTCTTAGGTGCAATGCAATTTTTTCAAACTATATTGGCCTCTAGTGTATATAATGTTTTTTTTGAAACTTTTATATTCTCACCAGGATCAACGGTACTCTTTACTTCTACTTTATATTGTATTTTATTAGTATTCCACACCGAAAGTTTAAAAAAAACAAGAAGTTTAATTTATGGATTAGTATTTTCAAACATTATAATTACAGTTTTATCATATATTTCTCTAGAGCAAGCAATCTCAGATAAAGACTCGGCAAACTTAATATTTTTACAAAATATTTTCAATTTTGATATTAATCTATTTTTAACAGGAACTAGTTTGTTGTATATAGATGCTATATTATTGATTATAATTTATGAAATTTTAAATTTTAAAATAAAAGGAAAATTATTTTTTAAGATATTTACTGTAACATCTCTTATAAGTCTATTTGATTCAACAGTATTTTATTCTTTAAATTTTTATGCTTCAGACGAATTTTTAAACTTATTAATTGGAAATATAATTGGAAAACAGATAACAGTATTAATTTTCTCTTTAATAATATACTTCTACTTAAGTATAATATTTAAAAAAGATAGGGTTACTACTCCAAAAAATTGGAATGAAACTTTAAAGATTTTTAGCTTTTAATGAAACTTTTCGAAAATTTTTAACGCCTCATTATAAGAACTTTCAAAACTCATTGCATGACAATTTGTGTCAATTTTATTAGCTGTAAAATAAGATAACATTTTTTCAGTTGGCATATTTCCAGTTAAATCGTCTTTTGCCATTGGGCAACCACCATAACCTTTAATTGCTCCATCGAAGCGATTACAACCTGCTTTATAAGCAGCATCTATTTTTTCAAACCAAGAATTTGGTGTAGTATGTAAATGTGCTCCAAACTCAATATTTGGATATTTTGGAATTAAATTCGAAAATAAATAATCTATTACCTCTGGTGTAGAGCTACCAACAGTATCAGAAAGTGATAATATTTTAACACCCATATTTGCTAACTTTTCTGTCCATTCTCCAACTATTTCAACATTCCATGGGTCTCCATAAGGATTACCAAAGCCCATTGATATATAAGTCACTACTTCCTTATTCGTTTTATCTGCAATTTCTAAAATTTCTTGCAATGTAATAATCGATTCTGCAATAGTTTTATGGGTATTACGCATCTGAAAATTTTCAGATATAGAAAAAGGAAAACCCAAGTATTGTATTTCCTTATGAACAGAAGCAAACTCAGCTCCTTTTGTATTTGCAATAATGGCTAAAAGTTTACTTTGTGTTTTAGATAAATCTAAACGAGCTAAAACCTCTGCAGTATCTGCCATTTGAGGAATAGCTTTTGGCGAAACAAAGCTTCCAAAGTCTATTGTATCAAAACCCACACGCAATAAAGACTGAATGTATTGCACCTTCTTTTCAGTAGGAATAAAATCTTTAATACCTTGCATGGCATCACGTGGACATTCAATTAATTTGACTTGGCTCATAGACATCAAATATAAAAAAGTTTAAAGTGGTTACAATTATAATTCTATCCTTTTTTTAAGATAGCATTGTTAATATCTTTAATCAACTTTGGACCTTCATAAATAAAACCCGTGTACAGTTGTACTAAACTTGCTCCTGCTTCTAACTTTTCTAAAGCGTCTTCTACTGTATGAATACCTCCTACACCAATAACTGGAAATGCTTTATTGCTTTTTTCTGATAAAAATCGAATAACTTCTGTAGAGCGTTTTGTTAAAGGCTTACCTGATAATCCGCCCATTTCAACTTTATTAGTAGACTGTAAACCTTCGCGAAAAATGGTAGTATTCGTAGCAATTACACCTGCAATTTTAGTCTCGTTTACAATTTCAATAATATCTAACAATTGTTCGTTTGTTAAATCTGGAGCAATTTTTAATAAAATTGGTTTTGGATTTGCCTTAGCAGTATTTTTATCTTGTAATGTCTGTAATAATTCTGTCAATGGTTTTTTATCTTGTAGCTCACGAAGATTTGGAGTATTTGGTGAACTAACATTTACCACAAAATAATCTACATGAGGAAAAAGTGCCTCAAAACAAATTTCGTAATCTTTAACCGCTTCTTCGTTTGGAGTCAACTTATTTTTACCAATGTTTCCGCCAATTAAAACACCGTTATTTATCTTTAAACGTTCAACCGCTTCTAAAACCCCTCCATTATTAAATCCCATTCGATTTATAATTGCCGAATCTTCTTGCAAACGAAATAAACGTTTTTTGGGATTTCCTTCTTGTCCTTTTGGAGTTAAAGTTCCTATTTCTATAAATCCGAAACCTAAATTGGATAATTCTTTATACAGTTTAGCATCTTTATCAAAACCTGCTGCTAAACCAACTGGGTTTTTAAATTTTAAACCAAAAACTTCTCTTTCTAAACGAGTATCTTTAACTTCATAAAGCATTTTGAAAACACCTGAAAAACCAATTTTATTTAGAAAACGAATTACCGAAAATGTAAAATAATGCACTTTTTCAGGATCAAATAAGAATAGTAACGGACGAATAATTAGTTTATACATGAGATATTAAAGTTGTGTGCTGCAAAAATAAGAATTCAACTCCATTAATACGAATTAAGTTTTAAGAATTTCTTACTTAAAATTTTATGCAGAAACAGTATATTTGCCTAAATTTTAAAACACTATTATGCAACACATTATTGATCGCTTTATAAGCTACGTAACTATAGATACAGAATCAGACCCAAATTCTGACACAACACCAAGTACAGCTAAACAATGGGATTTAGCAAATAAATTAGTAGAGGAGTTAAAAGCAATGGGAATGCAAGATGTTACCATTGATGAATATGCATATATAATGGCAACTTTGCCTAGTAATGTTGCTCATGAGGTTCCTACAATAGGTTTTGTGGCGCATTTTGATACTACTCCAGATTTTACTGGTGCAAATGTAAAACCTCAAATTGTAAAAAATTACGATGGAAAAGACATTGTTTTAAATGCTGAGAAAAACATTGTTTTATCGCCAAGTTATTTTGAAGACTTATTGTTATATAAAGGACAAACATTAATAACTACGGACGGAACTACTCTTTTAGGAGCTGATGATAAAGCAGGGATAACTGAAATTATGTCGGCAATGGAATACTTAATTCAGCATCCAGAAATTAAACACGGAAAAATTAGAGTTGGGTTTACACCCGATGAAGAAATAGGTCGTGGAGCACATAAATTTGACGTTGAAAAATTTGGTTGCGATTACGCTTACACAATGGACGGAAGTCAAATTGGCGAATTAGAATACGAAAATTTTAATGCAGCTGGAGCAAAAATTACTTTTAAAGGAAAAAGTGTACATCCTGGTTATGCAAAAGGGAAAATGATAAATTCTATGCTTTTGGCAAACCAATTTATTTCAAAATTACCTGCTAATGAAGTTCCAGAATTGACTTCTGGTTACGAAGGTTTTTTCCACGTACATCATTTAGACGGAAGTTTAGAAGAAACGGTTTTACAATTAATTATTCGCGATCACGATAAAGATAAATTCGAAGCGCGTAAAAAACTTATTTACGCAATTTCCGATGAGTTTAATGCAAACTATGCAAAACAGTTTGGAGAGAACATTTGTATTGCTGAAGTAAAAGACCAATATTATAATATGAAAGAAAAAGTAGTTCCCGTTTTTCATATTATTGATATTGCTGAAGCAGCAATGAAAGAGTTAGGAATTACTCCATTGATTAAACCAATTCGTGGTGGAACAGATGGTTCTCAATTATCTTATAAAGGATTACCATGTCCGAATATTTTTGCTGGCGGACATAATTTTCATGGAAAATATGAATATGTTCCGGTTGAAAGTATGGTAAAAGCTACTGAAGTAATTATAAAAATTGCAGAATTAACTGCTAAGAATTAAGAACAATAAAAAAGGGATTCAATTTTGAATCCCTTTTTTATATTTAATGTAGATAATATTAAACGTTTCTACTAATGTATTTTATTATTTTCTTTGCAATATCTTGTCCTGTAGCTCTTTCAATTCCTTCTAATCCCGGAGAAGAGTTTACTTCAAGAATAAGCGGACCTCTTGCTGACTGTAATAAATCGACACCAGCAACACCTAATCCCATAGCTTTAGCTGCTTTTAAAGCTGCTGTTTCTTCCTCATCTGTTAATTCAATTAACTCAGCGGTTCCGCCTCTATGTAAGTTAGATCTAAATTCTCCTTCTTTAGCCTGACGCTTCATTGCTCCAACAACTTGACCATCTACAATAAAAACACGAATATCTGCCCCTTTTGCTTCTTTAATAAATTCTTGAACAATTACTCTAGCTTGTAAACCATGAAAAGCTTCTAAAACAGATTCTGCTGCTTTATCATTTTCTGCTAATACAACACCTAAACCTTGAGTTCCCTCTAATAATTTAATAATTAAAGGTGCACCTCCAACTTCGCTAATTACAGCTTCTACATTTTTAGTGTCATTTGTAAAAACAGTTTTTGGTAAACCTAATCCTGCTCTAGATAATACTTGTAAACTTCTCAGTTTATCTCTTGAACGAACTAATGCTTGTGATTCTACAGCAGTAAAAACTTTCATCATTTCAAATTGACGAACAACAGCCGTACCATAAAAAGTTACAGAAGCACCTATACGCGGAATTACAGCATCGAAACCTTCAAGTTTTTTATTTTTGTATACAATTGATGGGTTTTTTTTCTCAATTACAAGATCACATTTTAAATGATCAATAACATGCATTTCGTGTCCTAATTTCTCCCCCGCTTCTACTAATCTCTTTGTTGAATACAAGTTACCGTTTCTCGATAAAATGGCTATCTTCATACTTTTAACTATTTTTTAAATTATTTTTTTATTCATATAAGTTAGCAAATGTATAATTTATTTACAAGTATAATTGATTATTTATTTTTCTTTCCAAAATATATATATATTTACGAGTACATATTCAAATTATGGAAAAGAATCCTTGCAACAAAACCAATCAATGGGAAACTGAATTAGAAAAAATAAAATCAATAGTAAATAAAACTATTTTAGTAGAAGAAGTAAAATGGGGAGGGACTGTTTATACTTATTTGAATAAAAACATTATAGGTATTGGAGGTTTCAAATCGTATTTTGGAATTTGGTTTTTTAATGGCGTATTTTTAAAAGACAAAGAAAACTTACTTATAAACGCACAAGAAGGAACTACAAAATCTATGAGACAAATGCGTTTTCAATCAATTAAAGAAATAAACGAAAAAAAAATCCTAAACTACATTAATGAAGCAATTGAGATTGAAGAAAAAGGATTAGTTATTAAACCGACCAAAAGAGAACCTATTTCATCTGGATTCTTAAATAAAATTTTAGATACAAATAAAGAACTAAAACTGGCTTTTGAAAATTTCACAACTTATAAACAAAGAGAGTTTATAGAATTTATAGAAAGTGCAAAGCAAGAAAAAACAAAGTTGGCGAGAATAGAAAAAATAAAACCGATGATACTTTCGAACACCGGTTTAAATGACAAGTATAGATAAGTTTATTTTAAAATTTCTTCAAAATTAGGTTTAAAGTAATTAGGTCCTTTTAAAACTTTACCATCTTCTCTATAAATAGGCTTACCGTCTTCACCTAGCTTACTCATATTACTTCTTTGAATTTCATCAAACACTTGTTCTATTTTATGTTGTAATCCGTGTTCTACAATAGTACCACATAAGATATACAACATATCACCTAGAGCATCTGCAATTTCAATCAAATCATTATCTCTAACAGCATCTAGATATTCTTCATTTTCTTCGCGCATTAATTCAAAACGCAAATTATTTTTTTGTACACCTAAGTCTGCTTTCATTTCATGGCTGACACCTAAACCAAAAGTCTCGTGAAATTTTTGAACTGCTTGTATTTGTTTTTGCATAATATTTTAAATTTTAGAACATAAATATATTTAAATCATCAATCTATTACTTAATTTTACAAAAAAAATATAAACATGTTCTCAACAGGTCAAAAATACTTTGCCATTTTATTTTCAATTGCTTTCATAATTACAATGATTTATGTTTACAGAAGAGATTTAAAGCAATTAAAGTCACAATATAAAGGCGTTTACTGGATATTAGTAGTTTTTTTAACTTTTATCGGACTATTATTCGTAATAAAATTCTTTTTGAAAGAATAATTTTATATTTTTGAATAAACCTCTATAGTCTACAATGAAAATAACTAAATATATATTTCTCCTTTTATTACTTTTTTCTATTGCATTTATTGTATTTGTAGCCACTCAGCCTAATGAATATGAAATTACAAGAGAGAAAGAAATAGCAACTTCGAAAGACAATGTATTTAATTATATTAATGATTTTACTACTTGGGAAGAATGGTTTAAGTTGAAAGAATTTGATTCTAGCACAGAAATAACTTATACTAAAAAAACTTCAGGATTAAATTCAGGTTTTTCATGGAATAGCTCTACTTCTACAGGAAAAATTATAACTACAAAAAGTTTATCATTAGATACAATTCATCAAAACATAACCATTGATAATGAATTACATAAAATTTATTGGGCTTTTACAGATAGTAAAAAAGGTACAAGCGTAAAATGGTTAATGAAAGGAAAAATGTCTTTTAAATGGAAACTAAAAACTATTTTACAAAGTGGTTTAGATGCTGTTTATGGAAATTTATTTCAAGAAGGTATTAATAAAATTGAAGATTATTTAGTTTCTGAATTAAACTCTTTTAAAATAAACCATGAAGGAATTGTAACAAAACATGCAACTAATTTTATTCAGCAAAAAGATTCTTGCAAAATTGAAGAGTTTCAAACAAAGTCTAAAATAATGTTGCAAAACATGATTGAATTTGTTGAAACTAATGAAATTTCTTTAGAAGGTCTACCTTTTGTGATGGTAAAGAAGAAAGATGAAAATAAAAACTACATTATTTATTCGATGTGTGTCCCTGTAAAAGAAGAAATTTTAACTACAGAAGGTAGTGAGATTTCAGGTGGTCATTTTGATGAATTTTTAGCATACAAAACAACTTTAAACGGAGATTACAAACATCTTAAGAAAGCAAGAGCTAAGACAATTGAGGCTTTTACTAAAGAAAAGTACATTTTAGACACCACATTTAATTATATTGAAATTTATAAGTCTAGTTTACCTAAAGTAAAAAATCCTTCGCAATGGGTTACTGAATTATACTTTCCTGTTAAAAAGAAAATTTATATACCAACTATAAAAACTGATTCTACAAAAGTTCAAACGGAAGGCGTTGAATAATAAAAAATCCGAAGTTTAAACTTCGGATTTTTTATTATTTAAGAATTTGTTTTACTACTGTTTCGGCTGCATGTAGTCCAAATAATGCAGGCATCCAACTATTTGTTCCATAAAAAGACTTTTTATAGTTTGTACCGTCTGTAAGTTTCAAACTAGATGGCAATGGCATTTCTGTAGAATAAACAGCTTTTATTCCTTTATCTATACCTACTTCTTTTAATCTTTTTCTAATGTTTTTTGCTAAAGGACAAAATTTTGTATTTCTAATATCCGAAACTTTTACTTTTCCAGCATCGCTTTTTCCTCCAGCTCCCATATTACTTATTAATTTTACTTTCTTACGCTTAGCTGCAATAATCAAATTTAATTTTGGCGTAAGACTATCAATACAATCTAAAACATAATTGTATTCTGGAGAAACAATTTCATATGCTCGTTCTGGCGAAAGAAATTCTTGTAATCTTGTAAGTTTTAATTCTGGATTTATATCCATTAGTCTATCGCCAACAATTGCAACTTTGGCTTGACCAATAGTGGAATGCAATGCTGGCAACTGACGATTAATATTGGTAACATCAATTGTATCTCCATCTACAATTGTCATACTTCCTACTCCTGCTCTAGCTAAAAATTCGGCCGCAAAACTACCAACTCCACCAAGACCAACAATTAGCACATTTGCATTCTGTAATTTTATTATTCCTTCTTCTTTAAAAAGCAATTCTGCTCTTTCTTTCCACTTTGCCATGTATTCTTTTATTTATTGATTTGAAAAACATTTTGAAAATTCTTCCAAACAATACTTTTCAATTCTTCTATTTCTATGTTTTTTATTTCTGAAGCTTTTTTATAGACTTCTTCTAACGATTCTTCCATTGTATCGGTTTCTAAAAAAAACCTATCGTTTGGTATATTCTTAAAAACGCTTTCTAATTCTGGATTACGTAATAAATATTTACCAAAAGATAAATAAAAACCATTTTCTAAAAGTGAAGTTGCAACTTTTTCATTTTTAGAAAACCCATGAATTATCATTGGGTTTTTTATATTCATTTCTTTTTTAGTTGCAATAACTTCCTGGTACGCAGCAACACAGTGTAAAATTACAGGTTTTGAAGTATTTTTAACTAAAACTAACTGCTTTTTAAAAACTTCCGTTTGCAAATCTAACGCTAAATCTATTCGCTTATCTAAACCACATTCTCCAAGTGCTAAACATTCCTTTAATAGCAATGACTCCTTGATCTTTTTTAAATCTATCTCTAATCTATCTTCATTTATATACCAAGGATGAATTCCAATGGAATATTGTGGAATTGACCCATTAAATTCCCAAGGATATTGATTGACAACTTCTAAAAGGTTAGCAGAATTAGATAATTTGTGCGTATGTAAGTTTATAAACTGCATTAATCGTGAAATTTTTTAACTCCAGCCTTAATTTCAATATCTAAATCATTTTCCAAAGGCACAATTGGACAAGAATACTTGTAATTATAAGCACAGTATGGATTGTAAGATTTATTAAAATCAATTATTACTTTATGATCTTTAGGAATTCGCATATCAATATACCTTCCGCCAATGTAACTTTCTTTTCCATTTGTAAGGTCTGAAAAAGGTAAAAATAAGTAGTCTTTATAATCTTGTAGTTTTATTAAATCAATATTCTGATACACGTTTAAATTCATTTTTTTTCCATCTATTTTAAAATGGAGTTCTCCATATTTTTTATATAAAGGGGTTCTATCTGTCGAAGTCTTCATTTGGAAAGTCTTTTCCTTTTTTGTTCTAATAAAAACAGCTTCAACTATAAACTTATTCTTTATTTCAAAAAAATCCAAACCTTCAAATACAATTCTATCTTCTTCTTTTAAAGGACTTTTTAATGAGTCCGCATATTCTTCATTTAATTGCTGTTGAAATTCTAAACTTGTTTGATTTTTTTTATCTTGAGAAAAAACTATGCCTGTTAGGAATAAAAATATTAAAATCAATTTATTCATGTTTTCTTTTTTACAAAAATATATATTTTATATAACATTCAATTCCTTTTCAGTTTTGTATTTTTGTGTTTTACATTTTCCATGATTCAAAAAGCATTTCAAAAATACATTAACAACTTTAAAGGGTTTTCTAGAGAAATTTGGATTCTTACTTTGATTACATTTATTAATCGAGCAGGAACTATGGTTTTACCATTTTTATCCAAATATTTAAAAGAAGATTTAGGTTTTAGCTATAGCCAAGTAGGTTGGATAATGGTAAGTTTTGGTGTTGGATCTATGTTAGGCTCTTGGTTAGGCGGAAAATTATCCGATAAAATTGGGTTTTATAAAGTAATGATTTTTAGCTTACTTACAAGTGGTTTAATGTTTTTTGGATTACAAAAAATCACTTCTTTTGGAGGTTTAATTGTTGCCATTTTCTTAATTATGGTTGTGGCAGATATGTTTAGACCAGCTATGTTTGTTTCCCTAGCAGCTTATTCAAAACCTGAAAATAGAACTCGATCATTAACATTAGTAAGACTTGCAATTAATCTTGGTTTTGCTGCAGGACCAGCCTTGGGAGGTTTAATCATTATGACTGGTGGTTACAGCGGCTTATTTTGGGTAGATGGAATTACTTGTATTCTAGCTATTTTAGTTTTTTGGGTATTAGTAAAAGAAAAGAAAAAATCGCCTTATTTAGACAAAGAAAACCCTGGAGAAATATTAACCCATTCTGTTTTTAAAGACACTCCATTTTGGTTATTTTTAACGACTTGTTTAATTACCGGAATCATGTTTTTTCAACTCTTTACAACCATTCCATTATATCATAGGGAACAATTTAATTTATCTGAATTTCAAACTGGATTACTTCTAACTTTTAACGGAATTTTGGTCTTCTTTTTAGAAATGCCATTGGTTAGCTATATTGAAAGAAAAAAAATAAATTCGGTTAAGATTGTAACAATGGGCTGTTTAGCAATGTCTTTAAGCATGTTTTTAATGTTAGTTAATTTTTGGGCAGGAATTTTAATCATAATGATGGTATTTATGACTTTTGGAGAAATGTTTGCTTTTCCTTTTTCCAATTCCTTTGCTATGAGTCGAGCTCCAAAAGGGCATGAAGGTCGTTATATGGCCATTTTTACAATGAGTTATAGTTTAGCACATATACTTTCTGCTAAAACAGGAATGGAAATTATTGAACGTTTTGGCTACCAAACTAATTGGGCAGTAATGGGCGGATTAGGTTTAATTGGTGTTTTCGTTGGATTTATAGTTCTTAAATTAGTTAATAAAGAAATTAAAATCTAATTATTATTACAAATAAAAAACTCTTCAAAGCTTAGTAAAAACTAGGCTTTTTTTAATTCTAAACAACCTGAAAACTTAAAAAACAGTTAAATAACTATTAAAATAGTTGTATAACTATAAAAATAGTTTTAAGTTTGAATTAAGAAATTAAATACGATGCAAAAGTTAACAAATAAAGAGGAAGAAATTATGCAAATTATATGGAGACTTAAAAAAGCTTTCGTAAAAGACATAATGGAAGAAATAACAGAAGACAAGCCCCATTATAATACACTATCAACAATTGTAAGAAACCTTGAAGAAAAAGGATATGTAGGTTATACTGCTTATGGAAAAACACATCAATATTTTCCAATTATAACAATTGAAAAGTATCGAAAAAAATTCATGAATACAGCCATTGATAACTACTTTAATAGTTCGTATAAGAATTTAGTTTCCTTTTTTGCAGAAGAAGAGAAAATTTCTGCTTCTGAGCTTCGTGAGATATTAGCAATAATCGAAAAAAAGAAATAATATGGAAACGCTTCTACTCTATTTCCTAAAAGCAAACGGATTACTAATAGTCTTCTTTTTAGCCTATTATTTATTTCTTCGAAAAGAAACGTTTTTTCAAGCGAATCGTTGGTTTTTACTTTTAGGAATCATTAGTTCATTTGTTTTACCATTACTGACATTTACAGAAATAATTTGGATAGATCCAGAACCATTAGTTTACCAAACAAATACATTTGTTCCAATTACAAATTTTGCAACAACACCTATCGAAAAACCATTTGACTGGGAGTTATTTTTCACCTATTCTTATGCACTTATTTCAATTTTACTCTTAATTAAAATAGGGATTGAACTCATTTCTTTTCTAAAAATCATCAAAAACGGAACCAAAAATAAAGAGAATAGTATTGTATTTGTTGAAACAGATAAAAGTCAGAATCCTTTTTCATTCTTTAATTATTTAGTCTTTAATAAAACTAATTTCACGGAAGATGAGTTAAACATGATAATTATTCATGAAAAAGTTCATATTGAGCAGAAACATTCTTTTGACGTTTTAACTGCAAAATTACTTTGCATTATACTTTGGATAAACCCAATTGTTTGGTTGTACCGAAAAGCAATATTAGAAAACTTAGAATTTATTGCCGATTCTAAAACTTCAGAAACAACAAACAACGTTTATCAATACCAAAAAACACTACTAAAAGTAGTAGTTTGTAATAATCAATTATCAATCACAAATCAATTTTATCAATCATTAATCAAAAAACGAATCGTTATGTTGAACACCAATCAATCACAAAGAAAGAACATTTGGAAATACACACTTGTTGTTCCGTTTCTAATCGCTTTTATCTTTTTATTTCAGTTTGAAACTGTCGCTCAAGTTAGAGAAATAGAAATTATTGAAAATGGAGCAAAAGCAGTTGAAGTCATTGAATTTATCATTGATAAAAACACTTCTGATACTGAAATTAAAAAAGAAACTGAAGCTTTAAAAAAGAATTATGGAATTGAACTAAATGTATCAAAACTGAAACGAAACAAACAAAAAGAAATTTATTTAATTGAAGTAAAGTTTAAAGATTCTGAAGGTAATACCGGGAAAATTTCTTCTAATGGTGAAGAACCAATACAACCAATTCGTTTTTTCAAAGAATTAGACCAAAACGGAAAAGGGGAGGTCGGTTTTGGTGGAGAATCTATGAAAACTGTATTTAAACAAATGACAACAAATAGTCCAAATCAGATTTTAATTGGAGATAGCATTATAGAAATAAAAACAATTGATATCAAACCTCAAGATTTACCAAATCATCCAAATAAAAAACAGCTTTACATCATTAACGGAAAAGAATATTCTAGTGAAGATTTAAAAGATAAGAAAGTAGAAGTTGACGGATCCATTTTTCATTATTTTAAAGAAGAAGCAATTCAAAAATTTGGAGAAAAAGGTAAAAATGGAGTTATAGTTTTTGAAGGCAAGTCAACCATTTCAGAAGGAGATAAAAATATGGTTTCTTACTCTGCAAATAAATTTGAAAACATAAATCCAAAAAACATAAAACTAACTTTTATAAAAGGCAAAGAATATATAATTGGTGGTAAAAAATACTCTTATAACGATTTAAAAGACAAAGATTGGTGGTTATACACAGGAACACCACATAAAATTGAAGAGAAAAACAATGTTGTAACCATAACTGGAGATGTTGTTGAAAATGCATTAGAATGGAATACTCAAGATGTTATCGAAGTTAATAGTGAAGATTCAGCTCTCAAAAAAGCACCTATTAAATTTGAATTAGCAAATGGAGATGTCGTGATAATTTTCAATAATATGATAAAAGTCCCTAGCTATCCGTCATTATCTCTTGAAAAAATAGATATAGTATTCAATAATAATTCAATTAAAGATAATGTTCAGTTTTTTGATAAAGTAAACCCTAATTTAATTAAAAAAATTGAAATAGATGATGACATGAATGTAATAAAAATCTCTACAGTTAATTCAACTAATATTCAAGATGATACTGAGATTTACATCAACAATAAAAAAGCGTCTAAAAAAGAAATGGATAAATTAAAACCAGATGAAATAGAAAGAATGGATGTTAATAAAGCTTCATCAGGTAAAAACGTAATCAAAATAATTACTAAAAAGAAAAACTAAATAAAAAAGTCCCGCAATTGCGGGACATTTTTTATATATAAAAACATTTAATTATTTTTCAAATTGCTTTAAAGTCTTAATAATTATAGAAACACAATCTAATAATTGCTCTTCTGTCATTACTAATGGCGGAGCAAAACGGATAATATTACCATGTGTAGGCTTTGCTAATAAACCATTATCTCTTAAAGCCATACAAATATTCCAAGCTGTGTCGCTATCTTCTGTATCGTTAATTAAAACAGCATTTAAAAGCCCTTTTCCCCTTACTAAAGTAGCGATAGAACTTGTTTCAATAAATTTAGCCAATTCACTACGGAATAATTTTCCAAGTTTTTCAGCATTTTCTGCTAATTTTTCATCTTTAACTACTTCTAAAGCAGCCATTGCAACAGCTGCAGCGATAGGATTTCCACCAAAAGTAGAACCGTGCTGACCCGGTTTAATCACATTCATAACTTCATCATCAGCTAAAACCGCAGAAACTGGGTAAGCTCCACCTGAAAGAGCTTTTCCTAATATTAAAATATCTGGATGCACATTTTCATGATCAACTGCTAATAATTGTCCTGTTCTTGCAACTCCAGTTTGAACTTCATCTGCAATAAACAATACATTATTCGCTTTACAAAGAGCTTTTGCTTTTGACAAATAACCTTCACTTGGTACAAAAACTCCAGCTTCACCTTGAATAGGTTCCACTAAAAATCCTGCAATATTTTTTGAAGAAGTAATTACTTTTTCTAAAGCATCTAAATCATCGTATGCAATTTTGATAAATCCCGCAGTATATGGACCAAAGTTTTTGCGTGCATTTTCATCATTTGAAAACGAAATAATAGTTGTTGTTCTTCCGTGGAAGTTATTTTCACAAACAATTATTTGTGCTTCATTTTCAGCAATTCCTTTTACTTCATAAGCCCATTTTCTACAAATTTTCAAAGCAGTTTCTACTGCTTCTGCACCTGTATTCATTGGTAAGACCTTATCAAAACCAAAGTATTTTGTTATATATTCTTCATAAACTCCAAGTTTGTCATTATAAAATGCTCTTGAGGTTAATGTTAATGTTTTTGCTTGCTCCATCATTGCTCCAATAATTTTTGGATGACAATGTCCTTGATTAACAGCTGAATAAGCAGATAGAAAATCATAATATTTTTTACCTTCAACGTCCCATACATAAACACCTTCTCCTTTACTTAAAACTACAGGAAGTGGATGATAATTGTGTGCTCCGTGCTTGTCTTCTAATTTAATTACTTCTGCTGAACTCATTTTTTCTAAAACTGACATACTCTTAAATTTTTATTGATTTTTGTAATCTCAATTCCTTCTTTTGGAGAGAAATCATCCATATTTTAGCAAAAATACAAAATATATAGAACCTTATAAACTATTTAATTGGTTTAGTTATACATTTCCAAAAGTCTTGTAACTGTATTCCAATTTCTAATGGTTGCCGTAATGTTCATTTTCTTTTCAATATACTTTTGGTCTAACTTTGTTTTTCCCGCACCAACTGCATATTTAATAAAGATTCTGTTTGCATCAATACTAACTTCGTCAGGCTTTATATTGCTTATTTTCAACTGATTTATCGCATCGCTTTGCAGTTCAGTAGATAGAAAAGCAAAATATAATTTTTTAATATCTACTTCTGGTTCTTTCAAAAAGGGATTATTAGCAAAGCACTTTTCTAAATCTTCCTTTCCAATTACAATAACAGGAACGTCGTGTCCAAAAACCCTAAAAATTTCCATCTTTATTTTAAAAGCAACTTTTGTAGGATTTTCTTCTTCTGAATCTACAAACACATTCCCCGATTGAATATAGGTTTGTACGTTTTCAAATCCTATTTTTTCCAATGCCTTTTTAAGCGCATCCATTTTCATCATATTATGTCCAGAAACATTTATTCCACGTAGTAAAGCAAGGTGCGTTTTCATTTGTTTTTTTTATTTGGTATAAAATTAAAATAATTTCTCCAATTACCATAACAATCCTTATTTTTGCGTCATGGGAAAGAAGAGAACAGAAAGAATCGTTTTTGAAAACGTAGAAGTCCTAGACGCAGGAGCGAAAGGCGTATCGGTAGCAAAAGCACCAGACGGAAAGGTAATATTTTTACCAAATGTGGTACCTGGTGATGTGGTTGATGTACAAACATTAAAAAAACGCAAAGCCTATTACGAAGGTAAAGCAACAAAAATTCATAGTTATTCTAAAGATCGTACGGAACCAGTTTGTGAACATTTTGGTGTTTGTGGTGGTTGCAAGTGGCAAAACATGAAGTATGAAAAACAATTGTTTTATAAAAATCAAGAAGTTTTTAACAACTTAAAACGAATTGGTAAAATAGAATTACCTGAATTTGAAGCAATTTTAGGTTCGAAAGAACAATTTTTCTATAGAAATAAAATGGAATTTGGTTTTTCTAACGCACGTTGGATGACAGAAGCTGAAATTCAATCTGGAAAAGAATTTGATAATAAAAACGCACTTGGGTTTCATATTCCAAGAATGTGGGATAAAATTTTAGATATAGATAAGTGTCATTTACAAGCAGATCCTTCAAATGCAATAAGAAACGAAGTACGTTCTTTTGCAAATGAAAACAACTTAACTTTTTTCAATCCGAGAGAACATAGTGGATTATTAAGAACATTAATGATTCGTACTGCTTCAACTGGAGAAATTATGGTGTTGATTCAGTTTTTCGAAAACGATAAAAAGAACATTGAATTAATCTTAAACCATTTAAGCGAACGTTTCCCAGAAATCACTTCTCTATTATATGTAGTTAACAATAAGGCAAACGATACTATTTACGATCAAGATGTTGTTTTATTTAAAGGTCGTGAATACATTTTGGAAGAAATGGAAGGTTTACATTTTAGCGTAAATGCAAAATCGTTTTACCAAACCAATTCTGCGCAAGCATTCGAATTATACAAAATCACTAGAGATTTTGCTGGTTTAACAGGAAATGAACTGGTTTATGATTTATATACAGGAACTGGTACCATTGCTCAGTTTGTATCAAAACAAGCTAAAAAGGTAATTGGTGTAGAGGCAGTTCCAGATGCAATTAAAGATGCTCATGCAAATGCAGTACGTAATAATATTACGAATTGTGAGTTTTATGTTGGAGACATGAAAAATGTTTTTAACGATGAATTCATTGCACAACATGGTCAGCCAGACATTATTATTACCGACCCACCACGTGATGGAATGCACAAAGATGTGGTTGCACAAATTTTAAAAATTGCTCCAGAAAAAATAGTTTATGTAAGTTGTAATAGCGCTACACAAGCGCGTGATTTAGCTTTAATGGACGAAACGTACAGAGTAACACGTGTACGACCTGTAGATATGTTTCCGCAAACACATCATGTTGAAAATGTTGTTTTGTTAGAAAAGAGAAAATAAAATAGATATGAAAAAATATATCATTATAATTTCAGTTGTTATAATTGCTTTTTCTTTATGGAACTGTGAGAAAGACGATATTTGTGCAGAAACTACTCCTACAACACCTCGTGTTGTAATTGAGTTTTATGATTTTGCAAACCCTACCGTTTTAAAAAATGTTACAAGTTTAGGGGTTGTTGCACCTGGGTTTACACAAGGATTTGGTTTTAGCGGAGTGAGTAAAGCTATTTTACCCCTGAAAACAACAGACGACTCTACAATTCTTCAGTTTATTCAAAATGGAAGTGATGAAGATGCTACTAATGATAATTTAGATGAAATTATATTTAATTATTCACGCCAAGTTATTTATGTATCAAGAGCTTGTGGTTACAAAACCAACTTTACGCTTGATGCAACTATCGGAGCTGTTTTAACAACAGATTCGAATAATTGGATACAAAACATAACTATTGAACAACCAATAATTGCAAACGAAAATGAAATACATATTAAAATATACTTTTAGTCTACTTTTTGTTTTGTTTTCAATTGTTGGAAATGCACAAGTAAAAGACACAACTAAAGTTGCACAACGATACGGTTTACGTGTCGGATTAGATTTACATAGATTAACCAAATCGTTCTACGATAAAGATTATAAAGGTTTAGAAGTTGTAGGAGATTATAGAATTTCTAAAAAATTCTATATTGCTGGAGAATTAGGTAATGAAGATAAAACAGTAGACGACGATCGTTTTAACTTTACTACAAAAGGAACGTATTTTAAAGTTGGTTTTGACTATAATGCTTACGAAAACTGGTTAGACATGGAAAACATGTTGTATGTAGGAATGCGCTATAGCGTAAGTAGCTTTAACCACACTTTGAATTCGTATACAATTTACGATTCTACAAATTATTATGGGGAAAACACAATTACTACTGGCGAAAAATTTAGTGGATTAAATGCAAGCTGGATTGAAGTTGTAGGCGGCTTAAAAGCAAAAGTTATAAATAACTTTTATGTAGGTTTTTCGATAAGATTGAATTACATAGTTTCTGACAAAAAACCAGACAACTTTGATAATTTATACATTCCTGGGTATAATAGAACGTATGATGGTAAATTTGGAGCAGGTTTTAATTATACGTTGAGTTATATGATTCCGCTTTATAAAAAGAAGTAATGAATAATAGTTCTAAATTATTTACTTTATCAATTGTAATTATAATTTTTATTCTTTCACTAACATTAGATGCTGTGAGAGTTGAAATATATGAAAACTATGAATTTTCGACCAAAGCATTAAGTGCATTAGATTTATTTTTAATTGGCCCTATTGCATTCATTGGTGGAGGATTTTTTGAAACACTAATTTGGATTGCTAACCCACTATTATTCTTTTCTCTATTTTTTTTCTTAAAAGATAAAAAAGCAGGAATTATTACTTTAACAATTGGTTTAATTTTAGTAATCAATTTTCGTTTTTGGAAAACAATTTTAAAAAATGAAGGTGGTGGTTTATATAATATTAAAAGTTTTGAAACAGGTTATTATTTATGGTTAAGTTGTTTTATATTATTATTATTATTATTATTATTATTATTATTATCAAAAAACCAAAAAAAATAAATTACTTTTCTTCAATTAAGCTCCTACTTCACTTCTTTAACACCTTTAACAAACAACCATTTCATAAATATTTTTTCGCCATCAGAGCTTTTAAAATACTGAAATTTTGGGCTTAATGCTAAAGAAACAACAAAAGCTGTCATAGATATCATAAAACCTTCTAAGTTTGTAAACAATTGTATTAGAAACATTGCCGGTATATAAAAAACTGTGAATGCTAAAAAGTTATAAATAAATGCTTTTGTTTTTTTGCTCATTATTTCTATAATTAAAAGGTTAAAAAGATGGTTTAAATCTATTCTTCATCATTATTCATATACTTTCCTTTCTTGCTACCAGCATACATTTCGTATTTTACAAAACGTGCTTCTAACTTACCATTGAAAAGTTTAATTTTTCGAGAAGGACGTAATCCTACAAACTTCAATGCATCTAAATTTGCAGTAATAAACCAAGCATTTGTGTTAGAGTATCCTTGTTTCATAGTATCGCCAATTTCTCTATAAAAACGTTCCATATCAATATCTAAACGTTCTCCATAAGGCGGATTGAAAACCATTTGTAAAGGTCCGTCTGTTTCTTTTTCAGTTTCAAAAAAATTAGCCTGAGAAATAGTTATATATTCTGTTAAATTTGCATTTTCAATATTGTCTTTTGCTTTTAAAACAGCACTTGGTGCTTTATCGTAACCTTTAATAGAATAATGGAATTCTCTTGTTTTCTTTAATAATGATTCTAAAATATTGTCAAACAATTGGCTATCCCAATCTTTCCATTTTTCAAAAGCAAATTCTTTTCTATTTATATTTGCTGGAATATTACAAGCAATCATTGCTGCTTCTGCTAAAATAGTTCCACTTCCACACATTGGGTCAATAAAATGTGAAGTTCCGTCCCAACCAGTAAGCAATAACATTCCTGCTGCTAAAACTTCATTAATTGGAGCAATATTTGTTGCTGTTTTATAACCACGACGATGTAAGGATTCTCCTGAAGAATCTAATGAAACAGTAACTTGGTCTCTATCAATGTGTACGTGAATACGAACATCTGGGAAGTCTTTATCAATACTTGGTCGTTTACCTGTTTTATCTCTAAATTGATCTACAATTGCATCTTTAGATTTTAAAGCTACATATTGACTATGGTTAAAATGATCAGAATGCAAAGTTGTTTCTACTAAAAACGATTGGTGTTCTGTCATAAATTCCGACCAATCTATAGAAATAACTCCTTTATATAGTGCAATATCATTAACTGCTTTAAATGTTTTTATAGGTTTTAATATTTTTAAAGCCGTACGCAAACCTAAATTTGCTTTGTACATAAAACCTTTATCTCCTTCAAAAGTAACCACACGAACTCCTGCTTCAACTTTTTGAGCGCCTAATTGTGTTAGTTCTTTTACTAATAATTCTTCAAAACCAAATAAGGTTTTGGCAACCATTTTAAAATTTTCCATCTTCAAAGTTCAATTTCAATTGCAAAAAAATAATTGCAACCGTATAAAATATTCTTAAAACCAAAATCTAAAAGGCTAAAATTGGAATTAAAGTGCAAAAATACACTAAATTTGCCACTTGAATGAAATGAAAAAAGAAATAATGTCAGAAATCGATAATCAAAAATTAGCAAGCGGTAATCAAAAATCCGAAAACTGGTTTGCATCATGGTTTGATACAGATTATTACCATATTTTATACAAAGATAGAAATGATGATGAAGCGCAGCAGTTCATGGATAATCTTACACATTATTTAAATCTGCCAGAAGAAGCTAAAATATTAGATTTAGCCTGTGGAAAAGGACGTCATTCTATCTATTTAAACTCGTTAGGATTTGATGTTACTGGTTCTGATTTATCTGCAAATAGTATTGCGGAAGCTGCAAAATCATCTAATGAAACTTTACAATTCAAAGTGCACGATATGCGTGATTCTTTTGAAGAAAAATACGATGCAATTTTTAACTTATTTACTAGTTTTGGCTACTTTGAAAGTGATGCTGATAATTTAAAAACATTAATTTCCATTAAAGAAAGTTTAACCGAATATGGTTTTGCAGTTATTGATTTTATGAATGTAGATTATGTAATTGCTAATTTAATTCCTTCTGAAATTAAAACTGTCGATGGAATTGACTTTCACATTAAACGTTACGTAAAAGACAATCATATTTTTAAAGAAATAGATTTTGAAGACAAAGGTGAAAAGTTTCATTTTACTGAAAAAGTACAAGCACTTCGTTTAGCAGATTTCGAAGCAATGATGGAAGAAGCTGGAATATACCTTTTAGATGTTTTTGGGGATTATAAACTGAAAACTTTCTATAAAAATCAATCAGGACGTTTAATTATGATTTTTAAATAATGATCAATTCTGTATACATACTTCCTTTATTTTCCGTAATTATAGGTTACGTTATTGCTGTTTTCTTTCGCCCAAAAAGCAAAAAGAATTTAAAATTATTATTAGCTTTTAGTGGTGCTTTTTTATTATCCCTTACGGTAATGCATTTATTACCCGAAGTATATGAAGCTGATTTGCATCATGCAAATGAACACCACCATAATCACTCAAGCGCAATTGGAATTTATATTATGATTGGAATTGTGTTCCAAATCATTTTAGAATATTTCTCTAAAGGTGCAGAACATGGTCATGTACATGGTCATGATAAAATGGAAACTATTCCGTGGTTGTTATTTTTTAGTTTGTGTTTACACGCATTATTAGAAGGAATGCCAATTAGTAATCATAATCATTTAGCGTATGGAATTGCTATACACCACTTCCCTATTGCCATTATTTTAACTACTTTTTTTAGTAATGCAATGTTAAACAAAAAAGCCATATTCTTTTTCATGATGGTTTTTGCATTCATGACACCTTTAGGAACTGTTTTATCAGAAAGCTTACCATTTTTAAAAGAATATTACGCACAAATTTCAGGGCTTGTAATTGGTATTTTATTCCATATTTCGTCTACCATTATTTTTGAAAGTAGTGAAGGACATAAATTTAACTTGGCTAAATTAACCGTTATCGTTTTAGGAATTGTAATGGCTTACTTTATGTAGACTAAACAAAGTAACTAAGTTACTAAGTCTTTTTCGACAAAAAATAATTTACAAAATCTTACAAACGAATGCATTTAACTTTGTAACTTTGGTACTTTACAACTTTGTAACTACAAACAATGAGCTTTACAAAAACAACCGAACAATCTTCAAAATACCAACATTTAGAAAAAATGTCGGTTAGCGATTTATTACAAAATATAAATAACGAAGACAAAACCGTTCCTTTAGCAGTTGAAAAAGCGTTATCCCAAATAGAAAAATTAGTAACACAAATAGTTGCTAACATGAAACAAGGTGGACGACTTTTTTATATTGGCGCAGGTACATCGGGAAGATTAGGTGTTGTCGATGCTTCTGAATGTCCACCAACATTTGGTGTTTCATTTGATACCGTAATTGGATTAATTGCTGGTGGAGACGAAGCTATTCGTAGAGCTGTTGAAAATGCAGAAGATAATACCGAACAAGCTTGGTTAGATTTAGAGGCCTGTTTAATTACAAATAAAGATGTTGTTGTAGGTATTGCCGCTTCAGGAACAACTCCTTATGTAATTAGTGGTTTAGAAAAATGTAACGAAAATGGTATTGTTACAGGTTGTATTACTTGTAACGAAGGGAGTCCTTTGTCAAAAGTTTCTAAATTCCCTATTGAAGTAGTTGTAGGCCCTGAATTTGTTACTGGAAGTAGTAGAATGAAGGCAGGAACTGCTCAAAAATTAGTTCTAAACATGCTTTCCACGGCAGCCATGATTCAACTTGGAAAAGTAAAAGGGAACAAGATGGTAGATATGCAGTTGAGTAACAACAAGCTTGTAGACCGAGGTATTAAAATGATTATGGAAGAAATTCCTGTTACTTATGAAAAAGCTGGTGAATTATTAGCTAAATTTGGAAGTGTACGAAATGCTATTATAAATTATAACAACTAACCTATATTATTATGAAAACTTTACTTTTAACAATAAGCTTATTATTAACTAGCTTACTTTTTTCTCAAGAAATAAAAACAGAAAACAAAAAATATTATATAGATGGGGTTCATGTTTACAGACATGAAATGAAAAATATATTAGAAACAAATTTAAAAGCTTCAAACTTATATAAAAAAGCAAATAAAAAAGAAACTTGGGGAGGATTACTTATTGGTAGTGGAATTGGTCTATGTATTGCAGATGCTGTAAAAGGAGCTGTTTCAAATGAAAAATATCCTTCTTCCTTAACATATACAGGTGTAGCATTTGTTGCTATTTCCTTTCCAATCATGTCTGGAAAAAATAGAATTAGAGCTGAAAGTATCGAAGTATACAATGAAGGTGTTAGAGGAACTGAAAAAAAATTAGGTTATAATTTTGACGTAAACTTAATTAACAACCAAAACGGAATAGGATTTAATATTACTTTTTAATGCCAACTAATAGAAAAATATTATTAAAAGGTATCCAGTTTTTATCTGGTGCTTTACCTCTATTATTTATTGGACCTGTTGTTATAAACAGTTCATTTAAAAACCAAGAACACAACTTATATCCTTTTATCTTAGGATTAGGCATTTTGCTTTGTGCAACAGCAATTTTTTGCATTTTTAAAGGAATAAGTCTAATAATGAAAAGCATGTTTGATGGAGATAAGTAGTATTTATTTAGAAAGTATAAAAAAGCAAATGTTGTATTATAAAACAGTTGCTGAAAAAGCTATTGATCAGTTAGAAACGGAACAACTTTTCATTTCTGTAAATGAAGACACCAATTCTATTGCAACTATTATGAATCATATGGTTGGAAACATGCTATCCCGTTGGACTAATTTTCTAACTTCTGATGGAGAAAAAGAATGGCGCAAACGAGATGCAGAGTTTGAAAATCCTATCATAGCCAAAGAGGAACTTCTTGCAAATTGGAACAAAGGATGGGAATGCTTTTTTAATGCTATAAACTCTTTACAATCAGAACAACTTTCGCAAATAATTTACATTAGAAACGAAGGGCAAACTGTTCTTGATGCCTTAAATAGACAGCTTGCACACTATCCTTATCATATAGGACAGATTGTATTTTATGCTAAAATGCTCAAGAAAACAGAATGGAATAGTTTAACTATTCCTAAAAATAAGTCTAATGAATACAATGCTGACAAATTTTCGAAAGAAAAAACAAATAAGCATTTCACCGATGATGAATTAAAGAAATTACAATAAGAATCTCAATTGCAAAAATCAATGTCAATTTCAACAACAAAAATGAAAATGAAATTTAGCAAAAAACCTATTACTCTTTACCTTTTACCCTTTACCTTTTTTCTAATGACTTCTTGCTATAACCAAGAACGTAATTGTACTGATTTTAAAACCGGAAAATTTGCATCTGAAATCACTTTAAATGAAGAAACCATAACTTCAACATTTGAGCGAAATGATTCTATTCAAATTGAAACTTTTGAGGGCATTATAGATACTTTTTCTGTAAGGTGGATAAACGATTGTGAATATGTTATTAAGAATACAAAACCAAAAAACATGATAGAAAAAAAAGTAGTTTCTATTAAAATATTATCTACAACTAAGGATTCTTATACGTTTGAGTATAACTATGTAGGAGAAACAAATAAGCAAAAAGGAATTGCTACAAAGTCAATTGATAATTGATAATTGATAATTGATAATTGATAATTGATAATTGATAATTGATAATTGATAATTGATAATTGATAATTGATAATTGATAATTGATAATTGTAAAATAGAAAACTCATAACTTATAATTCATAATTTTTTTTAAACCGATGGAAATTTTTTTAGACCCAAATGCATGGATTGCCCTTTTAACATTAACTTTTCTTGAAATTGTTTTAGGTATAGATAATATTATTTTTATATCTATTGTAACGGGAAAGTTACCCGAAGAGAAAAGAAAAAAAGCAACTCAAATAGGTTTATTTCTTGCAATGTTTATGCGTATTGCACTATTGTTTGGTATAACTTTATTAATTGCAATGAAAGCTCCGTTTTTCTCTATTGATTGGGGATTTTTTAGCGCAGAATTCACGGGTCAAGCGATAATTCTTTTAGTAGGTGGATTATTCCTAATTTATAAAAGTACTAAAGAAATTCATGAAAAAGTAGATCACCCAAATGAAGAAGAAACTGAAATGAAAACAAAGAGTGCTTCTGCCACTTTTGGAAGTGTTTTAATTCAAATTTTGATGATTGATATTATATTTTCTGTAGATAGTATTTTAACTGCAGTTGGTATGACAAATGGTGTGGAAGGTGCGTTACCAATTATGATAACTGCCGTTGTGATTTCTGTTGGAATAATGATGTTGTTTGCGGTTCCTGTTGGGAACTTCGTAAACAAGAATCCATCTATTCAAATACTTGGATTAGCATTTTTAATCTTAATTGGATTTATGTTAATTACCGAAAGTATGCATTTATCTAATGCGCAATTAGTAGGAGAACATGTAGGTGCTGTTCCAAAAGGATATTTATATTTTGCAATTGCATTCTCATTAGCAGTTGAATTTTTGAATATGAAAATGAGAAAAAAGAAATAGATTTAAAACTTAAAAAATGAAGTTCATAATTCCTATTATTCTATTTTTAAACTGTATCGTTGCTTTTTGTCAATCAGATATACCTTATGGAAAAAATACTGAAATTGGTAAATACATCAAAATAAATGATGTTAAATTGTATTATGAAATTTATGGAGAAGGTGAACCGTTACTTCTAATTCATGGAAATAGAACAGGTATAAAAGGTTGGGAACCACAAATAGAATCATTTAAAAAAAAATTCAAAGTTATCGCAATTGATTGTAGAGGAAGAGGAAAATCTGAACTTGGAAAAGACTCATTAACTTACATTCAACAAGCAAAAGACATTAGTGTTTTTATTGAAAAAATGAAGTTGGATTCAGTAAATATTGTAGGAAAAAGCGATGGCGGAATAATTGGAATTTTATTAGGAATTTATTATCCAAATCATATTAAAAAAATCGTGTCATTTGGTGCCAATATGCAACCTGATTCAACTGCATTATACCCTGAAACAATTGCAGAAATTAAAGCAGAGCGAATTTATGCTGAAAAAATGTTACACAAAAAAGACATTAGTCAAAACTGGACAATAGAATACCAGCGAAATAGAATGATGGAATTTCAACCAAACATTACTGCCGAAGATTTACATAAAATTAAAGTCCCTGTTTTAGTAATGTCTTGCGATAGAGATGTGATCAGAGAAGAGCATACTTTTTTTATTTATAAAAACATACAAAACGCAAACCTATCTATTTTTCCTGGTGAAGTCCATGGAGTCACCCGAAAAAATCCAGAGTTGTTTAATTCTACAGTTGAAAAATTCTTAACAGAACCATTTAAAAGTAATTCAATTCGTTTTGAATAAAAAAAATCCCGCAATTGCGGGATTTTTTTTATTCAAAGCTCAGTCCTATTTGACCATCTTCTTCTAACTCTGTATGAATATCCTCTGAAACAGACTCTTCATCTGTAACTTCCATTTTTTCAGGTTCTGGTTCTTTTGGCTCTTCAAACGGCAAAGATTCTAATAAGTTAATTTGCTTAACTTTATCACTTGTTAATTGGTTACCCAATGCTTTTATTCCTTTTACAGCAATAAATTCATCTAAATTTACTTGAATCGTTTCTTTTTGATCTCCTTTTACTTTGGCAAAAACAACCTCAGCCATAGGCAACCAATCTGTAGAAACAATTTCTAATTGAGACTTATCGTGTTCCGAAATAAAGATTTCCTCTTTGTTTTCATTTTCAATCAAGAAACGCTTAACGTAATAACGTTCTTTTTCGCCATCAAAATAAATAGCAGAAATAGGTTTGCTTGGTTTCCATTTTTCCAAAACAATCATGTCTTGATCAAAATGCGTTGAAAGCTCAGGAATTATGGTTTTTAACTTTCCAGATTGATTAATGATTAACAATCTATCATTTGGTTTAAATTCACCTAAAAGTTCTCCTCTAGCATCTGTATTCAAGCGTTGAACAGTATCATCAAACCAAATTTTACGTGGACGAAGTGTAGAAATTCCTTTTTCTTTTAACTCAATTTTCTTAATTGGATATTTAGTAACTGTATTTCCTTTAGAACCTCTTCCTTTTATTAAAATTTCGGAAAAATCCATATCCCATTTCAATTTCTTTACACTTCCTACTTGGCGCAATAAAATAGTAATAACCTCAGCTTCACCATTTGGATTTTCTGAAAAATATAAAATTTGGGAACCTGGTTTTTCTTGCGAAATATGGTATTCCTTATCTCTTGTAACGCCAGAGACATTGAAACGTTTTACAAATGAAGCACCTGATTTTCCGTCGCGATAAATAACATTATAAATAGTCCGCTTATCGTTTTTATCGAAAATAGCAATGTGAATAATATCTTTACCTATGAACTTTTTATCGTCGACTCTGGTAATTACCATTCTACCATCTCTAAGGAAAACAATTACATCATCAATATCTGAACAATCCGTAAGGTATTCGTCTTTCTTTAGACCTGTTCCTAAAAAACCTTCTTCTCTATTTACGTATAGTTTTGTGTTACGTAAAGCCACTTTTGTTGCTTCAATAGTATCAAAACTTCTTAATTCGGTTTGGCGTTCTTTACCTTTCCCGTACTTTTCTTTTAAAGTAGTAAAGAAAGCAATTGCAAAATCTATAATATGTGCTAAATCGTGTTTAATACGTTCCATTTCCGCTTCCAACTTCGCAATAGCATCATCTGCTTTGTCTGAATCGAAACGCGTAATACGAATCATTGGGATTTGCGTTAACTTTTGTAAATCATCATCGTGAATATCACGAACCAACATATTTCTGAACGACTCAAATTTCTTATATAAATATTCGTAAAGACTTTCTCTATCTGAATACAATTTGAAATCAATATACATTTCTTCTCTAATGAAAATCTTTTCTAAAGTAGAGAAATGCCATTTATTTTCTAATTCGTCTAACTGAATTTCTAATTCGCTTTTTAATAAACCAACGGTTCTATTTGTTGAAATTTTCAACATATCAGAAACACCAATAAACAAAGGTTTGTTGTTTTCAATAACACAGCCTAATGGCGCAACCGAAGTTTCACAAGCGGTAAATGCATATAAAGCATCAATTGTTTTATCTGGAGAAACTCCAGAAGGCAAATGAATTAAAATTTCTACCTCAGCAGCGGTATTATCTTCAATCTTTTTAACCTTAATTTTCCCTTTATCATTCGCTTTTAAAATACTATCAATTAGAGTTGAAGTATTAGTAGAAAACGGAATTTGAGTAATTACCAAAGTAGATTTATCTAATTGTGCAATTTTAGCACGCACACGCACACGACCGCCTCGTAAACCATCGTTATAGTTGGAAACATCGGCAATACCTGCTGTTGGAAAATCAGGATATAAAGTAAAAGGTTTCCCTTTTAATATTTTTATGGACGAATCGATTAATTCTACAAAATTATGTGGTAATATTTTAGTAGATAAACCTACAGCAATACCTTCAGCTCCTTGTGCTAAAAGCAATGGAAACTTAACCGGTAAATTTACAGGTTCTGGACGACGACCATCGTAAGAAGTTCCCCATTCGGTAATTTTTGGAGAATATAAAATATCATGACCAAATTTAGAAATACGGGCTTCAATATAACGAGAAGCTGCTGCACTATCCCCAGTAAGGATATTACCCCAGTTTCCTTGCATGTCTATAATTAGTTCTTTCTGACCAATTTGTACCATTGCATCTCCAATACTCGCATCTCCGTGTGGATGATACTGCATCGTGTGACCCACAATATTAGCTACTTTATTATAACGACCATCATCCAATTCTTTCATGGAATGCATGATACGACGCTGTACAGGCTTAAAACCATCTTCAATTGCAGGAACTGCACGTTCTAGAATTACATAAGAAGCATAATCTAAAAACCATTCTTTATACATACCGGTTACTTTTGTAATGGTATCTTCTGGGTTTTCGTTATTCTCGTAAAAATGATGACCTGTAGAAACGCTGATGTCGTCAAAACCTTCGTTGTTTGTCGAATCGTTTTGATTGTCGTTGTTTTCGTCTTCGTTTGGGATTATGTTTTCTTCGTCTTCGTTCATTTATTTTGTAGCACTAAGTTTCTCTAAGTTTTCACAAAGTTTCACTATGTTTATTTAATCAAAAATTAAATTTTTCTTTACAGATATGTTTCTCTATTTTAACACTATTACCGTTTGAGTCAACTACTGTATCAATAATTGTTTCACATTCTTCATGATCATTAGAAAAATGAATGAAAAATAATATTGATATTCCTAACGTTAAAATAGAACCTAAAATTAAAATATTTTTTTTCATAATTACTCTTTCTCAATTACATCTAATTCTATTTTCAAGTTATTGATGATGAATTCTTGTCTGTCTGGTGTGTTTTTACCCATATAGAATTCCAATAACTTTTCAATGGTAGTACTTTTGTCTAACATTACAGGATCTAATCGAATGTCTTCCCCAATGAAAAACTTAAACTCATCTGGAGAAATCTCTCCCAATCCTTTAAATCGTGTTATTTCTGGTTTTGGTTTTAATTTTTCAATTGCATCTTTCTTTTCTTCATCGCTGTAACAATAAATCGTTTCTTTTTTATTTCGAACTCTAAATAAAGGCGTTTGTAAAATATACAAATGTCCGTCTTTGATTAATTCTGGGAAAAATTGCAAAAAGAAAGTGATTAAAAGCAAACGAATGTGCATTCCATCTACATCGGCATCAGTTGCAATTACAATATTATTGTAACGCAAATCTTCCATGTCTTCTTCAATGTTTAATGCCGCTTGTAATAAGTTGAATTCTTCATTTTCATACACAATCTTTTTAGACATTCCGTACGAATTTAAAGGCTTACCACGCAAACTAAAAACCGCTTGTGTATTTACATCTCGCGACTTGGTAATGGAACCCGAAGCCGAATCTCCCTCGGTAATAAAAAGCGTACTTTCTAAACTTCTTGGATTCTTAGCATCTCCTAAATGCACACGACAATCGCGTAGTTTTTTATTGTGTAAATTAGACTTCTTCGCTCTGTCTTTTGCCAACTTACGAATTCCAGATAATTCTTTACGTTCGCGTTCTGCTTGTAAAATCTTACGAAGTAATAAATCAGCTACTTCAGGGTTTTTATGCAAGAAATTATCTAATTTTACTTTGATGAAATCATTTACGAAAGTACGAACCGTAGGACCATTTGGACCAATGTCCATAGAGCCTAATTTGGTTTTGGTTTGCGATTCGAAAACAGGTTCTTCCACCTTTACTGAAACCGCAGAAACAATAGATTTACGAACGTCTGAAGCTTCAAAATTCTTATTATAAAATTCTTTTATAGCACGAACAATTGCTTCACGAAAAGCAGTTAAATGTGTTCCTCCTTGTGTTGTGTTTTGTCCGTTTACAAATGAATGGTATTCTTCTGAATATTGTGTTTTACTGTGTGTAATGGCTACTTCAATATCTTCACCTTCAATGTGAATAATTGGGTACACCATATCTTCTTCCGAAATGTTTTCGTCTAATAAATCTTTTAATCCGTTTTCAGAAATATATTTTTCACCGTTATAAATAATGGTCAACCCACGATTTAAATAACAGTAATTTTTAAGCATTTTAATGATGTACTCATTACGATACTTGTAGTTTTTAAAGATTAATTCATCAGCAATAAAAGAAACCTTTGTCCCTTTACGCTTTGTAGATTCGGTTACTTGTTCGTCAAGCGTTAAATTACCTGCAGAGAATTCGGCAGCTTTTTGTTGGTTATCACGAATAGATTCTACTCGGAAATAATTAGACAAAGCATTTACGGCTTTTGTACCGACTCCATTTAAACCTACCGATTTTTTGAAGGCTTTAGAATCGTACTTTCCACCAGTATTCATTTTAGAAACAACGTCTATTACTTTTCCTAACGGAATTCCACGACCGTAATCGCGAACGGTAACCATTTTTTCTTTGATAGTAACTTCAATCGTTTTTCCTGCACCCATGACAAATTCATCGATACAGTTGTCCATTACCTCTTTTAGAAGAATATAAATTCCATCGTCTGGAGATGAACCATCTCCTAGTTTTCCAATGTACATTCCGGGACGCATACGAATGTGCTCTTTCCAATCGAGCGATCGTATATTGTCTTCGTCGTATTTAATTTCGTCTGCCATTTATAAGTTTCGGATTTTGTGCTAATATAAAGGAATTAGGTAAAAAATGAAAGCGAGTTGCAAAGAAGTTATTGACAAGTTTTTAAGATGAGGAAAGAAGAAAGATACAAGAGGAAAGAAGAAAGATTTTGAGTATATTTGTTTGAATTATTTTACAAATACAAAATGGAAATTTGTTTAGTGAATTTATTAAAAATATATTAATTTTTGAAAATGAAAATAAATTTTGAAAAGTTCCCAAAACTTACAGAAGCAAAAGAATATATTAAGAAATTAGAAGATATTGAATGGCCTTTATTTTCTGATTTTGAAAGTTCTGATGATTTTTTAAAAGTAATTGAAAAAATAATTTTAAATGATTTTGATAAAATTCCTGAAATTATAACAAGATATAAACCAAATGAATTTCAGCTTCCAATTTTTAGAGCAAGAGAACTAAATTCATTTAGTAATATAAATCAATTTTCAGAACATAGTTATCCTCCAATAAACCTAACAGGTTTTAACAAATGTAATTATCCCAATAAACCTGTATTTTACTCTTTTAACAGCCCTTTGACTGCTTTAAAAGAAATTATTAGAGACGGAAACAGTAACGAAAGGAAATTTTGTTTATCAAAATGGGAAATAATAGACTCAGACCAAGAGTTTATTTCTCAAAATTTTATACACGGAGAATTCAATAATCAAAATGAATTCAACAATTTAAAAGAGAAAGAATTTTATGAACTAGACACACTTTTTAAAGATAAATTAAACAGTGATCAAAAAGCTGGAATGACAGAACTAATAAAGTTTTTACATAACACTTTTATTAATGATAAAAATTATGCCTTATCCTCAACGTTAGCACATAGAACTTTAAATGCCAAACATAGAATAGCAACAGACATTATTATTTATCCAAGTGCTCAAACAAATTACAAAGGCATAAATATGGCTATCCACCCAAATTTTGTTGACAACATGATGAGAGTTCAAAGGTTTTATATTGTTCAACTGAAAAATTACGATATTGAAACCGGAAAGTTTAATGTGACTTTTTTAAAATATGCAGATATAATTAAGAACAGAATTAATTGGAAAGACATTAATCCTGAAGATAAACAATTTTTAAAATATTTAGAGTTAGATTTTAACGATTTATTGAACGAAGGTTCACAAGGGAAGTTCAACCTAAAAAAAATGTAAAATGCTTCACAGGTTTTCTTATATTTTTTTTAGACAAAAAATGAACTAATTACAAATCTCCAACTTGTAACCTACTCCATGAACATTAATTAATTTTACAGATTCATCTGCTTTTAATTTAATGCGTAATTTTGAAATATACGTATCCAAACTTCTTCCTACAAAAACGCCATTGTCTTCCCATACTTTTTTGGTCAATTCATCACGTTTGATAATTTGATTTGGTTGAGCTATAAAAATAGTTAGCAATTCACATTCTTTTTTAGAAAGATTGATTTCTGCAGCTTCTTTAATCAGTTTGTTTTGTTCTGGATAAAATTTATATTTCCCTATTGTTAAGAAATCGCCTAAATTATCATTTGGAACGGCTTTATTTTTACGTTTAAAGTACAAGAATAAAATACCTCCTAAAATTACAAATAACAAAACATAAAGTAGCCAAGAGTAAGAATAGCTTTTATTAATTTTAATTACCTCAGTAAATTGAACATTTATTAGGTAACATTCTTTTTGCAATTGCCTTCCTCTACATGGAATAATCCCTTTTTCTACATTTTGATTCATTTTGTAGCTGTAAGCAATTTCACTGTCTTTACATTGAATAACTTCAACCAAATAATATTGAGGCAAATTGGCTTTTTGAAAGCTGTTTTCTACAAGCGTTATTAAACTATCTGGATTAATAATTAATTGTTCTTCGAAAGATAATTGGAATTTTAAATAATCTATATTTTTAACTGGTTTTACAACTGAAACAGAATCTTGATTAAGTAATAGTAATTGATGTCCAACATTACGCAATGCCACTTTTACAAGTCCAGAAGAATCCTCCGTTGATTTCTTCGAACAAGAAAGCATACAAGAAAACAACCCTAAAATGGATAAAACTTTAAATAGATATTTGATGTAGTAATTCATAATTATTTGTAAATAACATACAATTTCATGACATTTTACAACTATTGACACTTTTTTTACATTTTTTTGACACTTCAGGATTGAGTAATTAGTAGTTTTACATTGTCACCAAATAACAACAAATTTATTGACTGATTTATTAAATAATAATCCATTAAAAAAAACAATAAAATGAAAAATGCAATTCTTTTCTTTTGCTTATTTATAGTTCTTAGTTGCAAAATAGAGCCTTCAAAAATAGTTTCTAATAAAGAAAAAGTTTTTGCTCAAATTCCAGAATCAGAACTAAATAGTCAACCAATCTATGGCCCAAATTTGCCTGCTGAACCCTATGAGTTAAAACTCAAAACACACCAATTAAGCAATACTATTTATGATTTAGAAATACAAATGTTATTATACAACAATGCATATTATGCATCTTCAAATACTAAAAAAGACCTCAAAGGTAAATTTACTTTTTTTATTGAAAGTAATGATTCGTTTATCTTAAAAAAGAACCTGACCGAAACACCACTCACTAATAAAAAATATATTTCGAGCACAAATGATAAAGGTTTGACAAGTTGGATAGGCGTAGATACTTCCTATAAACAAAATATAGAAATTACTACACAAGAAGACTTTCAAGTGAATGGCTACATCCAGTTTACAATTGAACCTCGTTGTACTTTAGAGAAAATACCTGTTATGATTTCATATAAAAAAGGTATCATGAAATTTGAAATTGATAAATGTTAATAAAACTCAAGTTTAAAAAAAATTAATTTATTACTCGTAATGCCAAAAAATACCTTTATCTAAAACTGTCCAAAGTGCAGATTTTTGGTTTGCCGATTTTAATGCTTGGTTTGCCCAGGTATTACAAGTATAAAATAAATTATAATTTCCTTTTGCTTCATAAAAAGCATCGTGTTTACCATAAGAATGCGTTCCAATTTGTTGCTTTTTATTTAATTCATCTAACTGAAAACTGTCTTCAAAATAACGTATTAGTTTTTCATATTGCGCAATTGAAATCATAATCTTTTTACAAGCTTTATTTTCTTCTAAATTTCCATAAAAAGTAACATGCATTGCCGATGAACTTAAACCAGTAACTGCTTTTGCTGCAGTAGAAACTTTCAAATCAGCCCAAGTTGGCGTATCTAAATAAAAACCTCTATCGCCCCAACCAAAAGCCAGTAAATTTTTAGTGCTATCTTTTGCTTTGGTATGTAAATAAGAAATCTCTTTAGACCAATCTTTAATTTCGTTTTTCAATGGAACCACAACATCTGTATGTACTCCGTTTGAAAGAATGTAAATGGGGATATTTTTATCGGTTTCAACAACATTATCATTTACTGAAATGACTGATGTTAAAAAAATGACTAAGGTATAAACCAATAGAAAAGCAACTACTCCTAAAACGGATTTTAGTAGAATTTTAAATATTTTCTTAAGTGTCTTCATATGTGATTCATTTACAACAAACAATATCAAATATTGAACCAAAAAAAACCTGCAAATTGCTTTACAGGTTTTGTATATAATTACTCTTTACTTTTTTTCCAATTTATATACTCAATACAAACTTTTATAATGTCATTGTATTTATAAACCTTATCTTCAATTTTTTTTGAAAGTTCAGGATAATCTTCAAAATATTTTGAAGCTGTCATTTTAAAAACAACATTAGGATTCACAGAACCATTTACATAACCAGAAATTAAAAATGCTGCTTTTTCACCTTCTCTAAATGCATAATAATTAACATAACCTGTTGGAGTAATTAAACCATTAGCTGACATATTTGTATAGCTCACTCCATTATCATAATAAATAGTTAAAAGTTCTTTCATTACCACCAGCATCAGTTTTGGTCTTTTACTAATTTTATTATTTAACTTAAATGAACTAGAATAATGCGTTACATTTTCAAATGTTAATTTTAAACTATTTTCATGGTCAATAGTAACTTGTTTAACTAACGTATTATCAATTTTAACTTTCTCTCCAGAAGCTAAAATAATTTCTATTTTTTTATTTAAATTATAAGGGTGTTTTATTTTTCCTGATTTTACTTGTCCGTCATTAAAAGTAACTGTAATTTCAGAAAACTTATTTTTTATAACTTTTTTATTTTCAGCAAAAGTATTTCCAAATAATATAAAAAAAGAAACTAAAAAAAAATATTTTTTCATTTTGAAGTGAGATTATAATTAGAAACAAATATACTTGAATTTGTGAATATTAATTACTTTTAAATTTTAAACCAAAAAACCTGCAAATTGCTTTACAGGTTTTTCATTCTTCTTTGTTCTATTTTCCAAAAAAACAATACTAAAATCTATTTTTATGCACTACAAACAAGTCATTACTATTAAATATTTGTGTTATTGAACTTTTTATAGTACATTTGAGTATGATAAATAATGTTTATTACAGTTATTCTGATAAAGAATTAATTGAAAAATGGGGGAAAAAACTCAAATCATTACGTGTTGAAGCGGGTTTTTCGCAAACTGAATTAGCTGAAAAGACAGGAATGAGTAGAAGTTCTATTGCCGAAATTGAAAAAGGTCGGAATTTTTCAATCGCATCATTATTATCTATTTCTAGGGTTCTTGAATTTTTAAATGAATTTGAATTCTTTTTTAAAGAAGAAGAATATGAATTAACGCCAATGGAAATTTACGAACGAGAAAAAAACAAAAAGAAACGAGGAGGTTATAACAAATGAAACTATTAGAAGTTATTATATGGGGAAAACTGGTAGGCGTTATTGCATGGAATGCTCAAAAGAAAATAAGTTCTTTTGAATATGCGGACAGTTTCATGAAAAGTGGTTTTCAATTATCGCCTATAATAAACCCAGCGTCAAAAAAAATAATTTCGGTAACTCAAAAATTAGAATATACCAGCGAAAGCAGCACTGTTTTTGATACCAATAAAGGACTTCCGCTTTTTATCTCAGACTCATTACCCGATACTTTTGGAACGGCTCTTTTTTCAAAGTATCTTGAAAAAACAGGTAAAAATTATATTGACCTTACTCCTTTAGAAAAGTTAGCTTATATAGGTAATAGAGGAATGGGCGCGCTCGAATTTAAACCCTCAATACAAAAAAAAACTAATACAAATGCTTTAGATTTAAAAAAGCTTAATGAGCTATCAATATCATTATTAAATAATGAACCGATAGCAAATATTGATGATATGGCTAATCTATTTCATGTTGGAACTTCTCCTGGTGGCGCACAACCAAAAGTATTAATTAATATTGATAAAAACACAGGTAACATTTACAGAGGCGATAATTTACCAACTGAAAATCAGGAAAGTTGGATTTTAAAATTTAATAGAGATATAGGTTTAACTTCTGATAAAGAAAGAGGTAAAGTTGAATATGCGTATTACTTAATTGCTAAAGATTGTAAAATAAACATCATGGATTCTCAATTAAAAGAATTTGAAGGTGATTTTTACTTTATGACCAAAAGATTTGACCGCATAAATGGAAAAAAAATGCATACGCAAACACTACATGCTTTTGCAGGTATGAATTTTAAATTGCCTAACACTTATTCTTACGAACAAATATTTACTGTTTTAAACAAATTAAATTTAGATTATGCTGCCAAAGAACAATTGTTTAGAATTATGATTTTTAATGTAATTGGTAGAAATGCAGACGATCATACTAAAAATTTTGGCTTCAACATGAATGAAAAAGGAGAATGGAATTTTTCTCCTGCTTATGACTTAACCTTTAGTTATAATGAAAATTTTAATAGAATTACGCCTCATTTTCTTTCTATAAATGGAAAAAATGAAAATATTAATATCAACGACATTTTACATGTGGCTGAACAATATTCTATAAAAAATCCTAAAAAAATAATTAACGAAATGAATCAGAGTTTTTTGAATTGGAACAAAATAGCTTCAAAACTGAATATTTGGGCTGAAACAACAAATTATATAAATAGCAAATTAAAAACGATTCCATATAATGTGAAATAGAATTCACAGCTCTTTCATATTAAGATTGAAACCAAAAAAACCTGTAAATTGCTTTACAGGTTTTTTTTATATTATATAAAACGACATTCTATAAATTAAAACTCCAATTTAAAATTAAGTTTACAGTGTTTGTTTTTATTTCTTGTGACGAATAACCGTTTGATGATTGCATAGCTAAAGAATTATGGATACCTAAATTATTTCTTAGCTCAATATTCAAATAGTTTTTCTCATTTACTTGAAATGTTTTTCCAATTCCAAAAGTAAAACCATAATCTTGATTATCAACACTTGAAGCCATTGGAAAATTTTCGCTATGAATATTATTGTAATTTATTAAAGTAGGTGAAATTTTTGTTTTCTCCTTTTGAGAAAGCATTTTAGCAAGAAAAAAACCACCTTTTATAAAATAAGGATTTTTATCTCCTATAATATATTTTAAAGTGATTGGTAATGTTATAAAATTAAAGTTGTTTTTAGTTAAAGCATCATAATGTACGTATTCCTCACTAGATCCATCAGGGTTCATATACGAATAATCAAACTCATAAAAATAATCAACTCTTTTCTTTTCAAGAATTAAATCAGTTGACAATGAAATTTTTTTTGAAATTTTATATTCAAAACTCAATCCTATTGAATAACCAAAACCCGATTCAACATTATCTAAAACTTCGCTTCCTCTTAATGAATAATAATTAGCCCCAGTTAATACTCCGATTCTAACTTTTTGTTGAGAGTAAATAAAACTAAAAAAGAATAAGCTAAATAAAACTAAAACTTTATTCATCGCTTATACGTTAAATCTAAAGTGCATTACATCACCATCTTTAACAATATATTCTTTACCTTCAACTTTTAATTTACCAGCTTCTTTTACTTTAGCTTCTGTTCCAAAGTTAGAATAGTCTTCAAATGCAATAACTTCTGCGCGAATGAATCCTTTTTCAAAGTCGGTATGGATAACTCCTGCAGCTTGTGGCGCTGTATCTCCTACATTAATAGTCCAAGCTCTTACTTCTTTAACTCCAGCTGTAAAATACGTTTGTAAATTTAATAATTTATAAGCTGCACGAATTAATACTGCCGAACCTGGTTCTGTTAAGCCCATGTCTTCTAAGAATACTTGGCGCTCTTCGTAGCTTTCTAATTCAGTAATATCAGCTTCTGCTCCTACTGAAAGTATAATTACCTCAGCTTGTTCGTCTTTTACTAATTCTCTAACTTGCTCTACGTATGCATTTCCGGTAACTGCAGAATTTTCATCTACATTACAAACATATAAAACTGGCTTTAAAGTAATTAATTGAAATTCTTCCATTAAAGCTTCTTCATCAGTATTTTGAGGAACAACTGTACGAGCTGATTTTGCTTGTAATAATGCTTCACGGATTCTATCCAATAACGCTTTTTCAACCTGTGCTTCTTTATTACCTGTTTTAGCAGAACGATTTGTTTTTTCTAAACGTTTTTCAACCGTTTCTAAATCTTTTAATTGCAATTCGATATCAATTGTTTCTTTATCGCGAATAGGATTTACATTTCCATCCACATGCACAATATTATCGTTATCAAAACAACGTAAAACATGAATAATTGCATTACACTCTCTAATGTTACCTAAGAATTGATTTCCTAAACCTTCTCCTTTACTTGCTCCTTTTACTAATCCTGCAATATCAACAATATCAACAGTTGCCATTTGTACTTTTTCTGGCTTAACCAATTCTTCCAAACGGTTAATACGTGGATCTGGTACATTTACTACTCCAATATTTGGTTCTATAGTACAAAACGGAAAGTTCGCGCTTTGCGCTTTAGCGTTTGATAAACAATTAAATAATGTTGATTTTCCAACATTTGGTAATCCTACAATTCCTGCTTTCATTATAAATGTATTTTTTAAAAGTGTGCAAATATAATTAATTGGAATAAGATTATGGAGAAATAAACTCTAAATGTAAATTATATAATACTTAGCAAGAATCATATAACTGAAAACGATACAAGCAAAGGTACATTTGTAATGTAAGAATCTTAAAAAAGAAAACATTATGAAAAAATTAATTTTAAACACGGCTGTATTATTATTTACATTAGGTATATACTCGCAAAACACAAATGTAAAAACAGAAGAAAAAACTACAACTACAACAATTAAAGACTCAAAAGGCGAACAAAAAATTGTAAAAAAAGAGATTATTAGCGAAAAACAAAATATTGAATTTGAAAATGCAGAATCTTCTAAAACAAACAAGGACATGAAACCTACCCCAATAGAAGTTACTACTACAAGTGAGACAATAGAGAACGGAAAAACAAAATCATTTGACGTAGACCATTCTTCTTATTATGATTTAGACGGAACTAAATATCAAATTAAATCAGATAAAAAAGGGTATATTTTATTAAATAGAGGTAAAAAAACAGCAAATGGTGTTTTAAGAAAAACGCAAAACAATAGCTATATTTTTAGAACAAAAAATAAAGTTTCTGTAGGTTATTTTGATGTTGATGGTAATTTAATACTAGAAACTTATAACCCAAAAACAGATAGTATGATTTTAGAAAAATTTGTTATCGAAAATTAGTAAAAAAATTGTTTTTAAATAGAAAACTCCACTCTTTCATTAGAGTGGAATTTTTATTTTACTAAACTATCAATAATATCGTTTTCCGCTTTGGTTAAAATAATACCTGAATCTAATTCCCAAAACTCAGTAATTACACTATTCTTTGCATTAATAAGTGACTTGTCTTTAAAAACCTCGTTGTCTTTATATTTAAAGTTTTTAGATCTAAATTCTGTAATTACAAAATAACTTTTAATTTCAAATCGAACTTTTTTCTTATTGTTGTTTGATTCAAAACCTATTTTTTCTTTTGAATTTGCTAAATAATATTGATTGTTTTTAAATCGATAAGTGGTTCTAAATTCTGATTTAAAAATACTTCTTTTTTTAAAATCCAAAATATCTTTGTCTTTACTCACTCTATCTTCTGGCAAAAGTGAACCAACCTCAATTATTAAATCCTTTTTTGTATCGTACAAAATATAGTATTCTGATAATTCTCCACGAACATTTGAAAGAGGCTTTACAATTATATAGTTATAATCTTTATTTTGAGCATAACTTTTGAGTCGGAATGAATATAGTTTTTTTGCTCTTGTATGTAGTAGTTCTTTTAAATACTTAAACTGGTAATAGTTTTCCATTAAGTTATTTAAGTTATAACCTAAAATACTTTTATCAAAAGCATCTAATAATCCTATTGCTCTATTTTGTTCTACTAAGATATCTGTTTTAACATTTTTTGAATCGCCAGTTATTTGAAAATTTAATAAACCATCATTATAATAGGAATATACGTTGTCTTTCTTAAAAAACTCTCTGGTATATACTTTTAAATTTGCAGGGATTGTAATTTTAGACAAAGAATTATATATAACTTCCCTAAGAATATCTTGCGGATTTTCTTTTGTTACAATTATTTCTTCTAAATCGTTTGTATTACTAATTAAGTATAGAATGTTCTCTTTTTCTTTTAAAGAAGAAGATTTGATTGTCATTTTTTTATAAGAAGTATGTGTGATTTCAATAACAGATGGCTTTTTTATGTTTATTTTAAAAAGTCCGTCTTTATTACTTAATAAACCTTGACTGGTTCTAGAAATAGTAATCGTAGCATCTTCTACAGGCAAACTAGAGAATTCATCTAACAAAATAACAACAACTTCGTCATTTTGCGAAAACCCTTTAAAAAACAATAAGATCAATAAAACAAAGTAGATTTTTTTCATATCCAATTCTTTTATATCTAAAATGCTTAAAAAAACATTTTTATTTCGAAAAACAGAAGCTAAAACAGTTATTATAAACAAATTAAACCACGAATTCCAACATAAATATAATAATTAGATAAGAAAAAACCTCTTAAAAAGAGGTTTATTTTTTATTCGTTATGTAAAAAAGCTTGCCTATTAAGAAGCGTTTCTTCACTTTCTACATAATTATCATCTGGAATACAACAGTCAACTGGGCAAACTGCTGCACATTGTGGTTCGTCATGAAATCCTTTACATTCGGTACATTTTCCAGGAACAATATAATAAACATCATCTGAAACTGGCGTTTGTGCGGCATCTGAATCTACTTCTGTACCATCTGGTAAAATAATCTTACCTGTAAGTTTTGTTCCGTCTTTGTAACGCCAATCATCAGCTCCTTCGTAAATTGCTGTATTTGGACATTCAGGCTCACAAGCTCCACAGTTTATACATTCATCTGTAATTATTATTGCCATTATTTTAGTCTTAAAAGTTATAAAGGCTTATCATACTAAAAGTTCTTTTGCCTTAGTTTTATAGAAATTATATTCTTTTGATCTAATGACTTTTGACTTTAGACTAAATAAGTCTTATTTTTGTGCAAAATTACAATGTAAACCACATATATACAAATACTGATGTTACAAATTGAAATTAAAAATTGTTTTGTTGAATTAGGTGCCTTTTTAAGTCAATATTCATTGGATAATAATCAAAAAAAATCTAATGTAAAAAACAATGAAGAATATTTTGAAGCATTTGAAAACCTTATAGCTTTATCGCAATCTCATAATGGTTGGTTTACACTTGAACAAGTGCATCATTCTATTAGTTCTTGGGCAGAAGCACTTACAGAAGATAACTTAAACAAGTGGCTTGCAAATTATACAATTACTGAAGAGTCTAATAAAAATATTGGAATTATTTTAGCTGGAAACATTCCATTAGTTGGTTTTCATGATTTCTTATCGGTTTTAATTACTGGAAATAATGTTTTGGTAAAAACTTCTTCAAATGACCAACATTTAATTAAGTTTTTAGCTAAATATTTAATCTCAATAGACAATAGACTACAAAACAAAATAACTTTCGTGGAAGGAAAGCTAGAAGGTTTTGATGCAGTAATAGCAACAGGAAGCAATAATACTTCTCGCTATTTTGAATATTATTTCAAAAAGAAACCAAGTATTATTAGAAAAAACAGAAATTCGGTTGCCGTTTTAAATGGTAAAGAAACCACTGAAGATTTAATAGCACTTGGTGAAGATATTTTTAGATACTTTGGTTTAGGTTGCAGAAATGTTTCTAAGCTATTTGTACCTAAAGGGTATGAATTCAAAACTTTTTTTGAAGCTATTTATGAATACAAAGATGTTATCTTTTACGAACGATACGCTAATAATTACGACTACAACAAGGCCGTTTTCTTAATGAGTTTATACAAATTATTAGACAATGAATTTTTAACTTTGAAAGAAGACGCAAGTTACTCCTCTCCTATTTCTAGTGTGTTTTACGAATATTATGACACTATTGAAGAAATAAAGACTAAACTAGAAGAGGATGCAGAACAAATTCAATGTGTGGTTTCTAATAACTTAATTGACAATAGTATCTCATTCGGACAAACGCAAAAACCAATGCTTTGGGATTATGCTGACAATGTAGATACCATTAAGTTTTTACTGAAGTTATAAAACACATTAATTATTGTTAACAAATGTTTGAAATAATTGTCGCAAAAACAATTGATTTTAATTGTGTAATTCCGAAATTTGCAAGGAACACAACTAACTACTTTACACATTTACAAACAACATGAAAAAACACAATTACAGTGCAGGTCCTTGCATTCTACCACAAGAAGTTTTTCAAAAAGCAGCTCAAGCAGTTTTAAATTTCAATAATTCTGGTCTTTCAATTTTAGAAATATCACATAGAAGTGCTGATTTTGTTGCTGTTATGGAAGAAGCAAGAGCATTAGCTTTAGACCTTTTAGGTTTAACAGGAAAAGGATACCAAGCTTTATTTTTACAAGGTGGAGCAAGTTTAGAATTTTTAAGAGTTCCTCAAAACTTAATGAACGAAAATGGTAAAGCCGCTTATTTAGATACGGGTACTTGGGCAAATGGAGCTATTAAAGAAGCGAAAGCATTTGGTGAAACAGTTGTTGTTGCTTCTTCAAAAGACGCAAACTATACTTTTATTCCTAAAGATTATAGTATACCAACAGATTCAGATTATTTTCACTGTACCTCTAACAATACTATTTTTGGAACACAAATGAAATCATTTCCTCAAGCTTCTATCCCAGTAGTTTGTGACATGAGTTCTGATATTTTTTCTCGTAGTTTAGATTTTTCAAAATTTGATATAATTTACGCTGGAGCTCAAAAAAATATGGGTCCGGCTGGAACAACACTAGTAGTTGTTAAAGAAGATATTCTTGGAAAAACAAACAGAAGCATTCCAAATATTTTAAGTTACCAACAACACATTGTAAAAGAAAGCATGTATAATACTCCACCAGTATTTGCAGTATATACTTCTTTACTAACATTACAATGGCTAAAAGCTAAAGGCGGAATTGCAGCAATTGAAAAAGAAAATGAAGCAAAGGCAACTTTACTTTATAATGAAATAGATAGAAACCCATTGTTTAAAGGTGCTGCAGTTAAAGAAGATCGTTCTACAATGAATGCTACTTTTTTATTAGCAGATGAAAACCATAAAGAAACATTTGACAAAATGTGGAAAGCAGCTGGAATTTCTGGAATTAACGGACATCGTTCAGTTGGTGGCTATAGAGCTTCCATGTATAATGCTTTACCAATTGAAAGCGTACAAGTATTAGTTAATATAATGCAAGAGTTAGAAAATAAAATATAGTAATTAGTGACTAGAAAATAGTAACTAGAAAAGATAAAACAAAATGAAAGTATTAGCAAACGACGGAATTTCTAACAGTGGAATAAAAGCTTTAGAAAAAGGCGGATTTGAAGTAATAACTACAAAAGTAGCACAAGAACAAGTTGCAAGTTTTTTAAATACACATTCCATTGATGTGCTTTTAGTAAGAAGCGCAACAAAAGTTAGACAAGACATTATTGATAATTGTCCTAGTCTAAAAATCATAGGACGTGGCGGTGTAGGAATGGATAATATTGATGTTGACTATGCTCGTAGCAAAGGAGTTCATGTAATAAATACTCCAGCCGCATCATCAGAATCCGTTGCAGAATTAGTTTTTGCTCATTTATTTTCTGGTGTTCGTTTTTTACACGATGCTAACAGAACTATGCCTCTTGAAGGCGATACCAACTTTAATGGTTTAAAGAAAGCTTACGGAAACGGAATTGAACTAAGAGGAAAAACAATAGGAATTATCGGTTTTGGTAGAATTGGACAAGCGGTTGCTAAAATTGCACTTGGACTTGGAATGAAAGTACTTGCGTCTGACAAACATGTTGGTGAAGCTGTAATTCGTGTAGATTTCTATAATGGACAGTTTATTAATGTTGACATTATTACAGAACCTTTAGAGGATATTTTTAAACATTCTGATTTTATTACCCTTCATGTTCCTGCACAAGACGGTTACGTAATTGGTAGAGACGAGTTAAAAATAATGAAAGAAAATGTTGGAATTATAAATACAGCGCGTGGTGGAGTAATTGATGAAGTAGCATTATTAGAAGCTCTAGATGAAGAAAAAGTATTGTTTGCAGGTTTAGATGTTTACGAAAGTGAACCAACTCCAGAAATGAAAATATTAATGCATCCAAAAATTTCTTTAACGCCACATATTGGTGCTGCAACGGAAGATGCACAAGACAGAATTGGCACAGAACTTGCAGAACAAATTATAAGTTTATTGAAAAATAGTTAATTTTTTAGTAACTTTAATTTTTATAACATTTATAACAAAACAATTATGTCAGGAATTTTAGATTTATTAAACAGTGATATGGGTAAGCAACTTGTTAGCTCTATATCTGAAAAAACAGGAATAAACGCTTCACAAGCTTCAAGTGTTGTATCTAATGGCTTACCAGCATTAATGGGTGCAATGCAAAATAACCTTTCTTCTGGAGAAGGCTTATTAGGCGCTCTAACTAGCGGAAAACATGATGGTAGTATTTTAGATAACATTGGAGGTTTCTTAAATGGAGGAGATTTTACGGATGGTTCTAAAATTCTTGGTCACGTTTTAGGTGGAAATCAAGATACTATGGTTCAAGGATTAAGTTCTAAAACTGGAGTTGATTCTGGAATGATTGCTAAAATATTACCTATGCTTGCACCTATTGTTATGGGATATTTAGGCAAACAAACAAAAAGCAACGGAGTAACTAATAGTTCTGATTTAAGCGGAATGTTAGGTGGTCTTTTAGGTGGCTCAGGCGGAAGTTCTATTTTAACATCTGTATTAGACCAAAATGGAGACGGAAAACTAGATGTTAGCGATGCTATGTCTGCATTAAGCGGAAAGAAAAAAGGAGGACTTGGTGGTTTACTTAGTGGCCTTTTTGGAAAAAAATAAATTCAATTAAGCTATATACTAAAAGCACCAACAATATGTTGGTGCTTTTTTTTACCTTTATATAGTAAAAAAACAGAAGTATGAAAACATATATATTTACAATTAGCTTTTTATTACTATTTATATTTTCATGCAAAACCTCAAATGGAGTAATTTTAAATGACAATAATGATTCTAAAATAAATTCTGATACAATTAGAATAGCAAATGATGCTTTAGAATATGAAATTATTATTATAGATGGTGGTTTTACTTCTTGGTTTAATACCTTTGCGAGACCAAGAGGTTTTTATTCGCAATCCTATTTAGAAGTTAGAAATAGATTTTGGGTTATAGAATATAATAATAGAGCTAATAATCCAACGGTTTATAGCAACATTTATGAATGGCCAATAAACTATACTTCAAATGTAGATTATGGATATGACGTAAATTATATGTTATATAACTACTTGGTTTATTTTCAATTACAACACAAACAAAATTTAGGTGGATATTCCCCAAGAAATTAAAAGAATGAATAAATTAAAAAAACGCTGGAACATTGATAATAATTGGCAACTAGCTATTGTTTTTATGGTTTTTGCAATTACAGGTTCTACTGCTGCATATTTAACTAAGCCCATAACTTCATTATTAGGAATTTCAAAAGAAACAATGTCGCTTTGGCTATATTGGCCATTACGAATTCTTATATTATTTCCAATTTATCAAATAATGTTGGTTATAATTGGTGCTTTGTTTGGTCAATTTAACTTCTTTTGGAATTTTGAAAAGAAAATGCTCTACAGAATGAAACTTGATTTTATAGTTGATTATGTAGACAATAAATTAAAAAAATAAAACTCCTTTTGAAACTTTTATTTTTTATAAACATAAGTATACAACCAAGTAAGTGTAAATGTAGGAATAATATCTATAAACGGAAATATCTCTTCAATAAAACCAATTATACCCGCTACTTTACCTGTAGTTCCTTTGTACATTTTCATTAATAATATTCCTGAAATTGGCGCCCAAATTAAATCAATTGTCTCTGCATACAATGGAATTATATAAGAAACCATTCCTATTAAATCGAAGATGATTCCAAATATAAGTTTTTGTGTTTTTTCTTGACTTTGCTTTTTTTGAAATTGTAATTCTTTATTCATTATGTGCGTTTTACAATGTTAAATATGCAAAAGCAATGCCAAAACTATTTAAGTTTTGATTTATAAAACTTTCTTAATTTTTCTAATTTTGGCGCAATCACCATTTGACAATAGCCTTGGTTGCTATTTTGAGCATAATAATCTTGATGGTTTTCTTCTGCAGTATAAAAAATTACAGCCGAAGAAACATTAGTAACAATAGGATTACTATATAATTTTTCTTTTTCAATAAATTGAATATAAGCTTCAGCTTTTTCCTTTTGTTCTAATGAATGATAAAAAATTTCACTCCTATATTGTGTTCCTACATCAGCTCCTTGACGATTTAAAGTAGTAGGATCGTGTGTTCCAAAAAAAACTTCAAGTAAATCTTCAAATGCAATTTCGTTTGGGTCAAAAGTAATCTGAATAGCTTCTGCATGACCTGTTGTTCCAGTACAAATTTCTCTGTAAGAAGGATTTTTAATTGTTCCGCCTGTATAACCAGAAACTACTCGTTTTACTCCTTTTAAATCATTAAAAATAGCCTCGGTACACCAAAAACATCCGCCAGCAAAAGTGGCAACTTCCATATTATTCTCTACATTCATTTGTATAGGTTCTTTAAATTCTTGAATTTCTTTTTCTTTTGCGTTACATGAAGTAACTAAGGTAAGTAACATTAAAATAGCTTTCATATCTTTATTTTTTACTAAATTATTAAAAAGGGAACCAATGAAGTGTTGTTTAACTAACATTTATAATTTTTATACCAAAAAATCTTTGTTTCTTTGTACAAAGCCAGATTATGATAATTGCAAATAACTTACATAAAAAATACGACGAACTTCATGTTTTAAAAGGAGTTAATCTACATATTAAAAAAGGAGAAATTGTTTCTATCGTTGGTGCTTCAGGTGCTGGAAAAACTACACTTTTACAAATATTGGGCACTTTAGATTTACCATCAAAAGAAAGTTTGACTTCACTTATAATTAATGGAGAAGACATTCTAAACATGAAAGACAAAGCAATGTCTCAATTTAGAAATTTAAATTTAGGTTTTATCTTCCAATTTCATCAATTATTACCTGAATTTACAGCATTAGAAAACGTTTGCATTCCCGGATTTATTGCAAAAAGAGATAAAAAAGAAGTAGAAACGGAAGCAGAAAAATTATTAGACTTTCTAGGGCTTTCTCACAGAGTAAATCATAAACCAAACGAACTTTCAGGTGGTGAACAACAACGTGTAGCAGTGGCAAGAGCTTTAATTAATAAACCAGCTGTTATTTTTGCCGATGAACCTTCTGGAAACTTAGACACAAATACTGCCGAAAATTTACACCAATTGTTTTTTAAACTTCGTGATGAATTTGGGCAAACTTTTGTAATTGTTACTCATAATGAAGAGTTAGCTAACATGGCTGACAGAAAATTAGTTATGGTTGACGGAAATATTGTTTAAAATAAGCATGACAAAAACAGAACTCAAAGAATTTTTAGATGAAAAAGTAATTTTATACAATAATCCAAAATTTATTGAGAGTGATCCTATACAAATTCCACATTCATTTACCTTAAAAGAAGATATTGAAATCTCTGGGTTTTTAAGCGCAACAATTGCGTGGGGAAACCGTAAAATGATTATCAATAACGCTAAACGCTTAATGGAAATTATGGACAATTCACCTTATGATTTTATAATTAATCATCAAGAAAGGGATTTAGATAAATTATTTGGTTTTGTTCACCGAACTTTTAATACAAATGATGCAGTATGTTTTATAAAAAGCCTTCAAAATATTTACCAAAACCATAATGGGTTAGAAGCTATTTTTGCGAAAAATCAAGAAACAACAAGTCTTCAAAAAAGCATTTCGGAAGCTAAAAAAGTTTTTTTCGAATTGGAACATCCAAAAAGAACAACCAAACATTTTTCAGACCCAATGAATGGTTCTGCAGCAAAACGAATTAACATGTTTTTACGCTGGATGATTAGACAAGATAATTGCGGCGTTGACTTTGGTATTTGGAAAACCATTTCTCCTAGTGCAGTTTCTTGTCCGCTTGATGTGCACTCTGGAAATGTTGCTAGAAAATTAGGCTTACTTACACGTAAACAAAACGATGCAAAAGCGCTTTTAGAATTAGATACCAATCTTAGAAGATTAGACCCAATTGACCCTTCTAAATATGATTTTGCTTTATTTGGCTTAGGTGTTTTTGAGAAATTTTAAAATTTTATTATTCGAATCGATGTAACAAGTTTATAGAATTCTCGTCTTGTAATAAAATCAACTACTTTGGAAACGATACTTACTATTCAGAATTTAAATAAAATTTACAACCGTAAAGTTCACGCTGTAAAAAACCTTTCTTTCGAGATTAAAAAAGGAAATGTATACGGAATTTTAGGTCCAAATGGCTCTGGAAAATCTACAACATTAGGAATTACACTAAATGTTGTAAATAAAACTTCTGGAGATTATAAATGGTTTGATGGGGCAATGGAAACGCATGAAGCTTTGAAAAAAGTAGGTGCAATTATTGAACGACCAAACTTTTACCCTTACATGACCGCTGAAGAAAATTTAAAGTTGGTTTGTAAAATTAAAAATATTCCATTTCAAAAAGTAGAAGAAAAACTAGAACTAGTTGGACTTATTGAACGTAAGGATAGTAAATTCAGCACTTTCTCATTGGGAATGAAACAACGTTTAGCTATTGCTTCTGCCCTATTAAATGACCCTGAAATATTAATTTTAGATGAACCTACAAACGGTTTAGACCCACAAGGAATTCGTCAAATTAGAGATTTGATTAGAATTATTGCTTCACAAGGAACTACAATTTTATTAGCATCACATTTATTAGACGAAGTTGAAAAAGTTTGTAGTCATGTTGTTGTTTTACGAAAAGGAGAAATGTTGTACCAAGGAAGTGTTGAAGGAATGCTTTCTAGTGAAGGCTTTTTTGAAATACAAGCAGATGATATGGAATTATTAGAATCTACTTTAAAAAATCACCCTTCAGTTGATAAAATAATTACCGAAGAGGGTAAATTGTTAGTCTACCTGAAAGGCACATTAGAAGCTAAAGATTTAAACTTGTATTTACACCAAAATAACATTGTTTTAAATCATTTAGTAAAAAGGAAAAACAGTTTAGAAGAGCAATTTTTACAACTAACAAACAACAACTAATTCCAAAAAGATGAAAAGATTACTTTCTATAGAACTTCAAAAGATTACTAAAAATAGATCGAGTAAAGTTTTAACTATAATTTATTTTTTACTTTTATCACTTATCACTTTAATTGCAAGCATTGAATTTGATTTAGGTCCTATTCATATTAACGTTGCTGAACAAGGCATTTTTAATTTCCCTTTCATTTGGCACTTTAACACTTATTTTGCTGATTTCTTAAAGATATTTTTAGCAGTTGTTATTGTTTCCATGATGGCTAACGAATATAGTTATGGTACTTTAAAGCAAAACCTAATAGATGGAATGAGTAAAAAAGAATTTATAATTTCAAAATTCTTAACTGTTTTACTTTTTGCTGGAGTTTCTACATTATTTGTTTTTATTGTTTCGTTATTTCTAGGTTTAAAACATTCTTCTTTTACAGAAATTTCTATAATTTTTTCAGATTTAGAGTACTTATTAGCATATTTTGTTAAACTAACATGCTTTTTTTCATTCTGTTTATTCTTAGGAATTTTAGTAAAAAGGTCTGCATTTGCATTAGGTTTTTTGTTTTTTTGGTTTGGAGTTGAAAAAATATCTTACGGAATATTAAAGTTTGAAGTGTTTAAATTTAAAAATAGTGACGTTACTTTTATTGATAGAATTTATGACTTTTTCCCTTTAGAAGCAATGAGTAACCTAATCATTGAGCCGTTTTCTAGACTAAATTTTGTAAAAACTTTAGGCAATCAAGTTGGAATAGAAAGTGTTAAAGATTATTCCGTACATTTTTCAACTATTGCCATTGTGGTTATGTGGATATTTATATTTATTTTAACATCTTATTATATTCTTAAAAAACGAGATTTATAGTATCTTTGCCGATGCTATGACAAGAAACTTTCTATCATTTTTAATTTTATTTTTCTTAGTTATTCAGAATAACAATGCTCAAGTTATTTCTGTAGATGAAAGCTATACTCCTACTCAATTAATAGAGGACATTCTTTTACAAAGCTCGTGTGCTTCTATTAGTAATGTAACGGTTTCGGGAGGAAATTTTTCAAGTGGTGAATTATCTTATGGTGCATTTGACGCAAACGGAAGCTCTTTCCCTTTTGAAAACGGAATCATTTTAAGTACTGGAAAAATTAATAATGCTCCAGGTCCAAACACTAGCTTATTAGATGATGGTGGCAATATGGGATGGGATGGAGATGCTGACTTACAAAATGCACTTGGATTATCAAATTCATTCAATGCTACTATTTTAGAATTTGATTTCATTCCATTAGGAACAAAAATAAGCTTTGATTACATGCTGTCTTCTGAACAATATCTCACTAATCCATCTTCAAATCAATGTAATTTTACGGACGGTTTTGCGTTTTTATTAAAAGAAGTAGGGACTTCAACTTATCAAAATTTAGCGGTAATTCCGGGAACTACTATTCCTGTAAAAATAAACACCGTTAGAGGCTCTGGAACAATTTGCTCTCCTGCAAACGAACAGTATTTCGATGCCTTTAATGGGAATAATCACCCAACCAACTTTAATGGCCAAACAAAAACATTAAGAGCAGAAGCAAATGTTACCCCAGGAAACACATACCATATTAAATTAGTAATTGCAGATGAAGGGAATTATAGATATGATTCTGCTATTTTTCTTGGCGGTGGAAGTTTTAATTTTGGTGTAGACCTTGGCTTAGATAGAACAATTGCAAAAGGAAACCCAATATGCCAAAGTGAAAATACAATTTCATTAGACGCAACAACAATTGGCGCTACTAATTACCAATGGAAATTTAATGGTACAAACCTAGCTGGACAAACCAATGCACTATTAAATTTTACGGCTCCATATAACCCACAAACTCAAAACGGAACATATACTGCAGAAGTTACAATTGGCTCTTCATGTATTGCATCTTCTAAAATTATACTTGAATTTGCTGAAAACTTAATTATTGACGAAACAGAATTTACAGTTTGCGATGAAGATTCTGAACAAGATGGGAAATCGATTTTTGATTTAGCTTCAATTAAACCACTCCTTTTTACGAATTTACCCCTAAATTATCAAGTGTCATTTTTCGAAACTAACTCAAGTACAACAGCGTTACCGCTTTTATTTACAAACACATTACCATTTTCTCAAACCATATATGCGCGAGTTACTAATATTCAAGGATGTTATTCAGACTATCCAATTACTTTAAAAGTAAAAACTTTTGGTGCTAACATTACAAATGAAACTATTAGTTTATGTAATGAAAACTCTATTACAATAGATGCTGGAAATGGTTTTGTTTCTTATAATTGGAATACAAATCCCATTCAAACAACACAAACTATAACAACAAGTACACCTGGAACATATATAGTAACTATTGAAAACACAAACGGCTGCTTTTTAAACAAAACTTTCACTATAATTGGTTCAGAAATTGCAACTTTAATAGATATCAATATTAATGATTTCTCTGAAAATAATTCTGCAACTATTATTGTTGGCGGGACTGGTAACTACGAATTTTCTCTTGACGGAATAAATTACCAAGAAAGTGCTGTTTTTAATAATTTAGAAGCAGCTCTGTATCATGTATATATAAAAGATAAAAATGGTTGTGGAATAATAACTGATACTTTTTATATTTTAGATTATCCAAACTTCTTTACTCCAAATAATGATGGTTATAATGACACTTGGCAAGTTAATAATTTAGACAAAAGAGACCTAAAAGAAAGTAAAATTTATATCTTTGATAGATATGGAAAACTCCTAAAAGAGTTATCTCCACTAGGAAATGGTTGGAATGGAATTTTCAATGGGAATATTTTACCAGCTTCTGATTATTGGTTCATACTTGAATTGACAAACGGCAAAACAGTTAAAGGCCATTTCGCTTTAAAAAGATAATATGATTAAAAACATTTTATTAATTGCTTTAGGTGGCGGTTTGGGTAGCGTAATTCGTTATTTATCATGTATTAGTACAGGGAAAATTTGGCCCAGCAAAACATTCTTAGCAACATTTATCGTAAACATTATTGGTTGCTTTTTAATTGGGCTATTAATGGGCTATTTACAAAAAACAGAAACAGACGGCAATACTTTAAAACTTTTATTAGTAACTGGCTTTTGTGGAGGGTTTACAACATTTTCAGCTTTTGGTTTGGAAAACTATAACTTATTACAATCACAAAATTACATAACATCTTTACTATATATTGTTTCTTCCATAGTAGTTGGAATAGCTTTTGTAGTAATAGGAATATATTTAACAAAATAACATGTTACAAGACAAAGAATTAAAAGCGCTTAAAGAAAGTTTATCTACACCAAAAAAAATAACAATTGTTTCACATAGAAATCCTGATGGTGATGCAATAGGTTCTTCTTTAGGGCTACTACATTTTTTAAATAAATTAAACCACAAAGTACATTTTATATCACCAAATGAGTATCCTGATTTTTTAGCTTGGATGCCTGATGTTGATAAAACCATCATTTTTGAAAAAGACACAGAATTTGCAACGACAATATTAAAAGAAAGTGATTTTATTTTCACTCTAGATTTTAATGCACTACATAGAACGGGAGAGTTAATGGAAAAAACATTGCAAACATTAACTGTTCCTATGATAATGATTGACCATCATCAAGCTCCAGACCCGTATCCACTTTATACTTTTTCAGATACAAACTATGGTTCAACTTGCGAAATGATTTATGACTTTATAAATGCATTAGATTTTAATAATCTTATAGACATAAACTCTGCAAGATCTCTATATACAGGAATTGTAACAGATTCGGGTAGTTTTAGGTTTCCAAAAACAACAGCAAAAACACATATTTGTGTTGCAGATTTAATCTCAAAAGGTGTGAATAATAGTGAAATTCACAATCTATTATTTGATAATGCTTCTTATAGCAGATTACAACTTTTAGGTAAAGCTTTACAAAACTTAACATTACTTACTGACTTTAAAGCTTCTTATATATTTCTAAGTCAAGATGATTTAGATAATTATAACTACAAAAAAGGAGACACAGAAGGTATTGTAAATTATGGATTAAACATTAAAGGCATAAACATTACTGCAATTTTTATTGAAAATAAAGAAGAAGGAATTATTAAAATATCCTTCCGATCGCAAGGAAATGTTGATGTTAACCAATTTGCTAGAAAATATTTTAATGGTGGTGGACATATTAATGCTGCAGGAGGTAAATCTTTTTTATCACTTGAAGAAACTATAAAACAATTTATTGCTATTTTAGCAGAAGAAAATAAGAAATAATGAAATTAAGATACTTTTTACCTATTTTATTAATAAGTCTTTTTCTTGTTAGTTGCTCTAAACAACAAGCAAGAAAACCAGTTTCTCAAACATCTGGAAGTTTTTTAAAAGAGTCAATAGAACGAAATAAAAAACTAATCGCAGATGAGGAACAGTTAATAAATGATATCATTATTAAAGATACTCTAAAAGAGTACATAGCTTCATCTAAAGGCTATTGGTACAAGTATGACGTTAAAGTTTTGGAAGAAAATCCACTACCTGTAAAAGGAGACATTGCGTATTTTGATTATGAAATTAAAGACTTAAAAAATAATATAATTTATACCAAAGAAGAATTGAAATCACAAGAATATTTTGTTGATAAACAAAATATAATGATGGGACTTAGAGATGGTATAAAGCTTATGAAAAAAGGAGAAACAGTTACTTTTTTATTCCCATCACACATGGGTTTTGGTTATCATGGATATAATGACAAAATTGACTCTAATGAACCTTTGATTTGTAAAGTTACTTTAACAGATATTAAAACTGACGAATTAAACATCGAGAAAACTAATTAAACTTAAAAATGAAAAAATTAAAATTTATAATTACACTTATTTTTGCAACGGTTCTATTTAGTTGCAATGAATCGCATGAGAAACTAGTAGACGGAATATATGCAAATATTAAAACTTCTAAAGGAACAATTATTTTAAAATTAGAATTTGAGAAAACACCTATAACTGTTGCAAATTTTATAACATTAGCGGAAGGTAAAAATATTTTTGTAGAAGAACAATACAAAGGAAAACCATTTTACGATGGGCTAAAATTTCATAGAGTTATACCTGATTTTATGATTCAAGGCGGAGATCCATTAGGTACTGGAGAAGGAAATCCAGGATATAAATTTAAAGATGAATTTCACCCAGATTTAAAACACAATAAAAAAGGAATTCTATCTATGGCCAACGCTGGACCTGGAACAAATGGAAGTCAGTTTTTTATAACACATAAAGAAACAAATTGGTTAGACAATAGACATAGCGTTTTTGGAGAAGTTGTTGAAGGAATTGAAATAGTAGATTCTATTGCAACTGATGACGTTATCGAAAAAATAACTATACTGAGAAAAGGTGGAGCTGCTAAAAAATTTGATGCAGTTAAAATATTTAAAGAATACTATGTTATTGAAGCAGAAAATCAAAAAAATGCAGAAGCAAAAGCTATTAAAGAAAGAGAACAAAAACTTGCTCTATTTACAAAAGTAAAAGCTACAGGAACTCTGACAAAAACTGGATTAATATATCAAATTATTTCTAATGGAAGTGGAGTAAAACCAAAAAACGGAGTAGACGTATATGTACACTACGCGGGGTTTTTAGAAAATGGAGAATTATTTGATACAAGTTACCAAGAAGTTGCTGAAATGAATGGAAAACTAGACCTAAATAGAGTTGCTGCAAATCAGTACATGCCTTTTCCTTTTAAATATGGAGACAAAAAAGGATTAATACCTGGTTTTATTGAAGGATTAGAAAACATGTCTTATGGAGATAAAGCAATGTTAATAATTCCTCCTAAATTAGGCTATGGAGCACAAGGAGCAGGTCATGTAATTCCTCCAAACTCAACTCTAATTTTTCAAATTGAAATGCTTGAACATTTACCAACTAAATAAATTATAACTAAAATGAATACATTAAAATTCTACAAATCAATTTTATTTGTTTTTGCTTTTATCTCTTTTGGATATGCACAAAACAAGAAAAAAGACGGTCTCTTTGCAGAAGTAAAGACTTCAAAAGGAACAATATTAATTGAACTGGCTTTTACTAAAACACCTATTACTGTTGCAAACTTTGTAAGTTTAGCAGAAGGAACAAACACCGCTGTATCTGAAAACTTATTAAAAAGACCATTTTATGATGGATTAAAATTTCATAGAGTTATTCCAAATTTCATGATTCAAGGTGGAGATCCATTAGGAACAGGTGCAGGAGATCCAGGATATAAATTTACAGATGAATTTACAGATTTAACACATGAAGGACCAGGAGTTTTATCTATGGCTAATTCTGGACCAAACACAAACGGGAGTCAATTCTATATTACACATAAAGAAACTTCATGGTTAGATGGAAAACATACTGTTTTTGGTAAAGTTATAGAAGGACAAGACGTTGTTAATTCAATTGCTCAAGACGATGTAATTGAAAAAGTTACTATTATTCGTAATGGAAAATTAGCAAAAAAATTCAAAGCAGATAAAATCTTTAAAAACTATAAAGAAAATCAAGCTACAGAAGATAAAAAACAAGCAACATTAAATGAAGTAAACATTAAAAAAGCTGCCGTTGCTAAAGAAGCTATCAAAAAGAAACAAGAAGAAATTGACGCAGCTAAGAAAAAAGAATTAGAAACAAAATTAGTTTCTGTATCAGCGAATAAAGCTACACAGATTGAAAAACTAAAACTTACTGGAACTAAAACTTCTACAGGCGTTATTTATAAAATACTTTCTAAAGGTACAGGTATAAAACCAATAGATGGAACACAAGTTTTCATTCATTATGCAGGTTATTTAGAAAATGGAAATCTTTTTGATAGTAGTTATGAAGAGGTTTCTAAAATTTATGGGAAGTTTGACCAAGGTAGAGCTGATCAAAAAGGATATCAACCTTTTCCTTTCCAATATGGTGCGAAAACAGGGCTAATACCTGGTTTCATTGAAGGATTAGAAAATATGTCATTTGGAGACAAAGCAATTGTTTATATTCCTTCTGCATTAGGATATGGAGAAAGAGGAGCTGGAGATGTTATTCCTGCTAACGCAAATATTATTTTTGAAATTGAAATGTTAGAAACAATTCCAGAATAAAGCACATATTTTATGTAAAAAAAGCTCCTTTTCAGGAGCTTTTTTTATGCGTTAAATTTCCAATCAAAGTCATCCTCATTATCTGTAAAGATTGCCCCTATTTCAATTTTAAAAACAGAGCCATAATCTACATTTACAAACATCCAATTGGTTTCAAAAAAATAATTTTCAGTACCATCTACAACTTCTGTTTCAAATTGAATAAGCTTATTACTTTCTAATATTGTTTTTACCTCATTCCAGTTTTTACCAATTAATTTAAATCCAAATAACTCTAAATTTTGATTTGTAGAAGTTATATAACCCAATCGTAATTCCTCCTCTTCATAAAAAGTCAAACGCATTTTTTGTTCGTTATAAACATATACAATGTTTTCTTCCTCATCTGTATATTTTGAGTCTGGCATACCATATAAAGCTTCCACATCTTTTTGCTTCATTCCAAAAAGCAACTTATCAATTCCAAATTTCAATTTGATTTCCATAACTTAATTTTAAATAAAAAACCACGCTTTAAAGCGTGGTTCAAAAGTACTATTTTTTTATAAAAACATTTAAAATACTAGATTTTAAATCTTTTTCTATCTGTTTCTGTTAAATGTATTTTTCTCAAACGAATCGATTTTGGAGTACACTCTACATATTCATCTTTTTGAATGTATTCTAAAGCTTCCTCTAAAGAGAAAATGATTGGCGGGATAATTCTCGCTTTTTCGTCATTTCCAGAAGAACGTACGTTAGATTGTTTTTTCTCTTTTGTTACGTTAACACACATATCG
>Ga0102814_10000017_pt1 | contig 119489 bp, 112 predicted proteins | sample ColrivemetaGS741_FD_79112 | JGI IMG/M metagenome (GOLD analysis project Ga0102814, IMG submission 79112) | Estuarine microbial communities from the Columbia River estuary - Flood tide ETM metaG S.741 | ecosystem: Environmental > Aquatic > Marine > Intertidal zone > Estuary | place: USA...
AAAGATTATGTCAGACATTGCATCAAGAGTAAAAGCGATTATCGTAGACAAATTAGGTGTTGACGAAAACGAAGTTGTAACAGAAGCAAGCTTCACAAATGATTTAGGAGCTGATTCATTAGACACTGTTGAGCTAATAATGGAATTCGAAAAAGAATTTGATATTCAAATTCCAGACGACCAAGCTGAAAACATTGCTACTGTAGGTCAAGCTGTTTCTTACATTGAAGAAGCAAAAAAATAATATTTTAAACACTCATGGGTTAACACTCATGAGTGTTATTATTATTTTATAGTTGCTTTTTAAAATTCATTATTAGATTTTTAGAAAACATTGATTGTATTACAATCATTCAAATAAAACTATGTAATACCCATTGTTTCTTTTAGTTAATTATTAAAAGTTCTGTGGGTTTTTTTATATAAACCAAAAATTAATTCTATGCAATTAAAGCGTGTTGTTGTAACTGGACTAGGAGCCTTAACCCCTATTGGAAATAATATTCAAGAATATTGGGAAGGTCTTATTAATGGTAAAAGTGGTGCTGCACCAATTACTTACTATGACACTGAAAAACATAAAACGAAGTTTGCTTGTGAGGTTAAAAACTTCAATGTTGAAGATTTTATAGACCGAAAAGAAGCTCGTAGAATGGATAAATTTGCACAATATGCTGTTGTTGCAAGTGATGAAGCTATTAAAGATGCTGGAATTACTTCCGATAACGTAGACAAACATAGAGTTGGTGTTATTTGGGGTGCTGGAATTGGTGGATTAGAAACTTTTCAAGAAGAAGTTTTATACTACGCAAAAGGCGACGGAACACCTAAATTTAATCCTTTCTTTATTCCAAAAATGATTGCAGATATTGCTCCTGCTCATATTTCTATGCGTAATGGCTTTATGGGTCCTAATTATACAACTGTTTCCGCATGTGCATCTTCTGCTAATGCGTTAATAGATGCTTTCAATTACATTAGATTAGGAATGTGTGATGTTATTATTTCTGGAGGTTCTGAAGCAGCAGTAACTATTGCTGGTATGGGTGGGTTTAATTCTATGCATGCATTATCTACAAGAAATGAAAGTCCTGAAACTGCATCTAGACCTTTCGATGCAACTCGTGATGGGTTTGTACTTGGTGAAGGAGCTGGAGCTTTAGTTTTAGAAGAATACGAACATGCAAAAGCACGTGGTGCGAAAATATATTGTGAAGTTGGTGGTGGCGGAATGTCATCTGATGCTTATCATTTAACTGCTCCACACCCTGAAGGATTAGGTGTAATTGCAGTAATGAACAACACATTAAGAGATGCTGGAATGAATCCAGAAGAAGTGGATCATATTAATACACATGGTACTTCAACTCCTCTTGGTGATGTTGCAGAATTAAAAGCAATCAGTGTTGTTTTTGGAACTCATGCAAAATCCATTAATATAAATTCTACAAAATCCATGACAGGCCATTTACTTGGTGCTGCTGGTGCTATTGAAGCAATTTCTTCGGTATTAGCAATTCAAAATGGAATTATACCTCCTACAATTAATCACACAGTTGTAGATGAAAATATAAATCCAGAACTTAACTTAACTTTAAACAAAGCTCAAAAAAGAGACATTAAAGTTGCAATGAGTAATACTTTTGGTTTTGGAGGACACAACGCTTGTGTATTGTTCAAAAAAATAGAAAATTAAGAGCGCATGCGTTTTTTTAAAAAAATAATAAAAAACTCCCGTTCTAAAGAAGACGGGATTTTTTTTGAACAAATCACCAAAATACTTGGATTTAAACCATTAAACCTGGTTTATTACAAAAAAGCATTTACGCATAGGTCTACCAATAAAATTGGCGAAAATGGGTATCCGTTTAATTACGAGCGTTTAGAATTTTTAGGAGATGCAATGTTAGGGAGTGTAATTGCTGCTCATTTGTATAAAGAAGTCCCATCTGGAGATGAAGGATACTTAACCAAAATGCGTTCTAAAATTGTAAGTAGAGAGCATTTAAATGAGTTAGGAAAAGACTTAAAACTAATTCAATTTGTAGAAAGCAAGGTGAATCCACAACATTTTAGCGAAAATATATACGGTAATATTTTTGAAGGACTTGTTGGTGCAATTTATTTAGATAGAGGGTTTGAATATTGCGAGAAATTTATTTTTAAAAAAGTAATTGAACCTTATGTAAATATCCCTCAACTGGAAGGGAAAGTAATTAGCTACAAGAGTCTAATTATTGAATGGTGCCAAAAAGGGAAAAAGAAATTTGTATTTGAACCTTTTGAAGATACCGGAAATGAAGACCAACGTTTTTTTGGAGTGAAATTAGACATTGACGGCAAAACAATTGCAAAAGCAAGAGAAACTTCCAAGAAAAAAGCAGAGGAAAAAGCAGCGAAAAGAGCTTATTTTGCATTGCAAGACATTATTACTAAAGACCAAAACCCAAGCTAAATATTTTTTTAGCGTATATTTACAAATATTCAATTTAAAATGGCTGTTCATAAAATTCAAATAATTGACTTTTTATCAATTGATTATGAATTAATTGCAATACATACATCAATTGATGATTATAGATTGGCTTATTTTATCAATAAAGCATTAAATATTCAGTTAAACAAAAACAATTTTAATATTGAAATTGAAACTTCTGAAGGAAAAAGTTCTTTTAATCATTATTTTTATGATGATGAAAAAACAGATATTCAATGGAGTTTAGTAGAAAATAGAACTTCTATTACTTCTGTAAAAAAAACAGCAAAAAAAAGTTTATTCGATGATTTAGAAGTTAGGGTTTTTTTATTGCCTGAGTTTAAAAAAGCGGATTATCTTTTAAAAATAGAGAATATTGATTCTTCTTTTAAAATAGAGGAATACATACAAAAAATAGAGAGTATAAACCAAGTGGTTATGTCTTATATTATAGATCAGGACAACTTAAAATCAAAAAATAATTTAATATTTTAATTAAAATATAAATGAATAAAAAAACAAAAATTGTAGCTACTTTAGGGCCTGCGTGCAGTACTAAAGAAACTATTAAAGAAATGATTGATGCTGGGGTAAACGTTTTTAGAATAAACTTTTCTCATGCAAATTATGAAGATGTAACTGCGCGAATAAACACCATAAGAGAATTAAATGCCGAATTTAATTACACAACATCGATATTAGCAGATTTACAAGGTCCAAAGTTAAGAGTTGGCGTAATGAAAGAAGATGTAATTGTAAGTAAAGGTGATAAAATTACATTTACAACTGCAGAAGACATATTAGGAACAGCGGAAAAAGTGTATATGAATTACAAAGAATTTCCAAAAGATGTAAATCCAGGGGAAAGAATTCTTTTAGACGATGGTAAACTTATGTTTGAAGTTACCAAAACAGATAAGAAAACGGAAGTGGAAGCTGTTGTAATTCAAGGAGGGCCTTTAAAGTCTAAAAAAGGCGTAAATCTTCCTAATACTAAAGTTTCTTTGCCTGCTTTAACTGAAAAAGACATTAAGGATACAATATTCGCAATAGAAAAAGAAGTTGATTGGATTGCTCTTTCTTTTGTAAGAACTTCAGAAGATTTAGAACAATTACAAGATTTAATTGCAAAACATTCTGATCATAAAATTCCAATTATAGCAAAAATTGAAAAACCAGAAGCAGTAGAAAATATTGATAGAATTGTAGCTTTTTGTGATGGGCTAATGGTTGCTCGAGGTGATTTAGGTGTTGAAATTCCTGCCGAAGAAGTCCCTTTAATTCAGAAAAAATTAATACATAAAGCAAAAACGGCTCGTATTCCTGTAATTGTGGCTACACAAATGATGGAAACTATGATTACAAGTTTAACACCAACAAGGGCAGAAGTTAATGATGTTGCCAATTCAGTAATGGATGGAGCAGATGCTGTAATGCTTTCCGGCGAGACTTCAGTAGGAAGTTATCCTGTTCAAGTTATTGAAACAATGTCGAAAATTATAAACAGTGTTGAAGACTCTCCATTAATAAAAATTCCATTAACTGCTCCTTACGTTAGAACCAATAGATTTATAACGAAATCTATTTGTTATCATGCGGCAATTATGGCCGATGATATTAATGCAAAAGCTATTACTACTTTAACAAATAGTGGTTATACGGCATTTCAAATTTCTGCATGGAGGCCAAAATCATATATTTTAGTTTTTACCTCAAACTACCGTATTTTAACACAATTAAATTTGCTCTGGGGAGTAAAAGCTTTTTTTTATGATAAGTTTGTGAGTACAGATGACACTATTGAAGACATTAATTTAATATGTAAAAAAAGTGGTCATGTAGGAGCAGGTGATATGGTAATAAACCTTGCTGCAATGCCAATTGTTAAAAAAGGAATGGTAAACACATTAAGAGTCTCTGAAATAAACTAATACAAAGGAAATTATTAACATATGAAATTCGAATCAAAAAATCCGTTTTTAGGAAGTAAAGCGTTTACAAATACAAGTAAATCAGAAGAAGCTTCAATCATAGATTATGATAATATAATGACCGTAAATGGAGCAATGAACAAAAGTTTTGCTTTGCTGTTTATGTTGCTCTCAACTGCTTGCATTACTTGGTGGATGACATTTAATGGTTATAATCCAATGATTTTTACAATTGGAGGTGCTGTTATAGGTTTTATTTTAGTTTTAATAGCTTCGTTTAAACCACATACTTCACCCTATATAGCACCAGGCTATGCATTGTTTGAAGGGTTATTTATAGGCGGGATTTCTGCTTTTTTTGAAGCTGTATATCCTGGAATAGTAATTCAGGCAGTAAGTTGTACTTTTATTACATTTATTGTTTGTTTTGCACTTTATAAATACAGAATTGTAAAAGTTACAGAGCGTTTCAAATCTGTAATAATAGCTGCAACTTTAGCAATTTTTACGTATTATTTACTTTCATGGGTACTTTCGTTTTTTATTAATTTTACACCAGTACACCAAGGAAACTCGTTAATGAGTATAGGAATTAGTGTATTTGTTATTATTATTGCGGCTTTAAATTTATTTCTAGATTTTGATGAAATTGAAAAAGGAGCTGAAAAACAAATGCCAAAATATATGGAATGGTTTAGCGCTATGGGATTAATGATTACGTTGGTTTGGCTATACGTTGAGTTTTTACGTTTGCTTTCTAAACTTTCTAGTAGAGATTAATTTTTTATAAATATAGATTTTAAAAAACCCTGCAATTGCAGGGTTTTTTAATTTTTAAAATCAAACGAAAGTTGCACTGAAACACTTTTAGGCATTTCTTTCGCTTTCTTTTCTTCATTATTTAAATTATTTACTGCTATTCCTAATAATCGTACGGAATTTTTCAGTTTTTCTTGGTACAAAAGTGCTTTTGCAACGTCAAATATTAAATCTTTATCGGCAATAAAGTATTGCAAGGTTTTACTTCTTGTTTGCAATGTAAAGTCTGAATATTTTATTTTTAAAGTAATTGTTTTTCCAGATATTTTGTATTTATGCAACCGGCGCTCAAGCTCCGTTGCTATATTAAATAATCTATCTTCCATGTAAATTTCAGACGATAAGTTTTCATTAAAAGTTCGTTCTGCACCTACTGATTTTACTTTTCTATTTGGTTTTACACTACTATTATGAATTCCTCTTACAATGTGGTAATAATGCTTGCCACTATTTCCAAAATGTTTTTCTAAAAACTCAATCGATTTCTGTTTCAAATCAAAACCGGTAAAAACACCAAGCTGGTACATTTTATCGGCAGTTACTTTACCAATTCCGTAGAATTTTTTAATATCTAGTTTTTCTAGAAACTCTAAAACTTCATCCGGATTAACCGTTTTTTGACCGTTTGGTTTATTAAAATCGGAAGCAATTTTAGCAACAAACTTATTTACTGAAATTCCTGCTGAAGCTGTAAGTCCAACTTCTTTAAAAATACGTTCTCTAATTTCTTGAGCAATTAAAGATGCGCTTGGGTTATTTTTTTTATTAATGGTAACGTCTAAATAAGCTTCATCTAAGGAAAGTGGCTCCACCAAATCTGTATAATCGAAAAATATTTTTCTGATTTTTTTGGAAATTTCTTTATATCTGTCAAATCTTGGCGGTACAAAAATAAGATCTGGACAATTTCGTTTTGCTTGAATACCACTCATTGCACTTCGTACACCAAATTTTCTTGCTTCATAACTCGCAGCACTTACAACACCTCTTGTTTCATTTCCGCCTACTGCCAAAGGCTTTCCTCTTAATTCGGGAAAATCCATTTGTTCTACCGATGCATAAAATGCATCCATATCTACATGAATAATTTTTCGAAGTACAGTTTCCTCCATCTTACAAATTTATAATATCTTTGAGTACTATTCTCAAAACAGCTTATAATTTGAAAAACATTTAAAATGATAGAAATAGAACGAAAGTTTTTAGTTACCTCAAATGCCTTTATAAAAGACGCTACAAGACACAATCGTATTGTTCAAGGTTATTTGTCGTCTTCTTCTGAAAGAACGGTTAGGGTTAGGATAAAAGGCTTTAAAGGGTATCTGACAATAAAAGGAAAAAGTAATGAAAGTGGCTTAAGTAGATATGAATGGGAAAAGGAAATACCTTTAGAAGAAGCGGAACAATTATTAAAACTTTGTGAGAAAGGAGTTATTGATAAAACAAGATATGATGTAATTGTAGGTTCTCACATTTATGAAGTAGATGTATTTACTAAAGAAAATGAAGGTTTAATAATTGCAGAAGTAGAATTAAACAAGGAAAATGAAATTTTTGAAAAACCAAATTGGCTTGGCGAAGAAGTAACAGGCAATATTAAATATTATAATTCCCATTTAAGTAAAAATTCGTTTAAAAACTGGTAAACTAATCTACAATTTCTAAATGCACAATTAACCCACCACGCTGTTTATTTTTTGCTATTTCCATAAAAGCTTTCTTAGTTAAATCAATTTCTCTTCCTTTAGTAAAAGGTCCTCTATCGTTAATAGTTACAATAACAGACTTATTGTTAACTGTATTTGTAACTTTTACTTTAGTTCCAAATTTTAATTTTTTATGTGCTGCAGTGTATTTTGTGTTGTCAAATTTTTCGCCGTTAGCCGTTTTTCTACCATTTAACTTGTCTGAATAATAAGAAGCGTGAGCGTTTTTTTTAAAAAACTTTTTTTCCTTATTTTGAATTGAATCATTGGTGTCATAATTCCATGTTTTTAAACTACAAACTCTTTTTTCTATAGTAAAACTTAAGGCAAAACTGCCTAAAATAATTATAAAAATAATTTTTAATAGTTTATGCATCTTTGAAATATTTACAATAGGATTTCAAAAACAATACCAGTTAATTAAACCAGTTTGCCCAAGGAATTTTTGATGCTATCATTATAAACCCTAAAGAATAAAATAATGCTATTTTTTTAAATTTACCATTATTACTTTCCTCTTTTTTATGTTTAGACCAACCAATAGTTATTAGTGCAATACCAATAATAACCATTAAAGGATGTTCTAATGATGTTAATCGAAATGTTTTTTCCATATTTCCTAAAGATGCAGAGCCTAATGGAGATACAAAATATAAAATAAAACCTATTAATAATTGAAAATGAGAAAGAATTAGCGCAAAAAGAGAAATTCTTAAATCTTTTGCAGTAAATATTTTTTTAGAAACAATTCCTGCTATTGCATTTACAGATGCTAAAAATAGAATAGCCAATACAATATAAGCAAAAATAGAATGTGCGGATTGAATAGTTTGATACATAATATTTATTTTTTAGTATAACAAATATAGTAATTTATTAACTTACCTAATTAAGAAACAATCAATGTGATTAACAATTAGTCTTCTAGAAAATTTTTTAATAAAAACGAAGTAGAAGCATCATGATTGTTAATCGATTTATTGCCCAACTCTTCTGCTATTGATGTTGCCAATTTTTTTCCTAATTCTACACCCCATTGATCATAACTAAAAACATTCCAAACAATACCTTGTACAAATATTTTATGTTCATAAATAGCTATTAAAGAACCCAAGTTCTCTGGCGTTAGTTTATCTATTAAGATAGTATTTGAAGGCTTATTCCCTTTAAAAACTTTGTAAGGTGTTAGTTTTTCTTTTTCTTCTAAGGACAAATTAAAACTATCAAGTTCCTTATCTACACTTTCTTTAGATTTTCCCATTAACAAAGCTTCCGATTGTGCAAAAAAGTTAGCCATAAATTCATTATGCTCCGCTTTGTTTTGGTACAATGAATTCTTAAAACCTATAAAATCAACTGGAATTAGTTTTGTTCCTTGGTGTAATAACTGAAAAAAAGCGTGTTGCGCATTTGTTCCTGGTTCTCCCCAAACAATAGTGCTGGTTTGATAATTAACCTCCTTGCCATTTCTATCGATGTTCTTTCCATTACTTTCCATTACGCCTTGCTGTAAATAAGGTGCAAATTTTTGCAAATATTGTGAATATGGAATTATTGCTTCAGTTTCTGCTTTAAAAAAATTATTATACCAAATACCTATTAATGCTAATAAAACAGGTATGTTTTTCTGAAAAGGAGTTTCTTTAAAATGTAAATCCATCTTGTTTGCTCCTGACAATAATTTTTCGAAATTAGAAAAGCCTAAGTTTAAACTTATAGACAATCCTACTGCGCTCCAAACAGAAAATCTTCCTCCAACCCAATCCCAAATTGGAAAAATTGCATTGGTTTGAATCCCGAAATCTAAAGCATTTTGGGTTCCGGAAGTTACCGCAGCAAAATGATTAATTATGCTTTTATCTTTAGCGGCATTTAAAAGCCAGTGTTTAACAGTTAATGCATTTGAAATGGTTTCTTTTGTTGTAAAGGTTTTAGAAACCACGACAATTAATGTTGTTTCTGGGTTTAAGCTTTTTAAAACTTCTTGCACATAATCTGTATCTACATTAGATATAAAATGTGCATTTAGGTGGTTTTTATAAAATTTCAAACCTTCTACAACCATTGAAGGACCAAGGTCTGAACCACCAATGCCAATATTTATAACGTCTGTAAAATTTTTGCCTGAAAATCCTTTTAACTCACCTTCTAAAATTTGAGTAGTAAAAGATTTCATTCTTTCTTTCACACTATAAACCTCAGGAACAACATTTACACCGTTTACATTGTAAATCTCTTTACTATTAGCTCTTAAAGCCATATGAAGAACCGACCTGTCTTCTGTTTCATTAATTTTTATTCCATTAAAATAGGAATTTATAGCTTGTTTTAAACCTACCTCATCAGCTAACTCAACTAATAACTCAATAGTTTTGTTATCTAATTTATTCTTAGAATAATCCAATAGGAAATTATCCCATTTTATATGGAATTTTTCTGTTCTTAAAACATCTATAGAGAACATATCCTTCATTTCCACATTTTCTATTTCTAAAAAGTGTTCTTGAAGCTTATGCCAAGCGTTTGTTGTGGTAGGGTTTATTACAGGTAAAGTCATTTATTTCTTAGCTACTATTTTATCTAACTCTACTTTTAATGGTTTTATATGTGCTAAATATTTTTCTTTTTCATTAGCCTTCATCGGCTCAGTATTTGGTAATTTTAGCCTTAAAGGGTCAACCTGAACTCCATTTTTCCAAAAACGATAACATACATGTGGTCCTGTTGCTAATCCGGTGCTACCAACTTTTCCAATGATTTGACCTTGACTTACATGCTGTCCTCTTCTTACTAATATTTTTGACATGTGTAAGTATTGTGTAGAATATGTTCCATTATGTTTCACTTTTACATAATTTCCATTTCCTCCTGTGTAACCTGCTTTTTCAACTACTCCAGAAGCTGTTGATTTTATAGGTGTTCCGTGAGCTGCGGCATAATCAGTACCGTTGTGTGCTTTCCATCTTTGTTGTACTGGATGAAACCTTCTACCTGAAAATTTTGATGATATTCTAAAGAAGTCTAAAGGCGCTTTAAGAAACATGCTTTTTAAACCTCTACCATTCTCGTCATAATAACTTTCTGATTTCTGAGATTCAGAAGTTTTATAAGGAAAGGCATAATATCGTTTCCCTTTATGTTCAAAAAAAGAAGATTCTATTCTTTCAACTCCAACATATATAGAGTCTTCAATAAATTTTTCATATACAGTTACGGCAAAATTATCTCCTTTACGAATTTTAAAAAAATCTATAGAATACGCATAAATACTTGCTAATTTAGGTGCTAATGAAGCGCTTACTCCTGCTTTGTCTAATGTTTCCGAAAGCGAACCATCAATATTAGCAGCAATTGTTCTTCTCTTAATTGTAGTTGGTTTGTGCTTATTTTCTACTCTGATAGAATCTCTAAAATCTATTAATGTGTAGTTTATTCTGTCTTTTATGTAAACAAAAGCCTGTATTTTATTAGGCTTATTTTTATCTAAGAAAACTATATATGGTTTGCCAGCTTTAATACTTCTTAAATTGAATGAATCCTTTACCTTTTGAGTTATTTGATGTACATTTAAACTATCTGGTAGAGTTTGTTTTTCTAGGATAGTTCCAAAAGTATCTCCTGACCTTATGGTATCTCTTATTACTTTAAAATCATTAAAAGTTAGACCGTATTCTTTTATTATTACTTCTTTTTTTTCTGGTTTTACTGTTACTGACTTACCATTCTCTTTTTTTTCACAAGAGATTAATAATAGTAATGTAAATAAAATAGATAAGTATTTCAAGCTGTTATTTTTTAATTTTTATAAACCTTCTCCCCAATTCTTAATTTCTTCTTCCGACCATAATTCTGGAAAAAAGATTCTTCTTTGGTACTTTGGATGCATGTATTTTTTCCAATCACTTCCACCAGTTGCATCTCCATCTCCAATATATTTTCTTGCAGCATTAAGATGACCCATAACCCAAGTTATATTTACCGTATAGTCATAATGACGCATAGCTTTTACTAACTCTGCATTTTTTTGATCTTCTGCTGGTAGTTGTTTGAATTTCTGCAAAATATTAATCGTATTATACTCTTCCATATAGCGAAGAAATTCATCTTTATATTTTTTCTCAAACCCTAAAAGAAGTAATGATTTTTCACCAGTTTTATGGTCTTTCCCTGCCGCTTGCCAATATAAATGCTCAAAAGCGTGAGAATATGGTGTGTCTCTATCAATTGTAGCCCTAAACCTATAATCTATAAGATTAATTAGGTCTGTTGAAGAAAACTCTATCAATCTATATTGTGCACTTTGAAAACCACTTGCAGGAGTTAACGTATTACGAAATTTCATATATTGTTCAATTTCCATACCGTCACCCATAATATCAAATGAAGTGGTGAGCATATCGAAATAACGTGAAATTCTCATTAAACGTTCTGTAAAAAAATCTGTTTTAATATTTTCACAATGACAAACTTGATCAATTTCCCAAAGAATCATTTTGAATAGTAATTCATTAACTTGATGGTACATAATAAATACCATCTCATCAGGCAAGGTTGTTCTTTGAGTCTGTAAGTTTAGAAGGGCATCAGTTTGGATATAGTCCCAATATGTTATTGGCTTAGACCACAATAACCCTTCTAAATAAGTTCCAGTATTTTGATTTAAATCGGAATATTTTTGATCAAGTTTTTCTAAATGATCTTTATATTTTTCTAATTCCATTAATATCTTTCTTTAACTTTTAATGTACTTTTTAAACCTTTAAATGAATCTAAATCTGCTTTTAAAGAACCAACAGCTAAACTCGCTTGAACACGAATTGGTATTCGGTTTTCATCATCTGATATCCAAACCGTTACACTCTCGTTTTCTTTAAAAACTCTTCCTGCTTGTACTAATGGTTTAAATACCATACAAGAAACTTTTCCAAATTTACTTTTTATATCTTCTCTACCAATAAATTTTAACTTAAATTTTGTGGATTCGTCGTCAAAAAACATATCAATAGCAATTGATTCACCAACTTTTAATTTATTAATTTGTGGATGATTTCTTAAATAATAGAAAGAAGATACAATGTCTTGAATATTTTCTGAAACCGGGAATGTTTTTTGCGTGTTATTCTTATAATCTTTAACAGTAACTAAGTTACTATCTTGATTAAAAAAACCTTCTTGGTGTTTAGTATATCCTCCTTCGTCAATTTTTCTTAAAAACTGATACGGCTTATTTGTTTCTTTATCAAAAAAACTTTGGTAATCATCTTCAACTTTAAAGAAAAATTTTGCCATCCCTACAGTATAGCCTTTCCCTACAACATGATGGACTTTTTTGTTATCTCTAACAGCATCTTTAACTTCTAAAGTTGCATAGCCAGCATTTACCAGCCCATAATGAATTCTAAGTTTAATCCATTCTCCTGTCGTAAAAGCTTCATCTTGTCCTACAAAAGAGTTTGTAGTAATAAATATCAATGTTAATAGTGCTATCTTTTTCATAATTTATTCTTTTTAGAATAATTGAAATGCAATTTCTGTTCCAAAAATACTAAAACAAAAAAACCCAGTCAAATGAATGACTGAGTTTTTATGCTATTAACCAACCAAAAAACTATAAATTATGAAAATTTACTTACAATAAATAAAGGTAACTACTCCCTCATTTTTGCGAGTGCAAAGGTATTAATCTTTTACATATTTCTTAGAAAAAAACAAACTTTAACACATTTAACACAAAATACATTTATTATTAGTTGTTTTTGTTGTTATATTCTCAGTTATTATTCTTTTTTACAATGTTCCTCTCAATGCTTGTTCTCTTTCGATTGACTCAAAAAGTGCTTTAAAGTTACCCGCACCAAAACCTCTAGCCCCCATTCTTTGAATTACTTCAAAAAACAATGTTGGTCTGTCTTCAATAGGCTTCGTGAAAATTTGCAATAAATAACCTTCTTCATCAGCATCAATCATAATACCTAATTTTTGAAGTTCATTAATATCTTCTTTAAATTTATGCATGTGATCTTTTAAACGATCTGGTATTGCATCATAATATGCTTGAGGTGGCGTGCTTAAAAACTCTATTCCTCTTGAACGCATATCTGCAACTGTTGTAATAATATCGTCCGTAGCTACTGCAATATGTTGTACTCCTTCGCCTTCGTAAAAATCTAAATATTCTTCGATTTGCGAACGTTTTTTTCCATTCGCAGGCTCATTAATTGGAAATTTAATTCTACCATTTCCATTAGACATTACTTTAGACATTAAAGCTGAATATTCTGTAGTAATTTGTTTGTCGTCGAAAGAAAGGAAGTTTACAAACCCCATTACGTCTTCAAACCATTTTACCGCTTCATTCATTCTATTCCATCCTGTATTTCCAACCATATGGTCGATAAATTTTAATCCAACTGATTCAGGATTGTAGTCCGATTTCCATTCTTTATAGCCCGGCATAAAGATTCCGTTATAGTTTTTACGTTCCACAAAAATAAAAACTGTTTCGCCGTAAGCACCATAAATCCCAGCACGAACTACTTCTCCATTTTCATCTTTTTCTACCATTGGTTCAAAATAAGGTTTTGCTCCTCGTTTTGTAGTTTCTTCAAATGCCGAACGCGCATCTTCCACCCAAAGTGCAATTACTTTAACTCCATCACCATGCTTTTTTACATGTTCTCCAATAGGTGATTCACTATTTAACGCTGTGGTTAACACCAAACGGATTTTATCTTGTTTTAAAACATAAGAAGCCCTGTCCCTTACACCTGTTTCTAAACCTGCATATGCAAGTGATTGAAATCCAAATGCTGTTTTATAAAAATGTGCTGCTTGTTTTGCATTACCTACATAAAACTCAATATAATCTGTTCCTAACAAAGGAAGGAAATCTTGTGCTCCTTCAAATATTTTTTCTAAACCGTAGTTTACTGATTTTAAATTTTCTGACATATTATTTTATTTTAAGGCGATTAAAATCACCTAAAGTTGTATTTATTTATTCTACCCAAGATTTGTAATATTGGCCATCGTCTATTCCCATGGCTTCTTCTGTTACCATTAGCGGACGGAAAGTGTCCACCATAACCGCTAATTCTGCTGTTTCTGTATGACCAATGCTTCTTTCCATTGCTCCTGGCGCTGGTCCGTGCGGAATTCCTTTTGGATGTAAGGTAATATGACCTTGTTCAATATTGTTTCTGCTCATGAAATCACCATCTACATAATACAAAACCTCATCAGAATCTATGTTACTATGATTATATGGCGCAGGAATTGATTTTGGATGATAATCATATAATCTTGGCACAAATGAACATACTACAAAAGTAGCCGTTTCAAAAGTTTGGTGCACCGGTGGCGGTTGATGCACTCGACCCGTTATTGGTTCGAAATTATGAATTGAAAAAGCATAAGGAAAATTATATCCATCCCAACCTATAACATCAAAAGGGTGGGTTGCATAAACCACTTCATGCATCATTCCTTCTTTTTTGATTTTGATTAAGAAATCTCCTTTTTCATCAAAAGTTTCTATTTCAGATGGTAATTTGAAATCTCTTTCACAAAATGGAGCATGTTCTAAATGTTGACCCGATTCGTTTTTATATCTTTTTGGTGTATAAAAAGGCGCGTATGATTCCACATAAAACAATCTATTTTCTTCGGTATTGAAATCGATTTGATAAATCATTCCACGAGGAATAATAAGATAGTCACCATATTCAAAATCAATATTTCCCATCATAGTTCTAAGTTTCCCTGAACCTTTATGGATAAATATCATTTCGTCTGCATCGGCATTTTTATAAAAATAAGAACGTAATGATTTTTTTGGCGCTGCTAATCCTATAATGCAATCGCGATTAACCAACATGTCTTTTCTGCTTTCTAAAAAATCGTCAGCTGGTTTTAATTCAAAACCTTTTAATAATAAGGATTTAATGTTTTTACCAATTGCAATTTTTGGTTCAACAGAATATGATTTTGTAATTTCTTTTACTTGCGTCGGTCTATGAACATGATATAATAATGAAGAATGTCCATGAAATCCTTCTGTACCAAAAAGCTGTTCGTAATATAATCCGCCGTCTGGTTTTTCAAATTGAGTATGACGTTTTTGCGGAAAATCACCTAATTTATGATATATTGGCATTTTTTAAAGTGTTTAATTAAGACAATAATTGATATGTCAATTAGAAAACACGTCAATATATAATTATTGACATTTTGGCTAATTGATTAATTGACATATTAAATTACTCATTCAGGATTTCTCTTGATAAGGAATTTTAGATAGGCTAATAATCCGTTCCAATTTTTCATTACACAAATATCGTAAAAAAAATCTAATTATTAAAAGTAAAAACCAACAGTAAACCAAGTAAAATGTTTGCGAGTTTCTGGTGACCATGAATGTTTTATCTCAATTGGACCAATTACAGTTTCATAACCGTAACCAAAACCATAACCCGAATATTTGGGTTTAGAAATCCAAGTGTCGTTTTCGAAAATATTAGTTCCGATGTTAGCAAAGTTTGCGGTAAAATTTACATGGTGTTTTTTAATTAATGTATAATCTACTACTACACTCCCCTTTATATAACTGTCTCCAATTAAGTCTAAAAAATCATAGCCTAAAAATGGTCTAATGTTATTTACATTTGTAAAACCATGACCTCCAATTGCAAAATCGAACACTCCAACACTTCTTTCTCCTATTGCAAAGCCTCCTTCTGATTGGGCTTTCAATGTTATTTTGTTGAAAAAAGTTTGAACTATTGCCATATCTGCTTTAACAATAGAAAAATTGTCATAATTATCATTGTAGTTTTTTGAATAAACAAAAGATTTTATTTCCCCGTTAAAATAACCTCCTTTTTTGGGAAAATATTTTTTATCAAAAGAGTCAAACTTTGCAAATCCAAATAACGACATGTAATCACTTTTATCAAAAACAGAATTGCTCGCTGCTAATGTCTCTGATTTAATTTTTAAGTGTTTTAATTCTGCTCCTGCACCAATAGAACCTTTTTGAGCAAAAACAGTTTGTATATAGAATTGGTGAGACATATCTGAATAATCAACATTTATAGTGTTTATTCCTTCGCCAACCTCTAATAATAATTTAGGTGCATTTTTATTAAATGTATAAAGCTTTGAATTTAAGCCTATACTCCAGTGAAATCCATTGTCTATGTAATAATTTAAATTGTATCTAAAATTATCACCTAAAACTAAATCAAATGAAAAAACATCATTTTTTGTCAGTAATTTTTTTTGTGTGAAATTAATTAATGCTCCGCTTTTAAAAAGACCATCATAATGAGCCCCAAATTTTAAAAAAGTATTAACCTCTTTTTCTTTGACCTCAATTATTAAATCTTTCTTTTCTTGATTGTTTTCAAAAGAATAAAAAATAGCATCGAAGTTTTGAGATGCATTTAAATTATTCATCCCTTTTTTAAAGTTCTTATATCGAATAGTTGAGTTTGGCTTAAATCTTAGCTTTCCTAAAACATAAGATCTTGTGTAGTTTCTTAGATTTCCAGTATGAATATTTCCTATTTGAATACTATCTTTTTTAAATAAGTTCAAAAACGGCTTTTTGTAATTACTGGTTAGTTTTTTCAAAGAAGTAATTTCTTTGTTTGTAGCTTTTACACCTTCTAAAATTATTTCTTGTCCTTTTTCAAATGAAATTATTGAATATGCTCTTATGTCTGGTTTTATATATATATCTGTAAGCTCTATTTTTTCTTTCATTTTTTCAAGAGTAGCTAAATTTGAAATTTGCGACAATACATTTGCTACGCCATTTAAATTTTCTTTAGTTTTTAAACCTTCTTGCACATCAACACCTATTACAATGTCTGCGCCTTTTTTTCTTAAAACTTCAACAGGATAATTATTTACTACACCACCATCAACTAATAGTTTTTCCTCAATTTCAATTGGGTTATATAAAGTAGGTAATGCGCTACTAGCAACCATAGCTTTAGCTAAAACGCCGCTTTCAAGAATTATTTCTTCGCCGCTTTCAACATCCGTTGCTATGCAAAAAAAAGGAATTGGTAGTTTTTTAAAATCTTTTATATCGCTAACATGCATTGTAAGCCTCGAAAGCAAATTAAAATTATAAAATCCTTTTGATAAAGCAGATGGAAGACTTAATTTAAAATTTTTAAAAGGAAGTGTAACAGCGTAGATTTCATCGTTTCTTTTCTCATAGAAAGTTTTAGAATCTCTAGGTGTAAAATCTTGTAATAAAGCATCCGCATCTACAAGTTTAAATATGGAGTCTAATTCAGTAGCGCTGTAACCCGAAGCATAAAGTCCGCCAATAATAGCACCCATACTTGTTCCTCCAATGTAATCTATTTTTATACCTAAGGAATCTATTACTTTTAGCACACCAATATGAGCCAATCCTTTTGCGCCTCCTCCGCTAAGAACAAGTCCAATTTTTGGCTTTTTATTTTTTGTTATTGAATCTTGTGCAAAGCTGATTTGGGAGATCATTAGTAGGCTTAAAAACAAGATTATTTTTTTCATAAATTTTTTACTGTTGAATCGTTTTGTAAAATTCGGTAATTTTTTTCGCTTTTGAAAGCCCCACAACCTCTGATATTTCTTTTTCTGTTGCTAATTGCAATCTTTTAACACTTTTGAAATGTTTTAGCAACGTTATCATTGTTTTTTCTCCAATTCCAGAAATCGATTCTAACGAATTTGTTAAGGCAGCTTTACTTCTCTTATCTCTATGATGGGTTATTCCAAATCGATGCGCTTCATTTCTTAGTTGTTGAATAATTTTTAAAGTTTCTGATTTTTTATCTAAATATAAAGGAATAGGATCATCTGGATAAAACAACTCTTCTAAACGCTTTGCGATTCCAACAATGGCAATTTTTCCGCGCAAACCTAAATCATCTAAACTTTTTAAAGCAGATGATAATTGTCCTTTTCCGCCATCAATAATAATCAATTGTGGTAACGGTTCTTTCTCGTCTAACAATCGTTTGTATCTTCTGTAAACCACTTCTTCCATAGAGGCAAAGTCATCTGGACCTTCAACTGTTTTTATATTAAAATGGCGGTAATCCTTTTTACTTGGTTTTCCATCTTTAAAAACCACACATGCAGCAACCGGATTTGTTCCCTGAATATTTGAATTATCAAAACATTCTATATGTCTTGGCTCTACCGAAAGACGTAAATCTTTTTTCATTTGTACCATAATCCTAGTCGCATGCCTATCTGGATCTACAATTTTGATTTGTTTCAACTGATCCATTCTATAATATTTAGCATTTCGAATGGACAAATCTAAAACCTGTTTTTTATCTCCTAATTGTGGAACTGTAATTTTAAGGTTTTCGCCCAATGATAACGGAAAAGGCAAAATAATTTCTCTAGACAATAACTTAAATCGTTCCCGAAGTTCCACAACAGCTAATTCGAGTATTTCTTCATCTGTTTCGTCTAATTTCTTTTTAATTTCCATGGTATGCGATCGCACAATTGCACCGTGAGAAATTTGTAAAAAATTCACATAGGCCATTGCTTCATCTGATACAATTGAAAACACATCAATACTAGACAGTTTAGGGTTTAAAATTGTAGATTTTGATTGGTAATTCTCTAAAACTTGAATTTTTTCTTTTATTTTTTGAGCTGCTTCAAATTCCATATCTTCTGCAAAACCCTTCATTTGAATTTTAAATTCTTTTAAACTGTCTTTAAAATTTCCTTTCAAAATTTGGCGAATGGCCTCCACTTGTTTTTGATAATTTTCTAAAGATTCTAATCCTTCACAAGGCCCTTTACAATTACCAATATGATATTCTAAACAAACTTTATATTTTCCAGATTTTATATTTCCAAAAGACAAATCATAATTACATGTTCGTAGTGGATATAACTCTTTGATCATTTCTAAAATCGTATTTACGATTTTAAAATTAGTGTAAGGGCCATAGTATTCTGAACCATCTTTTGTTACTCTCCTTGTCGGGAAAATTTTTGAAAAAGGTTCGTTTTTTATGCAAATCCAAGGATAAGTTTTATCATCTTTAAGCAGAATGTTATATCGTGGTTGTAATTTTTTAATTAAATTATTTTCTAACAACAATGCATCTGTTTCCGTGGCAACAACAATGTGTTTTATGGAAACAATTTTTTTTACAAGAACAGCTGTTTTATAATTGTCGTGACTTTTAGTAAAATAACTCGATACTCTTTTTTTAAGATTCTTAGCTTTACCAACGTATAAAATCTTGTCGTCTTTATCAAAGTATTGATATACGCCAGGATTATCGGGCAAGGTTTGTATTTGAAGTTCGAGATTTGTTGTAGACATTGATTAAATATAGTACTTAATTCACAAATTTACATAGATTTTTATTCTACCACTATTTTCTAATCTTGAAATCACTACTTTTAACACATATTTTTGACTTATGAAAAGTAACAACCTAATTGAGCTTTTAGGCGAGACCGTTTTACCAGGTGAAAGCAAAATTATTGAAGTGGAAATTGCAAAATTACACACAATGACAAAGCTTAAAATTCCAATAATTATTGAACGTTCTAAAATTGAAGGTCCGATAGTGTTATTTAGTGCCGGTTTGCACGGTGATGAAATTAACGGAACTGAAATTGTGCGTCAATTAATCATCAATAAAATAAACAAACCAAAATGTGGAACCATTATTTGTATTCCAATTATCAACATTTTTGGATTTGTAAATCAAAGTCGTCAATTTCCTGATGGACGAGATTTAAATCGTGTTTTCCCAGGAAGTAAAAACGGTTCTTTAGCAAGTAGGTTTGCGCACTTTTTAGTAAAAGAGGTTATTCCTAATATAGATTATGCAGTAGATTTTCATGCTGGTGGCGCAAGTCGTTTCAATGCAGCTCAAATTCGAATTGTCCCAAATAATAAAGAATTAAAAGAACTTGCAAAAGTTTTTAACGCACCGTTTACTCTTTATTCTAAAAACATACAAGGTTCGTTTAGAAATGCTTCCACAAAATTAGGCGTAAAAATGTTGCTTTTTGAAGGTGGAAAATCATTAGACTTAAATACTGAAATTACAGAAGTTGGAGTTGATGGAGCAAAGCGTTTTCTTGCACATTTAGACATGTTAAGCCCTAAAAAAGAAGCAGATTTTACTTATGATGACACATTATTCATAGAAAAATCAACATGGATTAGAGCAACTTTTTCTGGAATGTTCATTGGCTTAGTAAAAGCTGGAAGTTTTGTAAATAAAGGCGATATTTTAGCAACAATTTCAGATCCTTTTGGAAAAGTAGAACATAACGTTAAAGCACCTAATGATGGTTATTTAATAAACGTAAATGATGCTGCAATTGTGTACCAAGGCGATGCTATTTTTCATATTTCAACAGTTTTAGAGAATGATTAAGAAAGGGGCAAGAAAAAAATATAAAGAAGCAAGAAAAAAACTTTCTTTAGAAGAAATTGAAGAAAAAAGTTTGACGATAGCGAATCAATTGGTGAAAATGGATATTTGGGACAAAACCTATTATCATTTGTTTTTACCTATTGAAGAGCAAAAAGAAGTAAACTCTGAATATCTTTTAAATATTTTACAAGCAAAAGACAAAGAAATTATTATTTCGAAAAGTGATTTTGCTACTACTTCTATGGTTCATTTTTTGTTGACTGATAACACCAAAATCAAGAAAAATGAATACAGTATTCCAGAACCAATTAATGGTTTAAGGGTTCCAACAGAAATGATTGATGTGGTTTTTGTGCCGCTTTTAGCCTATGACAAACTAGGAAACAGAGTTGGCTACGGAAAAGGATTTTACGACAAGTTTCTTAACGAATGCAAACCCGATGTTATTAAAATTGGCCTTTCATTCTTTGAACCTGAAAATTTAATTGAAGATGTCTTTGAAAACGACGTGAAATTGGATTTTTGTGTGACGTGTGAAGGAGTTATTTGTTTTTAATTCTCAATCAAAGCTTCATCATTTTCCTTTTCAGGACCAAATGCTTTTTTATTAAATACAATTAAAATTCCAACACCTGTAGAAATAGCTATATCTGCAATATTAAAAATTGCGTTGAAAAAAGTAAAGTGTTTTCCACCCCAAATTGGTAACCAAGAAGGCAAAATACCGTCCCAAATAGGAAAATAAAACATATCTACGACTTCGCCATAAAACCAGCTTCCGTATGGTTCATGTGCAAAAAGAGTAGCTACTTGGTGGTAGCTATCGTCAAAAATTACGCCGTAAAAAACAGAATCTAAAATATTACCTACCGCTCCTGCAAGTATTAAAGAAATGGCAACAATTAAAAAATTAGATTGTTTTCTAACGACCGAATCCCACAACCACCAACCAATTCCAAACACAGCACCAATTCTAAAAAGAGTCAGAATTAACTTCCCATATTCTCCAGGAATAACAGCTCCCCAAGCCATTCCTTCATTTTCAATAAAATGAATACGAAACCAATCTAGTCCTAAAACATTGATCGATTCCCCTATGAAAAAATGTGTTTTGATATAAATCTTTGATATTTGATCTATTAACAATACAAGAACAACTAATAAATAAGCTCTTTTTAAAGACATTATTGCTTTTTTTTGACAAAAGTAAGTATTTTACACAATAAAAAACGCTCCTATTGGAGCGTTAGTCAATTTTTATATAAAGATTAACGTTGTAAGTTCTTTGCTTCTATACTCATAGTTGCATGTGGAACTACTTTTAAACGTTCTTTACTAATTAATTTCCCTGTTACTTTACAAACGCCATACGTTTTGCTTTCTACACGGAAAAGTGCGTTTTTTAAATCACGAAGAAACTTTTCTTGACGAATTGCTAATTGCGAATTTGCTTCTTTAGACATTGTTTCGCTTCCTTCTTCAAACGCTTTAAAGGTAGGTGATGTATCATCAGTACCATTGTTTGAATCATTCATATAAGCACTTTTGATTAAATCTAAATCAGCTTGTGCTTTATTTATTTTTGCAAGGATTAATTCCTTGAATTCTGCTAAATCAGCATCTGAATATCTTAATTTTTCTTCTACCATAATTCCGTTATTTTGAAATTAATATTAATGTTTTTAACTCATCAAACTCAATTTCTATACCATTATCTATTTGGCCATTAAAAATTAGTTCGTTTGTTAAAGTTTCTGATTTGATATAATCGATATTTGCCTTTACAGCTTTTTCAATTACTTCATTATTTTGAATTTGAACTTTTATTTTATCTGTTACTTCAAAACCAGAATCTTTACGAATATTTTGAATTCTATTTACTAGTTCTCTTGCTATTCCTTCATTACGCAACTCTTCGGTAATAGTAACATCTAGAGCAACCGTTATTCCGTTTGAGCTAGCTACTAACCAGCCTGGAATATCTTGTGATAGAATCTCAACGTCTTCGGATGTTAAATTAATACTTTTTCCCGAAATATCTAATGTTAAACTACCTTCTTTGTCTATTATATTAATCTGCTCTTGTGAGAATCCTTGTATTGCTTTGGAAATCAAGCCCATGTCTTTCCCAAAGCGCGGCCCTAAAGTTTTGAAATTTGGCTTAATTTGCTTTACTAAAACACCCGATGCGTCATCAATTAAGGTTACTTCTTTAACATTAACTTCCGCCATAATAAGATCAGAAATTGCTTCAATTTCAGCACGTTGATTCTCATCAAGTACCGGAATCATTACCTTTTGTAAAGGTTGACGCACCTTAATCATCTCTTTCTTACGTAATGATAAAACTAATGAAGAAACAGTTTGTGCTTTCTGCATTTTACTTTCAAGTGATTTATCAACAAAGTTTTCAACCGAAATAGGGAAGTCTGCTAAGTGTATACTTTTAAAGTTTTCAGTACCAGTTGCCTGCGTTAAATCGCGATATAATCTATCCATAAAGAATGGTGCAACAGGAGCTGAAAGCTTAGCCACAGTAAGTAAACACGTATAAAGTGTTTGGTAAGCAGCAATCTTATCTTGTGCATATTCACCTTTCCAGAAACGTCTTCTACATAGACGAACATACCAGTTACTTAAGTTCTCTTGTACGAAATCAGAAATAGCTCTTGTTGCTTTTGTAGGTTCATATTCTGCGTAAAAAGTATCTACGTCTTTAATTAATGTGTGTAATTCGGATAATATCCAACGGTCAATTTCTGGTCTTTCTTCTAACGGAATTTCTGCTTCAGCATAATTGAAATTGTCAATATTTGCATATAAAGAGAAAAACGAATACGTATTATAAAGAGTTCCAAAAAATTTACGACGAACCTCAGCAATTCCTTCAATATCAAATTTTAAGTTATCCCAAGGATTTGCATTTGAAATCATGTACCAACGCGTTGCATCGGCACCATATTCTGAAATAGTTTCAAATGGATCTGCAGCATTACCTAAACGTTTCGACATTTTCTGTCCGTTTTTGTCTAATACTAATCCGTTTGAAACTACATTTTTATAAGCAACTTTATCAAAAACTAACGTTCCAATAGCGTGTAACGTATAAAACCATCCACGAGTTTGGTCTACACCTTCCGCAATAAAATCGGCAGGGAAGTCTTTGTTATCATCAATTTTTTCTTTGTTTTCAAAAGGATAATGCCATTGTGCATAAGGCATAGAGCCAGAATCGAACCAAACGTCAATTAAATCGCTTTCGCGTTGCATTGGTAAACCTGAAGGAGAAATTAAAGTGATTGCATCGACAACATTTTTATGTAAATCAACCAAATCATAGTTTGATTCCGCCATATTTCCAATTTCAAATCCTTTAAACGGATTCTCTTTTTGAACGCCAGCTGCAATTGCTTTTTCAATTTCATTGTATAATTCTTCTACAGAACCAACAAATGTTTCTTCTGTACCGTCTTCTGTTCTCCAAATTGGCAATGGAATTCCCCAATAACGAGAACGAGATAAGTTCCAATCATTAGCATTCTTTAACCAATTTCCAAAACGTCCTTCACCAGTTGATTTTGGTTTCCAATTGATGGTTTCGTTAAGGTCGAACATACGATCTTTAACTTCGGTTACTTTTACAAACCAAGAATCTAATGGATAATATAAAATAGGCTTATCAGTTCTCCAACAATGTGGATAACTATGCACGTATTTTTCAACTTTAAAGGCTTTATTTTCTTCTTTTAACTGAATAGCTATTTCAACGTCTGCAGAACGCTCTGGAGCTTCACCATCGTTATAATATTCGTTTTTAACGTATTTACCGGAATAATCACCTAAACCTTCAATAAATCTACCTTGTAAATCTACTAATGGCACTAAATTATCATTAGTATCTTTAACCAACATTGGCGGAACTTCTGGTGTAGCTTCTTTTGCTACTTTTGCATCATCTGCTCCAAAAGTTGGCGCTGTATGTACAATTCCCGTTCCGTCTTCCGTAGTAACGAAATCTCCAGAAATTACTCTAAATGCATTTTCTGGGTTATCATTTGGTAACGCTAAAGGCATTAATTGTTCGTAACGAACTCCTACTAAATCAGCTCCTTTTCCTTCGGCTACAATTTGGTATGGAATTTTTTTATCTCCTGCTTTATAGTTTTCGAAATCCGCTACTTCTTCAATTGCGAAAAATCCTTTTCCAAATTGTTTTCCGACTAAATTTTTAGCTAAAACAACATTGATAGCTTCAAAAGTATATTGATTGAATGTTTTTACTAAAACATAATCTATTTTTGGACCAACCGTTAAAGCTGTATTAGATGGTAACGTCCAAGGAGTTGTTGTCCAAGCCATGAAATGTACCGTTCCGAAACCTTGAAAAAAGCTTGGCAATGTACTTTCGATAGCTTTAAACTGCGCTACAATAGTTGTATCGGTAACATCTCTATAAGAACCTGGTTGGTTAACTTCATGAGAAGACAAACCTGTTCCTGCCTTTGGAGAATACGGTTGGATTGTATAACCTTTGTAAATTAAATCTTTTTTATAAATTTCTTTTAACAGCCACCAAACTGTTTCCATGTATTTGGATTTGTATGTAACATATGGATCTTCCATATCTACCCAATAACCCATTTTTTCAGTCAAGTCGTTCCAAACATCGGTATAACGCATAACGGTTTTCTTACACGCTTCGTTATATTCTGCAACTGTTATTTTAGTTCCAATGTCTTCTTTGGTAATTCCTAATTCTTTTTCGGTACCTAACTCTACAGGTAAACCATGCGTATCCCAGCCAGCTTTTCGCTTAACTTGAAATCCTTTTTGCGTTTTATAACGACAAAAAATATCTTTAATAGCTCGCGCCATTACGTGGTGAATACCAGGTAATCCGTTTGCTGAAGGTGGCCCTTCAAAAAAGACGAAAGGTTCTTTCCCTTCACGAGAAGTTACACTTTGTTCAAATATGTTTTCTTTTTTCCAAAAATCAAGCACTTCAGATGCCACAGTTGGCAAATTAAGTCCTTTGTATTCAGTGAATTTAGTACTCATTTTGTTGTATTCTTAATTGAAGATGCGAAAGTAATAAATTTAAGTCAGAAGTCAGAAATTAGAAGTCAAAAGTTAAGTTAAGAAAACACTTCTTTAAAAACGTCTAATGATTTTGGTTTTTTGAATCCTTCCACATTTAAAATATAATATTCGATAATTATTTTTAAAAGTACATGGCGTTGTGCAGAAGAAAACGAATTTACGTTATTATCTAATTTTAACAAAAGTAATTTTTTAAGCAAATTTGTTTCTTCTTCATTTAAACATGTCGCGCTTGGAGTGGAATTAAAAATTCCTTCCAACAAATCAAAATAATTATTTTCTGAAGTTGGTGTTTCTGGATTAAAACCTAAATATTTGGTAACCTGAATTAACAAAATTAAATGAAAATCTGAAATTTCTTCATGGTTGTCTAACCATATTAAAGCTGTTTCTAAATATTCAAATAGTGGTTCGTTTGGCTCTTCTTCTTTTATAGCATGATGCAAAAATTCAGAAAGAAAAAGAACTATTGTAGTCTTATAAATATTATAACTTATGGTTTGATAAGTAGTTGCTATTTTAATTTCTTTGAACCTTTCGAGTGTTCCTTTGTTTTTATGAGTAGCTTCTATTTCTAACTGCATTAATGGTTGAAAAAAAGCAACTTTTTGTTTGTTGTTTTTCCCCGTAAACGCATTATTTACGAAATAAGATTTTATTCCGTTAGTTTGCGTGAAGCACTTAACTATTAAGCTTTTCTCTTGGAATTTTAAACTAGAAATTACAATTGCTTTAGTTTTAATTTGCACTTATGTGTTTTTTATTGATTGATAAAAGTGTAAATGTTATTATTATTAGCTGCAAAGGCATCATATAACGAGAACAGTTAACTGGGCCTGTTACCAAAACAGAATAAATTATTAAAATTAAAATATAATAGTTGCTAAAGTCTCTTTTTTTAGAAACAAAAAATTTAACAAAAAAGAACCATTTGAGTAATGAAAACAGAAAAATTGGAATTAAAAAAAAGTAAATAACTAAAACAGAAGTGTTTGAAAATAATATTTTCCAAGACTTATTTCCGTTTAAAATTTTTAAAAAACCTTGTTTACCATCTTCTTTTTTATAAAAAGTCATTAAATCAAATCTTCCGGGATCAATTACACCTCTAATTCCTGTTAAAAATTGATACCAACTGTACGCTAAAAAATGATTTGATATTTCTTCTTTTGCTATTGATTTATAGATTTTATTTTTTTGTGCATCGTTCAAATTTTCGACTTTTCTGTCAATTTCAGAAATCCAATTATCTGCTACTTGTTTAGATTCACTACTTGATTTAAAATAATAAAGATTATAATGAATAAGATTTTTATTTTCCATAGATGAAAAATGCTTGTTCCCAAATTTATAATCATTGTAATTTATATACAAGAGAACAGCTGTTACAGGCAAAAAAATCCAAAAATTAAATCGCTTTACTTTGTAAAAATAGTAAAGCATCAGAAAAAAATTAACAAAAACAAACGGATAAAAAACTGGTTTTGTAAACGCCAATAGAACCAATATTATTTGTATGTACTTTATTTTTTTCCAGGAAAAGTTAACCATGAAAAGATAAAACAGCATTGTTACTAAAAACAAAACTATTATTTCTGACATAACTAATTGTGAATAAATAAACAATGAAGGTGTCGCTATTATAAAACTAGTTGCAATAAAATTAAGTTTAACTTTATGGTGCTCTATAATTTTATAAAAAATGAAAAATGAAAAATACAATAAAACAGCCTGAAAGAGCAGAATTACATAAGGATTAAAGGTTATTGAAAGCAATAAAAACAAAGGATAAACAAATAGTCTTTTGCTAACAATGGGACTTAAGTCTGTGAAAAAACCGTGGTTTAAGAAGTGTTTTGCAGCTTCTAAATATTCTAATGAATCTACTAAATAAAAATTACCATTACTAATTCTTAACAAAAGTAATAGTACATAAAATGCAAAAATCAACAATAATGCTAATGGAATATTATTAATTGCTTTTTTCATGATATTCTTCCTCTGTATTAATTTCCCAGATATTTTCTTTAGTAATAATGTTATTTTTAATATTTTGAACCGCTTGCATAGCTGTTAACATGGAATGATCTTGGTTATTATATTTATGCATCCCATTTCTACCTATTAAAAATAAATTTGGAATTTTATCTACGAACTCTTTTATTTTATAGAAATCATTATATGCACCAAAATAAGCAGGATAGGTTTTTGGAACTTTAATAACCGTTGCATCTAACACATTTTCTTTACTTTTAATAAAACCTAGTTGCTCTAGTTCATTTATTGCTAGTTGTATCATTTCTTCTTTGGACAAACTCCATAAACTATCGCCTTCATTACAAAAATATTCCAAACCTAACCACGTATTATTAGAATCTTTTACTAAATGAGGACTCCAGTTATTAAAAACCTGAATACGCTCAACTTTTACATAATTTTCTTGAATATAAATCCAATTATCTTCTAGCTTTAATGATGTTTCTTTAAGTAATAATCCAACAGTAATAAAGTCTCTATAAACTAAATTATCTGACACTTTTTTGGATTCTTCAGGAATATCTACTTGCAGTGCGTTAAACAAATCTTTTATAGGCATTGTTGAAATACAATAATCAAACTCTATTGTAGTTTTCTCATTGTTTTCAATGTTTTCAATAGTAGCATGGGTTAAATTATTGTTGCCAAAAATTTCAATTAGCTTACTATTTGTATAAAGTATTGCTCCTTTTTCTTCTATTAAATTTGCAACTTTAGTCCACAATTGACCTGGACCATATTTTGGATAAAGAAAATATTCAATTAATGATGTTTCGGTATTTTTTTGCCTTATATCTTTTTTTCTAAATGGCTTTATTAAAATATCCATTACTGCTTTGGTTATAGACAACCCTTTAATTCTTTGAGCTCCCCATTCTGAACTAATTTCTGTACAAGGCACGCCCCAAACTTTTTCCGTATAATCTTTAAAGAATGTTTTGTATAAGTGTTTTCCAAATCTATTGACAAAGAAATCTTCTAAATTTTTAACTTTTTTAACTGGAAACAATGTGCTTTTAAAATAACTTATAACAATTAAAAAAGTTTCTTTTAAACCTAGATTATACAAGGTTTGAAAATTTAATTTAATAGGATAATCAAAAAATTGTTTTTTATAATAAATTCTGGAAAGTCTTTTTCTAACCAAGAAAACATCATTAGAATTGGTTGTGTTTAATTTATTTTCAATAACAGCTGATTTACCTCGATAAGATAGGTTTAATTCGGGTTCGTTTGATTGAATAGAAAGAATCTCTTGCCACCAATCCATAACCGCGTCTGATTTAGAAAAAAAGCGATGACCACCAATATCTATTCTATTGCCATTATGGTTTTCTGTTCTGGAAATGCCTCCCCATAAACTGGTCATTTCAACTACTACTGGTTGAATATCTGTATGTTTTAAAAGTTCATATGCAGCGGTTAAACCTGCAGGACCGCCTCCTATTATAAGTGCTTTTTTCAAAATTTATCTTATTATCATTACTTTCTTAACTGTAGAATCAGAACCATCTTGAGAAGCAACAAAAACCATATATACACCTGATGCAACTTTATGACTCCCAAAAGCTGTTCCGTCCCATTCAATTGTTCCGCCTGCAGATGTTGTTTCATGGACTAAATTTCCTTCAATATCAGTTATTTTAACATTCGCTTTATCTGTAAGTCCTGAAACCTTAATTGTGCCCAAAAAATTTGGCCTAACAGGGTTTGGATACACGTAAACATTCGCTAAAGTGTCACTTGGAGCTGTTGAGGTTCCTAAAAACGAAACCATTCCGTTATCTGTGACAAAATATACTTCTCCAGAAACACCGTCTATTTCTAAATCATTTATATTATTACTTGGCAATGGAGAGTTGCTTTTTGTAAAATGATAAATAGTCTGTTGTCCATTTGGAGACAATAAAAACACACCTCCATTAGCAACCGAAATCCATTTATTATTTGCCCCATCTACAACAATATCCAAAATTGTTTGTTGGTAAAACAGCTCTTGTGCCAAATCACCTTCTTGGATAATTATTGCGGTAGTGGTAAAAGTATTTTCAGATATAAACCTGTCTACACTTGAAAGGATTCTTAACCCCTTAAAAGTACCAATCCATAATTGATTTTTATTATCTATTGCTACACAACGTACATCATTATCTGGTAAATTACCATTTACATCGTTTATTACTGCAATTTTATTATTATACGTGTCGTTAAAAACAAGGAGTCCGTCGTTAATTGCTGGCACCCATTTAGTGTTGTTTTTATCAATTGCAATTGGTGCGTATCTTCCAGTAGCGGATGTTGACAAAACAGAACTCACATCATAGGATTGCCATTGTCCGTTAGATCTTAATACTTTTAGTGCTTTACTTACAAAAGCATTAGTTACCCATAAATTGCCATCTTTATCAAAAGCAGGGCTATTTATTCTTATATCTACATAAGCAGGGTTTGGTGGTGACAAAACAAGCGATTCAAGCCCGTTTGGGTTAGTATTTGTGTTATTGTATAGTGTAATTCCAGATGTGTTAATTTTTAAAAGTCCTGAAAAATAAGAACTACAATAAACCTCATTTGGGTTTATTGGATTTATAGCTAAATCTGATATGGATTTTGCTTCAAACAAATCATTATATGGAATGATTTTCCATCCCGTATCTTTTGAATACTTACTTACACCAAACTGGCCCAAAGGATATGGATTATAAAGTCTTGTATAATCTCCATATACAGCCCATAAAAAATTAGAGGCTTTTTTTACTCTAAAAATATAATTTCGAATAGGTCCGTCTGGAGACATTGATTCAAATGATGTTGGATTTACTAATAAAGTAGAAAACAATCCTTCTTTTTCTGTTCCAATGTAAATTTTATCATTTACAACGGTAGCTGCTGTAAAATTTGCTGTAAGATTTGGAATTGCGGTTATATGTGCAATTTGACTGAAAGCTTCATTTAAAACAAAAACATTATTTCTTGTTGTTACTATAACATTGCTACCATTAGTTTTTATTTTTAAACCTCCTTGAACTTGGTTAAGCACTTCTACGAATGAACCTGTGTCATATTTATAAGTTTTTGAATCTCCATTCATAGCAACTATTTTATTGTCAAATGTTACTATGCCTAACCAATAACCCGCATCAAATGTTTGCCATTGAGAGAAATCATATAGAAAAGGATTATTAACACTTCCTTTCCTAATTCCATTATACTGAGTTACCGCATAAATTTCGTCATTTAAAATAGTCGTCTGTAAAACCTGTGTTTCCTCGCCTGCTGGTCCAATGAAATATGTGCTTTCAAACTCTAAATTTGAAAGGTTTAAAACCGATATTCCATAATCACAAGAAATATATAGTTTCCCATTATGCTCATAAAAATCATTTATTCTTTTTTTATTTGGTGCAACCGGCACCTCTTCAATAATATCTACTTTTGTAATTACGCTACCGTCTCCATTTACTACTAATAAAAGACCATTATTATTTCCTGCAATAGTTTTATTAAATTGGTCTGAGTGATGAATGGAGGTAATCGATTCTGATTTAAATCCATTTATTGAATTGTAGATATTCAATTCATTAAGAATTGTGCTTTTATAAAACACACTATTAACCGTAGCCGCAAAAACGGAGTTCGTTCCGTTCTCAACATCAACAATCTCATTATAGGAGTAATAACTTTTCCACAATTGATTGCCTTGTGCAAAATTTAATTGGCTACAGATAATTAAAAAGAATAGAATTCTATATTTCATCGTAATCATTTATTTATTATTTGTTTATGGTTTTATACAGTAATAATTCCATAGAATTGCAAGTTTTTAACTTATACAAATATACTATAAACGTAGAAATAATGTTTTGGTATTTATTTTTAATAAAAAAAGGTTCTCATTTTCATGAAAACCTTTTTAATATATTTAATTGAAATTAAACTACACCTTGACCAAGCATAGCGTCTGCAACTTTTACAAAACCTGCAATATTAGCTCCTTTCACATAGTCAATATAACCATTTGAATCTTTACCATATTTAACACACGCTTCGTGAATGTCTGACATAATTCTTTTTAATTTTTCGTCTACTTCTTCACTTGTCCAACTTAAACGTAATGAGTTTTGAGACATTTCTAAACCAGAAGTAGCAACACCACCAGCATTAGAAGCCTTACCTGGAGCGAATAAAATTTTCGCGTGTTGGAAAACTTCAACAGCTTCAGGAGTAGAAGGCATATTTGCTCCTTCAGCTACACACATACATCCGTTCGCAACTAACATTTTAGCTTCTTCTTCGTTTAACTCATTTTGAGTTGCACAAGGTAAAGCAATATCACATTTAACTTCCCAAGGACGTTTTCCTGCAATATATTTTGCGTTAGGGTATTTAGTAACATAATCACTAATTCTACCATAGTTTACGTTTTTAATTTCCATTACGTAAGCTAATTTTTCAGCATCAATACCTGCTTCGTCATAAATATAACCAGCAGAATCAGAGAAAGTAACCACTTTACCACCTAATTCAATAGCTTTTTCTGCAGCATATTGCGCCACGTTTCCAGAACCAGAAACAACTACTGTTTTTCCAGAGAAGCTTTGTCCTTTAGTTGCTAACATGCTTTGTGCGAAATAAACATCACCATAACCTGTAGCTTCTGGACGAATTAATGATCCTCCAAAAGAAATTCCTTTACCAGTTAAAACACCAGTAAATTCATTTCTTAATCGTTTGTATTGACCAAACATGAAACCTACTTCTCTACCACCAACACCAATATCTCCAGCAGGAACATCTGTATTAGCACCAATGTGTTTAGATAATTCTGTCATGAATGCTTGACAAAAACGCATGATTTCATTTTCTGATTTTCCTTTTGGATCAAAATCAGCTCCTCCTTTTCCACCACCCATTGGTAATGTTGTTAAACTATTTTTAAAAGTTTGTTCGAAAGCTAAGAACTTTAATATGCTTAAATTTACAGAAGGATGAAAACGAATTCCTCCTTTATATGGTCCAATAGCAGAATTCATTTGAATACGATAACCTCTGTTTACTTGAGTGTTTCCAGCATCATCTTGCCAAACTACTCTAAACATAATTATACGCTCAGATTCAACCATTCTTTCCAAAAGCATTTTGTTTTGGTATTTTTTGTTTTCTTCTATAAAAGGAATAACCGTTTCAGCTACTTCTTTAACTGCCTGCATAAATTCAGGCTCATTTGGGTTTCTTTTAGCTACTGCTTCAATAAAAGACGATACACTTTCTTTCATATTATTTAGTTTAATTTACTTTTAAGATTGAACTTAATTTTCAAGGAACAAATATAACATATTAAAAAAATATGTTTGGGTATTTAAAAAAATATTTACTAGGAAAATAAAAAAATATGCTTTTTTAAACAAGAATTATTAATTTTGTTTTTTATGTGGAGTTTGTTTTTATATATTTGTCCAACAATAGAAAACTTTTAGCAATGACTAAAAAAATAAAACACCTTATATTTTTACTATTACTGACACCATTTTTATCAAATGCTCAATTCGGTTTTTCACACGAAGTTGGTGCATTTGTTGGGACTGTAGCTTTTCAGTCTGATTTTGGAGTACGTCATGATTTTAAAACAAATGCTGGTAATACTGGTTTTGCCGTAGGATTGGTTCACTATATGAATTTTGCATATAGAGCAGAATGTAATTGTTATACACCTGAAACTTATTTTAATGATCATTTCAAAGTGCGTTCTGAATTATCTTATAACAGCACTAAATTAGAACATTTTGGAGAATGGGTTAAAAAAAATAGTGTTTGGGGTAGACAATTAAAAGCAATGAAAGGTGAAGCTAAGGTTACGGATATTGGTATGCAATTAGAATATTTTCCGCTTAGTATTAGAGAATTTACCTCTACCAATGGTGCCTATGCTCCATTTATAGGGTTAGGAGCTCATTACAACTTTTTTCAAAACAACACTTATTCAGAACTTGGACCTTTAGGAACTCCTGAAACTACATATCCAAGTTATTTACCCGATGGATTTTCTTCTGATGGAGGTAGTACTTGGTCGGTAGTAGCGAGTGTTGGGTCTAGATATAAGTTAACAGAGCTTTCTGATTTATTTATGGAATTAAGATGGCAATACTACTTTACTGACTGGGTAGATGGATTGAAAAAAGACCCTTCTTTATACAAAGAAAACAAAGCAAATGATTGGAATGTTTGGTTAAATTTTGGTTATATCTATTATTTAGATTAGACTTATTTTAAAAAATATATAACAAAAAAGCCGAGTAAAATTTACTCGGCTTTTTTGTGTCTATATATTAAATATTTGATTTAAATTGCTCTAAAAAACGGACGTCATTTTCATAAAACATACGGATATCTCCTATTTGATGTAACAACATTGCTATACGTTCTACTCCCATTCCAAATGCGAAGCCAGAATATACTTCCGGATTAATTCCGCAGTTTTTTAAAACATTAGGGTCGACCATTCCACAACCACCAATTTCCAACCAACCTGTTCCTTTTGTAATTCTATAATCCGTTTCAGTCTTTAAGCCCCAATAAATATCAATTTCTGCACTTGGCTCTGTAAATGGGAAATAAGAAGGTCTTAATCGTATTTTAGACTTTCCGAACATTTCTTTAGTAAAATGCAACAACGTTTGTTTTAAGTCAGCGAAAGAAACGTCTTTGTCAATATACAAACCTTCTACTTGATGGAAAATACAATGCGAACGAGCAGAAACTGCTTCGTTACGAAAAACTCTTCCTGGAGAAATTGTACGAATAGGAGGTTTATTGTTTTCCATGTAACGCACTTGTACAGATGAGGTATGTGTGCGTAATAAAGTGTCTGGATTTGTCTGTATAAAAAACGTATCCTGCATATCACGAGCTGGATGGTATTCTGGTAAGTTTAAAGCTGTAAAATTATGCCAATCGTCTTCAATTTCTGGTCCTTCTGAAACATTAAAACCAACATTTGAAAAGATGTCAATAATTTGATTTTTGACAATTGAAATTGGATGACGAGAACCTAGATTCATAGGATTCCCAGGACGCGTTAAATCGCCATAAATTCCTTTAGACTCTACTTTACTTTCTAGTTGTTCTTGAATAGATGCAACTTTTTCTTCGGCAGAAGTTTTTAATTGATTAATAACTTGTCCGAATTCTTTTTTCATTTCATTTGGAACATTTTTAAAATCTGCAAATAACTCTTTTAAAAGCCCTTTACTTCCTAAAAATTTAATTCTAAATGTTTCTAATGCTTCTTTGTTATCGGTTTGAAAAGCGTTTACTTCTTCAATATGTTTTTTAATCTTATCAATCATTGTTCTTGCTTATAAAGGTGCAAATTTAATCTTTTTTGGTGATTCCTTAAAAGTGATTAGTAATTAGTTTTCGCTAATCGTAATTCTATAACTAATCTATTAATTCTTTTTCAACAAAGTAACTCACAATAGCTTCTTTCATTAAAACAGATTGTTCTCCAGCTTTTAAAGGCGGTAACTCTTCTTTAACAATATAATGTGGCCAACCATCATTATCAAAATATTCAAACTCATAATAACCATAAGGTTCTAAAAGTCTGCAAATAGCAATATGCATAAGGTTAACTTTTTCGTCTTTTTGAAATTCTGAATTAAACTTACCTAATTCTTGTACTCCAATTAAATATATAATAGCGTCTAAATCTAACATGTCGCCATCGGCAAATTTATTAGACAGTAGGCTTACTAATGTGTTCCAGCGCTCTTTTAGTTGTTCGTCTCTTGACATTTTGTTTATATGAATGAGAAAATAGAAAAGAAAAATTCTTTTCTGTTTTCATGTTTTTGAAGCTGCAAAGATAGTAACTAGTATTTTGACATTCAATAATTCTTTTATCTTTGTTTTTTAATCTAAATTTATTTTTATGAGTTTTATTGATGTTATTTTTGCTGCATTATTAGGTTACGCTATTTATAAAGGACTAAAAAACGGACTTTTTGTGGAAATTGCTTCGCTACTTGCGTTAGTAGTTGGAATATTTGTAGCCATAAAATTTTCGCATATTATAAGAGCTGTTATAGAAACAAAAGTAAGTTGGGATCCAAAATACATAGAAATAACAGCTTTTGCATTAACCTTTATCGCGGTTGTAATTGTAATTCATCTTTCGGCAAAATTATTGACTAAAATTATTGACTTTGCATACTTAGGTTGGATTAACCGTTTAGCTGGTGCAGGTTTTAGTATTTTAAAAACCATTTTAGCTTTAAGTATTGTTATTCTATTATTCGAAAAAATAAACGTGAATAATATGTTGGTAAAAGAAGAAACACTTAACGATTCGATTTTTTACAACCCAACTAAGGAAATTTCTGCGTTTGTATATCCGCAAATTGAAGAATGGTATGAAGGACTAAGTGAAAAGTCAGAAGGCGAAAGTGAAAAAGAGGAAATAAACGCAAAAAAATAAATGGATTTCTTTCAAATATTTATTGGTGGTTATATTCTTAACTTAACAGGAGGAACTTTAAGGTTTGTGTTTGGTTCTTTGAAAAGAAAAATTTTAAATCAACCTAAATTTACTTATTCAGAATATATAAATGGGCCGAAAAAGTCAAACCACTACGATGATTTTGGACACACTTTTGTAAATAAAGCAATTGTATTCTGTTTTCTTGTTTTTGTAATAGCAATGTTAGTCAATCTATAAAATTAATTATGAGATTCCTCGTTCCTCGGAATGACAAACAGCGGATACAATTAATTACTACTTCAACTCTTTAATAGCGTCTTTTTCAATCCAACCTTCGGTTTTATCTGTCAATTGAATTTTTTTCCAATTGTCCATTGTTTCTAAAACAAAAACCTTGGTTCCTTCGTGTAAAACCAAAACGTCTTCTGAAGTGCTTTTAGGCTCTGATTTTACATTAACTGCCGAACTGAATACAATTGCAGGTTTTATTTTTACATCGTTTTGTTTTTGCAGAAAAGCAGCTAAAACCGTAGTGCATATTCCAACTAAAAACACAAACATTGACGTAAAAAATATTCTTTTTATTAATGTTGTGTTCACAAAGTAATAACCTAAAAAAGTTAGTAAAAATAACATAGACATTATAACTGCTGCCCAAGCCCATGAATCGTAATGCCAAGTGTTTACAAAGGCGTAAATGGCTTTTGTAAAACCAACTTCTGGTATAACCTTTATGTCGTCAATTCCTTTTTTTTGTGCAAATTCTAAATTGGTTTTAATCGTATCATCATTTGGATTCAATAACAATGCTTTTTCAAAATTATAAATTGCAGGAGCTATTTTGTCTAACTTATAATAGCAATTTCCTAAATTGAAATACAATTCAGCAGATTCTACTTTTACCTTGTCGTGAATGAACTCGTATTTAGTAGCTGCAGCCTCGTAATTTTCTTTTTTATATAATTCATTTGCAGCAACAAATGCTTTGCTTACATCATCTGATTCGTTTGCAAAAACAACCGTTGAAAGTAAAATAAAAACAATGCTTTTTAGTATAGTCTTCATATTATAGTTGTTTTGAAAGTTCAGAAATTATTTCCACAGCTTTATCGTAATCTTTTTGCATTGCAACATCTGATGATGGTGTGTAACGTGCAAATTCGCAATCGTTCATTAATTGTATAAATTGTGCTACATCATTAGCATTTGCTTGTTTTTCTTGCAAAATCTCTTGGATGTTTTCCTTACTCATTTCTGAAGTTTCCATGTGTAATTTTGCTTTCAAGAAATTGTGTAATGCTTTTTCCATTGCCATGTAAAACGGCACTTTGTTTCCAATTTGCTTTTTAGCTTCCGATAAGAATTTCTTAGCTAATCGTGTATTCCTTTTTACTTTGTTTCCAAATACATCTGCATCAATTGCTTCTTTCTTTTTCTTAACCAATATAATTACTGGAATTAATACTAAAGGTGCAAAAAGCAACATGTAAAAAAGGTTAGAACCAAAAAAGTCTTGTTTATTAATTGCTGTAAAATTTGCCTTTGTTTGTATAAACTGAAAAACATTGTTTTTAGCAACTTCTAGTTTATTTGACGCTACTGGATTTTGATTGGTAGTAAAACTTGGATTGTCTAAAACATCAATAGTAATTTCTTTTGACGTTATAGTTTTATAAGTATTGGTTTTTAAATCAAAAAAAGCGAACTCTAACGGTTTTAAAGTGTATTTCCCTTTAAATTGCGGAACAAGCGTGTAAGTGTCTGAAATTTTACCGTTCATTCCAGAAAGCGGCGTATTTACCTCTTCTTTATGTTGCGGGTCAAAAGCCTCAAAAGCACTTGGAAAAACGGGTTTTGGTAAATCGAATAATTTTAAATTTCCGTTTCCAGAAACAATAACTTCAATATTTAATGATTCGCCTGTTTTTAAACTGGTTTTAGTTGGTTTAACATCAAAATTAAAAGAACCAACTGCTCCTGTAAAATTTTCGGGCTTTCCTTGTGTAGGAAGTGCTTTTACATTTATAGTCTTAGCACCAGCAGTAACTGTTTTAGTGGTCATTTGATACGATTGTTGACCAAACGGAAAACTTCTTCTTCCTGTAGGAACTTGAATTTCTAAATTTATAGAAAGTGGTTCAATAGGTTTATTACCCGCTTCTAGTGGATATAAAATTACTTTTCGCCAAACTACCATTGCGTAATCTTGACCATTATAGGTTGCTTGTACGGCTTCCAGTTTTTGGATATCTATAAATTGGCTCCAAAAGCCATTGTATTTTGGGTTTTTTAATTCTTTTACATTTCGAATAATAAAACGAGGGTCAAAATATAATTTGTAAACTACGGTTAAAGGTTCGTTTACATAAGGGTTTGAGTTGGAAATTTCCGCAACTAAATGAACGCCTTCCCCAGCAACATAATCTGGACTATTTGGATCTTTAGGTACAGGAATAGCATCTGTTACTATAATTTTTAAAGGCACTGTTTTTAAAACCTCATCATTATACTCAATTGTTGCCGATTTAATGACAAAGGTTCCTTTTTTTATAGGTTGTAAAATATAAGTATAACTTCTATTGAAAGACTTTACACCATTAATCCATGAAAAATTAGTAGACTGAAAAGGTCCGCCAACTACTGAAAAACCTTCAAAATTTGGTTCGGTAAAGTTGTCTGCGTCTTCGTTAATAGAAAACGAAATCTGAATTCTTTCGTTTAAGCCAACAGAAGACTTGCTCACTTTTGCTTCAAATTTTACTTGAGCAAAAGTGATGCTTTGAATGAATAATATAAATAAGAAAACAATTTTTTTCATTTTAAAATGGGGTAGATTTTGAAATCTAATTGGCTCAAATTACCAGTCTTTTTCGTTTGAGACAGGTTGTCCTTTTACTTTTTTAGCATTTATTTTATCCTGAATTTTTTGTTCAGAATTATTAACTGCATTTAACAAATTCTCTATTTGTTGCTTGTTAGCTCCAGAAGGTTTTGGCTGCTCTTTTTTATCTTCGTCTCCTTTGTCGCTTTTATCCTTCTTATCGTCACCGTCTTTTTTGTCTTTATCTTTGTCGTCTCCCTTATCGTCTTTTTTATCCTTTTTGTCTTGGTCTTTCTTATCCTGATCGTCCTTTTTATCTTTATCCTTGTCTTTATCTTTTTTCTTATCGTCTTTAGGCGGATTCTCTTTTTGCTTCTTCTTTGCTAAAGCATAATTGTAACGCGTTTCATCGTCACTAGGATTGTTACGTAATGCATTTTTATAAGCATCAACAGCTCCTGCATAATTTTTTTCTAACATAAAAGTATTCCCTAAATTATGGTAGGCTTTATGTTTTTCTTCTTTGGTCTTTGCTGTTTCAACTGCCGATGCAAATTTATATTTTGCTTCCGAAGGCTGATTTTGACGGTAAATACTATTTCCTAAATTATAATTTGCTACTGCTTTTTTGTCTGCATTCGTGGATTCAGAAACTCTAAAATCTGTCTCTGATTTTATAAAATCTTTTCCTTCAAAAGCTGTTGTTCCGTCGTATAAATTTTGGTCTTTATTTTGACCAAAAACAAACGATGTAACACACAAAACTAATGCTATGACTACTTTTTCCATATTACTTTTTGTTGAATAAGTTTAGTTTTTGAACCCAAGCAGTTTTTTTCTCAAAAAAGAAAATATCTACAAGAATTAACAAAAATGCAAATGCTAAAAACCATTGGTATTGTGTTTGGTATTCTGTAATTTGCTCCGTTTCAAATTCTGTTTTTTCAATGTTATCCATTGCGTTTTTTAATCTATCTAAAGCTTCTTTGGTGTTATTACCAGCTATATAACCACCATTTGTACTTTTAGCGATATTCTCTAAAATTTCGGTATTTAACTTGGTAACAACCGTTTCTCCATCTTTATCTTTTTTGTATTCTGAAAGTGAACCGCTATCATTTTTAATAGGAATTGGACCTCCGTTTTCAGTACCAACGCCCATCGTGATTATTTTAATCCCTTTTTCTTTTGCTAATTCCGAACCTGCTTGAGAATCAGCACCATGATCTTCCCCATCGGAAACTAAAATAATTAATTTACTTGTATCTACTGCATCAAAATAAGTTTCTGATAATCGAATTGCATCGTTTAAAGCAGTTCCTTGTGAGGAAACCATATTCGTATTCATGTTTTGTAAATACATTTTTGCAATACTATAATCGGTTGTCATTGGTAAAACCGGATAAGCACTACCTGCATAACCAACAATTCCAACTCTATCGTTTCCTAAAGTACTGATAATGCTAGAAATTAATTGTTTGGATTTTTCTAAACGATTTGGCGCAATATCTTCTGCCAACATACTTTTGGAAATATCTAAAGCGAAAACAATGTCAATTCCTTGGCGTTTCACCGTTTCCATTTTGGTGCCAATTTTTGGGTTTACCAAAGCTATAATTACAGCAACTAGAGCTAATGTAAGTGTTATGAATTTTAAAACTGGTTTGAAACTAGAAGCTTCTGGACTTAATTTTTGTACCAATTCTAAATCGCCAAATTCCTTTTTAGTTTTTCTTTTCCAATACATTTGAAACAAGAAAATACCTACTAGTAAAGGAATTACTAATAATAAATATAAATATTGTGGATTTTCTAACTGGTGATACATGTATTATTTGCGCTTATAATTTAAACTAATCCTCTAAAAACAGTGTTTTTTAAAAGTACCTCAACAAATAATAAAAATAACGCTAACCAAACTAATGGTTGGTATTTTTCATCATAATTAAAGAATTTCTTTTCCTCTACTTCTGTTTTTTCTAACTTATTAATCTCTGTATAAATTTCTTTTAACTTGGCATTACTTGTTGCTCTAAAGTATTTCCCATCGGTAGTTTTTGCAATCTCTTTCATTAACTTTTCATCAATTTCTACCTTCATATTTTGGTATAAAAATTGCCCATTTGGCGATTTAGCATAAGGAAATGGTGCCATTCCGTTAGTTCCTATTCCAATAGTATATACTTTAATACCGTATTCTTTTGCAATATCTGCAGCCATTCTTGGATCTATTGTTCCGGAATTATTTACTCCATCAGTAAGTAAAATAATAATTCTACTTTTTGCTTTACTGTCTTTTATTCTATTAACTGCTGTTGCTAAACCAACTCCTATTCCTGTTCCATCTGCAATTATAGAATCGTCATATTCTACTGTTTTTAACGATTGAAGAATTACTGTTTTATCAGATGTAACTGGTGTTCTAGTATAACTTTCTCCAGCATAAACGACCAAACCAATTCTATCGTTAATTCTATCTTGTACAAACTCTGCTGCTACTCTTTTTAAGGCTTCTAAACGATTTGGCTTTAAATCTTTGGCCAACATACTTCCAGAAACATCTATTGCCATAACAATGTCTATTCCTTTTGTAGAACGTGATTTTGAGGACACATCTACACTTCGTGGTCTTGCTAATGCAACAATTATTGCACTTAATGCTAATAATCGTAAAACAAATAACATTGGTTGTAATTTAGACAACAAACTACCACTTCCCTTGAAAGATTTAGTAGAACTTATTTTTAAAGTTGCACGTTGTTTTTTATGGGTAAACCAATACCAAGCAATTGCAATGGGAAGAGCCAAAAACAGCCAAAAAAACTCGGGATGTAAAAAGGTTATGTTTTTCATTATTCCGCAGTTTTTCTTAACTCTATTGAACCAATTATTTTTTCCATTATTTGCGCAGCATACTTGTCTTCTTGTTTGAAAACCAATACTAGCTCTTGTATTCCTTTACTTTGAGAAAAAACTAAAATAGCATAATTCATTTTTGTGTTTTCTTTTGAAATAGGATCTAATGCAGTAAATGTTCCTTCTGCTTTTTTACCTGTTAATCCTTTTGGATCTTCATAATCATCTACCTTAACAATTACATTTTTTGCTCCAAAAACTTCTAATTGTTTTATTTTTTGTTCTAAAACGTTATCTAAAGAACCACTAATAGAATCTTTAAAAGAGGTAGTGCTTAAAACAACCGAAAAGCTATCGGTTAAACTTCCATAATAGAAATTACTTGTTGCTTTTACGTTTGCCGGTAAATTATTTTGAATACGTAAATCGTTATTTCTTTTTAATGCTTTTGGTGTTGAAATAATTATTGCAGGATCACCATAATCTGATGTTACCCAAGTATCGTCTAACATTGATTTTGTACTATGACCAATGAAATTGTCTCTTAAAAAAGAAACTCCTTTTGTAACTCCAAAAAACACTAAAGCAAGCATCATTAGAAAACCAACAATACTTAAAGGAATAAAAATACGCTGCAGTTTTTGCTTACGTGTTTTCTTTCTTTTTAATTCTTCTGCAAATAAGTTTTCTGTTTCTTCTTCTGTTCTTGGAATTGCTTTGTCTAAAGAGATTAAAAAAGTATTAACTGTCTTTTTATCGTTTTCGATTTCAAAATCTAAAGGTTTAGACTTCGCAAATTTTACCAAATCTGAAGTTGCCATTACTTTTTTGAATTGCGCTAAAGTATCGGCACTGATTTTAATTTTCTTTTGACGAACTGCTATTTTTAAAGCATCAAATAATTCACTAGAAGTACTTTCCATTGCAGGAATTTCAATTACTTCTTCAATATAATTACGAGTAATATCTGTTAATTCAGAGTAATATGTTTTGATTTCACCGTGTTGCCAAAGTTCTTTCTTTTCTAATAATTCTAATAAAGAAATTGCTTTTTCAATTGGAGATGCAAATAATATAGCTTCTGCTTCGTTTTTTTTGTTTTGGTGTTTTTTAATGAAATAATAAGAAGCATAACCAATTGCCGCCAACAATAATAATCCTAGCAATATATATAACCACAAATAACTTGTTGGCTTTTCTGCTTTTATTATTGGTTTTATATCAAACATTTGTTGTTTCAAAGTATCTACAACGACATTGTTTACGATAATTGCAACAGAGTCTGTTCTAAATGTTTTCCCGTTAATTACAACTGCTAAGTTTGGAATTACATATCTACCAGAATCAAATTGTGTTAATCCGTATTTTTTAATTAATTCTAATTTGTCGTTTACTTTTATTGAATCTACTGGATATGATTCTAAAATTTCTAAAGCTCCTAAATTTTTTCCTTCTGGGAATACAACTTTATCCGTTTTACCAACACTTGCTTTGATGGTTAAATTAAATTGAGAGCCAATTTTAATTTGAGTAGAATCTATAGAGGAAGTAATCGATTGAGAATAACTAAAAACAGAAAACAGCAGCATAAGCATCAATATAGTTGATGAATGATGATTATCAATTTTTGATTTTTGATTTTGTAAAATTCTCATTTTTTTATTGATGAATGATGATTAACGATTTTTGATTTCAGAATTGCTCTTTGCGGTTTTAATACTTGCAACAAAAATAGAAATCAATTCATTTACCTCTTTTTTTAAATCATTAGTTTTATTTATATCTTTTGAAAGACAAGTTCGTTCAATTATACGAATACAGTTATATGTTTCTCGAAGTTCTTTTAAACAAATCCCCATTTTATGTATAAAATCTTTTTTACTTTCTGCACTTTGTGCTTCACCATAATTTAACGCTGGTGATGTTGAAGAGCGAATTACTTGACCCGAAAGATGATTTCCTGCAAAAGAATTTTCAATAGATTTTGTAAACATAATTACTTGCGCTGCAAATCCAATTAATCTTTCTTCTAATTCTGCTTTTCTCATTTATTTTATTTTTCCTTCTGAAATCAAAAATCGTTATTCAACAATCTTAAATTCTAATTTCTTGCTTTAAAATAACCTAACAATTTGGTTACATAACTTTCATCAACTCTTGAACTAAATGTTCCTGCTCCAGATTTTGTAAAGGTTTCGGTAAAATACTTTACGTTTTCTGCATATTCTTTTTCATAATTAAAACGAACGCTTTTAGAACTAGTGTCTACTAACATTGTTTCTCCTGTTTCGGCATCTAATAAGTTTACCATTCCTAAATTTGGAATAGATTGTTCTCTTATATCATAAACCCTAATACCTGTTACATCGTGTTTTTTAGCAGCTATTTTTAGTGTTTTTTCATAGTCGTTTACCATAAAATCTGAAATTAAAAACACAATTGCTTTCTTTTTCATAATTCTAGCTAAAAACTTTAAAGCTTGTGCTAAATCTGTTTTTCTGCTTTTTGGCTGAAACTCAATAAGCTCTCTAATAATGCGAAGTACGTGCGATTTCCCTTTTTTTGGCGGAATGTACAATTCAATTTGATCCGAGAATAAAATTAAACCTACTTTATCATTATTCTGTGTAGAAGAAAAAGCTAAAGTTGCAGCAATTTCCGTTATAATATCTTTTTTGAATTGGTTTTTAGTTCCAAAAATTTCCGAACCACTACAATCTACCATCAACATCATAGTCAATTCTCGTTCTTCTTCGAAAACCTTTATATAAGGTTCGTTTGTTCTTGCAGTAACATTCCAATCAATCGCTTTTACATCATCGCCATACTGATATTGTCTTACTTCTGAAAAAGTCATTCCACGTCCTTTAAAAGACGTATGGTATTCTCCCGAAAAGATATGATCGCTCAATCTTCGGGTTTTAATTTCTATTTTTCGAACTTTTTTTAGAATTTCTTTCGTATCCATTTTTTTAGTGCTTAGTGAATAGTGAATAGTGATTGGTAAAAAGCTTATGCTAATTACTAAAGACTAGTTACTAATTACTACTATGGTACTTCTACTTCGTTTACAATTTTATTAATGATATCTACCGAAGTTATGTTTTCAGCTTCCGCTTCATAAGTAATTCCAATTCTGTGACGTAAAACATCGTGAACAACTGCACGCACATCTTCAGGAATAACATAACCTCTTCTTTTAATAAAAGCGTAACATTTTGCAGCAACCGCTAAATTGATACTTCCACGTGGAGAAGAACCAAAACTAATTAAAGGTTTTAAGCTTTCTAACCTATATTTTTCAGGATAACGAGTAGCAAAAACAATGTCTAAGATGTATTTTTCAATTTTTTCGTCCATGTAAACTTCGCGAACGGCTTGTTGTGCTCTAATGATTTGTTCTACAGAAACTACTGGATTTATTTTTGCGTATCCTCCAGTTAAATTTTGACGCATTATTAAACGTTCGTCTTCCATTTTAGGATAATCGATAACTGTTTTCAACATAAAACGATCCATTTGTGCTTCCGGTAACGGATAAGTTCCTTCTTGTTCTACTGGATTTTGAGTTGCCATTACTAAAAACGGCTTGTCCAATTTAAAAGTAGTATCGCCAATAGTAACTTGTTTTTCTTGCATCGCTTCTAAAAGAGCCGATTGTACTTTTGCTGGCGCACGATTTATCTCATCTGCAAGAACAAAGTTTGCAAAAACAGGCCCTTTTTTAATGGTAAAGTCATTATCTTTTACGCTATAAATCATTGTACCAACAACATCGGCAGGTAAAAGGTCTGGTGTAAATTGAATTCTACTAAAAGAACCATGAACCGCTTGTGAAAGTGTATTAATTGCTAAAGTTTTTGCTAAACCTGGAACACCTTCTAATAAAATGTGACCTTGTCCTAAAAGTCCAATAAGCAACCTTTCGATCATGTATTTTTGACCAATGATTACTTTGTTCATTTCCATGGTTAATAAATCAACAAAAGCGCTTTCTCTTTCAATTTTTTCGTTTATTGCGCGAATATCAACTGCAGTACTATTTTCTTCCATTTTCATTTAATTTAGGGGTCAAATTTTATAAAAAAAATTAACAATTCAAAATTCAATAAATATTTAGTACTTCCTTGTTAACATAGCGTTAAAAAAACCTAACAAATAACTAAATTAGCACTGATTTATGATTTTGTTTTATATTTTTAAGAAAAAACTCTTTTATGATTAACAAACGTTTATTAATAAAGAATTTATTAGCTCATAATGACGAAAATAGTTTTTATGATAAAAAACGACAGTTAAATTTACATACAAGAGAAGGAAAGGGAAAGTTTTTAAAACACATTTGTGCACTTTCCAATTCTAACCCTGTAAATAATTCTTATATAGTTGTTGGTGTAGAAGATACAACGAATGAAATGATAGGTGTAGATTTTTTTGATGATAGCAGAATTCAAAATTTGGTTAATGCTTTTTTAGAAAATCCACCAAAAATACAATACGAGAATATTCCTTTTCCTAACATGCAACAAGAACACGTTATTGGTCTTGTTACAATTAAGCCAAAAAGCAAGGTTTCATTCTTTAAAAAAGGAATCCATACTATTCCTGCCAACAGTTCTTTTATTAGACAAGGAAGTAATTCAATGCCAACAGTAGATAAAATCTCATTTTCAAAAACGAATACCGAAACGGTTATAAGTATTGAAAATAACTCTAGAAACAGCATTGAAAATACTTTAGAAGGTGTGATAGATTTTATACATGTTAAACACAAAGATTTACATTCTAACTATAAAGTTTTCAAAGAATTGTTTGTAGTTTGTTGGTCTGGTGTAAAAAAGAAAGTGCGAGATAAAACATTTTATTCGAGAGTAGATATTGAGCTAGTAAATGAACAAATTAAACTTTTTTATTCTGCTCAAGACGATGTAACCATTAGTTTTGATGACACGACTTTTACAATTACAGAATATGTAACACTTGGAATTAATGATAAAACAAGTTATTATCCTTTAGAAAATGTAATTATTACTTTTTACGATAATGGTTACTATAAAATAAAAACAGAATTGCTTTTTGAACCGCCACAATACAATAAAAAAATGCTGCATCATGTTTATAATTCTAACATTGCAATACTGAACAAACTTAAAAACAGTGTGGTTTTAAATAGAAATGAAATTAAAGATATTGAAAACCTACCTTCGGTATTTATGATTTGCTATTTAAATGGTTTTGAAGAAGCTAAAGAGTTATTAATAAAATCTAAACCTTATTTAAAAGCTTTTAATAATAATTCTTTCGCTTCATTTAAAGAAGTTATGAGGGTAATTAGAAAAATGAGATATAATAATTAATTCGTGTGTTTTGTATTTAAAAAGATTAGTTTTAAGAATCCTATACTTATAACTATCCACAATAAATAAAGTATTTTAATTTGAATAAAAGTATTTATTTGCGGCATAAAAAAACACGTTTCTTGAAAGAACGTAAAGTAAGTTAAGTTTAATATTAAATAAAACCATATTATACTTAAAAAAAGTAACGTAACAACTATTTTAGAATATGTTTTCATACTACAAAAAATTTATGTTTTTTATAGATATAAAGTTACATTATGTTCACTAAATTGTGGTACAGTAATTCTGCATATTTTGTTAAATGTTTATGCTTTTAAACAAATCCGTGTTTTCTTGCTTCTCTTATTATGTCTTCATCAGTGCCTTTTTTTACAAAAAAGAATGCTTTAATTTGTGCTTTTCTCTTGTCTATACCACTCATTGAAAGATTAATGTAGTTTGCTAGATTTTTAGACTGAACTCCATTTGCTAGTAATGTTATTATTTGGCGGTTATATTCATCTAAAAAAATGTCTTTTGACAATAATTCTTGTATACTTTCTTCTACCGTTTTGCTAGTATATTTTTTATTATTCAATATCAATTCAAAAGCTATTAGAAATTCCTCAGCAGTAAAGTCACTTTTAACCAATAAACCATCTGGAGCTATTTTTTTTTGAATATTATATAATATAAAAGCTTCGGCATGAGAAGTTAGAATAACAATTTTTGCATAAGGAAATTTCTTTTTTGCAAAAACAGCTAAATCTTCCCCAGAATGGATACCTTTTTCTTCATAAGGAGGCAAGCTTAAATCTAAAAAAATCATGTCAAACTCATAAATATCCTCTGATTCGACCATTCTATTGTAAGCTGACTTACAATCAAAAGCTGGGACAACCTCTATTTCAAAACCTAAATTATTAAACGACAAAATACTCTTATATCCTTCAATCATTGAGGGATGATCGTCAACCATAAAAATAGAAACCTTCTTTTTTTCCATAATATACTTATTTTAGATGTTGAGGAAATTCAATTAATACTATTGTTCCTTTATTAATTTTCGAATTAATTTCAAAATTTCCTCCTATTGATTCTGCTCTTTCAGACATGTTTTTAATTCCAATTCCATATTTCTTTTTATTGAGATTAAAACCAATACCATTATCTTCTATTGTGAGGGTAATACTTTCTAAATTTTTTTTACAAATGTGAATGTTTATTTCACTTGCATTCGCATATTTATTACAATTATTAAGTGATTCTTGAATAATTCTATATAAATTCATTTTAACAGAAATATCTATTTTTTCCCATTTAATTGTTTTGTCAGTTTCTGATATACACTTTGCAGAAAACAATTTATTTTGGTCATCAATTAATTCTTTTAAGATGTTTTTAAAACCATTTTTTTGTGCAAAAACATCATTACTTAATTCATGTGCGATTGAACGAACTTCTTTTTCAATATTTTGAATGTCATTTATATAACCAATACAGTTTTCTATTGTCTCGTCATCTCTTTTTCTTGAAAGAATAAATAAATTTAACCTTGTGCTGGTTAGTTTATTCATAACTCCATCATGTAACTCTTTTGCAATTCTGTTTTTTTCCGTATTTTTAACCTCATCAATCTTAAGTTGTTGGTTAATCATCAATTTATAAATCTCTTCATTAGCAAACTGTTGTTTTTGAATAAAAACCAGTTCTTTTTGCTTACCTCTTTGATACAAAATAATATACAATAAAAAACCAAAAGAGATTATAATTAAAGAAGTCCCGATGATTAACTTTCTTTGCTCTGTCAAGACTTCCTTATCGTGAATAATTTCATCCGTTTCATATTCAATACGAGCCAGTTTATTTCTGGTATTACGCTCTTGTTCTTGAAGGCTATCGCTAAACTTCATATATTCTTTAGCAAACTTTAAACCGTTATTAGGTTTTAGTTTTGTAAACATATCTAATGTTAAAAGAACTTCTTCATTATAATTAGCTGATTTTGCCAAATCATATGCTTGCTGGTTTAACTCTATTGCTTTTAATGTGTCTTTTTGAGTTAAATAATACTCTGTTAAATGAATTCTGCTTTTAATTTTACCCGAAATATCGTTAATACTGTCTCTAATTCTTAATGTTTCTTCTAAACCAAATATTGCCTTTTTATCGTTTAATTTAAACTTTGAATAAGAAGAATAGCTTAAAACAGAAGAATATAATATTGGATGAAGTTGTTTGAAATTTTCAATTTCAAGAGCCTTGGAGTAGTAATTTAAAGCATTAGAATATTCATTAAGATTAATATAAACATAACCAATATTATTTAAAACTTGTGCTCTATAAAGTGGGGTATATATATCGTTTTCTAATTTTTCAATTTGATCTAGAGCTTTAAAATGATATTCCAAAGCCTTTTCGTAATTTTTAAGCCCTGAAAGTGAACTTCCTAAGTTAACATAACATTCGTAAACTAATCCAGGATCATTAATTTCATGAGCAATATTTAAAACCTTTATAGTTTGAGCTTCACTCCCTAAATAATCACGTTCGTACAATAATACATATGCGATGTGGAGTAAAGTTTTAGCTAAATTAAACTCATCGTTTAACTTATTATATTTTTTTTCTGCCTTTAAATAATAATAGTAGGCGCTATCGTTTTTAGAGGTAAAAAAAAAATAATCTCCAATATAGTATTCTGATTTAGCAATATTTAAAGTATCATGTTGTTTGATACTTAATTCTAAAGCTTTTTTACTTGTTTGGTAATATTTTTTATATTCTAGTAATGTATAATATCTGTTTGCTATTTTAAATGTATTCTTTATTTTTAAAGAATCATTATCCTTTAATTTAGACACAATATTAACTGCAGAATCTAAATGTTCTAATTTTTTTTCTTTAGCTAAACTTGAATTATACACTTCTTCTAAATGATTATCTAATTTGTTTTTTGAATAAATACTATCATTATCTCTTTTACAAGAAAGAATTAAGATAAAAAAGAACAAAAAACTAAATAAATATTTCAATTGACTGTGTTTAATAACAAAGCTAATTAAAAATAATTAATCTTTCTTCATAATAATAATAATTGGTGTTCTTTCAAAAAGAAGCTTCGAATCGTTTTGAATTAAAGAAGCTTCGTTTTCAGTTTTAGTTATATTCTTTTCCTTATAAACATTTGTAGTGTCTTTAACAAAAGAGAATAAAATGTAAAACAATACTAGTCCGAATAAATGAGTTATATTTTTCATAATTTAAATAATTAATCTTTTTTAATAATAATAATAATAGGGTCAGGATCAATATTAGTGCTTTCGCTATCATCTTCTTCACCATCTTTTGCTAATGCATTAGTATAATCTTCAATTAAAAGCTCTTGAGCTGTTGTATTGCTTGAAAACTCTAAATCATCTGTAGTACAAGAAGTTAATAAAGAAAACATAAATAAAACCCCTGATAATAAAATTGCTTTTTTCATAATTTTTAATTTTAAATGATTATTTTTAATTTTTACTTAATTTTAACGGTATTATAAAATCCGACTTATAACACCTTATTTTTGTTAAACCAAAAATAAGGTGTTATAAAATTATAGCCTTACAGTTTTTTTGCCTTTTTTGTTAAACTTTTTACTGTTGATTTTGTATTCATTCTTTATTTTTGATAAAAACTTTCATAATTAAATGCGAAAACTTGTAATAGGAGATATTCATGGTGGACTGAAAGCACTTGAAAAAGTGCTTGAAAAAGCACAATTAACAACTACTGATAAACTAATTTTTTTAGGTGATTATGTAGATGGATGGAGTCAATCCCCAGAAGTGCTAGATTACCTCATATGTTTAAATGAAAAATATAATTGTATTTTTATTAGAGGTAATCATGATGAGTTATTGCTAAGCTACCTTAAAACGAAAAAATATAATGAAGAATGGTTTATGCATGGAGGCGAATCGACTTTAGATGCTTATAAAAAAATAGATGCTAAAACTGTTATAAAGCACATTGTTTTTTTAGAAAATTTAAAAGACTATTATATAGATGAAGAAAATCGTCTTTTTATACATGCTGGATTCACCAATTTAAAAGGAGTTGCATTTGAGCACTTTAAGCCTTTATTTTATTGGGACAGAACCTTATGGGAAACCGCCCTTGCTTTAAATCCAAACATAAAGAAAGAAGATCTAGACTATCCAAATAGATTAAAATTGTATTCTGAAATTTACATTGGTCACACCCCAGTTACTAAAATAAATGAAACAATACCAATACAGAGAGCTTGCGTTTGGAATTTAGATACAGGAGCTGCATTTTATGGTCCATTAACCATTCTGAATGTAGATACCAAAGAATTTTGGCAGAGTACTCCTTTATATCTATTATACCCAAATGAAATAGGCAGAAATTAATTTGGAAACTTTATATTTGTGCTATAAATAAAAATAGAAAATGAAAAAAATAATTTTATTAGCAATTTTAGCTACAGGATTTGCAAATGCACAAGTATTTAACGGTAAAGGAGACGTGAAGTTCCAAGTTGGTGCGCATTTAGAAAAAGACGGTACTGGTGTAGCTTCTTCAATTGACTATGGGTTGAATGATAATATGTCAGTAGGGCTAGTAAGTTCTTATTTACTAAACACAACTACCTATATTGGTATTCCAAAATTTATTGATCGTTTTGATATTAAGGCAAGATTTAGTGCAAATATTGGAAATGTTTTAAATATTGATGATAAATTAGATATTTATCCTGGTTTAAATATAGGAGTGAAAAATTTTGGAGGTCATTTAGGTGCTCGTTATTTCTTTACGGACTCTTTTGGTGTCTTTACAGAAGCATCTTTCCCAATTGCTAAATATGAAAACCAAATTACAGGTTATGATTATTTAAACAATCAATTTAACTTCTCTATTGGTGCAAGTTTTAATTTATAAGCATGAGTGTAATAGAAAAAAAGTTAAAGGATAGAAGTGATTCTAAATGTGAATTATGTGGTAACGAACACGATTTAGTAGTGTTTAATGTTGCTCCAAATGAAACGGAGAGTTTAGAACAATCTATTTTAGCTTGTAAAACATGTGTGGACCAAATTGAGAACCCAGAAAATCTAGATTCTACGCATTGGCATTGTTTAAATGACAGCATGTGGAACGAAAATCTTCCGGTACAAATTGTTGCTTGGAGAATGCTTGCGCGTTTAAAAAAACACGATATGTTGGATATGATGTATTTGGATGAAGAAGCGTTAGAATGGGCAAAATCTACTGGTGAAGGTGCAGAAGAAGATGAAAATAAAATCGTTCACAAAGACAGTAATGGTGTTATTTTACAAGATGGAGATTCTGTTGTTTTAGTTAAAGATTTAGATGTTAAAGGCGCAACTTTTACTGCAAAACGTGGGGCTGCTGTGCATAATATTAAATTAGTTTGGGACGATGCTAACCTTATTGAAGGTAGAGTTGAAAATCAAACTATCTTTATTATAACGCAATACGTGAAGAAAACGAAGTAAGAAATACGAATTTCACGATATCACTAAATAAAAAACCCTGCTAAATATTTAGCAGGGTTTTCTTTATCTATTTTCTAAAGACTATAAATCAAACTTAATTCCTTGCGCTAAAGGCAATTCATCAGAATAATTTACTGTATTTGTTTGTCTTCTCATGTATACTTTCCAAGCATCAGATCCAGACTCACGTCCACCACCTGTTTCTTTTTCACCACCAAAAGCACCACCAATTTCAGCACCAGAAGTTCCAATGTTTACGTTAGCAATACCACAATCTGAACCTGCGAATGATAAGAATTTCTCCGCTTCTTTCATTTCGTTTGTCATAATTGCAGAAGATAATCCTTGCGCAACACCATTTTGAACATCAATTGCATTTTCAACTTCTCCACTATATTTCATTAAATATAAAACAGGAGCAAAAGTTTCGTGTTGTACAATTTTAAAGTGATTTTCAGCTTCAATAATAGCTGGTTTCACATAACATCCAGATTCGTATCCTTCACCTGAAAGAACGCCACCTTCCACTAATACTTTACCACCTTCAGCTTTAGCAGATTCAATTGCAGCTAAATAGGTATTTACAGATTCTTTATCGATAAGTGGTCCAATATGATTTTTTTGATTTAATGGATTTCCAATTGTTAATTGCCCGTAAGCACCAACGATTGCATCTCTTACTTTATCGTAAACCGATTCATGTATAATTAAACGTCTTGTAGAAGTACATCTTTGTCCAGCAGTTCCTACAGCACCAAAAACAGCACCAGGAACAACAACTTTTAAATCGGCAGTTGGAGTAATGATAATTGCATTGTTTCCACCTAATTCTAATAATGATTTACCAAAACGTTGCGCAACTGTTGCACCAACAATTCTTCCCATACGAGTAGAACCTGTTGCAGAAATTAAAGGAATTCTAGCATCAGTAGTCATCATCTCTCCTACTTTATAATCTCCGTTGATGATACATGAAATACCTTCTGGTAAATTGTTAGCTTTTAAAACATCCGCAATAATATTTTGACAAGCTATTGTACATAAAGGTGCTTTTTCAGAACCTTTCCATACACAAACATCTCCACAAATCCATGCTAAAGCAGTGTTCCAAGCCCAAACAGCAACCGGGAAGTTAAATGCAGAAATAATTCCTACAACTCCTATTGAATGCCATTGTTCTCTCATTACGTGACCTGGACGCTCAGAAGGAATGGTTTGTCCGTTTAATTGACGAGATAAACCTACAGCGAAATCACAGATATCGATCATTTCTTGCACTTCTCCATAACCTTCTTGTAAAGATTTCCCCATTTCGTAAGAAACTAATTTCCCTAACGGCTCTTTTAATTCTCTTAATTTGTTTCCAAATTGACGAACGATTTCTCCTCTTTGTGGAGCAGGCATTGCTCTAAAAGTTTTGAAAGCAGCTGTTGCGCTTTGCATTACTCTTTCATAATCTGCAGCGGTAGTAGCTTTTACTTTCCCAATTAATTGACCATCTACTGGTGAATAACTTTCTAATAATTCTCCGTTAGAAAACCATTCGTTTCCTGTTGAAGTTCCTTCATTTATTGCTTTTACACCTAATTGTGCTAAAGCTTCTTGCATTCCAAATTGTTGTGCTATTGTAGACATATTTAACTTTATTACTTATTTTTGTTATAATTATGCAAATGTATTGAATATTAATGACTTTTGAAAAAGGCTCTAATTCCTATGTGTTTTTTGAGATAAATCGATCGTCTGTTTCCATTATTGTTCCACACTTTTTACACGTTCTTTTATCTAACGAACTATAAAAATCTTTAAAATGACCAAAAAAGTCTTTCTCAATATCTTTTAATTCAAAATATACTTCATATAGTTTGTGATTGCAATTGTCGCAATACCAAAGTAATCCGTCAGGAATATCTTGACCTTCGCGTTTTCTTTCTACTACTAGTCCAATTGAGTTCTCTTCTCTAACAGGTGAGTGTGGCGTTTTTGCAGGTAATAAAAACATATCGCCAGCACTTAGCTTCATTGCTTTTTTCTTCCCGTTTTCTTGTACGTAAACCGTAATATTTCCTTCTAACTGATAAAATAATTCTTCCGTTTCATTATAATGGTAGTCTTTACGCGCATTTGGGCCGGCAACTATCATTACAATATAATCTCCAGAATCAACGTATAAATTTTTATTTCCAACAGGTGGTTTTAATAAACTTCTGTTTTCTTCTATCCACTTAGTTAAATTAAAAGGTTTTGCAATTGCCATGTGAATTTGGTTTAAAAAGTAAAGTTACTAAAAAATAAAAAGGTTAGCTATGACAAATCACAACTAACCTTTTTAAAATAAATAAATTATTTATTTTACTTCTTTCGCTAAATAAATATATACTGGGAAGTGATCGCTAAATCCTGGAACTCCATTTGAGTTTCTAAGTGGATAGCCTTTCCATGGTCCTTCCTTATTAATTAAAAAAGGTTTATTATACACTCCTGCTTTCCAAAACTCCCAAGTAGAAAAATCTTTTCTCAAAGACGGCTCAACTAATGGCTCAGAAAGTAATATTTGGTCAAATAAATCCCAAGAATCTCTATATGCTAGTGTTCCAATTCCATCTTGCGACATTTTTTCCATTGGGTTATAAATTCCAAATTGTTTTACCTCATCCTTTTTTGCTTTAGCACCTAATTCTTTTTTAACACTTTTATTATATGGACCATCGTTTAAATCACCCATAGTAATAATTTTAGCTTTTGGGTTAATTTTATAAAGAGAGTCAATAATAGTTCTATTCAACCTACCCGCAGCTTCTCTATTTGGGCTACTTTTCTTTTCACCTCCTGAACGAGATGGCCAGTGATTTACAATGAAACTAATTTCTTCACCATCTAAAATACCAGTAACTAATAATTGGTCACGTGTGTAAATTCTTTTTGTTTTAGTGTCTACAGAACCTTTATCATCTGTAACTTCATCTTCATCTTTAATCTTTTTTCCGTTTTTCGAATTGTCTGCATATATATATAAAGGAACATTCGTATAACTTGTAGGGGTAAAATATTTACCTTGGTACAATAATCCAACATCAATTCCTCTTTTATCTGGTGAATCAAAATGAATTACACTATACCCTCTATTTATTAATTTTGGATGTTTTACTAAGTCTTCTAGAACTTGTCTGTTTTCAACTTCACATACTCCAATTACTACCGGAGAATTAGCAGGATTTTCACCCGTACCTATTTCATTTAAAACTCTACTTAAATTATCTAATTTCTTATTGTAGTTTTTAGAAGTCCAACCGTTTGAAGGTGTATACTCTTCATCATATGTTTTAGGATCATTTATTGTGTCAAATAAATTTTCTAAATTATAAAATGCTACTGTGTGAATTTTAAATTTTTTCTCTTGAGAAAAACCAGCCGAGACTGAAAAAATCATTAATAAAGCGACAACTAATTGTTTAGTTTTCATAAATTAAATGTTATGTTAATATCAATTATATTACAAATTGGATGCCAAAGGTAAATAATATTATTAAATTTTGTACCTTTGACGCCCTTAAGTTTTTTAGACTTAGGAATTTAAAATCATATTAATTATAATTTAGTTTATGAAAAAACTTGTATTAAGTACATTATTTGTATTACAAGCCGTTTTTGTTTTTGCACAAGATAAGCCTGCTGTAACTGGTAAGGTTGTCGATTCTAAAAATCAAAAACCGTTGCAAAATGTTGTAGCAACTATTCAAAGTACAAACCAATCAATGTTAACTGATTTTGATGGTAATTTTGTTTTTCAAACATTACCTGAAGGTGAGCATGAATTAACCGTACGTTTTAATGGGTTCTCTACACAGACCTTAATGTTACAAGTAACAAAAGGGGAAACTTTAGAACTTGGAATGATTGTTTTAAGTGAAGACATTACTACTGAGCTACAATTAAGTTTAGTTACAATTACAGAGAACGATTTAGGAGACGACAATTCTGGTTCAGAAAGCACTTCTGGTTTACTTCAAGCTTCTAGAGACACTTATCAACAAGCTGCTGCTTTTAACTGGGGTCAAGCTCGTTTTAGAATTAGAGGTTTAGATAATGCTTATGGAAAAACCATGATTAATGGTATTTCTATGAACAAAATTTATGACGGGAGACCACAATGGAGTAACTGGGGAGGATTAAATGATGCGACTCGTAATCAAGAATTTTCAATGGGTTCTGCACCTTCAGATTATACGTTTGGTGGAGCGTTAGGTACGCAAGAAATTAACACAAGAGCTTCTCATTACAGACCTGGTACAAGACTTACTTTTTCTGGAACAAACACAAATTATAGTTTTAGAGCTATGGCAACTCACGTATCTGGTTTAGATAAACAAGGTTGGGCATTTGTGGTTTCTGCTTCTAGAAGATGGGCTGACGAAGGACACTTTGAAGGTACAGATTATAGCGCAAACTCAATGTTTGCAAGTATTGAGAAAAAATTTAACGATAAGCACAGTTTAAATTTTACTTCTATATATGCTCAAAATAGTAGAGGAAAAAGTTCACCTAACACGCAAGAAGTTACTGACTTAATGGGAGTTAAATACAACTCTTACTGGGGATGGCAAGATGGCCAAAAAAGAAATTCTAGAGATAAAGACATTGCTGAACCAATAAACATGCTTTCTCATTATTGGAAAATAAATGAAAAAACATCTTTAAATACAAATGTTTCTTTTCAAACTGGAACAATTGGTAATACAAGAATGGATTTCCAAGGAGCTAACAATCCTGATCCTACTTACTATAAAAACTTACCAAGTTATTTCTTAAATTATCATGATAATGGAGGAAATTGGATTCCTAACTATGCAGGTGCAGCTACTGCGAATCAATATTTCTTAGGAAATAGTCAAGTTAATTGGAATGCTATGTATGCAGCAAATCAAAATAGTGCTGATGTAGGAAAAAGTGTTTACGTTTTATATGAAGATAGAACAGATGATAAATTATGGAGTGCAAACTCAGTATTAAATGCTGGTTTATCAGACAACATTTCTATGAATGCGGCTGTAAATTTCAAAAAATTAAAATCACATAACCACCAAAATCTTTTAGATTTAATGGGAGGTTCTTATTTTTCTGACATTGACCCTTTCTTTTCAGGAGATGCAACTCAATCTGATTTAAATAATCCTAACAGACAAGTTGTTGAAGGGGATACTTATGGTTATAACTATAATCTTTTCGCGACTACTTTTGATGGATTTACGCAATTTAAATTTACATATGATAAAGTAGATTTTTATTTAGCACAAACATTCTCAAGAACAGAATACCAAAGAGAAGGCTTATATAAAAATGGAATTTACGCAGACAACTCATATGGTTATGGTAGTAAAAAAACCTTTGAAAACTTTGGTTTTAAAGGAGGTTTAACATACAAGTTAACAGGTCGTCATTTATTAGACTTTAATGGAATGTACATGACTGTTGCTCCAACAATGAGAAATTCATTTTCAAATGCTCGTTTAAACAACAACTTTACTCCTAATTTAGATAGCGAATCTGTTATAAGTGGTGATGCTAGTTATATTATCAGAACACCTAAATTAAAAGCACGTTTAACTGGGTTTTATTCAAAAATACTTAATAGTACAGAAATTTCATTTTTCTATGCTGAAAACATCGGAGAATCTGATGGAGATGAAGATTCATTCGTAAGTGAAATTGTTACAGGAGTAGATAAACAAAATATGGGAGTTGAGCTAGGTCTTGAGTACCAATTAACTTCTACAATTAAAGTTACTGGTGCGGCGTCATATGGTCAGTATACCTATTCTGACAATGCAAAACTTGTAACTAATGATGATGCAAGAACAATAGCTGGTTTAAACCCAATTAGAAATTTCGGCACTAACTATCTTAAAGATTACAAACAACCTGGAATGCCGCAACAAGCATATTCATTTGGTTTAGAGTACAGAGACCCTCATTATTGGTGGATTGGTGCTAACGCAAATTACTTAGCAGATAGCTACTTAGATGTTTCTAATATTTTAAGAACTGATAATTTCACAATTGACAGAACTACAGGTGCTTCATATGCAGGTGCTGATGAGACTACGGTGAGAGAGGTTTTAAAACAAGAAAGATTTGAAGATTTTATGTTGTTTAATTTAATTGGTGGAAAATCTTGGAGAATTAGTTCTAAAAACAGAAATACTTTCGGATTCTTTGCTTCTATAAATAATATTTTAGATACCAAATATAAAACAGGTGGTTTTGAGCAATCTAGAAAAGCTACTTTTGTAGATGCGCAACAAGACTTAGCGAGTGGAACTCGTACTTTTGGACCTAAGTATTTCTATGGGTATGGAAGAACTGCTTTTGTTAACTTTTATATTAACTTCTAAAAAACAGCATTATGAAAAATATATTTAAATCTTTATTTTTATTAACAATAACTGCTGTGGTTACCACAAGTTGTGTTAAAGACGATGATTTTGCAATTCCTGCTCTTAAGCCAGTTTTCTTTTCTGAAGATTTTCAGACAGCAACAAACAGTACTGATTTTGATTTTACAGACTGGACAAATTTTGCTGAAGCAGGAGCTTGGAAGTGGAGAGAAAAAACATTTAGTGGAAATGGATATGCAGAATTTTCAGCTTTTGGATCTGGTTCAGCTACAAATCTTGTATGGTTAATAACTCCCGCAATTGATTTAACAGGTAAAACAAGTCCTGTTCTTACTTTTAAAGCTGCTCAACATCATTTAGATGTAGATTCACCAGATAATTCATTACAAATATTAGTTTCTACTGATTATGATGGTACAAATGTGCTTGCAGCGACTTGGACAACTTTAGAAGCAAATATCCCTGACTCAAGTGTATCTTGGTATGAATTTGTAAAATCAACTATTAATTTAACTCCATTTGAAGGAAAGATTTATATTGCATTTAAATTTAAAGGTTCTGGAACTAACACTAGTTTAGATGGAGCTTTTCAAGTTGACGATATACTTTTATATAATGAAAATTAAAACGCTATGAAAAATTTAAAATTAATTATAACAACTGCAATTTTCGCAACCATAACTAGTTGTGTGAACGGAGATGATTATCCAACTCCAGATTTAGCAAAAGATTGTAATGATTTGGCAGTAACAAAAACTGTACAAGACATTACTTCAATGTCAACATCTACATATCAAATGTATCCAGAACAACCTGCTGATATAATTGAAGCATATGTTACGTCAAGTGACGAAGGTGGAAACTTTTATAAATCTATCTCATTTATGTCTGTTGATGGTTTAGTAGGTTTTAGTATGCCTATTGACGCTTATAACTTATATACAAAATATGAGCCGGGTAGAAAGGTATTTGTAAACATGAGTAAAAGATACTTTGTTACTGAACATAGTTCTACTGTAATAGGTTCATTGTACAATAATGATACTCCTGAAGACTTAACTGATGATGAAGTTGGTAGAGTTTCAACCGTGGAATATGAATCTATTCTTACTAAATCATGTACAAAAGTAAATGAAGATGAAATTGTTAAAGACTTAACAATTACTCAAGCTAAAAGCAATCAATATTTAAATATGTTAATCGAGTTTGATGCTGTTCAATTTACAGATGCGTCTTTAGGGAAAACATATTTTGACGCAACGCTTAATAATTTAGGTGGAGCTACAAACCATGAAATTACAGATGAATTTGGTAATAAAATTATTGTAAGAGTAAGTGAATATGCAACTTTTGCTTCAAATAGCGCTCCTAGCGAAAGCGGTAAGATTAGAGGTGTGCTTACAAAGTTTAACAGTGATTTCCAGTTTATGGTAAGAACTTTACATGACATTAAGTTAACTGACACTAGAATGGAAATTGATTTCTACCCTCCTATTGTTGGAAACAGTTTAGTTTATAATAGTACTTTAAACGAACCTTTTACTTCATATACAACTACTAACCAACAAATTTTCCCTGCTTACATCAACGATGCTGCAACAGGAAGTAGATATTGGCAGAGAAAGTTGTTCTCAGGAAATACTTATATTCAAATGTCTTCATTTGGAGGAACTGCTGAAGCTAACAGAACTTTATTTATTGTTCCAGCAAATATGACGGCTGCTAACACAATGTCATTTAAAACTAAAGCAGGTTTTCATAATGGAAATGTTTTAAAGGTTTATTATACAACTAATTATGTTCCTGGTAATCAAATTACTAGTGCAACATTAGTAGATATTACATCAAGCTTTACTATTTCTCCAGGTTTACCTTCAGGTTATCCTACAACATTTACAAATAGTGGAGTGTACAATATTCCAGTTGGAATTACAGGAAATGGATTCTTTGTATTTGAATATACAGGTAACGGTTCAGGTGGTCCAACAACTACAATGCAAATTGACGATATCGTAATAAACTAAATTTAGTATATCTAAATAATACAAAAACGCTCCAAAATTTGGAGCGTTTTTTTTATACCTTTGTTTCATGGAATTTACCTACCCAAAAAAAGAAAGATTAAAGAGTAAAAAATCTATAGAAATTTTATTTTCTGAGGGAAAATCGGTGTCTAAATATCCTTTGCGGTTGGTTTATGTTGAAAACTCTATTGAAGCAGAAGAACATATGAAGTTTGGGGTTTCCGTATCTAAAAAATACTTTAAAAAAGCAGTAGACCGAAATTCTTTAAAAAGAGTACTTAGAGAATGTTATAGATTAAACAAGCAAGTATTAGTAGATTCTATAGATAAACCAATGGCTTTTATGTTTTTTTATCAATCTAAAGAAATCTTAACTTATGCCGAAATAAACGAAAAGACAATACAACTTTTTCAAAAATTTATTGAAAAAATGAAGGAGTAAGCATTTTTGGTTTAGTTTTTGCTTTTTAGTATATTTAAATCCTGAAAACCTATTAATCCGTTTGTAACCCAATTATAGTAAAAAAATTAAAGCTGTAAAACAAATCTAACATGAAGCGAATATTCCAAAAGAAAATAATTATACCGCTATTTGCAGCAACTTTTCTATTTATTGGAGCAAGTTTTCAAAACGATTTTTTTGAAATTGCGAAACAAATAGAAATTTTCACAAACTTATTTAAAACCGTAAATCAAAACTACGTTGACAAAACTAATCCTGGAGATTTAATGGATCATGCCATTAAAAACATGCTAACAGAGTTAGACCCATATACTGTTTTTTTTAATGAGCAAGATGTGTTGCGTTTTAAAATAAACAACACTGGCGAATATACTGGAATTGGTGCAATGGTTACCAGAAAAGAAGGAAGAGTTTTTATTAAAGAAATATACAAAGGTTTTTCAGCAGACAAAGCTGGTTTAAAAGCTGGAGATGAAATTGTTCAAATAGGCGATATTAATTTAGAAGAGTATAAAGAAGATGCTTCTCAATTATTACGTGGCGCAAAAAATACAAAAGTAAACTTGCAAATCATACGTCAAGGAAAAAAGCAAGCCTCTACAATTATCTTAAACGAAGTAGAAATTAAAGCAGTTCCATTCTATACCCTTATAGACAAATCTATTGGCTACATTGTATTATCTAAATTTACCGAGACCGCAAGTAAGGAAACTAAGGCAGCTTTAAATTCGTTAAAAGAACAAGGAGCAACTAAAATTATATTAGATTTAAGAGGAAACCTTGGTGGTTTATTACATGAAGCGGTTAATATTTGTAATTTATTTGTTCCAAAAAACGAAACTATAGTAATTACAAAATCTAAAAACGTAAAACACAACAATACATATCAAACTCTAAACGAACCAATTGATTTAGAAATTCCATTAACCATTCTTGTAGATGGAAAAAGCGCATCTGCTTCTGAAATAGTTGCTGGAGCATTACAAGATTTAGACAGAGCGGTTATTATAGGAAATAGAAGTTATGGAAAAGGACTTGTACAGCGTCCACTAAACTTAGCTTATGGCACACAAGTAAAGGTTACTATTTCTCGTTATTATACGCCGTCAGGAAGATGTATCCAAGCATTAGATTATACGCGCAAAGATGCAAATGGAAAAGCAATTAAAATACAACAAAGTGAGTTCAATGCTTTTAAAACAAAAGGCGGAAGAACGGTTTATGATGGCGGTGGAATAATGCCCGATGTAACTCTTGACGAAACTAAAACCAGCCCTATTACTGAAGCTTTGTTAAAAAATGATGCCATTTTTGATTATGCAACCAATCTATATTATAAAAATATAGATTCTGGCATGCCAAATAACATTTCAGAAAACGATTTCAATGCGTTTAAGCCGTTTTTAAAGCAAGAGAAATATAATTTCACTACAGAAACCAGTATTGCCTTAAAAAACGTTTTAGAAGTTGCAAAAAAAGAGAAAATAGATGTAAGTATATCTAAAGAATATGCGCTTTTGCTTTCTGCTATTGATAAAAGCATGGAGCAAGAAATAAACACAAATAAAAAAGAGATAAGTAAATTACTACTCGAAGAGTTAATTATACGTTTTCAATATAGAGAAGGTTTATATAAAAACTATGCGCAAAACAACGTAGAAATAATTAAAGCTAAGAGCGTTTTAAATGATGAAGCAGGTTATAAATTACTATTAAAAAAATAAAAATGAAGAAATTATTAACACCCATTTTATGTTTGTTTTTCTTTCTTTCTTATGCACAAGAAGAAGAAGTTCATTCTATTTATTTTCAGTTTGATAAATTTAATTTAAAAGACGAACAAGCAGATGCGGTTGTAAAATTTATTCAAAAACTAGACACTACAAATGTAGAAACTATAGAAATATTTGGTTACTGTGACGATAGAGGAAAAGACGCTTATAACTATGAGTTATCAACAAAAAGAGCAAACATCGTAAGAGACAAGCTAATTAGTAAGGGAATAAAAAGTAAAATTATAATTACACTTGAAGGAAAAGGTAAAATTTTAATTGACGACGATTTAGAAACCAATATCCCAGAAGCGCGTTCTAAAAACAGACGTGTAGATGTTGTTATAAACTACATACCTGTTACTATTGAAGAATTAAGAATACCTGGTGTTTACAGTACTATTCCTAAAAACCCGGTTGTGGGCGATAGAATTTACTTAGATAAATTATTATTTGACCGCGGTAGTAGTAAACTAACCTATAAAGCAAAAAGAGAGCTAGAGCGAGTTGGAAAATTACTATATGTAAAAAAAAATATAGAATTTGAAGTTCAAGGACATGTATGTTGTACGCCATCTTATCATAAAGAAGCAATAGATAGAGAAACCCGAAAAAGAGAACTTTCTACAAACAGGGCATTATCTGTTTATACCTATTTAGGTTTTAGAAAAATAAGCAAAAAAAGAATGTCTTATAAAGGGTATGGCAATACACAACCACTTGGAAAAGGACCTCTTTTAGACCGAAGAGTAGAACTTGTGATTACGAAGATTTAAATAGTAAAATAGCGTATATATAATATTTATGAAAAAACTTATTTTACACATTGCATTGATTATTACAACTTTATCTTTCTCACAGCAAATTGACACCAAGATTTTTAAGTTTGAAGAATCGAATATACAATATGATAGAATTGATTATTCTAAGCATGGTGTCGGTTTATTTTTCATAACTATGTATGAAGATGTTGAAGAAAATGAAAAAATGATGAAAAAGTCAATTGATTGCCTTAGTAAAAAACAGAATCTCTATCACACATTATACTATTTTTTAAAAATTCCAAAAGAAGTTACCACATTAAAAGAAAAAAATAAACTTTTTTCAACATTTATCTCTCATTTAAAAAAGGTTGAAAAACTTAAAAAAGTTGATCTTTATTTAAATTTTAATGATGATTACTCTAAAGATTATAAATCTGAAAAAAATATAGATTATAAAATTGGAAGAGTAAATACTAATATTAAAGCTAAAAAGATTTGTAGAACTCTTACAGTTAGATAAAACATTGAATAACATCATTATATAGCTCAATCTAATTAGTGGCTTCTATATTTTATACACAAACTGTTGTACCAATTGATAATACAACACCGGTAGCCTTAAGAATGCCAATTGGAGAATATACTTTAATGAAACAATAAGTTTCTAAAAAAAAGCGCCTTTCGGAAAAAACGAAAAGGCGCTTTGTGTTTGTATTGATTAAAAATTTAAGTATATTTATTTAACTACTAAATAAAAAGTGCTCTTTAAAAAATGAAAAAAATATATTTAATATTAATAGTGCTAATAACACTTTCGTGCAAAGCTCAAACGCCTATTATTCCAATATATGATAACGGTGGCATATTTGGTGAACAACAAAACGCATATTATAAAGATGTAGAAGGTTATTTTAACCAATTTGTTGGCACTTGGCTATTCACAAACGGCACAAAAGTTTTAAAAGTAACTTTTGTAAAAAAAGAAAGAATGCTGATGGAAAATTCTTATTATGTCGATTTTTTAGTGGGAGAATTTCAGTACATTGAAAATGGTGTAGAAAAAGCAAATACATTGTCAAATTTAATTATAAATTATAATAATGCTTTTAATTATAATTTATACTCTTTAGTAAGAATTAGAAAAACTAGTTATCCTCGATGTGAAGAGTGTGAAACAGATGAAAAAAGATTAGAAATGAAATTTACTGAACCTGCAAATGATGATGCATTGTTAGAAGCTGCCTTTATAATGCGTCGTGTTATAGAAAATGGCACAGAGAAATTAAAAGTTAAATTTATGATGACATCTGGTGCTTGTGGTTTAAAACCAAACTCTCAGGAAGCATCAACTGCAACAATACATAGTATTCCTTATGGAGAATATACTTTAATTAAACAATAACTTTATTAAAAAAATAGTTTCTAAAAAAAAGCGCTCTTTAAAAAATGAAAAATATAATATTAAAACTAGCCTGTATCTTTATTTTTACTACAAGTGCAAGCTGTCAAGTAACCGCAATAGTCCCTCTTAAATCTGTAAACCAGCCAAATGGAGTGTATGAAAAAGATTTAAATAACGAACTGCCTTTTTGGATAGGAACTTGGGAGGGTGTTTCTAATAAGAAAAAATACACTTTTCAGTTTGTGCTTTTTACACAACACAGAACAAATTTATCAGAAGCTAGTTATTTTTACAGAGATGCGTTGATGGGTAAATTTAAAGTAGTAGACTTAGCTACTAATCAAGTGTTGTATGATAATTTAAATGCGACAAATTATGAAAACTATGAGATTAGATTTCTTGCAAATAGATATACCGAATACACTTTTGGATTTACAGACATTGAAAGTAGATGTGTCAATACTGCTGATTTTATGTTGGCTAAAGAAGTTTCTATAACAAATCAAATTATATACAAAAATTTTGAATTAAGTAGTTATTATGAGTTTTTTGATTGTCCGTACGCAAATCGTTCCGATATTCCAGTGTTTTTGCCTACTGTAAACTTAGTGCTTACAAAACAATAAAATAAAAGTCTCGGTTTTAAACTAAAACCGAGACTTTTTTATGTTTTTTATAAAATTAGAAATTACTTTCTCTTCATTTGAATATGCGGAATATCGTCTTCTAAATAAGAATCACTCGATTTTATAAAACCATGTGCGTTATAAAACTTTTCTAAATGTTCTTGTGCAGAAATAGTTATTGCTGTTTCGTTAAAACTTTCTTTTACAGCATCTATAGAAACTTGCATTAAATCGTGTCCAAATTTCATGCTTCGGTATTTTGGAGAAGTAACTACTCTACCTATTGAAGTTTCCTCAAAGTAATCGCCTTTGTTAAAAATACGCGTATAAGCTGCTAAAGCATCTTCGTAATAGCCTAAAACATGTAATGCCTTCTGGTCTTTACCATCAACATCTTGATAGACGCAATTTTGCTCCACTACAAACACCTCGGCGCGCAATTGTAGTAATTCATATAGCTCTTGAGTAGAAAGTTCGTTAAAACGCTTTATTTGAAACTCCATAGTGTGGTGTAAAAAAAGTCCTCTTTTCAGAGAACTTATATTGTTTTTATTTTAAAAATTGAACCGATTGAATAATTGCTTCTAATTCAAAAACCAAATCTCTCTTCGATTTTGAAGGATGAAAGGTAAAGCCTTCTAATATTAAATAACGGTTGTTTTTTTCGTCTTTTATCGCATAGTTTACAAAAGGGCCAGCCATAAAATCATTTTTTAAATCCCAAGTTCCTTTTGTTAAATAGGTTTTTTTGCCGGCAACTGTAGTCTCAAACAAATAAGGCGCATAAGCTGCTTCTGTAATCATCCAAGTATTTGGAAGTGTTCCATGAATGTATTTTTTTCCTACAGAATCACGCATTTTTGTAATATTTGCCACAAAATCGTTGTCTTTTTCAATAGTTTCAAACGGCACTTCATATACCAAGACGCTGTTATAACTTGCGCCATTGTTAAATTCTTTTCGAATCCAAAGAAAATCATCCTGTATCATGTCGTACTTATAACCGTGTCCAAGAGTTAACGATACACCAAATTTTGATTTTACTTTTTTATCGCTAACAATTGCTTTTCTTAAACGCACTTGGTTTTCAATAATATCCGCTGCTTTAATAGTCTTGATTATTTCAGCAGATTTTTGTTCTAAAATGTTTAAAATTTCAGCAGCATCTTTTCCAAAAACATAAAACACTTGTTGTGGTTTTGCAAATTGATTAATTTGATGACTAAAACCTGTTTTATCTGATTTTTGAACAATAACAATGTTTCTGCTCTTTCTCACAAATCCTTCAAATACTTTTGTTGGATATTGGTTTAAGGTAAACATTGGCTCGTCTTGTGGTAAACCGTTTACTGGTGCTGCAAATTTTTTGCGAATGCTATCGCCTATTTCGCCACTCCACATCGATTCGTCCATAATAATAGAAACGTTGTTAATCTTAGCATTCGACTCTGGTAAAATTGCCTTTTTTTCTGCATCAGAATCTTTACACGAAACAAATAAGATAACACTAACAAGTAAAACAATTATTTTTTTCATTTGGTACTTTTTATCGGATTTTATCCTTTAGTTTTTAATTTCATTCCAGGTTGAATATCATTACCACTAATATCGTTCCAATTTTTTAAATTATCTGCAGATGTTCCCGGAAACTTCTTCGCAATAGAATATAATGAATCGCCAGGTTTTACTGTGTACATACCGCTATTACTAGAATTACTAGATTTTGAGCTACTTACTTTTTTAGTAGAATAAATTTTTAAAGTTTTTCCTGCCTGAATGTTATTTCCTCTAATATGATTCCAACTTCTTAGAGAAGACATTGAAACGCCATATTTATCCGCAATTTTTCCTAAGCTTTCACCTCGTCTAATTTTATGGTATTGCACACTCGAATTTGAAGAGTTTGAAGAACTTCTAGATGGTGTTTCGTAAACAGGTTGTTCTTGTTTTGCATCCAAATAATCTACATACGCATAAATACTTTCTTCATTAGATACAAATAAACCGATTTTGTTTTTTGGCAACCTTAAAAAACGAGGTTTCTCTTCGTTAAACGGAATAATATCTAGTTTATAAATAGGATTTAAAAACTTAATTTGTTCTACTGAAACATCTAATAAATCAGAAATTTGCTGAAAATTAAGTTGCTTTTTTACTCTAACAGTATCTGTTTCAAAATAAGTTACGGGTGCTTTTTTAGGTTGTAAACCATGCTCTTTTTTATATTCATAAATATACATAGTTGCTAAAAAAGCAGGAACATAGTTTGCTGTTTCACGTGGAAGATTTCTTCTTATGTTCCAATAGTTTTGGCTTCCGCCAGAACGACGAATTGCTTTAGAAACATTTCCTGGTCCTGCATTATACGATGCTAAAACCATACTCCAATCGCCAAAAATTTCATACAAACTAGATAAATATTGACAAGCCGCTTCTGTTGCTTGCAATGGATCAAAGCGTTCATCTACATAAGATGTAACTTCAAGGTTAAACTGCTTTCCAGTAGGATACATAAATTGCCATAAACCAGAAGCACCAACTCTTGATTTTGCTTTTGGGTTTAAAGCAGATTCTACAATTGCCAAATATTTAATTTCTAATGGAACGTTGTATTTTGATAAATGCTCTTCAAACATTGGAAAATAATATTCTGAAATTGCCATTAAGCGCTCAAAACTTCCTTTTCTGTTTTTTAAATACGATTTAATTACATTTTCCAATGCAGGATTATAATCGATAATAAAAGGTGTTTTGGCATTCAGTTTTTTTAATCTTTTCTTCAATAAATCTGTAGACAACTCATACTCTACTTCAGAATCAATGTCGGCTGTTGAAATATCCGAAAACATGTCTTCGTATAAATCATCATTTGAAAGTTCTTCTAACCATCTTTCATCAATACAATTACTTGTGCTGTGGTTAATAAAAGTGGCTTTTAAAGAGTCTAAATAGGATACTTTTGGTAATATTAAAGAAACTTCGCGTTCAACGCTTTCTTGAGCAAAACTCGAAAAAGTAGTCAAAAGGGTTAGTGTAATTATTTGTATTTTTTTCATGTTATTCTTTTTAGGTTTGGGGCATTAAACATAACAGAATACTTTACGTTTTATTGTTTAATCATTTAAAATTGCCGCTATTCCGGGCAACGTTTTTCCTTCTAACATTTCTAACATAGCACCTCCACCAGTAGAAACGTAACTCATTTTTGATTCGAAACCAAATTGTTTCACCGCAGCAACACTATCTCCTCCGCCTACAAGCGAAAAAGCGCCGTTTTTAGTAGATTCTGCAATATAATCTCCAAGAGAGATTGTTCCATTTGCAAAAGATTCCATTTCAAAAACACCTAATGGACCGTTCCAAAGAATTGTTTTTGAGTCTAAAATTATTTGCTTGATAATTTCCAATGATTTTGGTCCAGAATCTAAACCTTGCCAACCATCTGGAATTTGTTTTACATTCACAATTTGCGTGTTTGCAGTGTTTGAAAAAGCATCGGCAGCAACAACATCAATAGGTAAGTGAATTTGAACTCCTTTTTCTTTCGCTTTCTTAAGAATTTCAATTGCCAACTCTAATTTATCGTCTTCACAAATAGAATTTCCAATATTTCCACCTAAAGCTTTTATAAAAGTAAAGGTCATTCCACCACCAATAATCATGTGGTTTACTTTATCTAATATGTTTTCAATTACGGTAATTTTTGAAGAAACTTTAGAACCTCCAAGAATTGCAGTTACTGGTTTTTCTGAATTTTTAAGTACTTTTTCAATACTTGCAATTTCTTTAGCTAATAAATCTCCAAAACATTTTTTACCTGCAAAAAATTGTGCAATAATAGTTGTTGAAGCATGCGCTCTATGAGCAGTTCCAAAAGCATCGTTTACATAAATATCACCCAAGTTGGCTAATTTTTGTGCAAATGCAACATCGCCTTTTTCTTCTTCTGCATAAAAACGTAAATTTTCAAGCAATAAAACTTCACCTGCTTTTAAATTAGAAGCCAAATCAACCGCTTCATTTCCAATACAGTCGTTTGCGAATTTTACTTTTCGTCCTAAAACCTTTTCCGTTTCTGCAAGAATATGTTGTAAAGAATACTTTTCTTCCACACCCTTTGGTCTTCCAAGGTGACTCATTAAAATTACACTTCCGCCATCGTTAATAATTTTATCAATAGTTGGCTTAGCCGCTTCAATTCTTGTGTTATCTGTAACTTTAAAAGTTTCATCTAAAGGCACATTAAAATCTACTCTAATTATTACTTTTTTATCCTTAAAATTGAAGTCATTCAGTGTTTTCATAATTCGAATTTCGTTTGAAGTAGACAAATATAAAATTTTGAGTTTTAAATTGGTATAAAAAACTGTTATAATTCTTTTTCGGTAGAAGTTCCGGTAGTTGTTTCCATTTAAATTAATATTTTTTTACTTTTATGAAGTGAAAAATAATTATTTAAATTAGGTTTGTGTTATGCTTTTTAAAGACATTCTTGGACAAGATCATATAAAAAATCACTTAACAAAAAGTGCCACTGCCGGACGAATTCCGCATGCGCAACTATTTGTAGGTCCGGAAGGTAGCGGAACGTTATCTATGGCAATTGCTTACGCGCAATATATTTTGTGTGGCAACATTGACCAAGAAAACACTAACGGAAATGAAGCGTGCAACTTAAAATTTGGCAATTTTTCACATCCCGACTTGCATTTTGTATTTCCGGTTGCGACCAATGATGATGTAAAAAAACATCCTGTAAGTGCTAATTTCTTGGTTTCTTGGAGGGAATTCTTACATGAAAATCCGTACGGAAGTTTATTTGATTGGTACAAGAAAATTGGCGTTGAAAAAAAGCAAGGACAAATAGGAGTAGATGAAGCAAGTGAAATTAATAAAACCCTTTCTTTAAAAGCTTATGAAGGCGGCTATAAAGTAATGATAGTATGGATGGCCGATAAAATGAATACCGCTGCTTCCAATAAATTGCTGAAATTACTCGAAGAACCGCCAAATAAAACGGTTTTCATTTTAATTACGGAACACCTTGACGATTTATTGCAAACTATAATTTCGCGTTGCCAAGTATTAGATTTTATAGGAATTAGCGAAAGTGTTATTGCCGAAAATTTGGTTAGCCGTGAAAACTGTGACCAAAATTTAGCCTTAAAAATAGCACACCAATCTGAAGGAAATTACAATAAAGCTTTACATATCTTAAAAAAAGATGCCGACGAATATCCGTTTGAAGAATGGTTTATTCAGTGGATAAGAAGTGCGTTTAAAGCAAAAGGAAATGCTGCTGCAATTTTAGAATTGGTACAATGGAGCGAAACTATTGCGGGCTTAGGTAGAGAAGTACAAAAGCAATTTTTACATTATTGTATTTACTTTTTTAGACAAGCTTTAATGGCAAATTACCAAACGGAAAAACTGGTGTTTTTTGAACCAACCGTTTCCAATTTTAATTTAGAAAAATTTGCTCCGTTTGTAGATGGAAGCAATATAAATGATATCTTTAAAGAACTTGAAACCGCTATTTACCATATTGAAAGAAATGGAAATAGTAAAATTATTTTAACCGATTTATCAATCAAACTAACCCGATTAATTCACAAAAAACAATAATTATGACACACGCAGCTTCTATTTTAATTTTGTTGTTACTTGCCGTAACTTTTTTACAATCTGGATATGATAAAATAAAAGACTGGAAAGGAAATATTTCTTGGCTTAAAGAACATTTTGCAGAAACTATTTTTGCCAACCAAGTTCCTATGTCTTTAGGTATCATTTTAGTTTTAGAAATAATTTCTGGCGTATTGTGTATTTCTGGAATTATAAATTTAGTAACTAAAGATTCTACAGTAATGGCCCTTTATGGTGCTAACTTATCGTGTTTAACACTTATATTTTTATTGTTTGGACAACGTATTGCAAAAGATTACGACGGCGCACGAACTATTGTAATTTATTTTGTGCCTGCTGTTTTAGCGGTTTATATGTTGAGTTAAATTTATCCATTTATAGCGGATATAAACGAGTTGGCATTAATATGAGAAAATTAGTAAAATTTTATATAATTGGTTTTATTTCTATCTATTTAGTTACGTGTGGAATTTTCTTTTTCCACTTGACACAAATAAATAAAATACCTATTGGCACTAAAATACCTGAATATCAACTAGAAAATCAATTTCTAGAAAAAAAATCATTTGATGATTACAAAGGTAAATACCTCTTAGTTGATTTTTGGTTTTCAGGATGTAAACCTTGCGTTGAGGAAATGAAATATTTTCCCGAGTTGTTAAAAAAATACAAATCTGAATTAACTATATTAAGTTTAAGTATAGACAGTAGGGAAGTTACATTAAAATTATTGGAAAATAAACCTAAACCATTTGAATTCATTGAAAGTAATAACAACAATTGGATATTTCAGAATGATAATATTAAAGATAAATCATACGTCAATAAATTAGGAATTAATAGTTATCCAACTTATTTATTGTTTGATAAAAAAGGGGCTTTAATAAGTTCACCAAGTAGCGGTATAGCAGGAGTAGAATATAAACTAGGAGGTTTGTTTGATATGAATTTAACTATTAAATCAAAAAAATCTATTTTTATTAAATTTTTAGCACTAATTATTCCATATACAATCTTATTTGGAATAACCTTTTTCTTAATAAGGTTAATTAAAAGGTTTAGAAAAAATACTAATGCCAACACCGTATAAAATTAATGGCTAGTTATAGCTTATTTGGGAAATTCCCTCGCTAGCGCAAGCGTCTCGCTCGTGCACATTCTTAATATACTTTTAAACATATGTTTAGCTACGAGCGAGACGCTCGCACTAGCTATCTATTTCTTTAATTAAAGCCATTTTGCCAAGCTGAACTTGTTTCAGCTTCTAAAATTTAGATTCCCCCCCGCTGGCGCGAGCGTCTCGCTCGTGCACATTCTCTAATATCCTTTTATAAAAACATATATGTAGGTAAGAGCGAGACGCTCGTACTAGCTATCAATTTATTTAATTAACATTGTTTTTGTCAAGCTGAACTTGTTTCAGTTTCTACAACTTAGATTCCGAAACATGTTCGGAATGACAAACTTTGAGAAAAATTTTTATTTATTACCAATTTTTGGTAACTTTACAAAAACAATAAAATTATGGGACGTAATACATCTGTTTCTTTAGGAGATTATTTTGAAGATTTTGTAGACAATAGTGTTTCTGAAGGAAGGTTCAAAAATGCTAGCGAAGTTATTAGAGCTGGTTTAAGACTTTTGGAAGAAGAAGAAAATAAAATTATTGTTCTTAAAAACGCCATAAATGAAGGAATTCAAAGTGGAATTCATCAAAATTTTGATTCCAAACAACACTTAGAAAAGCTAAAAACGGCGAAAAGAAATGTCTAAATATTCAATAACAAATAAAGCCGTTGAAGATTTATCTAAAATTTGGGATTACACCTATGAAGTTTGGTATGAAAACCAAGCTGATAAATATTATTTTGAACTTTTAGAAGATTGCCAAGTATTAGCTAAAAATCATGATTTAGGTAAGAAATACGAAAAAATTAGTGATGCAATTTTTGGTTATAAATCTGGACAACATATCATATTTTATAGAATAATAAGCAAAGAAGAAATTGAAATTACTAGGTTTTTACATTCAAGAATGGATTTAAAAAATCGAATTGAGGAAGAATAAAAGTTAAAAAAGCCATTTTTCTTTAACTTTATTAGATTCCTCGTTCCTCGGAATGACAAACTTTTGAGGAAAAAAATTTTAAATTAGAAATTTAACTCCCCAAACTCGCTTTAAACAAACTTAATTCGTCCCAAGAAAATTTATCGCCGTGAATTTCTTTTAATTCGCCTAAACTTTCGCCTGTAAAATCTTTAAAAGCAGCCGCTAGAGCTACGATTTTATCTTCTGGTAAAATGTCTACTAATTCAACCGTTTCCATTTGAATTAATTTGGTAAAATGACTAAAAATAGTGGAAGGCGTCAATTTACGTTGTTTGGCAATATCGTAAATAGAAAGTCCTTGCATCCAAAACTCTAAGGTAATTTCTATGGTTGCTTTTTTGGGTTCTTTTTTCTTTTTCTTTTTTGGATCTTCATAATACGAAACATCATCGTCATCGTCTTCCATTAAGGTTGCGTTTTCTGTTCTAAAACGTTCTGCAACAGCAACTAATTTATTTATTTTATACACATTCATTTCGTCTGAAACCAAATTATTTTTCGAAATTTCTTTTCCTTCGGTAATGATTTGTGTTAGTAATCTGGCTTTTTTAAGTTGTAAAATGGCTTTGATTTGCAATTCTTCTAAAACCATTAATTCGTCGTAAAACGCTTTTACTTTTTTGGTGCGTTTTATTTCCTCAATCTTTAGTAATAATTCTTCGGCAACCTGATCTAAAGTTTTGAAAAAATAATCATAGGCCGCTTCGCATCGTTCTTGTAAAAAAGGCGCATCCAATTTTTCCACGTGGAAAATTTTATGCAATTGCGACATAAATTTACTCGAAGGCGCTTCAATTTTTGAAATGGTTTCATATTGTAATTTTGCCCAATTGAGGTGTTTAGATTTTGGCGATTTTTCGGCTTCTGCCTTATAACTGAATTGATGGTTGCGCCATTCTTGTATTAATTCTTTGAAATCGAATGTTTTAAGCAAGGTGTGAAGCAAGAACGTATTGGTTTCTTGTACCAATGCATTTTGTAAAAGATCTTCAGAAGCTTTGTTCTCTGCATAACTTAGCACATCTACGTCGCTTGAAACACCATTCATATTCAACGGAGAGAGCAAAACAAGCCCTTTTAAAGAACGTAAACGAGAAAGGGCAACATATGCTTGTCCTGGTGCAAAAACTTGCGAAACATCGAGCGCAGCTTTGTCAAATGTTAAGCCTTGGCTTTTATGAACCGTAATTGCCCAAGCTAATTTAATAGGGTAGTGCACAAAAGTTCCTATAACTTCTTCTTCAACTTCCTTAGTGTTTTCGTTGAGTTTGTATTTTATATTTTGCCATTCGTAACGTTCTACTTCTATGGTTTTGTTTTCTTCAGGAAAATGAACCATGATTTCGTTACGTGAAAGCGATTTAATAACACCCATTTTTCCATTAAAAAACTGCTTATCGAAATTTAAATCGTTTTTCACAAACATCACCTGCGCGCCAACTTTTAAATGTAGTTTTTCATCGAGTGGAAATATTTTTTCAGGAAAATCGCCAACCACTTCAGGTGAATAGGTAAATTGTTTTTCTTTTAAATCTTCTAATGATTTTGCGTTTATAGTATCTGCTTTCGCATTGTGAGTAGTTAATGTAATGTAACCTTTGTTCTTTTTTAAATCGAAATTAGGTTGTACGAATTGATTTAGAATGGCAATATCTGAAGTGGTGATTTTATTATTACGTAAGTTGTTTAATACATGTATAAATTCCGAATCTGTTTGACGGAAAATTTTATCTAACTCTATATATAATGGCGGATATTGCTGGATAATATGTGAATGGAAAAAGAACATTCCGTTGTAATAATTACGCAACATTTGCCATTCTTCATTTTTAACAACTGGCGGTAATTGTAATAAATCTCCTATAAACAAAACTTGTACACCGCCAAAAGCTCTTTCATTTCGACGTACTTTCTTCAGCATAAAATCCATTGCGTCTAAAACATCTGCACGAACCATAGAAACTTCGTCGATAATTAAAAGCTCCATGTTGCGAATAATAGAGCGCTTTGTTGCGTTCATTTTAAAATGACGACCCAAAGTATCTCTGTTTTCAATTTTTAATGTTCCTGAAAATTGAGCTACTTGTTTATTGTCTGGCAGAAAAGTAGCAAAAGGAAGTTGAAACATGGAATGAATAGTGACTCCGCCTGCGTTTAAGGCAGCAATTCCTGTTGGCGCAACAACTACTGTGTTTTTATGTGTAGTCGCAATAATTTGCTTTAAAAGAGTGGTTTTACCTGTTCCGGCTTTTCCTGTAAGGAATATAGATTTATTAGTTTGGTTAATAAATCGTAAAGTATAATTTGCTTCGGCTGATAAAAATTCCATGTGGCTGATAATTAATTCTACAAATATAGAGAAATGTAGGCAAAAAAAAATCCAGCAAATGCTGGATTTCTTTTGAAATTATTTAGAATTATTTCTTTTCTTCTTCTTTAGTTGCTTCTACTTTTTTAGTTTCTGTACCGTTAATAGCAGCAAATTCTTTATTTAATTTCTTTAAAAGATCTTTAGTTAAATCATAAGATTCTTTAGCATATAATACTGAAGCAGCATCACCTGTTCCATAAATATAATCGTATCCTTCTTTTTTACCGTAGTCTTTAATATAATTTCTTACTTCTTCGATAAGAGAATCTCTATGTTGAGCACTTTCTTGTTGTAATTGTTGAATTAAAGCATTTTGTTCTACACCAAGTTGTTGTTCTCTTTGTTGTAATTCAGCTCCTTTTTGTTGTGCCCAAGCTTGACCTTTTTGTTGTGCATTAGCTTGAAAGTTTTGCGCCTCATATTGAAATGCTTTTACTTTAGCTTCTAATGGACGACCCATTTCTTGAGATTTTACTTTAAACTTTTCGTCTTCAACTTTAAACTTTTCATAACCTTCTAATAATTTAGCTGTGTCAATATAAGCTGTTTTAAAACTTCCTGTTGCTTGTTCGTTTTTGTTACATGATATCATTGCAAAAGCAATTCCTAAAATCAATAAGGCTTTTTTCATTATAAGTTTAATTTTTAAAATTTTTGTAAAAATAGTAATTAGTTCTAATGTTTTCAATAAAAATACAATTATAAGTAATATTTATTGATTTAAATAATATAAATAGTTTTTCGCTATTAAAAAAAGATTAAATAAAACGGTATTTAAACCATTTTCTAAAATCAGCTTGTAGTTTGTGCATTTAAATAAATAAAAATTAAAAATAATGCATTTAAAATCGTTTTTAGTTGTTTTTAATGATGTAAATGTGCGATGAATATTCTTTTTTAAAAATTCCGCTTAAATTGGAAGCAAAACCAATAAAAAAACCTTTTACAAAATTCATTTTCCCGGTTTTGTATTTTTCAGAAAGTAAGCTCACATAAAAACTATCAAACCACATTGGTTTCACAGAAATTAATTTTAAATCAAAATTTGCTGCTAGCTTTGTAATACTTGTTTTTGAAAAATGCCACAAATGTCTTGGTACATCAAAAGCTGCCCAAAACTCTTTATAATATTTTGCATCAAAAGATTTATAATTTGGTACAGCAATTATTATATAACCATTTGGTTTTACAATTCTTTTTAATTGCGCAAATTGTTCTTCTACATTTGGAACATGTTCCAATACATGCCACATGGAAATAACATCCATAGAATTATCTGGAATAGTTTCTAAAGATGTTTCAAAAACAACTCCTTTACTTTCTGCTATTTTTTTTGCTTTTGGGTTTGGTTCTAAACCAACAATTTTCCAACCTTTACTTTTTGCAGTAATTAAAAAATCTCCCGTTCCGGAACCAATGTCTAAAACAATTCCCTTTTGAGGAATTAACTTGGTTATTAAATTCACTTTATTATTTAAAGCATTTCTTTTTACCAAATGATATGCTTTTTCAAAAAGAGTTCGTTTAGAATCGGTATGCGAAATATAATCTTCGCTTTCATAATAAGAAGGAAGCTTTTCTAAACTTGGTTGCGGACTTGTTTGTAATATTTGGTATTCTTCATTAAAAAGCAAATCAAACGATTCTTTAGAAACCGAATGATCTGAAACTTTAATATAAGTTTTGCTATTTGTAAAATTCACTTTTAAATAATTTGAAATTGTAAATAGAGTAATGCTTAACAAATTTGTTTCACGTGAAACATTATCTCCCCATGTGAATTAATAAGACAGAAATATCACTTGGGGAAACCCCACTTATACGAGAAGCTTGCGCAATTGTTTTAGGTCTGATTTTATTTAATTTTTGTTTTGCTTCAATTGAAATAGATTTAATCCTATCAAAATCGAAATTATCTGGAATAATTGCGTCTTCTAAACGATTCAATTTATCCGCATGGTTTTTCTCTTTTTCAATATAACCAGAATACTTCACTTGAATTTCTGCTTGCTCAATAACTTCTCTATCCAAGTTTCTTTCAGCAACAAATTCTGCAACTTTATCAAATTTTAAAATATCTTCTAAATCAATTTGCGGTCTAGAAAACACTTTAAACATTTTATCTGGTTGTGCCATTGGAGCAGATCCTTTGGCTTCTAAAATTGGATTAGCGTCTGCAGGTTTTAAACTTGTTTCTCTAAAGAAATTTACCATCTCGCTAGATTGTGCTAATTTTTTTTCCATTCGAATTAAACGAATATCCGAAGCAAGGCCTAAAGCATGACCTTTTGGAGTTAATCTGAAATCGGCATTATCTTGACGCAATAGAGTTCTATATTCCGCACGAGAAGTAAACATTCGATAAGGCTCTTCTGTTCCTTTTGTAATTAAATCATCAATAAGAACTCCAATATAAGCTTCGTTACGTTTTAAAATAAAAGGCTCTTTTTCTTGGACTTTTAAAGCTGCATTTATACCCGCCATTAAACCTTGTGAAGCTGCTTCTTCATAACCAGTAGTTCCATTAATTTGTCCTGCAAAAAACAATCCTTCTACTAATTTAGTTTCTAGCGTATGTTTTAATTGTGTAGGAGGGAAGTAATCATACTCAATTGCATAACCCGGTCTAAAGAATTTTACATTTTCAAAACCTGCAATAGAACGCATCGCATTAAACTGAACTTCTTCAGGAAGAGAAGTAGAAAATCCGTTAACATACATTTCGCATGTTTTCCATCCTTCAGGTTCTACAAAAAGCTGGTGTCTATCTTTATCTGCAAAACGATTAATCTTATCTTCAATAGAAGGACAATATCTTGGACCAACACTTTTTATTCTACCATTAAACATTGGACTACGATCAAAACCTTCACGAAGTAAATCATGCACTTCTGGAGAAGTATACGTCATCCAACAAGAACGTTGTTCTGTTAAAGCTTTTGAACTTTCTAAATAAGAAAATTTCTCAGGAATAACATCACCCGGTTGTTCTATCATTTTAGAATAATCTAAAGAACGACCATCTACTCTTGGAGGAGTTCCAGTTTTCATTCTACCTGACTCGAAACCAAGTTTAACTAAATCTTCTGTAATTCCATGAGCAGCTCCTTCACCGGCACGACCACCACCAAAGTTTTTTTCACCAATATGAATTAAACCATTCAGAAAAGTACCGTTAGTAAGCACTACAGTTTTTGCTTTTATAACTTGCCCAAGAGATGTTTTTACACCAATAACTTTTCCGTTTTCTGTCAAAAGACCAGAAACCATTTCTTGGTAAAAATCTAAATTAGGGGTTCCTTCCAACATTAATCTCCATTCTTCTGCGAACATCATTCTGTCGCTTTGCACTCTTGGAGACCACATTGCAGGTCCTTTTGATTTGTTCAACATCTTGAATTGAATTGCCGATGTGTCTGAAACAATTCCAGAGTAACCGCCAAGCGCATCAATCTCACGCACAATTTGTCCTTTTGCAATTCCACCCATGGCAGGATTACAAGACATTTGCGCAATGTTCTGAATATTCATTGTAACCAACAGAGTGGAGCAACCTAAATTGGCTGCCGAAGCTGCCGCTTCAGAACCAGCATGTCCGCCACCAACTACAATTACATCGTATGTTTCTTTAAATAAACTCATGTTCCACGTGAAACGTTAGGATTGGATTTATAAATTACTGTTCCACGTGGAACAGCTTAATTTTTTCTTCTTCTTTCAGACGCATTAATTTTGCATCATCATCTGTTTTATCTTTATATCCGCAATAGTGCAATAAACCATGACACATAACTCTTTTTAATTCTTCTTGAAAAGTAACCTTAAAATCTCCTGCATTATCCCTAACTCTTTGAATAGATATAAAAATATCGCCTTGTATTAAATTTCCTACCGTGTAATCAAAACTAATAACATCAGTAAGTGTGTCGTGATTTAAATATTCTACATTCATTTTGTGTAGATACTCATCGTCACAAAAAACATAATTGATTTCACCTACAACCGAGGCCTCAGAGTCAACAATGTCAATTATCCAGTTTTCGAAAACTTCTTCATTCTCTAATTGAAAGTCTGTTTCGTAATTAAAACTAATCATTACTTTTAAAATAGGTTTGTACTTTGTTATTAAAAACAGGTTGCAAAGGTAGGCTTTGTCTATTTAAAATTTCAATAGAATTTAAATATTCTTTAAGCCTAGGGGAAAGCGGAGTAGAAGAGCCTTTAAAGGGGTTTAGATTTGAATTAGATTTACGCTTAGTATCTTCTCCTTGCTGTTGTATTGCCTGTTCTAATTTTAAAAGCTCATGCTTTAAATTCAACATCTTTTGCAATGTTTCATTTTTGAACCCTTTATTAATAAGTTGCTTTTCAATTTCTTTCATTTTATCTAATGCATTTTGACCAACACCAGACATTCCTTGTTTATTTAATTCGTTTTGCAAAGCCTCACGGAGTTGTTGTTGCTCTTTTAAAATTTGAAGTACTTTACCAGCATTTCCTTCTGAGCCTTGTCCTTCTTTTCCTTCTTTTCCTTTTTCACCAGGTTTTTTTCCTGAACCTTCTTTATCACCAGGTTTCATACCCTCTTTCATATTCTCACCTAAACCATCTTGTTTTGTAATGATGTCCGGCAGTTGCATTCCAGATCCTTTTCCTTTTGATGGTTTCCCTTTTCCTTTACCTTGACCAGACATTTGCATTTGCATATCGTTTTGAACATTACTCAAGAAATCCGCAAGTCTATTCGCTGATGTTAAAACATATTGCTGATGAGACGCGCCTTTTGGAATGTTGTTGTCCGCTAAAGTTTCAAGAGATTTGTCTAAATTATAATGAATTTCACTAATTTGATTTAATATAATTTCAGAAATTTTTGGATTACGTAGAGAAACTGCAAACAAACTATCATCTACATGTCTAAACTGTTGTTTGAGATCTTGTTGCTTTTTAAGAATCAAATTAAACTGTAGCGAACGAGATTGGGTAGATTTAGTTGTATACATAAGGGATTCTTCCTCAAATGAAAAAGTCAACAAATTATCTAAAATTTGGCGAAGGGCTTTAGCGTCTTCTTCCATTTGCTCCATTTCTCCACCAGACATAGATGATGACATAGATTGACTCATCTCCTTCATTTTCTTTGCAGCAGATTTTTGTTTAGGTTTTGCGGCGTCAGTATTTTTTTTATCTAAATCATCTTTGGCTTTATTTAAATCTTCTTCAACAGACTCTTCTTCTTTATCGGTATTTGGAATATCTAAAGGAGACTTCAACTCCTCATTTTCTTTATTTAGTTCATCTAATTCTTTCGACAACTCCTTAAACTCTTTGTTGATTTCAGACTGTTTATCGGATGTATTATTTTGTTTGTCTTCCGAAAGCTTCTCTTGTTTGTTTGACAAATCATTTAACTTCTCGACAATTTGTTCGGCTTTCTTTTCCACATAAAAACGCTTCGTAAGTTCTACCAATTGCTCTAAATTTTTGGCTTGGTTTTTACTGTTTTGTTTTAACTTATCTGCTTTTTCAAAGAGTTCGTCTTTTTGTAATTTCTTAGAAAGCTCTTCTAATTCTTTAAGCAGTTTTTCATTCTTTTCAGATTGCTTTTGTGTTTCTTCTAAACGACGAATTAACTCTTCTTTTTCTTTATCCGTAGATTTAAATTCTTCCAAATTTTCTGAAAGGTTTTTAGAAAACTCTTTCATCATTTGATCTTGCTTTTTTTGTTTTTCCAAAAATTGATCTATTTTCTTTTGGTCTTTAAAATCTAACTGTGATTTCTCTTTGTTTAATTTTTCCAACTTATCCAATTCAGAGAATTGCTTGTCTTGATTTTTAAGTGATTTTTCAAGAGAATTTATGTTTTCTTGCTGTTCTTTTAATTGTTTATCTTCCTTTTGAGAATTTGTAAGCTCATAATGTAAATAAACACTTGATTTTGAACTCTTTAAACCATTAACAGCATCATTATCAAACACTTCAAAATAATATTCATATTCTAAACCATTATCAAGGGTTAAACCGTTTGGAAAACTATAAATGAACTGGTCAACCGTTCCGTTTTTTAGAGGCAAAACACCTTTTTTAGATTGAGCCACATTTCCTTTTGGATAATAAACAACAAATAATTTGGTTAAACCAAAATCATCGGCAACTTGACCTACAATAATTTTGTTTTTTAATTGCAAAGAGTCAGGAGCAAATTGGGTTACAATTGTAGGAAATTGATCTTTACTAACTGTGATTTGGTATTCTAACTTTTCGTGATTTTTAATCGTTTTATTTGAAGTTATAATCGCATAATCTAAATTAGAGTTGATTTTTCGTTGCAAAGAAAAAGTGCTTTCATTCTTTACAAAAGAAGTTATTTGTTGGGTTACAAAATCAATACGATTTGTTGCGGCAGTTTCAATTTTCCAATTCACGACAGTTCCTTCTGGAACAATTGCATTTCCCAGACCGCTAACAATTTCTTGTTTTCGATTTAAATAAGAAGGGAAATTCAAAACCATTTTAAAAGATTGAATCGTTGGAACATCCAAAACATTTAAAATATAATTTTGAGAATTTACATCATTAGATTCCAAAGAAAAAGAAATATTCTTGTTTACATTTTCAAAAGTATATTCGAATAAACCAGGTTTCACTTCTTCTAGAAAATAAGATGCATCGTTAATAATAACACTTATATTTTCGGGAACTACATTTCCAATAGTAGTAACTTGTAATGTGTAATTCTGATTCTGTTTTACATTCAAATCTTTATTAACAACCATAAATTTAAACGGAGCAGGAGCTTCATATTGTTTTGTAAAATGAACAACTCTATCTAAACTATTGGATAATATATTTAGGTTACCAGAAAAAATAAAAAGTAAAAGTAAAAATATTGGAGCTATTAAATAAGGTAGAAACTTTTTATTTTTACTATAATTAATAGCATTAGAAAAAGGAATGGGTTGTAAAGTGTTTGCTTTTTGATCTATAGAAGCCAATAATAATTCGGATGGATTATCTTGATTTGCTAATTGTAAAAAATTTAAAAGTTTATCTTTTACTTCGGTAAAATGAGTTCCAATAATTTGTGAAGCTTCTTCATAATTCAAACCTTTTTGAAGCTTTATTAGTTTAAAAATAGGGAAAAGAATAAATCGGAAAAGTAAAAAGAATTGAAAAAGAATAAAAATTCCAAACAGTAAACTTCTACCAAAGGTTGAAAGCCAAAGAAAATGTTCCATTAAAAGCGTAGCAATAAAATACAACAAACCTATTCCTAAAAAAAGAATGCTTCCTTTTATAAGTTCGTTATAGTAAAACTTCTTGATAAAGTCTTCTAGCTTGTTGTAAATTTCGTTTTTAGCCTCCACTTGTAGTTAACCTGTTAATAACTGATAAAAATACGATATAAAAAGTAATTAGTCAAAAGTAAATAGTGATTAGCAAAACATTGCATCAAATTGTATCTTTGCAACAAATTACAAAAAAATGTCAAAACCAGTTAGAGTACGATTTGCTCCAAGTCCAACAGGAGCTTTACATATAGGTGGCGTAAGAACCGCCTTATTTAATTACTTATTTGCTAAGAAAAATAACGGAACTTTTTATTTACGAATAGAAGATACCGATCAAACACGTTTTGTTCCTGGAGCTGAAGCATATATCATGGAAGCTTTAGAATGGTTAGGAATTTCGCCTGATGAAACCATTGGAAAAAATGAAAAATTCGGACCTTACAAACAAAGCGAAAGAAAAAAAATATACAAACAATATGCAGACCAACTGATAAATTCGGGTTGGGCATATTATGCATTTGATACTGCTGAAGCTTTAGATGCTTTACGAAAAGAGAAAGAAGCAAATAAAGAAACGTTTATTTACAATCATACGATTAGAGAACAATTAGATAACTCTTTAACGGTTTCACGTGAAAAAGTAGAAGAACGAATTGCAAATGGTGAACATTATGTGGTACGTTTTAAAACGCCAACAAACGAAATTTTAGAATTAAATGATATCATTAGAGGTGAAGTTAAGTTTGACACGAATCTTTTAGATGATAAAGTTTTGTTTAAAAGCGATGGAATGCCAACGTATCATTTAGCGAATATTGTAGATGATCATTTAATGGAAACTTCACATGTTATTCGTGGAGAAGAATGGTTACCATCTATGCCATTGCATGTTTTATTGTACAGAGCTTTTGGTTGGGATGCGCCAGAATTTGCACATTTACCATTAATTTTAAAACCAGTTGGAAACGGAAAGCTTTCTAAACGTGACGGCGATAAATTAGGTTTCCCAGTATTTCCATTAGAATGGAAAACGGAAGAAGGAACATCAATGGGTTATAGAGAAAATGGATTTTTCCCAGAAGCTGTTGTTAACTTCTTGGCTCTATTAGGTTGGAATGATGGAACAGAGCAAGAATTATTTTCTTTAGAAGAATTGATTGCAAAGTTTGATTTAAACAGAGTAAATAAATCTGGAGCGAAATTTGATCCTGAAAAGAACAAATGGTTTAATCACCAGTATTTACAAATACAAAGTGATGAAAATTTAGCTAAAGCTTTTGAAAAAGATATAATTGCAAGACTTGGAAAATGTGATTTCTCCTTTGTCGAAATGACAAAGATTGTGGGAATGATAAAAGAGCGTGCTAATTTTGTAACTGAATTATACGATTTAGCCGATTACTTTTTTGTGGCGCCAACAAGCTACGATGAAAAAGCGTCTAAAAACTGGAAGGAAGAGACGCCAGAATTAATGAAAAGAGTAAGTGCAGAATTAAATAACATTTCTGACTTTACTTCCTTAAACATTGAAACGCTTTTAAAAGAGTGGATGACAACACACGAAATAGGAATGGGTAAAGTAATGCAGCCGCTACGATTAAGCTTAGTAGGTGCTTTAAAAGGACCGCATTTGTTTGATATCATTGAAATGATAGGAAAAGAAGAAACGATAAAGCGAATTGATAAAGCAATAGCAAGTTTATAATAACAAAAAAGCCCTGCAAATGCAGGGCTTTTTGTTAATTACTTTTTAAATTTTGTAAACTTAAAATACTTTTTATTATCAGTTTCCACTAATACAATAAAATCTTTTAAATTAAGTGTATTAAAAATCACTGTTTTTTTACTATTTACTGTGTTGATATAATTTAAGATTCTTTTATCATTATACATAGTTGCAATTGTTTCTAAATCAAATAATTTATCATCAAAAGCATTTATTTTAGAGCCTGTATACAAAAGTTGAGTTTGGAAGTATTTTATCTTTAACTTTTCATTTTGTTCCATCTCTTTATTTAATTTAACATTTCCGTTTTCTTTATTTAAAATTGAAAAATTTACATAGTGTTTTAATCTATCTGCAAATGCATAAAAACAAATATCATTACCTATCGTTGTCATAGATGTACTTATAAGAAAAGAATGAAATGAATCGCTTAAAAGCTTTGAATGACTTAAATCTTGCGTCTTTTCCCATATTAAAACACCGTTTTTATCATACTTGTTAACATAAAAACCTTTAGTTTTTATTTTTGAGTTTAATTTTGCTGGCTTAGATCCAATAAGCCCAAAAACATAAAACTCACCTGTTGTATCAGTATCATCAAAAAAGATATTGTTAATAAACATTTCATCATCAATTTTATAAATATCTTTTCCAGAAGGAGATGTTTGATCAAAATTATATTGCCCAGCTCCATTACTTGAATATAATAAAAAATTAGAACCAGAATCAATAATTACTTCTTTTTCACTAATAATTTTTCCATCAAAACCATAAGTGGTTAAATAAATTATACTTTTATTATGTTCTTCATTATTTGCTTTTGTAACTAATACAAAATTATCATTTGTTATTTTTATAATTGAAAAACCTGATCTGTTTTTATTAGATTTTAATCTTTCTAAGTTTGGTTTTTCAATTTTTTGAGTAATTGTTTTTTTTGATTTGAAATCGTATAAATAGAGAAAAATATCGTTTTTTTCAATATCTATATCTTCTTTTAATTTATCATTGAATAAACCTATAACATATTTATCATTAACGTTATCACATTTGATATATTTAGAAAAAATATTATGAGAAGTAGTTTTATCTATTTCATATGATAAATTATTTTCATCAATTACATTTATATATTCATCATACTTTCTAAGTAATTTTGTTTTAAATGTTTCACTTTCCAAAAGTGTTGATAAAGGTTTAAAATTTGTATTTTCAATCTTGCCATCACAATCTAAATAATCATACCTAAGTGAAAAACCTTTTGCGTTTAACAGTAAAAATCTATTTTGATTAATGTTACTTTTTGTTAATCGGGGAATTCCTCCTGCGGGTTTATATTCTTCTTTAAAATCTCCCTCATAAAAAACCTCTTGGGCATTTGTAATAAGTGTAAAAATTAAACTTAGTAATAAAAAAACTCTTTTCATAAAAAATAATTGAGTTGTTAAACAATAAAGCCCAAATGTAAAACATTTGGGCTTTCGATTTTTATTTTTTGTAAGTATTTTACAAATAAATTGTCAGTTGTGCGCTTATTAGGCCTATGTTACCTTTAAATTTATCGCCAGTTAACTTAACATTATCGTTATTTCTTAGATTTCCAAAAACATTAGTTAGACCATATTGGTATCCTAATCTAGCTCTAAAGTTGGTAACTCCAGCATTTAAACCTACATAAATATTAGCATTAATTTTAGTAATATCTGTAAGGTCTTTTGCAATAAGAGTTGGTTGATCTACTAACACATCATTCTCTCTTGTTTTATCTATTGCTAATTTACCGTTTACTTGTAAAACAGGACCAAACTCAACATTAAAATGATTTTCAGAAATCACATAACTTGGTAATAAATAAATTTGAACTGCAGAAAGTTTATAACTTAAATCTTTAACGTTTCCTAATGCTCCAGTTGTTGGAATAGAAAAATTACTATCGGTAAAAAACATACCAAAACTCATTTGCCAATTATTATAGTAATTTCCTCTAACACTAAAACCACCTATCCATCCATTTTCTGGAGTTATAGTAAAATTGTCTGAATAAATATTTAATTGTGTTACACCAGCCCCAATTCCAATTCTATTACTGTCTCTGTAACCACCTTGTGCACTTGCACATAAACTAATTGTAAATAATACTAAACCTAAAAAATACTTCATTATAAATGTTTTGGGAGGCAAAAGTAAGTTTATTATTTAATTTTTGTAACATTTACTTAAAAAAAGCGTATAATAACCATAACCAATAAACAAATTAACTATGCCATTTTTTATTATTTTGTTAGTAATAGGATTATTCATCTTATTAAGTTCGTTTTTTACTGTAAAACAACAAACTTCTGCAATTATTGAACGTTTTGGAAAGTATGCAAGTACTAGAACATCAGGTTTACAGTTAAAAATTCCTGTTGTAGATAGAATTGCTGGAAGAGTAAATCTACGTATTCAACAATTAGATGTAATGATTGAAACGAAAACAAAAGATAACGTTTTCGTAAAATTGAAAGTTTCTGTTCAGTTTAAAGTGCTACAAGAAAGTGTTTATGATGCTTTTTACAAATTAGAATATCCACACGATCAAATTACATCTTATGTATTTGATGTAGTTCGTGCCGAGGTTCCAAAATTAAAATTAGATGACGTTTTCGAAAGAAAAGATGATGTTGCTGTTGCTGTAAAAAGAGAGTTAAACGGTGCAATGTCGGGCTATGGGTATGATATTATCAATACCTTAATTACAGATATTGACCCAGATATTCAAGTTAAAAATGCGATGAACCGTATTAATGCTGCTGATCGTGAAAAAACAGCTGCAGAATATGAAGCAGAAGCTGGAAGAATTAGAATTGTAGCGAAAGCAAAAGCGGAAGCAGAAAGTAAAAGATTACAAGGACAAGGTATTGCAGATCAACGTAGAGAAATTGCTCGTGGATTAGTAGAATCTGTAGATGTTTTAAATAGAGTAGGTATAAACTCACAAGAAGCTTCGGCTTTAATTGTAGTTACACAACATTATGACACATTACAAGCAATTGGAGCAGATAGTAACTCTAACTTAATCTTATTGCCAAACTCACCTCAAGCAGGAAGTGAAATGTTAAATAACATGGTAGCTAGTTTTACTGCGAGTAACCAAGTTGGTGAATCTATGAAAAGAGCAAATAGTACAAAAAGAAAAAAACAAGATGAAGATGAAAAATCTGAAGAATAATATTTCTTAACCAATATAATTTCTTAAAAACCATCAATTTTTAATTGGTGGTTTTTTTATACTCCAATTTTAACGAAAAACTTAAATAAAGCCATTTTAGATTACTTTGAAGCGCTACCCACACAAACACATTTCTAAAAATTATTTTTTGATTTACAACAAGATATAAAAGTCGTTTATGAAAGATAAAAATTATAGTGTTTTAATTTTAAATAGAAATTATATATAATAATAAAAGCACTGAAAATTCAGTGCTTTTTATTTATAAAATCTATTGTATTTTATCTTGCTTCAATTTTCGACCAAGTATCTCTTAAGCCAACTGTTTTATTGAAAACCAATTTTTCAGCAGACGAATCTCTATCAACACAAAAATATCCTAAACGTTGAAATTGAAAATGATCTAACTCTTTGGAAGATACTAAACTTGGTTCTACAAAACCTTTAATTACCTCCAAAGAATTTGGGTTTATAAATTCTTTAAAATCTACGTCTTTATTTCCATCAGGATTTTCATTGATAAATAACCTATCATAAACTCTAACTTCCGCTTCCACAGCATGTTTTACAGAAACCCAGTGAATTGTTCCTTTTACTTTTCTTTGACTTGCTTCAGAACCACTTCCAGACTTTGTATCTACATCATACGTACAGTGAATTTCAGTAATATTACCTTCGGCGTCTTTTATAACCGACTCACCTTTAATAAAATAAGCATTTTTTAAACGAACTTCAGTTCCTAAAGTAAGTCTGAAAAACTTCTTATGTGCTTCTTCCTGAAAATCTTCTCTTTCAATGTATAGTTCTCTAGAAAAAGGCAATTGACGATACGTCATTACTTCATCTTCCGGATTATTTTCGGCTTCTAACCATTCTTCTTGTCCTTCAGGATAATTAGTAATTACTAATTTAACCGGATTTAAAACAGCCATTACACGAGGTGCAACTTTGTTTAAATCTTCACGAATGCAAAAATCTAATAAAGAAACATCTATTAAATTATCACGTTTTGCAATACCAATTGTGTTTGCAAAATTACGAATTGCAGTTGCTGTAATTCCTCTTCTACGCATACCAGAAATAGTACTCATACGAGGATCATCCCAACCGGCAACATGCTTTTCTTCGACTAATTGCGCTAATTTTCTTTTAGAAACAACAGTATGAGAAAGATTTCTACGAGCAAATTCACGTTGTTTTGGTCTTACTTTAGATTCGTCATAAATTTGGTTTAAAAACCAATCGTATAATTCTCTATGAGGCAAAAATTCTAGCGTACAAAAAGAATGTGAAATTTGTTCTAAATAATCACTTTCACCATGTGCCCAGTCGTACATTGGGTAAATACACCAATCGTTACCTGTTCTATGATGATGCGCATGCATAATTCTATAAATAATAGGATCGCGCATTAACATATTTGTTGCACCCATACTTATTTTTGCACGTAAAACATGAGTTCCTTTTTCAAACTCACCATTTTTCATGCGTGTAAATAAGTCTAAATTCTCTTCAATAGAACGATTTCTATAAGGAGAATCAGTTCCTTTTTGAGTAGGAGTTCCTTTTTGAATAGCCATTTCTTCGGCAGAAATACTATCCACATAAGCTTTATCTTTTTTGATTAACTCTACAGCCCAATCGTATAATTGTTGAAAATAATCAGATGCATAACATTCTTTATCCCAAGAAAAACCTAACCATTCAACATCTTTTTTGATAGCATCTACAAATTCTTGTTCTTCTTTTGATGGATTAGTATCGTCAAAACGCAAGTTTACTGGTGCGTTATAATCATTTCCAAGTCCAAAATTTAAGCAAATTGCACTTGCATGACCTACATGTAAATAGCCATTTGGTTCAGGTGGAAAACGAAAACGTAATTTATCTTGTGATAAACCATTTTTTATATCTTCCTCAATGATTTGCTCTATAAAATTTAATGATTTTTCTTCTGTTGCCATTTGAATTTACTAATTTTGACAAAGATAAGTTTAATTAATCAATTTGGAAATTGAGAATTTTGGAAATTGATTGAAATTTTATAAAAATGGGAATTATTACACTTAAAAATATACGCACTTTTTCTTACCACGGCTGTTTAGTTGAAGAAGGAAAAATAGGAAGTGACTATATTGTGGACTTAGAAATTGCAACCGATTTAAAAAAATCGGCGCTTACCGATAACTTAGAAGACACTGTAGATTATGTACTATTAAATAAAATTGTTGTAAAAGAAATGGCTATTCGATCTAAGTTATTAGAACATGTAGCGTTACGAATAATTAATAAAATACTAAAAGAAAGTAAAACTGTTACGAGAGTGAAAGTAGCTGTTTCAAAAGTAAATCCTCCACTAGGTGGTGATGTTCAAATGGTTACTATTGAAATGGAAGAAAATAGAGCCTAGTAATTAAGTTTTTTATAAGATTTTAAGTTATAAACTTTAAACTTTTAAACTTTTTAGTATATTTGTGCTCACAAAAGGCGTCGTGGCCGAGCGGCTAGGCACCGGTCTGCAAAACCGTCTACTCCGGTTCGAATCCGGACGATGCCTCTAAAACCTTCCAAATAATTGGGAGGTTTTTTTATTTGTCAATCTGAGAAAAGAAAAAAAAGCGATTCTTAAAATTAAGAATCGCTTTTCAAATTAATTTAGATTACTAAACTCTTCTAATATTTTTAGTCTTAAATCTACTTTAAAAACTTCTTTTTAATTAATTATATCTTCTTTTAATGCTTTTATTAGTTCGTCTATTTGTTCTTTTGAAATTCCTGGAACACAAATTATATGCGAAATAGTTTCATCTGATGCCAATTGAAATTTATTAATAATTTCAATTGATGGTTTTGGAAAAACAACTGTTAAAGCACCTTTATTTCTCCAACCTTTGATGCCAATTTCATTTAATTGATTCGTAGTATAATCTGCTAAATCTTGGCAATTTTTAGCACGATTTACAAAACCATTCACACCGTTTTTTAAAATAAAATCCCAAATAAATAAAGGTGTTAATCCATTTCTAGAACCAGTAATTGTAGTATCAATTGTATCTACATAGGAAATAGAATTAGCTACTCTGTTTCTATGTTGTCTTTTCGTTAAAACGATTCCACATGGGATAGGACTTCCAATAAATTTATGTCCAGAAATTGAAATACTATCTACACCTTCTGAGAAATCAAATTTTGGTCCATCTTCAATGAAAGGAGCAAAAGCACCTAAAAAAGCAGCATCACAATGTATATAATAATTTTTTAGAGCAAATTTCTTGATTATTTTTTTAATCTCATCTATTTGATCTACAGCCTCTGTCATGGTTGTCCCTATATTTAAAAAGAAAATACAAGCTTTATCTCTTCTTGTAGCTACAGAATCGGATAAATCTTGATAGTCAATTTCACCATTTTCTAGAGAACGAATCACAATGTTTGGAATTTTTAATAAATGTAAATTCTTTTTTACACTATAATGTGTGGTTTCGCTATAAAAAACTGTAGCATCTGGAAATGCTTCTCTCGCTACATATAAACCATATAAGTTTCCTTCGGTACCACCATTGGTAATATAACCCCAAACATTCTCTTTAGAACCGTTTAATACTTTCGTGAAAAAATTGATACATTTTCGTTCGATATCTTTTGTATCAATTGTTAGTGTAGAAGTAGTTTCTGGATCACCAACATTATTAATACATAAATCCAAAAAAGGTGCAAATTCTTTAAAATTTAAATCCTTTGCTAACGGATATCCTAAAAAGGAATTTGAAGATTTTTGAATTCTTTCAAATGTTTCTTTTACCCACATAATATTGTTATTTATTTTTACCAAAGGTATAAACACAATTCATTTGAACTGAATATCATATGTAATTAAATAAAATTTATTGAATAATAATAAAATACTACATATATTTACTGTAATAAATTAATTTTTAATTTAAAACAATACATTTATATGGTGAACCTTGATGAAACAGATTTAAAAATCTTAAAAGAACTAATAAAAAATAGTAATTTACCTATTAAAGAATTAGCAAGTACGGTAAATTTATCTGTAAGTCCGATTTATGAAAGAATAAAAAAATTAGAAGCTAACAAAATAATAACCAGTTATACCGCTATTTTAGATTTAGAAAAATTGGATTATAATTTAGTTGTGTTTATGCAGATAAAATTAATTCGCCATCAAGAAGAAATTTTTGAAGAATTTGCGGCATATATTTCAACTTTAGAAGAAGTGATTGAAGCGACTTTTACGGCTGGTGAATTTGATGTTTTATTAAAAATTTTATTAAAAGATATGAATGGGTATCACAATTTTGTTTTACATAAAATTTCAAAATTAAGTATTATTGATAATGTAAAAAGTAGTTTTGCTATGCAATCAATTACAGGAAAAAACTTTTATATTAAACCTAATAATCTATATTAAAATTACTTTTTAAGTAATTCTAATTTTCTTTCTATCATTTCTTTCTCATTAGGAAAGAAACCTTGTATCATTAAGAATACTCCAAATATTATTAATATAATACTTATAACATTTTTAATTTTGTAGATAATATAAGGTGTTAGCTTACTTTTTAATTGTTTAGCAATTAAAATTTTAATTCCATCTACAATTAAATAAACAAGTAATATTGTGCTAATAAAAACAATAATTCTATTGGATTCCATATTTAATTTTGGGCCAAAAGATATTATCATTACCATCCAAAAACCTAATACACCAATATTAATAAAATTAAGAATAAAACCTTTAAAATATAAACTTAAATAATTATTACTTTTAGGAGTTTCATTATTTAAAAGATCTTCTTGCTCTTTGTTTTTAAAACTATTTTTTTGTTTTATAAAAGAAATAATTCCGTAAGATAACATGATTGTTCCTCCTAGAAAAAATAAACTTGGATCGTCTTTTAGTTTTTCTAAAAGTTGGTTTGTACTAAAATAAGCTATTAAAATAAAAACTAAATCGCCACAAATAACACCTAAATCAAAAACCATTGCAGCTCTAAATCCTTTTGTAATACTGGTTTCAAGTAATACAAAAAAAACAGGACCAATAGTGAAAGCTAATAAAATTCCTAATGGAATTGCTGTTAAGATATCTTGCAGCATTTAAAAAATATAATTTAATGATGTTTGAAATACGAAGTTAAAAAAAAAAACTACTTTACTTGTTCTATACTACCACCTGCAATGGTTTTTTGATTAATTTGTTTTGGTTTTCCATGAATTAAAATAGTACCACCAGCTCTTACTTTTGCATCCACTAAATCTGAAGCATACACATTAGCTATTCCTCCAGCATTAACTGTAACAGTTGTTTGTTCGGTTATACAATCTTGGCCATCGTATTTTCCTCCAGAATTTGATAAAACATCTTGGTTTTTTACCTTCCCTTTAATTGTAACTATACTTCCTTGTGTAGTTCTTATTCCTAATTTATCTGCTTGTAAATTTTGTAATTTTACTTCTGAACTTTCCTTACAAATAATATCAAAACTTATTGCAGAAATTGCATCTTTTGATACGATTCTACTTCCTTCATTTGCTTCTACAGCCTCTAATTTTAAAAAGTAAACGGTTGCAGAAATTGCATCACCAGTTAACATTTTAGTTATTGGCATTTTTATTTTTAATTCGCCATTTTTATTTACAATTTCTACTTCATTTGCACTGGCTCCATGAAGTATAATTTTATTTTCAGTTCCTTGAATTAAAGTAACATCAATTTTATCAAAAGAAGTTACTTTATGGAATTCTCCTAACTTTTTTTCTACTTGAGAAAAAGATATAGTACTAATTAATAGTAATATGTATGTTATTTTTTTCATTTTTATAAAATTTTATAAATTATAGATGTTATAATAATTAAAATAATAAATTCTAAAATATTTTTAAAAAATCTATTTCTAATTTTTTTATTTAAAAAATAATCTGAGAAAAATAGAGATAGAGATAAAAAAAGAAAAAACATAATAATTGCAACTACTGCGTAATAAAAATATTCTCCTTGTTTTAAAAAAATAAATAAGTAAAATGAGTAAAAAAATAATATTAAACTAGTTAAATTAAAAACTGAAATATTCTTCTTTATAAATTCTAATACTTTCATTATTAACTATTTATTGTTTCTTGTAACTTTTAATTTTAATAGATTCTTCGTTCCTCAGAATGACAAGTATTGTATGTCATTCTGACGCAGGAAGAATCTAAATATCATTATTTAAAAATTTCCATTCTGGGTTAAATTCTTTTATTAAACTTTCTTTTTTATCTCTTTTCCAACCTTTTATTTGTTTTTCTCTATCAATAGCAATATTTACATCTTCATATCTTTCATAATAAATAAGAAAAAAACATTTGTATTTTGCAGTAAATGCTTTACTATTTGCTTCAGGATTACAATGGAAATATAACCTTTCTTTTAGCTCATTTGTAATTCCAGTATATAAAACAGTTTTATTATTATTAGTTAATATATAAACGTAATAATTATGTGTTCCAAAAGTTTTAAACATAATTTAATAATAATAGATTCTTCCTACGTCAGAATGACAAATAATATTTTTATAAATTCTAATACTTACATTTTAAATATTATGAGATTCTTCGTTCCTCAGAATGACAAGTTTGTGTTTAATAAACTACATACTAGTTACTTTTTACTAATCACTAATTACTCCTTCTTTCTTAAATAATTAAAATCTAATTGTTTCTTCACTAAATCAGCATTTTTAACTTTAACGTAAACTTCGTCTCCTAGTTGTAAAATATTTTTAGAAACTTCGCCAACTAAAGCATATTGCTTATCATCAAATGTGTAATAATCGTCTTTAATTTCACGTATACGACACATTCCTTCACATTTATTTTCGATAATTTCTACATAAATTCCCCATTCGGTAACACCAGAAATTACACCTAAAAACTCTTCATCTTTATGATCTTGCATGTATTTAACCTGCATATATTTAATAGAATCTCTTTCGGCATGTGTAGCTAAACCTTCCATATTTGAAGAATGCTTACACTTTGCTTCATACACTTCTTCACTTACGCTTTTTCCGCCATCTAAATAAAATTGAAGTAATCGATGTACCATAACATCTGGATAACGTCTTATAGGCGATGTAAAATGACTGTAGTAATCAAAAGCTAAACCATAATGACCAATATTATCAGTAGAATAACTTGCTTTACTCATGGTTCTAATAGCAAGTGTATCTACTAAATTTTGCTCTTTTTTACCGTTAACATCTTGCATTAATTGGTTTAACGATTTAGAAATATCTTTTTTATTTCGTAAGTCTAACTTATATCCAAACTTTGAAATTAACGATTGTAAACCAAAAAGTTTATCATCATTAGGTTCATCGTGAATTCTATAAATAAATGTTTTCTTTTGTTTACCAATAAATTCAGCTACTTTTCTATTTGCTAAAAGCATGAATTCTTCAATAAGATGATTAGCATCTTTACTTTGTTTGAAATACACACCAATAGGTTCTGCATTTTCATTTAAGTTGAATTTTACTTCTACTTTATCAAAAGAAATTGCACCATTATTCATTCGTTTTGTGCGAAGAATTTTAGCTAATTCATCTAATTTTAAAGTTGCATCTACTATAGGTTTTGGTACTTTATATTCTGTATCGGTAATAGAAATATCGGCAGGAATTATATCTTCTTTTGTTTCTATTATTTGCTGTGCTTCTTCATAAGCAAAACGTTGGTCAGAATAAATAACCGTTCTTCCAAACCAAGAATATAAAATTTCTGCTTTATTATTCAATTGAAAAACTGCCGAAAAAGTATATTTTTCTTCATTTGGACGAAGAGAACAAGCAAAGTTTGAAAGTACTTCTGGTAACATTGGAACTACTCTGTCTACTAAATAAACAGAAGTTGCTCTATCGTAAGCTTCATTATCTAAAATGGTTCCTTCTTGTAAATAATGCGAAACATCTGCAATATGAATTCCTATTTCATAATTTCCATTTTCTAAAACTTGGAACGATAAAGCATCGTCAAAATCTTTTGCATCTTTTGGATCTATGGTAAACGTTAAAACATCTCTCATGTCTCTACGTTTTGCAATTTCTTCTGCAGTTATAGAAGTATCTATTTTACTAGCATAAGCTTCAATTTCTTCAGGAAATTCATAAGGTAAACCATATTCTGCTAAAATTGCATGAATTTCAGTATCGTGTTCTCCAGGTTTCCCAAGTACTTTTATTACTCTTCCAAAAGGAGAATCGGCTTTTTTAGGCCAATCTTCCATTTCTACTAAAACAACTTCTCCATTTTGTGCATCTCCTAATTTATTTTTAGGAATAAAAATATCGGTATACATTTTAGCGTTTGTAGTAGTAACAAATGCAAAGTTTTTTTGAATGTCTATAACTCCAACAAATTCTGTTTTAGCTCTTTTTAAAATTTCTAAAACTTCCGCTTCTGGTTTTTTAGAACTTCTTCTATTATAAACATAAACTCTAACTTTATCTTTATGTAAAGCATGGTTTAAATTAGTAGTAGGAACATAAACATCGTCTTCTAATTCATCACAAACAAAATAACCAGATTTTCTAGATGTCATGTCTAAAATACCTTCATAATATTCTGCTTTAGAAATTACTTGGTATTTTCCTATTTCGGTTTCGTGAATTTTATCTTGTGCTTTTAAAAGTTTTAAATCGCGAATAATTTCGTTTCTACTATTAGTATCTTTTAATTCTAATGCAGCTGCAATTTGTTTATAGTTAAAAGACTTTGAAGGATCTTTTGAAAGTATTTTAAATATTTGTGCGGTAAAATCTTTTGTTTTTTTACCAAATTTTCTTGGTTGTTTACTCATGTATCATTTTCTAATTAAAGTCTAAAATTACAAAATACTTATAAGTTATAGGTTATAAGTTATAAGTTTTAATAGAAAGTTAACGTATAAAAAAAGGTTTACTTAAAAGTAAACCCTTTATAAAATTTATTTTAAATTATAATTTATTGCACTATAATAGTTTTAGTAACTTTCCCTTGATTTGTAATTATTTCTACAAAATAACTACCACTTACTAAATCAGAAACATTTATTGTAGTGTTTGTATTTGAAGTTTTAATTAATTGTCCTAAAGAATTGTAAAAATTTACTTTTTGTAATTCTATTGAATTATTTAATACTAAAAATAACTCATTTTGAACAGGATTAGGGTATAATACAATTTCTTTTTTAATATTAAAACTTGTAGAATTTAATAATACACCATTTATAGGTATAAAAAGTTCCCAAATAGGTGCTACTTGATAATCTCCATCACTACCAATAGGAACATTTAATGTACATGCACCTTGATTAACTCCTTGAAAAACTGAAGAATTAATAACTAATGGTGTTATAATATAACAAAATACTGTAGATAAAGAGGAACAATTAAAAAAAGCATCATTTCCTATGGAAGTAACATTTTTTGGAATAGTTACTGAAGTTAAAGAAGTACAATTATAAAAAGTACTAACTCTAATTATATCTATATAACTTGGAAGTACTAAATTAGGTAAAGAAATACAATTATTAAAAGCGTGAGATCCTATAGAAGTAACTGAATCTGGAATAGTAATTGAAGTTATATTAATACAACTATCAAATATTCCATTTCCTATAGAAGTAACTGAATTAGGGATAGCTACTGAAGTTAAAGAGGAACAATTAAAAAAAGTATAATTTCCAATAGCTTGCACTGAATTTCCAATATTAATTGTATTTAAAGAAGTACAATTATTAAAAGTATAAGCCCCAATAGATGTTACTGAATCTGGAATAGTTACTGATGTTAAAGAAGTACAATAAGCAAAAACATATGCTCCAATAGCAATAATAGAATTTGGAATAGTAATTGAACTTAAATTAGTACAATTATTAAAAGCGCTTGCTCCAATAGAAATTACAGAATTTGGAATAGTAATTGAAGTTATAGAGGAACAATTATCAAAAGCAGAATTTCCAATTGAAGCTACATTATAATTAATAGAATTATAAGTAACAGTTGAGGGTAGATTTAATATACCTGTAAAACATTGATTAGAGGAAACTTCAACATTTGTTGTACTAGGAATAATAGAATAATTTACTCCACTTACAGTAAAATTTTGTGCAATTACTGTAGATATATTAATTAAAAAAAGTAATAGTAGTAATTTTTTTTTCATATAATTTTTTTTTTAGTTAGGTAAATATATTAAAAAAAAATTAACATACTCATTATTAATTAAATAGTTATCTAATTAATTTTAAAAAGAGTTTTCAACATATATTAAATACAACAAAAATTATTTTAATTAAATTTAAAAAAAATGATGGTTATTATAGCTTGTTAATAGCTAGTATAACTTTATCTTTTTAATCGTTATTTTTAACTTTACCTTTTTTATACAATTCTATTAACAACAAAAAAATAAGTTAAAGTCCTGATTTTTATCTTGTATAGTTTTTTATTTTTTTACTTATTAACAACTGTTAATTTCATTTTTTTTATTCTTTTGTAGAAAAGTTTCGTTTGTAAAATATGTTAATAACACCTTTCAAAACTCTTATAACTTTTATATAAAAATTAAAAAGATTTCGTGTTTATTTCAATCTTGTTTTTGCTTGTAAAAATTATTTTAAGAATAAAAAAAACTTCTTATTTTCTATATTTAGTTATCAACAACTTATGTTAAATTAACATTAACTGAATATCAATACGTTACGTTTTTTAATTAACAATGTGTATTTTAAGTTATTAAAGTATTGATAATTAATAACTTAAATTAAAATTTTAATTTATTTCTATAGTCTTTAAAATCTTGTTGTAGTAATTCATAATCTAAATTACCATTTAATTTTTTAATATGTTCAATAATAACAAAGCTGCGTTCTATTTTAAGATTTGTACTTTTTATTTTATTAACGATATGAATTAATGTGCGTTGTTTTCCAGGTGTAAGTTTGTTAAATAAAACTGTTCCATCAGGATCGCTGTATAAAACTTCTTCCATTTCTTCTGAAATTGGTAAACCATATTTAGCCGTTTCTTTTTTTAATTCGATAGAAAGAGAATCACCAATTTTACAATTTAGTTTTTTACAAATTTCTTTATTTAATAATATAAAATAAAAATCGTTTTTTGGCATTAAAGCACAATGATGAATAAGAGTAGAATTGAATATACAAATAACTCTTTTATTAGGTGCAATTTTAATAATTTGAGAAAACACCTCATTTGGTATTTTTATATGTAAACCATATCCTAAATCATTAAAATCGAATGTATTTAAAGTGGTTGAAAATTTCATTTTTTAAAATTTTAAATCAAATTTAGTAGAACTTATTATAGATTCTGATTAAATTTGTAAAAATATATCAACACAACTACATTATGAAAATATCAATTGGAAACGACCATGCTGGTCCTGATTATAAAAAAGCAATTGTTCAGTTTTTGGAACAGAACAATCATACTATTCTTAATCATGGAACCGATACTTTTGAAAGTGTAGATTATCCAGATTTTGGACATTCTGTAGCTTATGACATTCAAGTTAAAAATGCCGATTTAGGAATTGTAATTTGTGGCTCTGGAAACGGAATTGCAATGACAGCTAATAAACACCAAGATGTTCGTGCTGCATTGTGTTGGACAAAAGAAATTGCAGAACTTGCTCGTCAACATAACGATGCAAATATTATTAGTATTCCTGCTCGTTATGTTTCTATTCCACAAGCTGTTGCAATGGTTGAAACTTTTTTAACCACTAATTTTGAAGGCGGAAGACATGCAAAAAGAGTAAATAAAATTGCTTGTAAATAATATAGGAAGACAATTTAGAAAGTTAGATTTTTAGACCTTTTAGATTATGAATCTAATATTCTAAGCAGTCTAAAAATCTAATTAATCTAAAAAATAATGGGTCACGATCACCACCATAATCATCAAGTACAGGGAAAAAATTTACTTTTTTCCATCATACTTAATGTGGTGATAACTTTGGCACAAGTAATTGGGGGTATTATTTCTGGAAGTTTAGCATTATTATCAGATGCGCTTCATAATTTTTCCGATGTTTTATCGCTAGTATTTAGCTATATAGCGCATAAATTATCTCGAAGAAAAGCTTCTTTAAATCAAACATTTGGGTTAAAAAGAGCAGAACTAATTGCTGCTTTTGTAAATGCCTCTACCTTAATAATTGTTGCTTTTATATTAATTTACGGAGCTATTGAACGATTAATAAATCCGCAAGAAATAGCATCCGAATTAGTTATTTGGCTAGCACTATTAGGAATTGTAGTCAATGGTTTATCGGTGCTTTTGTTAAAAAAAGATGCCGATAAAAACCTTAATATGAAATCGGCTTATTTGCATTTACTAACTGATATGATGGCTTCTGTAGCGGTTTTAGTTGGTGGTTTATTAATGCAGTTTTACGATTGGTTTTGGGTAGATAGTGTAATGACTATTTTAATTGCCATTTACCTTATAATTGTTGGAGTAGATTTATTAAAAAAAGCAACAAAAATGCTCATGCTTTTTACGCCAGATGAAATTAATATTAAAGAATTGGTTAAAGAAGTACATAAAATTAAAGGTGTAAATAAACTACACCACATTCATGTTTGGCATTTAAACGAAGACGAATTACATTTAGAAGCACATTTAGATTGTGAGGAAGATATAAAAATGAGTGATTTTAATATTGTATTACATGAAATTGAAGATGTACTCTTCAAAAAATTTGGAATTAACCACATTAATATTCAACCCGAATTTAAAAAAGAAGACTCTAAAGACTATATCGTTCAAGATTAACGTATTTTTACGTAATAATTTTACATTTCAATGAACGATAATAAACCACAGTTAAAAAAAGAAAATTACCCTATAAATGATACTTTAAGAAGTTATCTAGAAAAATACAAACGATTAACACGTACAACTATTTTCTATGATGATTTATTACGATTTCAAGGTGCAATTTCTGTTTTTGATAAAGAAGACAAAGACACACTTTGGGTAAGGGTATATTATAACGAATTTGAAAAAGAAGAAATAGACAATAGTTTAAAAAAAATATATACACTTTTACATTCAGATGGCGATATAAAGAAAGTTCAATTTTTAAGCGTAGATTATATTGATTTTTGCACTTTCGGAAATTCGCAACCTTTTCGTATCAAAATCAGAAATATTTTAAATGATAATTACACGCATTTTTACATAAAAAAAGCCGACGCTTCACGTGTTTTTGGTTTAGAACTAGAGCATATTTTATCACCAAATAGAATTAACTTTTTAGTTTTTGGAGATACTTTGATAGAAGAACATATTTTAGGAATTCCGGGTGATGTGTTTTTAGAAAAAAATTTAAAAGAATGTAACGAACTCGAAAAAGCACAAATTGCCAAAGAATTTGTAAAGTTTAACGAACGTTGTACTATTGGTTTACTTGGAGATATGCGTTCGTATAACTTTGTAATTGTTCCCATTTACGATTTTGATCAAATTGTTTTTAAAATTAGAGCGATAGATTTTGACCAACAATGTTATGAAGGTAGTTTTAGACTTTATAAACCGCACTTATTTAAAGAAAATTTTCCGTTTAATAAATTGGTTAAAGAAAAACTAAACAAAGATGCAATAGAGCAATATCAAAGTGAAGAACGTTCTATTTTGGTAAAAAGATTGTTTGATTCTGAAGCCCGATTGAGTGATTTATTAGAGGCTATGAAATCTACACGATTGGCTCCACAAGCTCATATTGAACAATTAAAAGAAGAAATTTACCAATATACTTTAGATTTAGAATTTAGAAATGCCGAAGCAATGGGAGAAGTTGTAGAAGTAGCTCTAAATTTTATGAAACGTAACTTTAAATACGATGAAAACGATTTTTAGAAATAACGAGCCCAAACATACAATAATGCAAGTTGTACTATTAAAATAGCATAAACCATTAATATAAAAGATGTTTTATTGGTTTTATGCCTAAAAGCATGCATTCCTAATAAAGCCCCTATTGTTCCGCCTAGTAATAATAGAATAAAAAGATTTCGTTCTGGAATACGCCATTTATTTTTTCTTGCTAATCCTTTATCGTAGCCGAAACAAAGGAATGTAAAAATTGTTAGGAGAATAAAATAAATTTTTAAGACAACCAAGAGTATAAAGTTTTACCCAAAGATAGTATTTTATGTGTTATAAATGACTTGGTTTACGTAAATTCAGTCATTAAACTGACTCAATTTACATTAATTCAGTCAATTGACTGACTGAATTAATGTTTTTTAGTATATTTGTACTGATTTTAATCCAAAAATATATGGAAAATTCAATACAAAGAGCTGTTTTAAAACAATTTGAAACCAAAGTTTTGTCTAATAAAGTCTTATTGTTATTAGGAGCAAGACGTGTTGGAAAAACCGAATTGATAAAAAAATACCTCAAAAACATCTCAAAAGAAGACTATTTACAATTAAATGGCGAAGATATTGAAGACGCTAACTTATTAAAAGTACGATCAGTTTCAAATTATAAACGTCTTTTAGCCAATACAAAATTATTAGTTATTGATGAAGCACAAAATATTCCAGAAATTGGATTAATTTTAAAGTTAATTGTAGATTCTATCGAAGGTATAAAAGTCATTGCAACAGGTTCGTCTGTTTTCGACTTATCTAATAAATTAGGTGAACCTTTGGTTGGTAGAAAAAACACAATTTATTTATTTCCATTAGCACAAATGGAGTTTTCTGAATATGAAAATTACAAAGAAACTACAAGCAAACTACAAGAACGTTTACTTTTTGGAAGCTATCCAGAATTAGAACAACACCACGATTGGAACGATAAAATTAGTTATATAAAAGAAATAATAAACGCCTATTTACTTAAAGATATTTTGATTTTTGAAGGCATTAAACAAGCCGATAAAATAGTAGATTTATTAAAATTAATAGCATTTCAAGTTGGAAAAGAAGTTTCGCTACAAGAGTTAGCCAGACAATTAGGAATTTCAAAAAACACAGTTGAAAGTTATTTAGATTTGCTTTCAAAAGTGTTTGTAATTTATAAAATAACAGGATTTAGCCGAAATTTACGTAAAGAAATTACAAAATCTAACCGTTGGTATTTTTACGATAACGGAATTAGAAACGGCATAATAAATAATTTTTCTTTACTAGAAAACAGAACTGATGTTGGCGATTTGTGGGAAAATTATTTAGCATCCGAAAGAATAAAAAAACAAAATTATAATAAATTAAATAGAACTAATTATTTTTGGCGAACATACGATCAACAAGAATTAGACTGGTTAGAAGAGCAAAACGGAGAATTGAACGGATTTGAATTTAAATGGAACGAAAGAAAAAAAGCTAAAATTCCAACAGCATTTGCAAAAGCATATCCAGACGCCACTTTTGAAGTGATTAACAAACAAAATTATTTAGACTTTATACTATAAAAATGAACCAAATTCAATTCATAAAAAGAGAAGTTGCCACTTCAGATAAAAACATACAAGCTACTTTACAATTACTTTCAGAAGATTGTACCATTCCGTTTATTTCTCGTTACCGAAAAGATTTTACAGGAAATTTAGATGAGGTTCAAATTGAAAACATTGCGAAACTTTCAAAACAATATAATGAAATTGTAAAACGAAAAGAAAGCATTTTAAAAACAATTGATGAGCAAAATGCTCTTTCGTCTGAATTGAAATCTAAAATCGAAAATAGTTTCGACTTACAAGAATTAGAAGATTTATACTTACCGTATAAAAAAACACGTAAAACAAAAGCAGATACGGCTCGTGAAAACGGATTAGAACCTTTAGCAAAAATAATCATGGCGCAAAACAGCGATGATATTGAGTTTTTAGCTTCTAAATACTTGAATGATAAAGTCATTAATGAAGACGAAGCGCTGCAAGGCGCAAGAGATATTGTTGCCGAATGGATTAACGAAAACATATACATTCGTAAAAGTTTAAGACGAATGTTTCAGCGTCAAGCGGAAATTACTACGAAAGTTGTAAAAGCTAAAAAAGACGATGAAGCAGCGCAAAAATTTGTACAATATTTTGATTGGTCAGAACCCGTTTCAAAAGCGCCATCACACAGATTATTAGCAATATTGAGAGCTGAAAATGAAGGTTTCATCAAATTTAAAGTGGAAATAGATAAAGAAGAAGCAATTGCTTTTATCGAAGAAAATATCATAAAAAATAAAAAATCAGATGCCGCTTCTCATTTAGAATTGGCTATAAAAGATAGTTATAAACGTTTATTAGAACCAGCTATTTCAAACGAAACGTTGCAAGAAGCCAAAACAAAAGCAGACGCCAAAGCAATTGATGTTTTTGCTGGAAACTTAGGTCAATTATTATTAGCGCCACCTTTGGGCGAAAAACGAATTTTAGCAATCGATCCAGGTTTTAAAAGTGGTTGTAAAGTAGTTTGTTTAGACGAAAAAGGCGATTTATTATACAACGAAACTATATATCCGCATGCGCCACAAAATGAAAGCGGCATGGCTATGAAAAAAATCCGTTCTATGGTTAATGCGTATGGCGTAGAAGCAATATCTATAGGAAATGGAACAGCAAGTCGTGAAACTGAATTTTTCATCAAGAAAATTGCATTCGATAAGCCGGTTCAGGTTTTTGTAGTTTCAGAAGCTGGTGCATCCATTTATTCTGCGTCTAAAATTGCAAGAGATGAATTTCCAAGTTACGATGTAACCGTTCGTGGTTCGGTTTCTATTGGAAGACGTTTAGCAGATCCATTGGCCGAATTGGTAAAAATTGACGCAAAATCTATTGGAGTTGGGCAATACCAACACGATGTGGACCAAACCAAACTAAAAGAAGAACTAGATACAGTTGTAGTGCGTTGTGTAAATTCTGTTGGTGTTAACATCAATACAGCAAGTAAATCGTTGTTGAGTTATGTTTCTGGAATTGGTGAAAAGATGGCCGAAAACATAGTAAATTATCGTTCAGAAAACGGACCATTTGAAGACAGAAAACAAATTAAAAAAGTGCCCCGTTTAGGAGAAAAAGCATACCAACAAGCCGCAGCATTTATTAGAATTAAAGACGGAAAAAACCCGTTAGATAATTCAGCGGTGCATCCAGAAGCCTATAAAATTGTCGAAAAAATGGCAAAAGAGTTGAAAACTTCGGTTGCAGATTTAATTGCCAATAAAGAATTAATAAGTAAAATTCAGCCCGAAAAATATGTTTCAGAAGAAATAGGAATTTTAAGTTTACAAGACATTTTAAAAGAGTTAGAAAAACCAGGATTAGATCCTAGAAAATCGGCAAAAGTATTCGAATTTGATGCAAATGTTCGCACTATGAAAGATTTAAAAACTGGAATGATATTACCAGGAATTGTCAATAATATTACTGCTTTTGGTTGCTTTGTTGATGTTGGAATTAAAGAAAGTGGATTAGTACACATTTCACAATTAAAAGAAGGTTACGTCTCAGATGTAAATGAAGTGGTGAAATTACACCAACACGTGCAAGTTAAAGTAGTTGAGGTAGATGAAGCAAGAAAACGAATTCAGCTGAGTATGATTTTATAGAACATAAAAAAATCCCTATTTCAAATTTGAAATAGGGATTTTTATTTTTTATAAGGTTGAAAACTACTCTTTAGTAGTAGTTTCGTCTTCTTTTTTAGTAACTTTTTGTTCTTCGTCTTTGGCTGCGTTCTTAAATTCTTTAATTCCGCTTCCAAGCCCTTTCATTAATTCAGGAATTTTTTTACCACCAAAAAGCAATAAAAGAACCACTACAATTAAAATAACTTGTGGAGCACCTATTACCCCTAAAAATATAGCTAATGCATTCATAATTTCATAAATTGATACTACAAAGATAAAAAGAAAAAAACAATCCTTTATTTTTTAACGAATTATTATGCGCTAATTTATAAAAACAGGTAGTTATTGTTATATTTGTAGAAACAATATACTTTTTAAAATGTCTAATAAAAATCTAAAAAGAAAAATATTTTTTAGAAAACTATTTAGAAAACTCCTAAATAAGAGAAGGCTTGTAGTATTAAACGAAGATACTTTTGAAGAAACATTTTCATTAAAGTTAAATTTAATGAATGTGTTTATTGCAGTTATGCTTTCCTCTATTTTCTTAATTGGAATTACAACTTATATCATTGCATTTACCCCGTTACGAGAATATATTCCCGGCTATGCTTCTACATCTTTAAAAAAAGAAGCATATAACCTAGCGATAAAATCAGATTCATTAGAAAATGCGGTTCGCATAAATAACCTATACATTTCTTCCATAAAAAAAGTACTAGCCGGAAACCTAGATTATGCAAAATTGAGTAAAGATTCATTAATTGCATCTGAAAAAATGGAAATAGATGAGAATAAATTAATTGCATCAGACGACGAAAAGAAACTCAGAGAACAAGTGCATCAAGAAGACAAGTACAACGTTTTTGAAAACGCAAAACCTAAAGTAAATTTTGTATTATTTCCTCCGGTACAAGGTCCAATAATTGAAAAATATGATGTTAAAAACAAATACTTAGCTGTAAAAATAGCTATTGCAAATAATACCCCTATTAAAGCAATTGCAAACGGAACAATTGTATTTGCAGATTGGACACCATCAAGCGGGTATGTAATTATTATTCGTCATCAAGACGTAATTCTTTCTGTTTATAAAAACGCAGCTTCAATAACAAAAAACCAAGGAGATGCGGTTCGTTCAGGTGAAGTTATTGCACTTGCAGGAAATTCAACTTCTAATAATACGAGTACAAATTTACATTTTGAACTTTGGAAAGATGGATTCCCAATTGATCCAACACAATTTATAAATTTCGAATAAGTATGTCTATAAAGGTTTTTGCAGCAAAATTATTTGCGAAAAGAATTCATATTAAAACACAAAAATGGGCAACTAATCCAGTTGCTACTCAAAAAAAAGTATTTAAAGAGTTATTGGCTACTGCCAAAGAAACTCAGTTTGGAAAAGACCATAAGTTTAGCGAAATAAAAACTTTCCAAGAATTTGCTAAACAAGTTCCGGTTCGCGATTATGAACAACTTAAACCTTATGTAGACAGAGTTGTAAAAGGCGAAGAAAACATACTTTGGAAAGGAAAACCACTTTATTTTGCAAAAACATCTGGGACAACATCTGGGGCAAAATACATTCCGCTTACAAAAGAATCTTTGCCTTTTCACATTCAAGCAGCTCGAAATGCTATTTTGAGTTATGTGCATGAAACAGGAAACGCAGATTTTGTAGATGGAAAAATGATTTTTTTACAAGGAAGTCCGGTTTTAGAAGAAAAAAACGGAATTCAATTAGGAAGACTTTCGGGAATTGTAGCGCATTTTGTTCCAAAATATCTTCAAAAAAATAGAATGCCAAGTTGGGAAACTAATTGTATTGAAGATTGGGAAACCAAAGTAAATACAATTGTGGAAGAAACTATAAACGAAGACATGTCGGTTATTTCAGGAATTCCTTCTTGGGTACAAATGTATTTTGAAAAATTAAAAGAAAAAGCAAATAAGCCTGTAGGCGAAATTTTTAAAAACTTCAACTTATTCATTTACGGAGGTGTTAATTTTGAACCTTACAGAGCCAAATTTGAAAACTTATTAGGAAGAAAAGTAGATTCTATAGAATTATTTCCTGCTTCAGAAGGCTTTTTTGCATACCAAGATTCCCAAAAAGAAAACGGAATGTTATTATTATTGAATTCGGGAATTTTTTACGAATTTATTAAAGCAGATGCATTTTATACCGAAAACCCAAAACGACTTACCATTGGTGAAGTAGAATTAGGCGTAAATTACGTTTTAATAATTTCTACAAACGCCGGCCTTTGGGCTTATAACATTGGTGACACTGTTCAATTTACTTCACTAAAACCTTATCGAGTAATTGTTTCCGGAAGAATAAAACATTTTATATCTGCTTTTGGTGAGCATGTTATTGCAAAAGAAGTGGAAAGCGCTTTACAAGAAGCAATGGAAGGAACAAATGTTAGCGTAAATGAATTTACCGTTGCCCCACAAATTATACCCGAAACAGGCTTACCATATCACGAATGGTTTATTGAATTTGAAAACGAACCCAATAATATGGAAGATTTTGCGTTACAAATAGATAATGCCATGCGCAAACAAAATGCATATTACGATGACTTGATAGTTGGGAAGGTATTAAAAACACTCGTGGTTACTAAAGTACAAAAACACGGTTTTCAAGAATATATGAAATCTATAGGAAAACTTGGTGGACAAAACAAAATACCAAGACTGAGTGACAATAGAACAATTGCTGATAAACTTCGAAGAGAATAGAAAAAAGATGAAAGCCTTGTCATTCTGAACTTGTTTCAGAATCTAAATAAAATTTATGAAACAATCCATATTCCTATTCTTAATTTCGCTTTCCCTTTCTGCTCAAGTAAAAGGTGTTGTAAAAGACAGTATTTCTGGAGAACCCATTCCGTTTGTGAATATTTGGGTAGAAAATGAAAATATTGGAACAACTTCAGAAAAAAACGGTTCGTTTAAATTAGATATAAAAGAAGAAAAAGTATTGATTTTCTCTGCTTTGGGATATGAAACTAGAATGATAAAATCAACTAAGGTTGAATCAGTTTATCTAACTCAAAAAGTTATTCAATTAGAAGAAATTGTTTTAGAAATTCCAAAACAAACTAAAGAAATTGAAATTGGAGATGCTAAAAAGATACACCACAAACTCTTATCAGGGGACAAACCCTGGATTTATGGAAAATTATTTTCTTATAAAGAAGAATATAATAAAACGTTATTTTTAAAAAACATTATCTTTTATTCTGATAGTGAGGTTAAAAATGCAAAATTAAAAATTAGAATATTTGAAGTTAAAGATTCAGTTCCTACAGATGATCTTTTATATGAAGATGTTATTGTATCAGTAAAAAAAGGAATGAAAAAGAATAAGTTAGATGTTTCAAAATATAACATAAAAATTCCAAAAAGCGGCTTTCTAATTGGTTTAGAATGGTTAATTATAGATGAAAACAAATATGATTTTACTTATACAGAAAAAAAAATAAAAAAGAGCTTTATTTATTATGCACCTTCTTTAATTGTTAATTATTCAGAAGAGGAAAGTGCTTATCACTATTCAGGAGGAAAATGGATCAAAAGCAAAAAATACGATTCAAAACAAAATAAACCTTGGGATAAAAAAGTCATTGTTCCAGCAATAAATATAACGCTTACAAACTAAAATGAAATACCTTTTACTTTTCTTCATTTCCACATTTTCTCTTTCCTCACAAATAAAAGGTGTTGTAAAAGATAATAGTACCGGCGAACCCATTCCGTTTGTAAATATTTGGGTAGAAAATGAAAATGTTGGTACTACTACTGAAACGGATGGTTCTTTTTCTATTATAGTTAAGGGTCAAAGTAAGAATTTAATTTTTTCTGTATTAGGTTATGAAACTAAAATTTTACAACAATCTACAATAATGAATGTAGATTTAAAACCAATGCTTTATGAGCTGAATGAAATAATTGTTTTAAAAAAGAAGCACACAAAATATTTAGAAATTGGAAATGTAGATAATACACTTATGCAAGCTTTTGACAACGGACCAAAAGTGGAAGCAAAATATTTCCCATATAAGTCAAAATACAAAAACACTAACTTCATTAAAAAAGTAACCATTTTTACGGATTGTAGAATAGATAGTGCGACCATTAAAATTCGTTTTTTCAGTGTAGATTCATTAGGTAATCCGGGTTATGAATTATTGAATAAAGATTTCATAGTTACTTTAAAAAAAGGAATAATAAAGCACAGGTTTGATGTTTCAGACTTTAATTTAATTATGCCAACAAACGGAATATTTGTAGCGTATGAAAAATTACTAATTACTACAAATAGAACCTCAAAAGGTTACCAGCCTTATGTACTTTATAATAATGTTGAACGAGATTTTTCTTATGTTTTTTCTGGAGGAAAATGGACTAAATTAGTGAACAAAGAAAATCCTTTGGATATGATTGATATAAATGAACCTGCAATAAATTTGATATTGACAAATTAAAAAATAAAATTTGTACTTTTGTGGGTTAGAAAGATAAAATATAATGAAAGACATTAAAAACATTTCGCGTTCTCGAGCGCAAGAGTCGTCAGCAGCTATTGAACGACTGTACATTACCATGAGACATTTATTCAACAGAGGTTTTTATAAACCAATGGGTGTTTCAGGAGAAACCTTAAGAGAAGCATTGTTATCGCTTCGACCAGAAATTTACGGAAGTATTGCTGAAGAAAAAGTAGAGTTAAGCGGATTATTATATGTAATTGAACGTTTACCAATTGGTATTGAGCAATGTAGATATATTAATTTAACTTCAGATGAAGGGTATTCTAACTCACATTTTAAAGCTATTATTCCGCCTAAAAGAAGAAGAAATTGTTATCGTATTGACGATGAACAAATGAATATTGAAATAACACGTGGAAGATCAGACATATATGATATTTTAACGCATTTAACTTTTATTTTTATAGAATCTCATAAAATTAAAGACCGTGTTTTAATAGACGAAGAAGGAAAAGTTTCTCGTGATTGGGAAAAACTAGAAGAAACAGTTTTAAAGACTAAAAAACTAACTTTAATTGAAAGAGAAATTGCTATTTCTCATGCAGCTAATATTTTAGGAAGAACATTTGCTGAGGTTCAAAACATTTATAATGATTTTGCTACAACGGACGCTCCAGAGCGTTTTTTACATATTGTATATTGGTTAGGTAAATTAGCAATAGAGGAAGTTGTAGATAATAACAAACGCACTATTACATTTAGTCCAATTTTAAGAGAAAGATTAGGTCATCATATTTATGGCGAAATCTGGGCAAATAATATAAAAGAAGTTTTAAAAAACAACAATTTATTACACAGACCTATACATGTTATAAGTGCAAATATGCATAGTGTAATGAATTCTATATTTGCTAAACCTGTTTTAGAATCAAAATACAAAGGAAAATCAGATTATGTGATTTACGAAGATTTAAGTAATTCATCAAGTAATGATTTGCGTAAAAAAGTGGAAACTTTCGCACTTCAATATGGAATGATTTCACTTCCTGACACATCTGGAACAAACATAGATGTTCAAATATTCGATACCGCTAAAATTGATTTAAAAAAATCAGCATTTCCAACTGCACAATTTAATGGTGAAAAACCAGTTTTAATTGTTATGGACTATGCGTTTGGTGAGCAAGCTTATGAAACTATTGATGAGTTATTAAAACCATATAAAATTGGAAAAGAAAAAACATTTGTAAATGTTGAGTCTGTTTCTATTATGGGAAAAGCTGGGATTTTAGAAGGAGGAAAAGGAGATATTATGATTCCAAGCGCTCATATAAATGAAGGAACAGCGGATAATTATCCTTTTGATAATGAATTAACTGCAGAAATGTTTGAAGGAAATGACATTCCAGTATATGCGGGTCCAATGGTTTCAGTTTTAGGAACATCTTTACAAAATAGAGATTTATTAAAGTTTTTCCACGAATCTACTTGGAATGCTATTGGTTTAGAAATGGAAGGAGCATACTATCAAAAAGCAATTCAATCTGCATCAAAAATAAGAAAAAGTATCAACCCAAATGTTAAAGTTCGATACGCTTACTATGCATCAGATAATCCTTTAGAAACCGGAAGTACTCTTGCTTCAGGTGGTTTAGGTACGACAGGTGTTAAACCAACATACTTAATCACGATTAAAATATTAGAACAAATTTTCAACGTAAAATAATAATTATGAGTTCAAATTCTCAAGACCAGGAAATAGATTTAGGTCAGGTTTTTAGTAAAATAGGTGATTTGTTCCAAAAAGGAATAGATTCTATTTTTGATTTTATTTTCTTTATAAAAAAGAAAATTATAATTATTGCAGTTCTTTTTATTGCTGGATTGTTGTTAGGCTTTTTTTTAGACAAAAATACTTCTTATAACCAAAATGTTTCTGTAATTCCAAATTTTGGAAGTAATGAGTATTTGTATACAAAAGTTGCTTTTTTAGAATCAAGACTTAAAGAAAGAGACGAAGCTTTTTTTAAATCAATTGGAGTAAAAGACTATACAATAATCTCAAGTATTAAAATAGAAGCATTTAATGGTATTTTTGGATTTATTGGTTCAAATTCTCAAAATTTTGAATTAATAAAATTAATGGCAGAAGATGGAGACTTACAAGAAATTATAAAAGAAGATTATACGAGTAAAAATTATTATTTACACAATATTATTATTTCAACATCTGAAAAAGCAAATCAAGAAAGTTTAATAAACCCAATTCTTAACTATTTTCAAAAGAACTCTTTTTATGAAAAACAACAAGTAATTTATCAAAAGAATATAAGTGAAAAAATTGTGTTTAATGATTCATTAGTTAAACAAATTGATGGTTTAATTATTAAGTTATCTGATGCTAAAAGCTCTAGTAATGTAACTATTTCTGAAAACAGTAGTATTACGACTTTGATTAATAAGAAGGACGAATTAATTAAAGAATCTCAAAGTCTCAAAATTAATAAAATTGAATACGAAGAAGTTGTAAAAGTACTTAATGTTTCTATGAATAATTTAAACACTAAAGGTTTGAATAATAAAATGAAACTGATTTTACCATTTTTACTAATATTTATATACTTATTAGGACACACTTTTTATAAGACATACAAACAACAACAAGAAAGAATTAACCCATAATGAAAAACATTTTATTAACAGGAGGAGCAGGTTTTATTGGAGCAAATTTTGTTCCATATTTTATAGAGAATAATCCAGAATATCATTTAATTAACTTAGACTTACTAACTTATGCTGGTGATCTAAATAATTTAAAAGAAATTGAAAATCATGATAGATATACCTTTGTACAAGGTGACATTTGTGATAGAACTTTTATTGAAGAATTATTCACAAAATATCAATTTCACGATGTAATTCACTTTGCTGCTGAAAGTCACGTGGATAATTCTATTTCAGGACCAGAGGCATTCATTAAAACAAACATTTTAGGAACATTTAATCTTTTGGATACCGCAAGAAAACTTTGGATGAATGGGCCAAACGATTATAAAGAAAATTTCAAAAGCGCACGTTTTCATCATGTTTCTACTGATGAGGTTTATGGAACATTAGGCGAAACGGGTTTGTTTGAAGAAACAACACCTTATGCACCAAACAGTCCGTATTCAGCTTCAAAAGCTGGATCTGATATGATTGTGCGTAGTTATTTTCATACTTATGGAATGAATGTGGTAACTACGAATTGTTCTAATAATTACGGACCAAAACAACATAACGAGAAACTAATTCCAACCATTATTCGAAAAGCAATTTCAGGAGAAAACATTCCAATTTATGGCGATGGTAAAAATGTACGCGATTGGTTATATGTTTTAGACCATTGTAAAGGAATTGAATTAGCTTTTAAAATAGGAAAATCTGGAGAAACTTATAATATCGGTGGAAGAAACGAAAGAAATAATCTACAGATAGTAGATACTATTTGTGAAATTTTAAATTCTGAAGTTCCTCGTAAAGAAGGAAGATACCAAGACTTAATCACTTTTGTAAAAGATAGACCAGGGCATGATATGCGTTATGCAATTGACGCTACAAAAATTGAAACAGAACTAGGCTGGAAAGCAGATGAAAATTTTGAAACCGGAATTCGTAAAACAATTACTTGGTACTTAGAAAAGTTTCAAGCGTAGTATTTTTAAATTTTAAAATAAAGAAAATGAAAGGAATTATATTAGCAGGAGGTTCTGGAACACGTTTACATCCACTTACATTAGCGGTTAGTAAACAACTAATGCCTATTTATGACAAACCAATGATTTACTATCCATTATCTACTTTAATGTGGGCGGGAATTAGTGAAATTTTGATTATCTCTACACCGCACGATTTACCATTATTTCGACAGTTATTAGGTGATGGTAAAAAATTTGGATGTCGTTTTGAATATGCCGTTCAAGAAGAACCAAATGGTCTTGCAGAAGCTTTTATAATTGGAAAAGAATTTGTTGGAATTGATAAAGTGGCTTTAGTTCTTGGGGACAACATTTTTTATGGAACAGGATTAGCAGAACTGTTACAAGCAAATAATGATCCTGATGGAGGAATAATTTATGCCTATCATGTACATGACCCAGAAAGATATGGAGTTGTAGATTTTGATAAAGAAGGAAATGTTCTTTCAATTGAAGAAAAACCTGAAAAACCTAAATCTAATTTTGCGGTTCCAGGTATTTATTTCTATGATAATTCTGTAATAGAAATAGCAGCTAACATAAAACCTAGCCACAGAGGTGAACTTGAAATTACGGATGTAAATAAAGAATACCTTAAAAGAGGAAATTTAAAAGTATCTATTTTAGATAGAGGAACAGCTTGGTTAGATACAGGAACTTTTCAATCTTTAATGCAAGCAGGTCAATTTGTACAAGTTATTGAAGAACGACAAGGTTTAAAAATTGGTGCTATTGAAGAAGCGGCATATAAAATGGGTTTTATAAATGAAAATCAATTAAAAGAATTAGCAACTCCATTACTTAAAAGCGGATACGGAGTGCATTTAATGAGTTTATTAGAAGAATAAAATGAAGTTTTTAGAAACAAAATTAAAGGGTTGTTTTATAATTGAACCTAAAATAATTGGAGACGAAAGAGGTTCGTTCATGGAGAGTTTTAACGAAAAAACCTTTGCAAATGGTGTAGGACAAGAAGTTCATTTTGTACAAGATAACCAATCTTTTTCTACAAAAGGAGTTTTAAGAGGACTGCATTACCAATGTGGAGAACATGCTCAGGCTAAATTAGTGCGTGTTTTAAATGGAGAGGTATTAGATGTCGCTGTGGACCTACGTCCTAATTCACCTACATATGGACAGTATGAGTCTGTTTTATTAACCGGAGACAATCAAACACAATTTTTTGTTCCTAAAGGCTTTGCACATGGCTTTTTAGTACTTAGTGAAACGGCAACATTCTTTTATAAATGTGATAATTTTTATAACAAAGAAAGTGAAGGAGGATTTATGTATAATGATGAAACCGTTAATATCGATTGGAGTTTTCCTTTAGATAAATTAATTATTTCAGAAAAAGACGCAATCTTACCAAATATAGAAAACGCTCGTAAAGTATGGTAGTTTTAGTAACAGGTGCTAATGGTCAACTAGGTCAATCATTACAATTTATTTCAGGAAATTATCCAGAAATGAATTTTGTGTTTTGTACCTCTTCCCAATTAGACATTACAAATTTAGAGAACTGTAAAACTATTTTCGAACAATACAAACCAAATTTTTGCATTAATACAGCAGCATACACAGCAGTTGATAAAGCTGAAACAGAACTTGATAAGGCACATTTAATTAATGTAATTGGCGCACAAAATCTTGCAGAAGTTTCTAAAAAATTTGATACAACTTTACTTCATGTTTCGACCGATTTTGTTTTTGACGGAGAGCAAGAAACTCCTTATACGGAAGAAAGTATTCCAAATCCAACAGGGGTTTATGGTCAAACGAAGTTAGATGGAGAGAGAGCAATTAAAAAAAATTGGCAAAAACATTTTATAATAAGAACATCTTGGGTGTATTCTCAATTTGCTAATAATTTTATGAAAACGATGTTGCGTTTAGGAACTGAAAGAGATTCTCTATCTGTTGTAGATGACCAAATAGGAACACCAACAAATGCTGTTGACTTAGCAGAAGCGTTACTTAAAATTATACAATCTTGCACAGCTGAATTTACTAAGACTCCTGTTTATGGAATTTATAACTATAGTAATGAAGGGCAATGTAGTTGGTATGATTTTGCAAAAGAAATATTTAGTGTAAATATTATTAAAATAGATTTATCTCCAATTCCTACAAGCGCCTATCCAACCCTTGCAAAAAGACCAAAATACAGTGTTTTAGACAAATCTAAAATTTCAAATACTTTTGGAATTCAAATAGAAACTTGGCAAAAAAGCTTAATAAAATGTAGTAAATCTTTTTAAAAATTATTTATGAAGAAAAGTTTACTACTATTTATTTTACTCTTCTCTTTTGTGCTTTTTTCACAAGAGAAAGCAAATTCATCTTATATAGATGCACAAGTTTTTAGAGGAAATATTTACAAACACTCTTCAGAAATAGGACATTTAATTACAGGGCATCCAGATGGCTTTATGTTAAGTTATAATTGGAAAACTTCTGGAAAAAAAGAATGGGAACAAGTATATAATTATCCTGATTATGGTGTTTCATTTCATTATTTAGATTTTAAAAACAAATATATTGGTCAAAACTATGCTTTAGGAGTACACTATAATTTTTATTTTTTAAATCGTCACTTAATGTTTCGTATATCACAAGGAATTGGCTTAACCACAAATCCTTATGATAAAGAAATAAACAATAAGAATAACGCATTTGGAACAAAAATATTAGACAATAATTACTTTTTATTACAATACAAAAAGGAAAATATTATAAATAAAATAGGTTTTCAGGCTGGGTTTATGTTCAACCATTTTTCGAACGGAAGATTTAAATCTCCAAATATTGGAATCAACACTTTGGCGATTAATGTAGGTTTGAACTACAATATTAATGAAACACAAGAATTTGTGAGAGACACTATTTTGAATACAAATAGAAGTTATAAAGAAAAAATTAAATATAATATAGCATTTAGAACCGGTATTTCAGAGGCTCCGGTTGCCCATTTAGGACAAAAACAGTTTTATCATATTGGATTATATGCGGATAAAAGAATAGGTAGAAAAAGCGCATTACAATTAGGTACAGATGTTTTCTTTTCGCGTTATTTAAAAGATTATATTGAATTTTCGTCTGTAGCATTTCCAGATCGAAAAACCGTAGATCCTACTACTGATTATAAACGAATAGGTTTGTTCGTAGGACATGAATTATTCATTAATAAATTATCTATAGAAACTCAAATAGGTTATTATGTTTATAAACCTTTTGATTATGAAGTAGACATATACCAAAGATTAGGCGCTAAATACTATCTTTATAAGAATTGTTTTGCAGGGCTTGGATTAAAAACACATGGCGGAAGGGCGGAGGCAATTGAAGCAACACTAGGAATTAGATTATAATGAATGTAATAAGATACATATTAATGTTAAGTTTGTTATTTATAATAACAAGTTGTGGTGTTTCTGAAGACTGTTTTAAAGGAAAAGGAAATAGAGTATCACAAACATTTCCAATAGAAAATTTTACTAAAATAAAGGTATATGATGGTGTTGGATTAGTTATTAAGGAAGGTGCAAATTATGAAGTTAGAATTGAAACCTCAGATAATATTATTGATGTATTAGATGTTCGACTAAATGGAGATATGTTAATAGTAAAAGACAATTCTACTTGTAATGTTGCTCGAGATTACGGACAAACAGTTGTTTATGTAACTTCACCAAATTTAGAAGAGATTCATTCAAAAACAGACCAAGATATAAAAAGTGATGGGATTTTAAACTACCCTCTTTTACGTTTGTTTTCTATGGATTTAAGCGATGGCGCAGGAACGGGAGATTTTTACATTAACTTAGAATCCACGGGGCAGTTTGTTATAGAAAGTAACAATGTCTCAAATTTTTATCTTAACGGATATACAAACCAACTGTTGTTGAGTTTTTATTTTGGTAACGGACGATTTTATGGGGAAAACCTAGAGGCTGAAGAAATTATACTTTTTCAAAGAGGATCAAACGACATGATAGTGAAACCTCTACAAAGTATTTCAGGAACAATTTATGCCACTGGAAATGTAATTTTAAAAAATGTCCCACCAATTATTGAGGTGGAAGAAGTTTTTACAGGAAGATTAATTTATTAAAAAAGATGAAATTATCAATTGTATCACCTGTTTATAGAGCAGAATTAGTTTTAGATGAGTTAATCGAAAGAATTTCTAACAACATTCCATCTGAATTTAATTCATATGAAATTATTTTAGTAGACGATTATAGTCCAGATAAATCTTGGGATAAAATTGTTAAAATTACAAAAACAAACAAACACGTTAAAGGGTTAAAACTAAGTAGAAACTTTGGGCAACATTATGCCATTACAGCAGGTTTAAACCAAGTTTGTGGAGATTATATTGTAGTTTTAGATTGTGATTTACAAGACCAACCTGAAGAAATTGCTAAGCTATTTAATGAGTCGAAAAAAGGATTTGATATAGTTTTAGCCAGAAGACACGAACGGAAAGATTCATTTTACAAAAAAACAGTTTCTAAATTATTTTATAAAACACTATCTTATTTAACAGGAACAAAACAAGACGCTACAGTTGCAAATTTTGGTATTTATTCCAAACAAGTAATTAATGAAGTTGTTAAGTTAGAAGAGAAAATAAAATATTTTCCTACCATGGTAAAATGGGTAGGCTTTAGTACATCTTATGTTAATGTGGAACACGCATCAAGATCAGAAGGGAAATCAAATTATAATTTAAAAAAATTACTACATTTAGCTTTAGATATTATACTTGCTTATTCTGATAAGCCTTTAAGGTTGATTATAAAATTTGGGCTATCAATTGCATTAATATCATTTTTAATGACATTTTACGTTTTGTTTGAAAAGTTTACAGGAAAAGTTTCAGTAAGTGGTTATGCGAGTTTAATAATCAGCATTTGGTTTTTAAGCGGTTGTATGTTAACAACATTAGGAGTTGTAGGTTTGTATATAGGAAAAATATTTGAAGGCGTAAAAAACAGACCAAGTTATATAATAGAAAAAACAACAAATGAATAGTATTGCTTTATTTATAATGGGTAAGAAGGGTTTGGATTGTTTAAAAGCAATACAAACTAATTCTTATAACATTATTAAAGAAGTTATTTATGCAACGGATAATTCAATTGAAGAAGACTATTCAAATGAAATTGTAGCTTTTTGTGAAACACATCAGCTTAAATACATACACAGAAATTTTTTAAATGAAAAGAATCTAAATAAGGTTGATTACTTTCTTGCTATTTCA